>Ga0302120_10001402_pt1 | contig 11298 bp, 13 predicted proteins | sample AG5_Bottom_MG_FD_203118 | JGI IMG/M metagenome (GOLD analysis project Ga0302120, IMG submission 203118) | Marine microbial communities from Western Arctic Ocean, Canada - AG5_Bottom | ecosystem: Environmental > Aquatic > Marine > Oceanic | place: Canada: Western Arctic Ocean | collected 2017-10-01 | reverse complement strand
CTCACTCAGTCGTTTAGCCACTTTGATACGATCCACGCTGTGCACCCAATCAAAATGCTCTGCAATTTTGCTTGCTTTATTGGATTGAATGGGTCCGATAAAATGCCAAACCAAACCTTGCCCCTTAAGGATGTGTATTTTCTCAAGCGCTTCTTGAAGATAGTTTTCACCAAAATGCAACTGACCCGCATTTACAGCCGCTTGAATCTCTTTAGAATTACGCGTTTTGCTTACAGCAATTAATTGAACTTTTTGATTGTGGTTGATCGAATCGATTCGAGCTTGTGTTGTTGTGAGATTATCTGCAATCATTAGAAGACGGCACTGGCCTCAAACACCGGACCATCAACACAAACTCGTTTCATGGCTGGACCATTATCGGTCTGCACCAGTACAGTGCAACCAGCGCAACCGCCAACCGCACATGCCATAAATTCTTCTAATGACACTTGACACGGTAAGTTGTATTCTTTTGCCAGTTGAGCGACCGCTTCCAACATAGGATGCGGACCACAAGAGTACACCTCGATTTGTGCTAATTCCTCTGCCGTTAAAGTCGATAAATACGTTTTTGCTAAATCTGTAACATAGCCTTGGTAAACGCCCTCGTAATTTTGTAAACTGGCCAATCGACAATCGATATTCCAGTCTTCCAATAATGGCATAGTGTGAGTTGCACCACCGTAATTAAGACCATTATCAGCAACTTTTTCATCGAAAGGAAATGGTACTTCTGAACCTAAAATAGCGAATGGACTGTAATTTAAATCGTTTTGTAATTGTTGGGCAATGGCAATCATTGGTGGCATACCAACACCACCACCAATTAATAATGGTCGCTTATTCTCAGTCAGCTCAAAACCTACGCCGATTGGTCCGATAACAGAGATAAATTCACCAATTTTACGTTCAGCCAATTGACGCGTGCCTTCGCCCACATTTTTATATAAAAGATCAAATGTTTCATTTTCAACATCAACCGACATGATTGATATCGGCCTGCGCATCGGTAAAGCATCAGAAACACTGATATGAACAAACTGTCCTGGCTTTGTTTCATTAGCAATTTCTGCACAAGACAGAGTTATGATGTATTGCTCGCCCTCAAATTTATAATGGGCTAAAACTTGGCAGTCGTAAACACCAATTGTGTTACGTGTTGACTTACTCATCAGCGGTAATCAAAGTGCCTACACCACTGTCGGTAAATATTTCAAGCAGCACGGCATGGGGTACACGGCCATCAATAATATGCGTACTTCCAACACCCGATTCAACCGCTGAGAGCGCACAACCAATCTTAGGCAACATGCCTCCGTGGATAATGCCATCATTAATCAGCTCGTTAACCATGGTCGCATTTAAGCCGGTTAATAGTTTCTCTTCTGCGTCCAGAAGACCAACAGTATTTGTCAATAAAATCAGTTTTTCAGCGTTGAGCGCCTCAGCCACTGCACCGGCAACTAAATCCGCATTAATATTGTATGAGTAGCCATCTTTACCAACACCGATTGGCGCAATGACAGGGATAAAATCCCCCTGCAGTAACAAATCTATAACAGAAGTGTCAATTTTATCGACCTCACCCACGTGACCAAGATCGATAATTTCTGAAGTTGGTTCAATCTTGCTTCGCAATTTTTTAGCTGTAATCAGCTGACCGTCTTTGCCTGTCAGACCAATTGAATGACCACCATGCTGATGAATGAGATTAACAATTTCTTTGTTAACTAGTCCTCCCAGAACCATCTCCACCACGTCCATGGTTTCGGAATCAGTCACACGCATGCCATCGACAAATTCACTTTCTTTGCCAATCTTCTTCAGTGTATTACCAATCTGTGGACCACCTCCATGAACAACAATTGGGTTCATGCCTACCGACTTCATCAGAACAATATCACGGGCAAAGCTTGACTTTAAATCCTCATCAACCATGGCATTACCACCATATTTGATGACAATCGTCTTACCCCTAAATTTTTGAATATAAGGTAGTGACTCAGAGAGAACGCTGGCAATGTTGTGTATCTGCATGGTGTATTATTTAATGAAAAACTAGCGAGTATTTTACCCCATAGGTATTTCTAGCGTTAAGTCAGTGACAAGCTTTGCCGTATTTTTTGAGGCACGTATAGTTGTTGGGCTATAGCGCAATAAGCCAACAAAAATCTGAATAGTCACAGATCTTCACTAATTAAATTACACCAAAGTTAGTTATCGAGCAGTCAATCAAACACCATTTGGTGTTCTTTTAAGTGTGTTTGCACTGTCAAAAAAACACTTTACACAGCTATTTTCCTAATTAAACCTGTTATCGTATTTTGATTTAATTTCATTCGGCCACAAGCTAAAAATATAGTCAAGGGTTGCTTGTTTTTCGCCATCAGTCAGAACATTTTCAAAAGCAGGCATCTGACCACCCATTTTAATACCGCCCTCGTTAATCGTTTTCAGTAATTGCTGTGGCGAATGATGCCAAGCATGCGCTGTACCATTAAGAGGAGGTGCTGGATATTTGCCATCGGCACCTTTCACTTTCCAATTGCTCACCAGACCGCGCGCCTCTTTGCCATGACAAACAACACAGTTTGCTACAAATACTGCTTTACCAACATCAGTTTGTGTAGGTTCAGACTCGCTACTACTGCAAGCAGAAAGCAATAACAACAATAATGAAATATAAATTATCCTCATAAAAACATCTCCTGCAAATCATTAACAAAGTTAAACCCTTTGGCGGTTGGCTTTAACCAATTATTCTCAACACTCAACAAACCTAAATTAGTGGCGTTACTAAGACGACTTCCGATAACGTCTTGAGACACGCCAGTTCTTGACTCAAATAATTCTAAGTCAAAACCCTGTTTTAATCTCAACGCATTAAGCATAAATTCAAAAGTTGTATTTTCGATGGTTTTAATAGGCAAATCAAGATCTTTTCCTTGAAATTTAAGCAGGTAATCTTTTGGCGATTTGGGTTTTAAAGTGCGAAAGATTGTTTGAGTTTTGCTGTCCGTTATCTTGCCGTGTGCGCCCGCACCAATGCCTAAGTAATCACCAAATTGCCAATAGTTCATATTATGCTTCGATGGGGTTTTTCCATAAGCTGAAATCTCATATTGCTGATGTCCATAATTCTCTATCAGTGCTGCTCCTTTTGCGCCCATTTCCCAAATATTTTCATCGTCTGGTAATTTTGGCGGGTATTTAGCAAATAAAGTATTTGGCTCCAAGGTGAGTTGATACAAAGAAATATGAGTTGAGTTCAATAACAAAGCCCTTTCAATATCGCTCAGACTTTGCTTAATCGTTTGTCCCTCAAGACCATACATCAAATCAATATTAAAATTATCAAAGCCAACTGCTTGTGCTTTTTCAATTGCGTGAGTGGCTTCATCACTCGAATGAATTCTGCCTAATTGGCGTAGATGTTGATCATTAAATGATTGTACTCCGATGGACAGTCGATTAATGCCTGCCTCTCTGAAACGAGAAAATTTATCAATCTCGAATGTGCCTGGATTGGTCTCTAGAGTGATTTCTGCGTCTTTATCAATGTTTAAGTTTTGATAAATTCCTTCCATCAATTGTTCCAGTTCGCTACCACCAAGCAAACTGGGTGTACCACCACCAATAAAAATAGAGTGGATTGGGCGACCCTGAAGATAAGGAAAATCTTGTGCTAAATCTGCGAGCAAAGCCTCAACATAAGCACCATCTGGCACGCCCTCATGAGAATTAAAGTCGCAATAAGGACATTTTTTAACGCACCAGGGATAGTGAATGTAGAGTGAAATTGGTGGCAAGTGCAACAAGGTCATCAGTTTTTTAGTTGCTTCAAAAAAGCTTGCAAAGCTTGTCCTCTGTGCGATATTTTATTTTTTTCTTCAAGGGCCAACTCTGCAGAAGTGAGCTTATGTGAAGGCAGATAAAAGATGGGGTCATAACCAAAACCACCCTGACCTCTCGCTTCATTAAGGATTTCACCTTCCCAAGCTTTTTGGATAATCACCGGCGTAGGGTCATCACTGTGTTGAATAAAAGCGAGCGCACACCAAAATCGAGCTTGCCGATTATCACGATCGTTGCGCTTTAAATCTTTCAATAATTTTTGATAGTTTTCTTCATCGTTAGCATTTTCGCCAGCGTAACGCGCAGAATAAATGCCAGGAGCGCCGCCCAGTGAATCGACCACAAGGCCTGAATCATCAGCCAGTGCTGGCAGTCCAGTTTGTTTTGATGCGTTTCGCGCCTTGATTAACGCATTCTCAACAAAGCTAAGACCTGTTTCTGGGACTTCATTAACGCCTAGATCTTTTTGCGAGATAACCTCATAAACACCTTTCAACATGGCATTGAGCTCCCTCACTTTTCCTGAGTTTCCTGTGGCAAGAACGAGTTTTTTCATGAGTGATTTAGCTGCAAAGTCTTGGGGAAATTATATAGCCCATCCAGCATTATGTAGTGAAACTTGCATCTGAGGTATAATCGCTCAGCAATGTTAACTGGATCGAATGATGACGCAAGATGAAATGAAATGCGAAGTGGCAAAAGCTGCTCTAAAGTATATCATCCCAAATACGATTATTGGTGTTGGCACAGGCTCTACAGCCAATTTTTTCATTGATGCATTAGCGACAATAAAAGATCAAATTATAGGCACAGTGGCCAGCTCTTTAGCCACACAAAAAAGACTCGAGGGTCACGGTATCACGGTCTTTGATCTTAACGATGTTGAATCTATGTCCGTCTATATTGATGGTGCTGATGAATCAGATGTTAAACTGAATCTCATCAAAGGTGGTGGTGGTGCACTCACTAGAGAGAAAATTGTCGCTGCAGTCGCCGAGCAGTTTGTTTGTATTGCGGATGAATCAAAGCTGGTTGATGTGATGGGTGAATTCCCTTTACCAGTCGAAGTGATTCCAATGTCGTCAAATTATGTTCAGCGTCAAATCTCTAAAAACATTGGTGGTACACCTGTGTTAAGAGAAGGTTTTGTCACTGATAACGGTAATCTTATTTTGGATGTGGGTGGTTTAAAAATCAACAATCCAAAAGCACTTGAAAGTGAGTTAAACAGTATTGTCGGTGTCGTCACCAATGGCTTATTTGCTAATCGTGGTGCTGATGTATTACTGCTTGGCACACAGCAAGGCGTCAAAACAATCAAACTATAACAATAAGACCTTTAATTGACAGATTTTCTGTACAAGAATAAAATGGTCTTTTTAGAAAAAAAAATAACAAATTTATTGGAGTTCTTATGGCGCAACACACACTGGATGCAACCGGACTAAACTGTCCGATGCCTATTCTTAAAGCGAAGCAGGCACTCGCCAAAATTGAGGCTGGTGATACAATTGAAGTCATTTGCTCTGATAAGGGCTCGACTAATGACTTTATTGCATTTTGCAACCAAACCGGCAATACCTTGCTTTCACACGAAGCCAAAGACAATCAGTTTATTTTCAATATCGAAAAAAGCGCTTAAGGAGCAACAATGCCAGAAAACAACGGAATGACAATTATTGCCTCTAAAGGCACATTGGACTGGGCGTTTCCACCGTTTATTGTGGGCTCAACTGCTGCCGCTATGGGCAAAGAGGTAACCATGTTTTTTACTTTTTATGGTCTGGGTTTACTCCTAAAAGACCTCTCCGGTCTACGCGTCTCTCCTCAGGGTAATCCAGCGATGCCAATGAAAATGCCTTTTGGCCCGCAGTGGCTACAGAAAATTGATTTTGGGCCAAAAATTCCAAACATCATGTGGAATATTCCAGGAATGGAACTTTTTGCAACAAACATGATGAAAAAAACAATGAAAAAAAACAACATTGCCACCATTGAAGAACTTAGAGACGTTTGTCTAGAAATGGGTGTTAAGCTCATCGCCTGCGAGATGACCATTGGTATGTTTGGCTACTCAAGAGAGGACTTTATTGATGGTATTGAATACGCTGGGGCGGCCACCTACCTAGACATCGCCCAAAGCTCAAATCATGACTTGTTTATCTAGAGCAATAAAAAACTAGCGCAAGTCAAGAATAGGCCAATTTTTATCTTCAGCATACGTTTTCAATGCCGCATTGGGGTTGACTGCAATCGGACGATCCACCAATTCTAGTAATGGGATGTCATTGTGCGAGTCGGAATAAAAACTTGAGCCCTCAAGCGTTTCATCATTCGCCTTCAGCCAAGGTATTAAATTATCCACCTTACCTGAGCCATAAGTAGGAATACCGACAAGCTTACCGGTATATCGGTCGCCAATAATCTCTGCCTCAATTGCTAAAAGATTATCGATACCGTAGCGCTTGACAATCGGTGCGGTCACAAATCGACTGGTGGCAGTAACCACCAACAAGGTATCGCCTTGGTTTCTATGCTTGTCAATTAGCTGTTGAGCCTTATCAAGAATAATAGGCTCAATTTTATCCACCATAAACTGCTGATGCATCAACGCTAATTCTTCTAAACTAAAACGAGTCAACACCTCAATGGAAAATTCCGAATATTTATAAATATCGAGTGTACCGAGTTCGTACTGCTGATAATAATGCTCGTTTTTTTCTCGGTGTATATCGGCATCAACGGCGCCCATATCACACAAAAACTCACCCCACAGATAATCACTATCGCCACCAATAAGTGTATTATCTAAATCAAAAATTGCTAATGACATGCATTTTCCTTAATTATTTGAATAATCTCATCAGTTGAATCAACAACGCTCATTAAAGCCAAATCTTGATGACCTATATAACCATCCTCTGCTAATTTCTCAAACCAAGATAGCAATGGTCGCCAGTATTCTGCGCCGTATAAAACTAAAGGTATGGGCCGCATCTTTTGAGTTTGCACCAAAGTCAACACCTCCATCAACTCATCCGCTGTACCATAACCACCCGGAAAGTATACGCAAACACTTGCATGTTTGACCAGCATTACTTTGCGAGAAAAAAAATGCTCAAAAGTCAGGCACTCATCCAAATAAGGATTAGCGCTTTGCTCGTGAGGTAGTTCAATGTTAAGCCCAATGCTTTTTGACAAGCCTTCATAAGCGCCTTTATTGGCTGCTTTCATAATACCAGGACCAGCACCTGTAAGAATATTGTAGCCGTCGTTTGATAATGTCTTAGCCAGTTGATAGGCTTGTTGAAATAGAGGGTCCGTAGTCTTTACTCGTGCCGAGCCGAATATAGTAATATTATTTTGATAAACGGCTAGACGCTTTTGTGCATCTTCCATTTCAATGCCAACATTAACGATATTCATAGTTGTGAGAGTGCCTTACTAGCAGCATCAATGGTTTTATCAAGTTCGTTTTTGCCGTGAGCTCCAGACAAGAATCCAGCTTCATAAGCTGAGGGTGCTAAATAAACACCTTCGGTTAGCATTAATTGATAAAAAGCCTTAAATCGATCAACGTTGCAATTCGAGGCTTGAGAAAAATTACTGACCTTTTCTTCATCACTAAAAAATAATCCAAACATACCACCGATGGTATTTGCTGTCATTGGGACATTACACTCTCTCGCGGCATTAACAATACCTGCAGCTAAATACTCAGTACTTTGAGCTAAGTTTTGATAGAAATTCTCATCGCTCTCCAAGACGTTTAGCATCGCCAATCCTGCAGCCATGGAAAGTGGATTTCCAGACAGTGTACCCGCTTGATACACGGGGCCGAGTGGTGCTATCTGGCTCATAATTTCCCGCTTACCGCCAAAAGCAGCGACTGGCAAACCGCCACCAATCACTTTACCCAAGGTAGTTAGATCGGGCCTCACTTTGTAGTGTGCTTGAGCGCCGCCAAGTGCCACACGAAACCCTGTCATCACTTCGTCAAAAATAAGCACTGTGCCGTTTGCATCACACACTTCTCGCAGACCTTGTAAAAATCCCTCGTTCGGTGGGATGCAATTCATATTTCCTGCTACTGGTTCGACGATAATGCAGGCCACTTGTTCGCCAATTTTGGCAAATAGTGCTTGCACGGATTCTAGGTTATTATATTCAAGTGTCAGTGTGTGCTTTGCTAAGTCGGCGGGCACACCTGGCGATGTTGGTACACCTAAAGTTAAGGCGCCTGAGCCAGCTTTTACCAATAAAGAGTCTGAATGGCCATGATAACAACCTTCAAACTTAACGATTTTATCTCGACCAGTATAGCCTCGCGCCAATCGAATGGCGCTCATGGTTGCTTCAGTACCTGAACTTACCATCCGCACCAACTCAATAGAGGGCACCAATTCGCACACTTTTTTGGCGAGTTGAGTTTCAATTTCAGTCGGCGCACCAAAACCTAAGCCCTTATCCAGGGTATTTCTAACGGCATCTAGAATAACGGGATTCGAATGACCCAAAATCATTGGCCCCCAAGAGCCAACGTAATCTATATACTTTTTGCCGTCAACATCAAAAAGGTAAGCACCCTCACCGCGTTCAAAATAAATTGGATCGCCACCAACACCATTAAATGCACGCACAGGTGAATTGACACCGCCAGGAATGTAGTTTTTAGCTACATTAAAAAACGCTGATGACTGTTTCATGATGCTTCCTGAAGATTGGTAATAACTGGGTATTGTTTAAGGTGGGTAATATGCGACCAGACAATGAGCACATTATCCAATAATAAAGTCATATTTACAGGGTTTTGTGCCAGAGAAATCGAGCGAGAAATGTCATCCAATAATCGAAATAAATTATCCAAAGACGCCTTGCTAGCAACTTTATTAAGCTCCAACAATGCGCCTTGTGTTTTAAGCAGTTTTAGACGAATTCCCTCGGAAATGAGTTGCTGTAAACAAACTAGAGTTTCTACCTCATGACCTTCAAACAAATCTGCCTCAATGGCTTTAGCTGGATTCATTGCCATTTCCAATAAATGGTTTTGCCAGCTTTGAAATTGAAGAAAATAATCGCCTTGCAGTTCCTCTACCGCTTTAAATGGAATGCCATGGGCGTTTTCAAGTAACTGAACAGCATCAAAATCACTGCGTTTTTCACGATCAATATGCTTGGATAACCATTCGACACTCTTAGAATCAAAAGTCGGGCTAATGTGCACACTCTGGCAACGGGAAAGAATGGTGGCTGGCAGTGCACTTGCATTATGCGCCAGTAATATAATCAGAGTATTCTTTCGAGGTTCTTCAAGAGTTTTTAGGAGGCTATTGGCAGCGCTAGCGTTCATTTGATCAGCATAGAAAATAACGCCAATTTGTAACGCATCGGCAGTTTTACTTAGAATATCACAAAAAGCTCGAATTTGATTCACTCGGATCTCTTTTGATTCCCTGCCAGATTCTCTTAACTCTGGACGACAATAAATCATATTTGGATAATGTGACCTTCTAATAAGCACACTTTGATCCAACACCTCTCTAGGATTGTCTTTGGCAAATTGGCGGCATTGCTGACATTCACCACAAACACCATTCTCACACAATAGCGTTTGAATAAACTGCATGGCAAGTTCAAACTTACCTATTTTTTCAGCGCCAGTAATGAGTAGCGCATGTGGCAAATGGTTTTGCTCTAGCATTTGCGTCAGTTTTGCAAAAGCATTTTGGTGCCAAGGAAGGGTCATAACTGCTCTAAATAAGAATGAATTTGTTGACTCACTTGGTCAATTTGGACAGAGGCATCGACCAGTTTAATGCGCTCGGGAAATTGTTTTGAGCGATCAATAAACACTTGTCTAACTCGCTCAAAAAAGGCTCGCTCTTCCAGCTCAATGCGATCTTTTGCAGAACGTGCCTCAATTCTTTTCATGCCAATGTCGACACTCAGGTCTAACAACAGTGTCAAATCAGGGCGGAACTCGCCTTGCACCCAATTTTCAAGCGCCTCAATCCTAGACAAATCTAACGACCTACCGCCACCTTGATAAGCAAAAGAGGCGTCAGTGAAACGATCACTAACAACCCACTTGCCTTCTGCTATGGCAGGCTTTATTTTATTTTGAATGTGTTCGTTTCTTGCGCTAAACATCAGCAACAATTCGGTATCGCTGTGCATGGCGCCTGTTTCAACACCAAGCAATAGCGCGCGAATTTTTTCACCAAGATCGGTACCACCAGGTTCGCGCGTTCTGACAACTTCTATACTTTTTTTCTGAAGATAAGAGCAAATATACTCAATTTGAGTGCTTTTACCAGCGCCTTCTACGCCATCTATGGTGATAAATTTACCTTGTTTCATAGTGATAATTTTAGACTAGAAGCCAAGAGTCTTTGCATGTATCAAATCTAAAATAATATATGCAAAGGTCGCTTCTAATTATTTAAATACTGCTGGATATTATCCTTGTGTTCTTGATAGGTTTCAGCAAATGCATGGCTACCATCTTTTTTCGAAACAAAGTAGAGGGTGTTGCCATTATCTGGATGAAAAGCTGCATACAAAGACTCATAACCAACAGAGCTAATCGCACCTGGCGGCAAGCCTTTATGTCGATAGGTATTGTACGGGCTTTTAATTTTTAAATCCTTCTTTGTCAACGACCCAGTATATGCCTCACCTAAAGCATAAATAACACTCGGGTCAGTTTGCAATCTCATACCATCGGATAACCTGCGTAAAAACACGCCGGCAATCATTGACTTCTCTTGGTGATGGGCTGTTTCTTTTTCAATAAGCGAGGCTAAAATTAATGCCTCGTATGGTGAGTTAAACGGCAGAGAGTCGGACCTTGCTAGCCACAAAACATCAAGTTTCTCCTTCATTGATTCATGCGCCCTCGCAAAAATTATTTGAATACTATCGCCATAGGTAATTTGGTAGGTCTCAGGGAAAATCCAACCTTCATACGGATCGCTAACGCCCAGTGATTGCATCACTTCTAGTAATGTTTTATTAACAATAACAGCAGGATTTTGACTTAATTGTAAATAATAGTCATCGAGTGTTATGCCCTCAATCAGAGTGATGTTTTGCCTGACCACATCACCACTCGTTACCTTGTCTAGAAAACTAACAACACTCATTCCAGGCTCCAGCTGATAATAGCCAGTTTGTAATTTCGTGCTAGCGCCCACAGCCATTCCTGCTAATTTGAAATAAACTTCAGAATTAATCAGCTTTTTATTATGCAAATCTAGGACAAGCGCATCAATGGTCGCGCCCTTTTGCAAATGGTATATTTGTGAATCCACTAAAAGCATGTTTTTTGAAGTCCAAATCCACACAACCAAAGCAAAAATAAGTGCGACCTTAATAAATCTTGAAAAATTTTTATTTTTTTTTACAGAATTCCAAGAAGACTTGGATTGCTTTCTTTCTTCG
>Ga0302120_10001401_pt1 | contig 11311 bp, 3 predicted proteins | sample AG5_Bottom_MG_FD_203118 | JGI IMG/M metagenome (GOLD analysis project Ga0302120, IMG submission 203118) | Marine microbial communities from Western Arctic Ocean, Canada - AG5_Bottom | ecosystem: Environmental > Aquatic > Marine > Oceanic | place: Canada: Western Arctic Ocean | collected 2017-10-01 | reverse complement strand
ATTACAACTCAACTGCCATGACACCCTATGGAGTGAGTCGGCGGAGGTCCGCCTTGAACCTAGGTGCTAGAAGTACATGGCGAACAGGAAGGGCGATGGTGCTCAACAATAAGAGAATCAAAAGAGTGGTAGTCCATACTGGAATCCCCTGGGCTAAAACTAACCAGAGGGTCCATGCGGTGAACAAAGTCATCCATATCCCATAACGGCGACCGTAGAGAAGAGTACGGTCACGAGAGGTTTCACCGCCGTAGAGTTGAGGTACTTCTTCGTTAGTTACAATGCCTTCCTCGACGCCACAACGGACACAGATGAGGTATCGCGGACCGTTGCCTATGATGAACTGGCTTTGAGGATAGTTGCCCCGGCATAATCGACACGCTGGCATACCTAATCCCCTGAGCCGAGCGAGTCATCGTTGCTCCTTCAACGCTTGGGTCCGGACCCTTCTGGGCATCTTTCATTATCTGCGTTATTACTCCTCGGACTTAAGATTAAACTACTCTGTAAGATTAGTCTCGGTTAGAAATTGACTGAGAAGATGGCTACCCTCTATGCTGCCACAGGATTCGGGGTGAAACTGGATGCCGTGTATTGGCCGGCTCGTATGTCGAATCGACATGACCACACCATCATCACTCCAGCCGTTAGCGACTAGAAGCCCATCCTGCCGTAATTCATCTTCATCAGCCGCACCGCTGACAACCAAATCACCCAATCTATCCAGCCCATTCGAAGAGTCAAAAATTTCACTTTCTGATGCGAGTTGCCCGTCAACTTGCTGCGATATAGACAAGGAGTGATACCGCATCATCGTCGTCACTTCGGGTAGATCGATGAAGAGTCCAGTTCCATCATGAGAAATTTTACTCGGGACCCCATGCACTGCGCCGCTGGAAGTCGGCGCCAAACTCCAACCGGCGGCAACGCCGAGAGCCTGATGCCCGAGACAAATTCCGAGCAGCGGGGGTAAACGATTCTCACCAACTAAGCTGAGGTGGGCGAGGGAAAGGGTGAACGGGGTGGAAGAGGGAGTAGATGGTCCAGGACCTAAGATAATATGAGTTGGATTTGCTTTTTCTAATAATGTCATCACCGACTTCAAGTCCGGCTCAGGAGCCTCCGAACCTCGACCTGGCACAACGACGACATCAGCACCTAATTCCAATAGAGCGTGGACTATATTCCAAGTGAATGAGTCTAAATTATCGACGAGTAAGCAGCGATTTTGGGCCGGTTCTGTTAAATTATTAATTAAATCAAATGGGATTATTGACCCGGTTGCAACGCTGGTCTGCCCATCTTTCCGGGCCGATATTCGTTCCAACTCTAGACGCTCTAGTAACGCTGATGTTTGCTCATCAATTTCAGGTATAGGGTGATGTTCAGGCTGAGCGGTTGCTAATTTCGAACTCAAAAAATTCAAATTTACTTTCTTAGTAAAATCTACTGGTTCGGCCGGTTTTTCCGAATAATCGGATACAACCGAATCTCCAGAAAATGCTGAATCTGACCCCTCGGACCAAGTCGCATCGATTAGTGCTGCCGCTTTCCAACGCGCTTCTTCGACCTCCATTCGCGCATCAGATTCGATGATAATGCCACCACCTGCCTTGATACTTGCATGCCATGCTAACTGCTGTTTACCGCCAAATCTAGATTCACTTTCGATTCCACCAAAATCTGCGACCTCGCAAGTCGAAGCATCCTTAATTGAAACTAATTTCTCACCTGATTTTGGAGCCGCTGCCGATTTGAACCGCTGTCCAATCTCCACCGTTGGCGAAGATTCAGATTCTATCAATTCGTCGAACTGCGCTTCCCGATTTGCTTCTAGAGTTCGAATCAAAATATTCCACATCGCTATCCCCTGCCTCTCATCCAATATGCCGAGTGAGCCTGTCCATGCGCCTCGTGGGGTCTCTTCCAATTGAGAAATCGCCGCTATCGTTGCAATTTTTGGACAACCAGTTATACTGCCACCAGGAAATAATGCGTGGACTGCACCCCCTAGAGTAACATTGTCGCGTAATTTTCCAGAGACTTCACTCACCATGTGTTGCACCTGAGGTAATGCTTCCACCCGCCAATCACTCCATCTTACCGTGCCCGGGCTACAGACGCGTCCGATGTCGTTGCGAGACAGATCGACTAACATCATATGCTCTGCAACCTCTTTCCTTGAGCCTACCATCTCGTGCATGAGCAGAACATCGGATGCTCGGTCGCGACCTCGCGGTCGCGTACCTTTGATGGGTCTCGTCGCTAAATGCCTCGACTTTACAGCGAGAAGGGATTCGGGGCTGGCTGAGATTATTGCAAGTCCTAAATCTGGAATGTGCATCCAACCAGCGAATGGCGCGGGGTTGGTATTTGCTAAACGTCGCATGGCCAACCAGGGCTCATCGGCCATTGGGCCGGACCAATTCCGGCCGTAATTCAATTGATAGAGATGGCCGCCGTGAATCGAGTTAATTACCCGCTTAACCCGATTTACATGTGACGAATCGCTCTCAGATTCGATTGCACAGTAGTGGCCAGACCCTGTGCTGGATTCCTGCTCGGGTGCGGGGAGAAGGGAAGAAATATCGATTTTTGCCCACGGATGGTTTGCTTCAGCAATAATTTTGGCTAATCCGTGACGACGGTTGTGAATCAGCCATGCATCGATGATGTATAAACAACCGAGAACAGTCCCTGGTGCCGGCGGTTTTGCACGGCGTGCTGGGTTTGTCCACCGTGACAAGTCGTAACCGAGTAATCCAGCGATACACCCTGGCCGGACCAAATCGACGATATCCTGACCCTTACAATCTTCGGCCATTTCTCCATGTTTCGATACCGCAGATGGCCAGCCTTCGGGGACTTGTGGTTGGAGTGATGTAGCGATCTCAAATACATCCGCAAGTGCCTCAACCCTCTCACATCGTTCGAGTTGCCAGCCGGTCGACCAGTGCTCGATGTGAACTTCTAGGGATGGGGGTTTTGAAAATTCCAACTCGCCTGAGAGGGCATCCAATTTTGCTTTCGACTCGATTTCAATTGGCTGACGGAGGACGAGTCGTGTATTTGGCGGTCCAGCAATCATCGATTGTCCTGATAAGTCGCTAATCGGACCGCCCGAGAGAAATAGCAATTCGTCTGCAGCAGATTCTGGCCAAGATTCTAGTCGTAGTTGCCGCAATCGCTGTTGTAAGTCGAGAATTATCGAATCTTTGGTCCCGACCGGACAAGTCGATTGAACATATTCGACGACTTCTATGTGTCCCAAGCAACCACCTCTCTCAGTGATATCCATCCAGATTCTAGCCGTTTATCCTGTGACTCTGTAAGTGCGCGATAGAGTGGGGTTGGCTCATCTCCGCCAACAAACTGACCATCGATCTCGACAATTCGTGCAACACCGATTCCGGACCCGACAACGATGAATTCCCTACAGCGGGCGACCAGAGTACGAGTCAAGCGTGCCGGCCGCAGTGGAATGCCAGCATCTGATACGGCGTCTGACAAAGCGCGAAGCGTCAATGAATCGACGGCGCCGCTTTCAATCCTTGAAAAATATGCAACACCATCGGAATCTAGTAAAATTGGAGAAGCGCGGTCAGCATCAACTATGATATCATCATCGATTAATAACGCAACATCCGCACCACGACTTTTAGCGTATTTCCGCGCATCATGATAAGGTTGCCAGGCAGCGTGCTTTGTCCCAGTAATTCGCCGGCTGAATCTAGGCATAGGATTGGTGACGGCAGACGCTTCTAACGAATCAAATAACCGAGCAGGAGTTCGAATTGTTAGCTTCACATCTCCATCGCAATCGACGGTGATTTGAAGCAAAGCAGGTGGCTGTAACCTAATTTTTCCCAATTTATTTTCCGAGGTTGTATCACCTAACTCAACCTCATCTGAACGCCAACATCTAACCGCATCACCTAATCTCTCAATCACCAAAGGAAGTAACTCCTTAGGAATTGAAATACCCAATCGAGAAGCATGATTACGAATACGCTTGAAGTGCCAAATCGGATCGAGCGCAGATTCGACTCCATCGAAAGGCAGTGTTGTGAACACACTGTCTGACGGGGCGATAGCCATCAGTCCGGCACCGCTCCGCCTCCTTAAGCAAATTCTAACCCTCACCACACCTTCATTCCATACCTTGAATCTCATTTTCGAGATTAATTCCTCCCATCAATGAACCTCTTCACAAAACTACATTGTCCGAATCACCAAACGGCTGGCCTACATTCTGCCGTCCCTCGCAAGACCCGTTTACGAAGACGACTCTCGTTCAGCGTAAGACCGGGCGGTTGAGCCCTGCTCTTCAGTGGTTATTCTGCAAATCACGAAGTATTAGAGTAAATCGTCTAGGAAAGACATGTCGATATCATCGGCCTTCGGCGCTCCTGAACGGAGCGCTTCGGCAGCTGAACGCAACTCCGTTGCATCTAGGAAATTATCTTGGTTTGTATCGTGATGACGCGCTTCGTGAACGAGGGTATCGACATTCGGCAAGCCATACTCGGACTGGACAGTCTGCGCTGTCTGGCGATTGTAATCGTAGGATGTTACCGGCTGCATCGGCACATTTCTAGATTTACCGGCATCCATGCCAACCAACCCACCAACTATTGGTGCAGTAACCGCAGAAGGTGTGGCTGTCGGAGGTAAGGCAGCGATATCTGCATCTTCTGAAAAGGAATCACCACCCCAATTTTCCTCAGGCAATCCGAAATTTGGTGTCGCCATCTCCCAAGGCTGCAACTTTCGACGCCGCATCTTGGAGCCGAGAATGACTCCAACAGCACCGATTATTGCCGCTAGCAAGATGATAATTATGATTGAATCAAGGCCGATATTCGTCTGCCACCACGCAGCCGCTTCATTCGACTGTGGCGCGCCAGAGCCATTTGGTTCGTAGGGTCCAATCGCCGTTGAATCAACGCCGAATCTGTGTACCTCACCATCGAACGCGACTACAGCGACATACCATGTCGTTGAATTATCAATATCGCTTTCATTTACCGCTGTGAGCAACCATCTTGTGCCCTGAAGGTAAGCTTCTGCGAGTGTAGCGTTGCGAGTGTCTTCGAAGGGTTTCTCGGAGATGTAAATCCAATAACTTCTGACAATCTGATCTGCCAAAATATCCCACTTCACCTCCAATGCCTTGCCTCCTTGGTTCCACTCTAAAGTTACGCCTGTCACCTCGGGTATATGCAAACCGGGGTCAACCTGAGTGTCATCGATTGGGGCCATATTCGATGTGTGAAGTTCATCGGTGTACATGTTGCCATTGGTGTCAACAGCCACTACTGCGACCCAAACCATAACGCCTGGAGCGAGGGCCCGACGGTCCGAAAGTTGTGTCAAGTTGATTGGCAATTCTGGTGAACGGTCTTCAATCATCATCGCTGGTAGGCGGGAGCCTACCGTTGTGAATGGCATCAAATCGGCGAATATTTCGTAATGGTCGAGATCGCTCGCTGTCGATAGTGGGAACTCGACGAGTAGACCGTCGCCTGCATCATTGGGCCGGTCAGCGAGTGTCGGAGCATCGAGTCGGGTTGGTGGTGTGATGTCGCCGCGATTATCTACTGGTGTGACTAATACTGAATGATCTGCTAGCCGAGTCAAGAACGCGTTCCCCTTGATATCATGGATTGATACAGTAACATGCAGTGTTGTTCCAGGCCGAATCAATTCTGAGACTGCGCCTCCAAGGCCGTCTCCGCCATATAATGCGGAGTGGAGAGTGACTTCGAGTGGTTGGTTTCGGCTCATTGCACGACGATCGATTATCATCAGGCCGCAATCTTCAGGCGCATCTTCACAAGCGCTCCATTTTGGACCGACTGAATCGACTGGATGCTCGGATACCCAGACTACATAGAAGCCAAAATCATCAGCAGAAGATGGGTTCCAAGATACATCTATCGCACTTCCATCATCGCTAGGATGATCCCATGCTTCGAGTCCTTGGACGCGATCTGGTGGATTTGCACCACCCGTTCCGTCAGCGATTGAACTCGCTTCGATGATGGTAACATTCCAAAGGTCTTCGTTACCCCAAACATCTGCAGCGACGACTGCGATTCGATAGACGACTCCATCGATGAGTGGCGCACCAGCAATACTGTCGATAATCCACTCTCCCTCTGCACAGTTAGGAACAATCGCTGCCTGCTCAAATTCTGTTACATCAGTAATATCTGCATCGTTAGCAAGCGAGATGTATATCGTGTACCACGCACAATCATCCTCACCATTTTGGTCCCATTTAACGAGGATTCTTCCGCCCTCATCATCTTCGACATCGGCAGCGCTCACATTGTCAACCGGCATCGGTGCTTGACCGTCGTCGACACCTCCGGTCGGAACGACTGGGCCAACAATAGTGGCGTTGAGAGCATCGAACTGACCTGCTTGATCGACGCAAACTAATGCAATCCAGTAAGGACGACCCGTTTCAAGAGAGAATGTTGTCGAATTCACTTCATCGAATGGTCTGTCGATTCCACCCCTCAAGGCTAGGGCTGAAGTAATTTCAAAGTCAGTTGCCCAAATTCTGGTGAATGCCGCATCGATCTCATCGCACGGAGTCCATTCGATGAATAAGTCGCCATCTTCGCCGTCATCAGCCGGCCCTGCAGCCGCCCAAGTTGGTGGGGCGGGGATTTCATCAGTTGGAGTCGCAGAGAGGTTGAATGTCACTGGAATTCCTACCTGACTTCCCGTGTATTCGATAACTATGGCAGCTCGATAGGCGGTACGATCAACTAATGACTGCCCTTGAGCGGTCGTCAATTCTGCAATCGTGTCAGTCCATGACGCAGTTCGCAAATCATATGTCATCGAACCCAAATCTGCTTGCTCTGGTTGCCAATTATCTGGCCGGTCATTAGTTACCGCCCAGACATAAATCCGGTATGCTACCCATGCCGCATCGGTTGATGGAGACCATTTTGCGATGAGGACACCGCCGCCATCATTCGGTCGGTCGTAGAATTCCGTCAACTCAGACGGCTCTTCGACTCGCATCCAATCATAGGTCAAACGAACCCACATCGAACCGTTTGAGGGTGACTGCATCTGAATATGGGCTGAACGACCATCAGGAGACAGAGCGGCGTTTGAAATCGCCATTTGCAGCCGCGATTCTAGAGTAGTATCGAGAGCAGCGAGGTCCCATGTACCGCTGTAGTTGAGATGATGGGTTCGAACCCAAGTGGCCGCTCCTTCGATTGGTGAAAGCATCGTCAGCGTCTGTTGTAACATAGGGATTCCATTCGGACCGGCTGCGCCAGTCTCCCCTATCGTCCACGAATTATCGGGCGAGGCAAGGGTGGTCAGTGTGCCGGGGCGGGTTGAGTTTGTCAAATCGAAATTTTGTCCAGCGAACAAAACATTGAGGGGTTCAGCGCGCCGCATAGATACACGCTCGTACTCTGCATGAGCTGGCGCAGGGCCAAACGCAAACATACCATAATTTCCAACTAAAACAATTCCGTTTAATCCGACATGACCCGCTTTCAATCCGACTTCGCTACCCGATGTGAGAACTTGATGAGTACCTTGGACCGATAGAATATCGCTCCCGCGTTGAGTAATAATTCCTAGTTCCATACCGTTACTCGACATAGCAATTGGCGGCCAGCCACTCAAATATGCCGCGGATACACCAGACTCTATCTCACCTGAAGATGCATTCCAATGAACCATTGGCACCGCTTCTGTGGCGATATGAACACCCCACGAGTCAGCGGCTAGGGCCATCACCCTATTCGATGGAATCATGTCGATAGGATAGGTGTCTGTTACCATCAAAGTTGTGGGATCTAGAACTGTAACACCGGGCCTCGTAATTCCAGACCCATCGTGGGCTAAGAACATCGTTGGGCCGAACGAATAGACTTGGCCTTGTGGGTCGGTTATCGTCGTGAATGAACTGTATGCAAACCCACTAACCTTCGTACCAATTAAGCCGTCCGCTCGAGTAAGTGTCTGAATAACCGTCAAATTTGATGTGTCAAATCTGGTCAATCCAGCACCCGTGCCAATCCACAATTCATTGTTTTGAACAATCAAGTGTTCGATAACCGGAGTTGGTAATCCATCGAGAGTTGTCAACGGATCATCCCAATCATCACGGGTTAAGTTCCAAACGCCTAATCCAGCAACGGTTGCAACCCAAATTCTTCCATCGTGTTTAACAAAATCAATCACTATGTTACTTGGCAAACCGGCTAACAGTCGGCCGCCGGTGAAGGTGTAAGTAGATGTATCATATCTCTGCAAGCCCGCAGCGGTTGATTCGGTACCCATTAGGCCGATTATCAACTCGTTACCATACATCATGATACCGTCATGAGCCCAGTGGAATCCCATTCCGAGAGGAGTCATAACGCCGGTGGACAAATCGATGTGGACTAAGCCCCAACCATTTGTCGTCACCCAAAGAGTTGTGCCATCGAGCATTAATTCAGAGACAATATCCTGATTGAACTGGAAAGCACGAGTCCATGATACTGAACCATTTTGTAACTTCACACCTTCAAGAATAGAAGTTCCAGTATTGATGTTGAATCCTTGAGCGGGGACGACCCAGACATGAGTTTCATTGGAAATAATTTCTACAACTCGTCCACTCGTCAAATCAGCATATTCATCGACGCCACCAGCGACCAATCCATTGCCATCAAGCCAATCTACTCTACTGAATCCAGATGTGCCACCAGACCTGCCAATCGCATAGGCCGGAACACCGGTCACAGTCGGTGCACGAACGATTGAGCAAGCATCAATTCCTCGGTCAAGGTGTTGCCCGTTTCCGAGCTGGGCACCATTCGTACCTATCAGCGAGAAGCCGCCATCACCGCCATCGATTATATGGCCGACGAGCAAAACATTGTTGTCGTGGAGCATTCCACCTGGGAAGGCTGAACCTTCCGATATCCCATTTTGACTCGTTAGTCGGGAGAAGAAAGAACCCTGTGTGTAAGAATAACGTGAAATTCCTTGGCCGTCACTATTGAAACCAATGTAAATTATATCGTGCATCTCATCGCAGGCGAGAGCGACCGTGTCATCATTCGGCAATCTGTTTTGGCCTTGTGTAGTCCACGAAGAATCCCAGTGGCCAGTCGATAAATTGTACCTTGCAATTCCTCCCTGAGTTCCCCACCCCGTTGTCCTTCCTACCGCGATATGCACCGTTCCAGCACATTCGAGAATATCAGCACCGTAACCTGATGGTACCCCTGTGCTACCTAGTGATTTCGTAGTCCAACTTCCAGTACTGCCATTCTTCCAGAGAAGTTTGGCATTGGTGTTCCAGGATGCATCATCCATCGAACTGAGCCATAAATCATCTCCTATTACTCGCATCGCAAATATTTGGTCCTCGCTGTTTTGAGGTAGTCCACTACCTTCTGTCCATGCGGTTAGCCACTGCCCTTGTGTCCGATTATATCGGAGCACTCCCGCAGTACTGGCGAGTAGAACTTCACCTTGCCATTCGACAATTCCGCGAATTGGGCCTTCGATATCTGTCCAAGAATCGATGAGAGTGCCGTTCTGTGCATGCATTCGGCGGAGGTTATTATCACCGTATGCAATCCATAATTCACAGTCTGCAATATTCAAGGGGAAACAGTCTCCAATGTACTGAGCGTTGACTCTATCTATTGAACCGGAATTTGAGAGGTCGTCATCCCAAGAACTGGTGGTGTCGTTCCAGCGAACTACTGTGCCGTCTCCATTCCACCATTGCTGTGGTACGACCCCAATCCAAATCTGGTCATCAACCGCACCCATACCATAGACGATTCCGCTGGTGCCAATTCTCTGGCCTGCGTCGATTGTCGAACTCGTCTCATTATTCAAATCAATTCGATAGATGTAATCATTCGAATTCCATCCAGACTGGACTAATGAATAATACAGAATATCATCCATTATCACTATCTCCGCTGGATCGACGCTGGAAAGAGTAGGCCCGCCCTGATTGCTGCCCTGGTCCCAATCTTTGAGTACGGTTTCATTGACGACATCAATCAATGTCAATCCAAATTCACCGCCAGCCCAAATCTCATTCATTCCTGGTGCCTTTACCAACGCTGTAACATCATTATCTCGAAGAATACCCTGTGAAGAATCCCATGTCTGCATCCACTCATCGGTTGTCAAATTATAACGAGTAATACCGACATTTTTTAGCCCCATATATGCAACATCGCCAACCACCACTATCGCCGCTTGGTCGGTAATCTCTCCCGCCTCCCAGACATCGATTACCGTGTCGTTATTGGTAGCAAATACCGCAGCACCTCCATAAGTTCCAATGTACAGAGTATTTACGCCGATTAAGTCTACCTCAAGAGCGTAATCTGATGGTAAATCGTCATCCGAATCGAAGCATTCGTCTAAGTTATACGAATAATCGAAACGACAGGCACCAACATTAGTCGCAGCCCATATATCGGTCGTCGTAGAGGTGATACTGTTGAATTCACGAGGCGAAGACCAAATTGGTCTACCGGTGTTGAATTGGACTATATTCTGACCATCCCAACGGGCCATACCTTGTGCTGTCCCGATAATTACCCCACCGTTTGAATCGAGATGAAGGGCCCGAACGTTATTGCTTGGAATTGATGATGCACTGCCACCACCGCCATTCCCTCTGGCCATCCAATGATCCGTTATTTCACCAGTTAAGCGGTCATAAACGAGTACTCCGAATCCATCAAGACCTAGCCAAACTGTACTGCCATCGGTTGCAATAGGGGCATTTTCAAGGTCATCAGCACCCAATGAGTTCCATGAGGAAAGGAGGGTGTCGCTCGTCAAATCAAAGCGCATGACGCCTTTATTTTCAGTCGCGATGTATACTATACCGGCTCGCGTTGCAACATCGGTTACGAAATTTGAGATTGCATCCGATGACTGGGATGAATGCGAATCTATTGTGCCATTGTTAGCATCGATTACTGAAAAACCAGATTGAGGATGGCCCGCTACCAATTTTCCAGTTCCAGCATCGTAAGATAATGCATTCACATTATCAGAAGACAAGCCATCCGATTCAGTCCAATGGTCGGTCTGATTTCCACCCAGCGAGTAGACGAAAATACCGTCATCGATGCTTCCGAGATAGACCATGCTTCCATCATTGGTTATCGAGATACCTTCAGTGCCGGTGGCGATTGGTTCTAACCAAAGATTTGTCGAGAAGTCAAACCTATCGAGCCAATCGATGCCACCAATCCAGGCGATATCACCGACTTTGGTAACGGAGAGCATCTCT
>Ga0302120_10001400_pt1 | contig 11316 bp, 10 predicted proteins | sample AG5_Bottom_MG_FD_203118 | JGI IMG/M metagenome (GOLD analysis project Ga0302120, IMG submission 203118) | Marine microbial communities from Western Arctic Ocean, Canada - AG5_Bottom | ecosystem: Environmental > Aquatic > Marine > Oceanic | place: Canada: Western Arctic Ocean | collected 2017-10-01 | reverse complement strand
GATTTGATGGGCGTGACCCGCCGCACCATGAATTTGACTGCGTTGGTGTTCTTCCTGCTCGGCTGCGTCGGTATTTTCCAGTTCTACCTCGCCAACATGGGCTGGCCACAAGAGATCACCGCGTGGGCGGGTACGCTCGGGCTTTCAAAATACGCTTTTCTTTTCGCCCTCGTTGGCACCTTGCTGGCGCTTTCCATGTGGCTAACCGGCGTTGCCATTCTGGTGCTCACTGTGCCGATTTACTTCCCGATCGCGCTGTCGCTGGGCATCGATCCGGTACATCTGGGCATTTTGACGGCGCTTTGCATCGAAATCGGTAGCGTCATCCCGCCCGTCGGCCTCAACCTGTTTGCGGTCAGCGGTGTGACGGGACTGCCCGTAACCCAGGTTATAAAGGGTTCCTTCCCGTTTTGTATATCTGACACCGTGGTGCTGATCATCGTGCTGTTGTTCCCGATGCTGGCGCTATGGCTGCCCGGCAAGTTGATCACCTCGTATTTTTGATCGCGCGCGGTCTGGCCCGGGTGTCACCCACGTTCCTGAACTTTCACTCAGGCTACCTTATCTGGTTTACGGTTCATAATTAGCGAAGTTGCCGAAGGACAGTTCAAGCCTTTTGCCCTTCAGCGCTTGTACTTCGGAACTTATGTGACGCCAATCTGGGCGAGTAATTTCGCACAAACGTTCATCAGACATTGACCGCTACGTTAATTGCAGCCGTTATATTTGGTGCTATATCGGGTTCATCTACGGCGATGGCTGCTGCAATGATCGTTATTGCTTATCCAGAATTAATAAAGCGGGGTTACCCGAAGTGGATGGCAGCCTGCTCTGTTGATGCCAGTGGTTGTTCTAGGGGGGTTGTATGGGGGGTGTTTACTCCGACTGAAGCAGGTGCTGCTGCGGCCGGCTTTATCACTGGGCATTGATCCCATTCATCTGGGTATTCTCACGGCGCTTGCGATAGAAATCGGCAGTGTCATTCCGCCGGCAGGTCTTAACCTTTTTACAGTCAGTGGGGTTACGGGACTGCCGGTTACTCAGGTGATACGAGGGTCTTTTCCATTTTGCTGCTCGGATACGGTGATACTCATTATCGTGTTGCTTTTTCCTACGCTTGCCCTTTGGCTACCTACCTTGCTCAGACGAGTTATTTTTGACAATTACCCGAGTTTTGCGATTTATTTCTTCTGTTTCAATTGACAGTGCCGGCGCGTGTTTCCTTCGCCTAGTATGATGTAACCAGTTCACGTTTAGAGGTCTAAATGATGTGCGGCCAAACAATCGAATTCAGCGCTGCGGTACAATATCAACGCTGTTCGGCATAACTTTTAATGATTGATGTTGCCACTCCAGCTTACTGGGGGATCGTCTAGCGGTAGGACTGCGGACTCTGACTCCGCCAACCAAGGTTCGAATCCTTGTCCCCCAGCCAAATAATGCTTGGTATAGGTCGAGCAATTACTCCTAAAACAGTATACACAAGCTATGGTATTTGCCGATCGAAGAGGTCTATTACTGACTGTTGCGGACTCGCGTGCCGTTGAAATATTCGACCGAGCTGTCGAAGAGGTTGTGGGATTCCAGGGAGATCCGGTTGTAACCCTGAGTCGCGCACTTGAAATTGATCATCAGTTTGTTCTCGCCCACTGCCTCAGTGCCATGATGAATATAATTGGCAATGCGTCTTCCCGGCTAGATGAGGCCAAGCTTAGTCTTGATAAGGCTAGGCAGTCCATCGATGTGCTAACCGAACGTGAACTGCTGCACGTGGTTGCAGTTGAGGCTTGGTTTGATTTTAAGCTTGATCGTGCGTCCAAACTGTATCAGAGAATTCTATTTGATTATCCATATGATCTGATGGCTGTGTTCGCGGGCCACTGGCTAGATTTCTATTGTGGTGATGCACAGAGTTTGCGGGGGCGGATAGCTCGTGTATTGGGGGCTTGGGACGAATCTGTTCCGGGCTATCACTGGCTACTCGGCATGTATGCATTCGGACTCGAGGAGATGGGCCAGTATCGTCAGGCTGAGTCGTATGGTCGTCAGGCTGTCGAGCTGAATTCTGGTGATGCATGGGGTGTGCATGCCGTCGCTCATGTGATGGAAATGGAAGGTCGTTTGGAAGAGGGCGTTGACTGGCTCAAAGGTACCCACACTGGCTGGGGAAGCAGTAATATAAAAATTCATAACTGGTGGCATCAGTTTCTGTTTCTAATTGACCTGGGTGATTTCGAAAAAGCGATTCAAGTCTACGATGATCATCTTGTCGACCCGGAACGTAATGATGTTGAAGCATTAATCGATCGTGTATCGGCCCTTGCTCGTCTGTCATTGCTCGGCATCGATGTCGATGAGCGATGGTCTACTATTGTTCCTTTATGGGAGGCTATGACGGAGGATGCTCGCTACCCATTTAATGATTTACATGCTCTGTTGTGTTTTCATTACGCAGGTCGGCAGCAGTCCGCCGCAGTATTAATGAGCGCTGTTGAGGGTCAATATGACAAGGGAATCCCGATGATGACGACCGGTCGGTCAGTGCTTATTGGTGTTGATGCATTCTGTAAGGGACACAATGCCGATTCGCTTCAGTCTCTACTGCCCGTTCTTTATGAGGTCAATAGAATAGGTGGCAGTCATGCACAACGTGATTTGATTCAGCAAATCACGCTTGAAGTTGCCATACGCGACGGACAGTGGTCCGTTGCGCGGTGCCTGTTGGCAGAAAGGACACACCTCAGAGAGGCTGCCGCAGCTGCATTTACTGTTCATTCTGCAGATCGTATTAAGCAGGTCTAGATGCTAGATCCGCTGCTCCAGGAGTGGAAAATAGTTTTGGTTTATCAAATTCTGGAGATGAATAGGATAAGGTGTTTTGGCAGAGCACTTGCGAGTTTAGATAGAGATGCTTGTGTTCTTCATCTTTTTGGGACTGATTGAATGCTCACACTAGAAAATGTGCATGTAGTGTGGTTGTTAGTCTGCGGCCAGGTATTTTTTCTTTCTTAGTCTCTGCGCGGCTTGTTTTTTTCTTAGCGCTTGAGTCGCCTCAGTGGTTCCGTTGTGAAATGTAGAGAACCACTTGTCCCATGGCATGTCACCAGTACCATAATTACAGTCGAAAAACCGGTGATGTAGTTGATGGAAGAAATAACCAAGTTCTATCACGCGCTTCCCTTTGATAAGGAGTGCTTCGTATCCGGTATGGCTAATAATCCCCGCAAGAATCGTAAACTGAAAATGGTAGATCACATGTAGCGGGCTAGAGGGCACTATCAAGTGAATAGCTGGTGACGCAATGTAGAAAATGTGTTCTATTGGATGCATTGAACTGCCGGACCACGGGCCAATGTTTATATTTCTATGATGAAGAGCATGAACCAACTTATAAATGGGTTTCCAATGCTCCGCGCGATGAGTGAAGTAGAAGTGGAGTGAATACCAAATAGGAATAAGCACAAACAATGCGACGTACCACACCTGATTGCTATCCCAGTTCAAAGTTGGGATTAGGTTATTCGCAAATGCCCACATAAACAGTACTTCATAAACGGTCCATATTGTTAGGCCGCTGGCAAGAGACCAGAAAATATTGTCACGCACTTGGTTTTGAAATGTGAAGACAGAATTGGCACGAACCTGATCTTTTGAGTCAAATCGTAGGATATTCCCCTGCATCTTGAATGTGTAGAAGTACAAGTGCAGACCACCTGCGAATAACATCATAATAATCAAGTTCCGGGCATATATCTCAAATATCCATCCTGATTTAAAGTCAACGCATTGCTCTAGAGTGGGGTGAAAAAATAGCCAGGAAACTATCGAGGCTATGAGAATAACGACACGTCCGCTTAACACAAGCCAAGTAGAGGCTAGTGATTTTGCGATTGAATAGAGATTTGGTGGAAAAACAAAAATTGATGAAATGGAAATCGGTAAATCAGGATGCCAATTCCAAAGCTTATCAGCCTGGCTCTGGTTGTTTGGTTTATCAGTGGTCTGCGAATCCATCTTAACCATCCATCCTTTCGTGGCTGGATTTTCTAGTTGTGGTGATTCAGTGATTAACTATTATAAACGTCCTTGTTGGCGGGCATGTTTCGCGTATATCGCAAATACTGCAGCAGGCAATTAATTGGCGCCCGGCACTATGATCATATTTCATTAAGGGTTCCAACAGAATCCGTCGGTGGCGGCAGTATGTTTCGTTACCTAATTATTCCGAGATTTCTTCAAAAGAACCACCGGTTAGGTCCACCAGTTGTTCTGGGGTTAAGCAGAAAACCGAATTGGGCGTCCCCGCAGCGGCCCAGATTGTGTCCAAATTCCTCAAGTGATGATCAAGAATGACGATAGGGGGCACGCGATGTCCAACAGGAGCAACACCACCAATCGAAAATCCTGAGTTCAACTTGACGAACTCAGCATCGGCGCGATAGAGCTCGTTTCCAATTACTGCAGCTGCTTTTTGTTCATCCACGCGATTGTCACCACAGGCTATGATTAGGACAGGGCGCTCATCTGCTTGTCGAAATACAAGTGATTTTGCGATTTGACGGACCTCACAACCTATCGCTTTAGCGGCCTCAGCAGCCCTTCGCGTAGAGTGTTCGAACTCCACGACTTGGTATTCAGAGCCCAACAGTGTCTGAACGCGGCGCGCAGTCTTGTTCTCTGCCGGTTTCAATTAATTTGACTTGAGTAACAAGTTTTGATTTCTGTCACAATACACTACGATCGATCCTGATAGTTATCTTAAGTTAGGACACAGCTACCGGCAAATACTCATCGTGCAGAATAATTACCAGCTAGTCGAAACCCGTTTACAGGAAAAGTCCGATGATGGCCGTACTGTGTGCAATCTGTGCCTGTGGCGCTGTCGGTTGCGACACGGCCAACGCGGCTTTTGTCAGGCACATGTGAATCGAAACGGGACGTTATATAACCTTTCTTACGGTATTGTCTCTTCGGCAGATGTTGGTCCGATAGAAGACAAGCCAGTACGTCACTTTCGACCGGGTACCAAGGTGCTTTCTGTCGGTAGCTATGGGTGTAATTTTCGCTGTACCGGTTGCCATAACCTTGAGATATCTTGGGGTGTCGACGCACTTGACGAATTAGCTCGAGGAGAATCTAAAGCAGCGTTTGTGACTCCCGAGGAATTGGTGCGTGCTGCGATTGAGGCGGGCGTTCAGGGTATCGCATTTACGTATTCCGAACCGGCGGTGTGGCTGGAATACGTGATTGATGTCTGTAATTTAGCAAGAACCAACGGGCTTTATACGGTTTACGTCAGTAATAGCTTTGTAACTGATGAAGCCTTGGGAGAGTTGGCCGGCCGGATAGATGTCCTGTGTTCCGATATTAAGAGCATGGAAGATCAGTTTTATCGGAACATTTGCGGGAAAGCAGATGTCCAATCTGTTCTTCATGGGATCGAACTGGCTCAGAAATTAGGTATTCATGTAGAAACACGAACCAATGTCATACCAGGATTGAATGATGATGCTGCCAATCTGCTTCGGATTGCGCACTGGATCAGGGACCATCTAGGGTCGGATAGTCCTTGGCATATCACCCGTTTCTACCCGGCCTACCAGTTAAGTCATATAGAGCCAACACCCCTAAAGACACTTCATGAGGCCCGGCAGCAGGCGCTGATGGCGGGACTAACGAGCGTTTATACCTACGGTGATAAGGGCTGTGACTGTGCGACTGAGAATGCGCCAGTCGAACAGATTTTGCCCGGCTGGCAACAACTTCATGCTGTTAACAAATGTAGCGAGGATTGCTGCGGTGATGAAGGAATTCTGTTAAAAAAGTACGAACGAACACTGAATGTTGCTTTTGACGCCAATACCGAACACAGTCAGCGGCTAGATGTGGGCGATTGATAAAAAGTCTGAATATAGGGTGTAATCGGTTGTAAAATAGCCACTCACCTGGATCATAGCCCACTTAAATACTGTGACGACAAATATTCAAATATCTGATAGCGCCGTAAACCAACTCGCGAATCTGATTGCGTCCAAGGATAACCCAAATTTGCTGTTTCGGGTTTATATCCAGGGCGGGGGTTGTTCGGGCTTTCAATACGGATTTCAATTTGAAGAAGAAGCAGCTGGGGATGACCTTGAGTTTGATCACAGCGGTGTTCGAGTCGTTGTCGACCCAATGAGCCTTCAGTATCTGGGTGGTGCCGAAGTCGACTTCATCGATGATCTTCAGGGGAGTCGCTTCGTGGTCAACAATCCAAACGCGGCAACAACCTGCGGTTGCGGTTCATCGTTTGGTATCTAGCATCTAATTGTCTTAAGGTGCTGACTTACCCCAGGTAGACGGCACCCAGTGCCAGTTCTCGAGAAGAGCCTGTGACTTCAGGACAATTGGTGGCTCGATTCTTGAGACGTTCTTTTGCAAGCCACGCAAAAGCGACCGCCTCGACCCAGTCTACCGGCAAGCCAAGACGATCGCTGGCATAGAGTGGCAAAGGTGTGAGTCGATTGTCGAGCTGGTTTATCAAGTACTCGTTGTTCGCACCACCACCGCACAGGTAGACTGCGTCAGTAGCCGGTACGTTAGTTTTGATCGATTGACAAATCGATTCAACGGTCAGTTCAACCAGTGTCGCCTGAACGTCCTCCGGACGCTCGTTACCGATAAGGCGGGTACTCAGCCAGTCTAGGTTAAATTCTTCCAGTCCAGTTGATTTCGGCAGAGGCCTGGAGAAGTAATCGTGCTCAAGAAGAGCGCTCAAAAGCTTTGGTAGATATTTCCCGGACCGTGCCCAGGTCCCATTTTCATCATAGGCGCCCGGTTGATGCTGCCGGAACCAATGGTCCATCAATGTGTTCCCGGGCCCCGTGTCGAATCCAGATAGTCGATCTTTTCGATGGAGGACTGTTGCATTCGCGATGCCGCCGATATTAACGATCACCCGGTTCTCATCGGGATTTGAAAAAACGGCACGATGGAAGGCAGGTACCAGAGGTGCACCCTGACCACCAAGAGCCAGGTCAGCTGTTCTGAAATCGGATACTGTAGTGATGCCGGTTAAGGCTGCGATACGTGAACCACTGCCAAGCTGTACGGTATAGGGCAAACAACCGCCCGGTCGATGTCTTACGGTCTGACCGTGTGAACCGATCGCCGTTATCTGATCAACCCTTGCCTGTGCTTTAAGACGCAGAGCGGTATCGGCAAAGGCCTGAGCCAGAAGTGCGTCGAGCTCTGAAATGTCGTTTATGCGGTCGGCTGTACCATCAACTGCGCGTTGTATGCGGTCTACTATAGGGGCATCTAACGTTGCAGCCAGGGTAGAGAGCAGTTCGCATCCCGAATCTGAGAATTGAACCAGTGCTGCGTCGATGGCATCGGAACTGGTACCACTCATGAGGCCAATATAGAGGTCTTGGCCGCTGTTCATTCGGGTAGTAAGTGTGAACCAGTTATGCCAGAAACTTTATGCGATGTCAGGCGCCGACAAGCCGCTTCAATTCTGCTGAAAACGCCGAGGCCTTGCGGAGAAACTCAGTTTTCTCATTCTGGTGAACCGAGGCAGCGCGGGGCAGCTTTAGTTTCAGAGGATTTGTCCGTTTGCCATTCCGCCACAGTTCGTAGTGCAGGTGGGGGCTGGTTGATAGTCCGGTGCTACCGACATAGCCGATGATCTGTCCCTGTTGGACCCAGCGACCTTTTCGAACTGCCTTCCCGTATTTTGAAAGATGTGCGTAGAGAGTTTGATATTTGCCACCGTGTTTGAGGATGACGGTTTTGCCATAGTCACCTTTGCGACCTACAAAAACCACCTTGCCATCGGCGGTGGACAGCACCGGATCCCCTTTGCGACTCAAAAAATCTAGTCCGCGATGTGGGCGCCAAGTTTTGAGTATGGGATGGTATCGCCTTAAAGAGTAGCTTGAGGTGATTCGGCTGTTGCGTACAGGTGAGCGCAAGAACTTGCCCTCTATGCTGATCCCGTCTGGAGAAAAGTAACGCACAATACCGGCTGAATCAGTGTGTCGGATGGCATGGTGAGGATTTCCGGACAGAATAAAGGTTGCTGCTAGAACAGGGCCAGTCCCGATCTTTTTCCCCTCAAGAAACTTCTCTTCATAGATAACCGCAAATCGATCGCCTGACTGGATATCGGTGTTGAAGTCAATCTGCCACTGAAAAATGGATAGAAGCTTGTGGAGTAATGACTCGCTGAGGCCTGCTTTTAGTCCGCTTTCAAAAAGTGACGATGCGATCACACCGGTGACCTTCTGTTCAATCACCTCAAACGAGCGAGTAACCGTGTTGAATTGCCAGCCGTTATCGGTAGTTTTAACGTGTAACAGCGAATTAAGACTCGTCTCATATTTCAATCCAACGAATTTTCTGTCAGTGAGTAGAATCTTTAGACGAGGGCCAGTTTTAAGGCTGGCAAGGACTTGACCTTTACGATGCGCGGCAATCGTAATCGCGACGGCAGGATCAAGTTTCAGGCGGCTGAATATCCGAGTCAGGGAATCACCGGGGCGTATATCGATATCAACCCAATTGGTTTCCGTCGAACTGGTTACGGACCGTGTTGGAATGTCCTCAGCAATTTTTGCGATTGATGGTAGTTGAGCCGCCCGGATAGCTTTCGCGTCAAGCGACACGGAGATTGTGATTTTCGGCAATTCCTTTATGGATGGCCACAGGCCAACGTCGGAGCCTGGCTCGCGATACGCAGATGACTCACTGGACGAACTCAATGGGCCGACTGAATTGGTTAGTAGTGGCGTTGCAGAACTCGCTGCTGCAGTTTTTTTGCGGGTATCGAGGACCTGCGCTATTTGGGATCGCAGGGGGTCGTGCTTCACGTGGGAGGTATCAGTCTGGTCAATGGACGCGTCTGGTCGATTGGCAAGCCAGGTCGCGACTACCATAATCATGGCGAGTACTGTTGCCCCAAACAAGGTATAACGGCGGCTCATGGATCGGGCAGGCGGCCCGCTCGTGAGCATATAACGAAGATCAGAATCGAAAAGGGAACGCTGTTTCGGCATGGCGATAGGTTTACCGAGCCCCGTCGGGGCGTACGGGAAGTGCGTAATTTACCTTTGATTAATTGTTGCGTCAAAGTCATTTCCGATGGCTTGTTAAAGTGATTGGCGAATATTCAACCTAAAGCCAGCAGTTTTAATCAGTTCGCCGGCGATGATGGAATCCAATCGTGGTTTTGCTTCAAACGGCTACTCGGTGGCAGGGTAGTCAGGACTGCGATTCGACGGCCATAGAATAAGCGCTGAGTCGGTGAGCTTTTACTCCGCACAGCACGTAGAGTCCGTTATCGCAGTGATACGCCCATGCGTTTGTTGCTTCGAGTAAAATTTGCGTTTCTGCTTATCCACAGTTTGATGTCATGTCGAGTAAATCCGTTACTGAAGCGCTTTTAGAAATTCGACGAGGTGCAGAGGAAATTCTCGTTGAAGCCGAGTTGATAGAACGACTCGAGACGGGCAAACCACTACGCGTAAAAGTCGGCTTTGATCCAACAGCACCTGATCTACACCTGGGTCATACGGTATTGATCAACAAAATGCGCCAGTTTCAGGACCTGGGCCACGAAATCATCTTTTTGATTGGTGACTTTACCGGGATGATCGGAGATCCAAGCGGTAAAAATGCTACACGCCCAGCCCTGAGTCCTGAAGAAATCGCCCAGAACGCCCTGACCTATAAAGAACAGGTATTCAAGATCCTGGACCCAGATAAAACCATCGTCGACTTCAACTCCAGGTGGGGCAATGAATTAGGTGCAGAAGGTTTGATTCGGCTCGCATCGCGTTATACCGTCGCCCGAATGTTAGAAAGAGATGATTTTTCCACACGTTACCGGGATAGCCAGCCTATTGCGGTGCACGAATTTCTTTATCCCCTGATGCAGGGTTACGATTCTGTTGCGCTCAAAGCGGATGTTGAGCTGGGCGGTACGGATCAGAAATTCAATTTGCTGGTTGGGCGTGAACTTCAGAAACAATATGGTCTTGAGCCTCAAATCGTGCTGACTGTTCCGCTGCTTGAAGGTCTCGATGGGATTCAGAAGATGTCCAAGTCGCTGGGAAATTCCGTGGGGATCACCGAGTCGCCGGTTGAGATGTACGGGAAGCTGATGTCGATTTCTGATGAGTTGATGTGGAGATATTTTGAATTATTGAGTTTTCGGCCACTGACAGATATCCGAAGGTTTCAGAAAGAGGTTGCGACTGGTGCCAACCCCCGAGACATCAAGTATCAATTGGCGCATGAGATTGTTGAGCGGTTTCATTCGCCGAGGGACGCTGTAAAAGCGCATCAGTCGTTTGTAAGTCAGTTTCAGCGAGGTGAGATTCCTGATGACATCGCTGAAGTTGATGTCGATAACCAGGGTAAAGACATGCCGGTAGCTAATGTTATCAAGTCTGCGGGTCTTGCTGGGAGTACTTCGGAGGTTTACCGTCTGATGGCTCAAGGTGCTGTTCGCATTGACGGCGAACGAGTCAACGACCGAAAGCTGACGATCAAAACTGGGGTGAGTGTGCTGTTTCAGGTCGGCAAGCGTAGATTTGCCCGAATCCGCGTAACCTGAGGGTTCGCGGGATTCCAATGGGGATCCTGCCGGTACTGATCAGAGTGGCCTTTGAGTGGCTTAAATTCACCCGTTATTTACAAATTATCGCGCAAATTCATTGACTACGTGGGATTCAAAGGTATAATTCCGCGCCTCAGGTGACTGTGATTTTTATAGTTGCCACGCTCTTTAACAATTTGATTAGGTAGATTGTGTGGGCGCTTTTAGCGACCGATTCCAATTACCAGTAGTAAACGCTCTGTCAGTGCTTGCACAGACAGGGTGACGATGTGAGGCCTTTACGGTTCATGTCGGACTCAATCTTTGAACTGGAGAGTTTGATCCTGGCTCAGATTGAACGCTGGCGGTAGGCCTAACACATGCAAGTCGAACGGTAACGGACCGCTGGGATTCCTTCGGGATGACCTTGGTGCCGACGAGTGGCGGACGGGTGAGTAACACGTAGGAATCTGCCGAACAGTGGGGGACAACCCGGAGAAATCCGGGCTAATACCGCATACGCCCTACGGGGGAAAGCGGGGGACCTTCGGGCCTCGCGCTGTTTGAGGAGCCTGCGTCGGATTAGCTTGTTGGTGAGGTAAAGGCTCACCAAGGCGACGATCCGTAGCTGGTCTGAGAGGATGATCAGCCACACTGGGACTGAGACACGGCCCAGACTCCTACGGGAGGCAGCAGTGGGGAATATTGCACAATGGGCGCAAGCCTGATGC
>Ga0302120_10001395_pt1 | contig 11345 bp, 8 predicted proteins | sample AG5_Bottom_MG_FD_203118 | JGI IMG/M metagenome (GOLD analysis project Ga0302120, IMG submission 203118) | Marine microbial communities from Western Arctic Ocean, Canada - AG5_Bottom | ecosystem: Environmental > Aquatic > Marine > Oceanic | place: Canada: Western Arctic Ocean | collected 2017-10-01 | reverse complement strand
GGCGGCGAGAACGCTGACTTCGTCTTTCATGTCGCCGACGATCTGTAGACCGATTGGTAGTCCATCTGAAGAGAAGCCAGCCGGTGCTGAGGCTCCTGGATTACCGGTCATATTGAACAGATAGGTGAACGGCGTGAAGCCCCAGAGCCGGTGAGGAACCTGCTTACCGCCAATAACATCGGGCTCATCACCGATATCAAATGCTGGGACCGCCAACGACGGTGAAAGCAGTAGATCGTATTTGCCGAAGTAGTCGTTGACGTACTTGCGATAGGCACCGATGTTGCTGAAGATATTCCACATACGCTCGGCTGAGAGCGTGTCCGCACGATCCATGTACTCACCGAAATAGTTGGTCATATCTTCACGGTGATTGTCGAAATCTTCCCGTGCTGCATCAAGACCTTTAATCGTGAAGTAGTCGAAGAACGTCCAGAAAACATCTTCGTAATCAGCCGGATTGAAATCGACAGTTTCGACAATGGCGCCCGCATCTTCGAACGTCTTAGCCGCGCTTTCAGCGACTCGTATGACCTCTGGATCGACTGGATTACCGCCCATGTCAGGCGTCCAGCCGATCTTCATTCCCGTGACACCTTTTGTTAGAGCACCAACGTAATCGGGCACGTCGTCAGTGATCGTATCGTACTCACTCCGCGGGTCGTATCCAGATAAGATAGCAAGTGTTTCAGCGGCGTCCCGCACGGTGCGAGTAAGCGGGCCTGAAGTGGCGTTGTTCATGATGTTGTGACCAGCGTTCCGAGTCGGACTCGCCGCACGCGCCACTCTGCCCTGCGTCGCTTTTATTCCGTAAACACCAGCGAACGCAGCTGGAATTCTTATAGAACCTCCACCGTCGCCACCGGGCGCAAAGCTCGTTAGACCCGATGCAACGGCCGCCGATGCGCCACCTGAGGACCCGCCGGGTGTTTTGTCAGGATTCCACGGATTTCGAGCTGGTGGACCTAGTCGATTTTCGGTCGTGCCAGCGAATCCGTTTTCAGGAGTATTCGTCTTCCCGGTAATGATTCCGCCAGCTGCTTTTACTCGTGACAGTGGGATCGAATCGAATTTGGCAATGTTGTCTTTGTAAGTGAGCGAACCGTGCGTCCATACGACGCCCTTCATCGGCTCGGTGTCCTTATATGGAACGGGAATACCGTGAAGCGGACCAAGCTCATCGCCGCACATTACTGCGGCTTCAGCTCTCCTAGCGGCGTCCATTGCCATGTCGGAGATTCGAGTGATGAATATGCCGAGCTTAGGATCGAGTTCGTCGGCGCGCTTGAGATGAGATTCTATGAGTTCAACCGGCGAAATCTCTTTAGAACCGATCATTTCTCGAAGCTTGTAGGTTGGCGTGAATCCGAGTTCTCGATCTGAGGTCATGGCTTTCTATTGGCCCTTCATTACTTCGATAAACAGTTCTGTCGGCTCTGCAGACGGCGTTTCGGTTTCGATAGTTCCCCGTGCGTCAAGGTTTACCGCAAATCGGCTCATGTGGGCGCAGTCCGGAGTTTCGATCAGGGTTGCGAAGTCGTATCGACCCAACCGAGTGTTTTGCGACACAATGCAGCAGTCTTGCTCTTCTATTTCCGGATTCACCTGCATTATGCGATCAGGATCATGCTTAATCCGATCACGTCCGCGTTCGGTCAATTTTGGCTCCATGTTAGGCGTTAGTTTCTGACAATGAGCTTAGAGAATATTGTTTTAGTTGTGCGAATACCGGAGGCAGACGGTCTACTCCATTTTCGACCCAACGAATCGTGATAGAGCTCGAGCTGTAGGATCGGTTCGAACGTTCACGATGGCGGCCACTCCCGAAGCGAAAGCACGCTCGAACGCTGGCTTAAGATCTTTAGGATCTTCGACCAACTCGCCATGCCCGCCAAGTGCCTCGGCGACTTTGTCGAATCGAGTGAATCCAAGTTCACGCCCCGGCTTGCGAATCCCTTCGACTCGAGCTGTCCAGCCTTCGTTATTCGACACGACGATGACGACCGGCAGGTTGTGTCGAACTGCGGTGTCGAAATCTTGAATGTTCATTCCCAGTGAGCCGTCACCGTGAAGGGCAACGACCTGCTTGTCTGGCTTGGCAATCTTGGCACCGAGTGCATAGGGAAGGCCGACACCCATGCAGCCTGAAGGTCCCGAATTTAGACGGTGCCCGGGAACGTAGGTTGGCATTGACTGACGTCCGAAATGAAGAATCTCGTTTCCGTCTACAGCCAAAATCGAATCTCGGTCCATCACTTCACGCAGTTCTTTGCAGAGTCGGAGTGGATGAATTGGTTGTTGGTCAGAATTCTCGAGAGGAGCGACACGCTCTCGGCGTGAAATATCGGCTTCACGAAGTTTGTCGATCCACTTGGAATTTGCCTTCGTTGCGAATCCGATGCGGTCAGCTTCGTCGACGAGTTGCCGAAGAACAGCCTTGGCGTCGCCTTCGATTCCAACATCAACCGAGCGGTTGTGACCGAGTTCGGCTCCATGAATATCGATCTGGATGATCTTCGACTGGGATGCAATGCGCTGGCCAAACGTCATCATCCAGTTCATTCGGGTTCCAACGACGAGAACTACGTCTGCCCCTCTGAATGCCCCTGAACGTGCGGCTGGGAATGACATTTCGTGGTCGTCGGGTAGTAGACCACGTGACATTGGCGACGTGTAGAACGGAATGCCCATGCGTTCGACCAGCAGTCGAAGCTCGTCATACGCCTGTGACCACCAGACTCCTCCCCCAGCAAACACCATCGGGCTGCTTGCTTCAGAAAGCATTTTCACAGCTCGCTTGATTAATCCGGGATCACCAGCAGGTCGAGCTCGCCCCGATGCTCGTGTCGGTATAACTGCGTCTGATTCTTCGACCTTCCCATAAAGAACATCTTCATTACAGTCGATGTACACAGGACCTGGACGACCGGTTGTGGCGAGGCGGAAAGCGGTTGAAATATGCTCGGGGTAGCGTGCCGGATCGGTCGGTCGCATCACAGCTTTAGATATCGGTTCGAAAATTCCAACTTGGTCGACCTCTTGGAAGCCGTCGCGCCCAAAGTCTTCGATAGGTCCTGCGCCGCCGAGAGTAATCATCGGTGCGCCGTCGACCCATGCCGTGTACTGACCTGTCAGGAGGTTTAGCGTGCCGGGTCCGGATGCGGCAGTGGTCACACCGGGTTTACCGGTGACCCGGGCGTATCCGTGGGCAGCCATCGACGCGGCCTGTTCGTGTCGAAAGTCAATCGCCTTGATTCCAAGGTCCTCGGAATTGTTGATGATCTCGTAGTTGGGTCCGCCCATCAAATAGAAGAGGTGTTCAACACCTTCTTCTTTCAGCGTGCGAGCCAGTAGGTAGCTACCATCTACTTCCATATTGTTCTCAATAACTCCGCTTTTATTAACGATCCAACCGAGTTGGATTTTATTTTGGATTCAGAATACGCTCGTAGGCGGGCTTCGTTATGGGATTTTAGCGATTGAGTCGAGACGACTTTAGCCTATCGCCCTCTTCCAATGGTGATTCGGCAAGCCGGGCGAGCACACCTTTCGGTGATGTACCAGCGAGCGTTGCAGCCTCGGCGATCAAGATCGCGCCGCCAACAAAATCGTCCTGCGAGATAAATTCTGGTTCGACTCCGGATTCGCCTCGATTGTGCCAAGCGCCGAGTGGAAATGCCGTGCCCGTGACCTTGTAGCCGAATGCCTTGAATGCAGATGCTTCGCAGCCGCCTGCGCTCATTAGCTGTCGCTGTATCTTGAAATTGGGATTCGCAGATTTGATTTTGTGAACTGCCTGACTCAGATACGCCTCCGCTTCGTAGTCGAACGTCGCTGCTCGGTCACCAGTGCGGATCACGACGCCTTCGCCAATTTCTGCACCGGGAAGAACTGAGCTTGTTTCGACGGAAACGACGATTGTGTTCTTAGGCAGAAATTCGTTCTCGGCCGCCAAACGTGCTCCAACTAACCCGGTTTCCTCGGCACGAGTGAATAGGCCGAAAACGTTTCCCGCGGTTGGCGTATCTATAATCGATTCGAGGGCGGCGAGGATTGCTGCGCAGCCCGCCAGATCGTCGGCAGCGCGCATCTTGATCAGATCGTCTTCTAACGAAAAATCAGGCAGATCAAAAACTACCGGACGCGGAAGATCGCCAAGTTTGATTTTTTCATCGCATACTTCCGCATATACGGTATCGGTACCGAGCCACCCAGTGGCTTCACGAGATTTTGGAAAATCACCTTCAGCCGGTTCTGATCCAATGATGGTAGATTCGATGCGTTCGTCATTCTCCCCTATAACCAAAACCTTAGTTCCCTCACAGCCAGCTGCAATCCCAACTCCACCGAGAGTTTTGAGGGTCAACTTTGAGCCATTTTGAGCTACGACTTCGTAGCCTGGATGATCGGTGTGAGCGACGAAAGCAATTCCGGGCAGTGTCGGATCGTCGCCATGTTTCGTGGCGAGAACATTGCCCCATTCATCCACCGACACCTCGAGACCACTTTTACTGGCGCGGTTGTACAGATAGTCAGCAGGCCCGTCTTCCCAATAAGAAGTAGCGGTGAACTCGCCGAGTTCTGACAGAATTTCAATTGCGGCAGATTCGATCCACCTAGTGTTGGAAATAGTTCCAGAGTTAGATCCGTTGGTCATAAAACTTTAATCAGAGAACGATGAAGGGTTGTTGAATCAGAATTTTGTTGCGAAAAGCATACGCGTTGAAACGGTCTCAAGCGTCACACTAACCATCGTTCAGGTTCTACAATGCCCCAGATCGCAATAACCGACCAATCGTAAGTTCTGAAACGAGATCGAATCATTATGCCTGAGGTGCTCGTATTTTCTGGCTCTGCCCTGCCCTTGCTAGACATGGCGAATGAGATGAAACCAGGTAACTGGAATCTACACGTGCGCACTGGTAAATCAACAGATGAAGAGGTTGCGGAAGCAGCTGAGATCGCAGATTTCATTCTGGTGTTTGGTCACGGTGTGTCTGACAAAACTCTTCGACTCGCAAACAAAACCAAGCTCGTTCAACTTTGCTCTGCAGGTTTCGACGGGGTAAATCTCGGACTCGCCGGCGAGATGGGAATTCCCGTCGCTAACAACGGTGGTGCCAACGCAATTCCCGTTGCCGAGTTTGCAATTACGCTGGCGTTGTCGACGATTCGTCACCTGACAGTGTCCAATGATGACACCCGAGCCGGAGACTGGATGCGGCCTGAGGTGGACGGCCGCGATTCTCATGAACTATTCGGGGCAACGGTCGGAATCGTGGGCGCAGGTCGTATCGGCAGCAACGTCGCGGGAATGCTGCGGGGATTCGAAACGACAACGCTCTATACAGACAAGGTTCGAAGTGAGAAGGCAGAGAGGTACGGAGCAACAAGGGTCGAACTCGACGAGCTACTTGAGCGATCGGACATCGTCACGCTTCACACTCCTTTGGATAACAGCACTCGTGCTTTGATCAGTGAGCGTGAGCTCAATCTGATGAAGAAGACTGCAGTTCTCATCAACACGTGTCGAGGTCCAGTTGTAGACGAAGTAGCACTGCAACACGCGCTCGAGGACGGCGAAATATGGGGTGCAGGACTGGACGTGTTCGAGCAAGAACCGGTCGATCCAAGCAATCCTTTACTCAAGGAGGATAAGGTTGTCGTTGCTCCGCATATAGCAGGCAAGAGTTACGAAAGTTATCCGAGAAGAGTACGATTTGCCTTCGACAATATGAAACGAGTTTGGGATGGCGGAACCGCGCAAAGCATAGTCAAGCCCGAATAACTAGTTATTGATTCAACCAACAAGTAAAACGAGAACATACACAGACCTATGAGTCCAGACGCAAAAGATATTCGAATCCTATTTCTAGGTCCCAAAAACCTACGCAATGGCACCGCAGCCGACTTTCCACACCAGAGCAAAGCCGCCGCAGAGATAGGCGCAGAGTTTGTGGTGTACGACGGTGATAGCGATGGAGAGCTAATCGAGGCTCTAAAAGACGCCGACGTGGCGATAGCCGCCGGTCACGGTGTTTCGCCCGATCTGTTCGTTAACATGGGCAACAACGGTCGCTGTAAGGGACTCGTTTCGTTCGGGCACGGTTATGACAGCATGGATCTTGGCGCCGCCGTGGAAAACGGTGTGATCCTCGCCAACACTGCTTCGTTCGGAACTGAAGAAGTTAGTAACCAGACGATGATGCACTTCCTAGTTTGCTCCCGAAAATTCGTCCTTCATGACAAACTGGTAAAGGGCGGAACGTGGACTCGAGAGCATCTCGCTCCTATGGGTCACATCGCTGGCCAAACCTTCGGCATCATCGGACTTGGTGACATAGGTCGAACCGTTGCTCGGAAAGCACGAGCGTTTGGAATGAACGTCATCGCCTACGATCCGTTCGTATCTTCCTGGGATGCTAAAGAGTACGGGGTTGAGATCGTTGGCACTCCTCAGGAAATCGCCAAGCGATCAGACTACATTTCACCGCACACATACCTGACTCCAGAGACCCGTCACATGGTCAACTCAGAGTTTTTCGACTTGATGAAGCCCACTGCGTACCTCATCAACTGCTCTCGTGGCCCTGTAGTCGATGAGAAGGCGTTGATTGAAGCATTGCAACAAGGCAAGATCGCCGGTGCGGGTCTAGACGTTTTCGAGCAGGAACCAGTCGACCCGCTCAACCCTCTCCTGAAGATGGACAACGTATCTGTAACCAACCACTACGCCTCCTACAGCGAAGTAGCGTGGAACCGAGCGAATACGCAGCTTGGTGAAGAGGCGATGCGAATCGCACTGGATTACTGGCCAATGTCGCTAATCAACCCAGACGTTCGCAGCACAGTAAAGCCACGCAACTGGGCAGTTAGCTGGGAGGTCATGCTCGCCGAACAGGATAAGTAACGAACGTATTTCACACGTTTTTTTTGGGCTGGAACATAAAGTAGTGGCCCAACTGATCTAATTTTTTGGAGTACTAAAAATGGCGAAGCAAAGAGTTGTCGTACTTGGGCCGGCTAGTAACGATCCACTACACCACGAGCGAGCCGAAATGGCCGATCTCGATGTAGAATTCGTTCAGGAGTCACCACAGTCTGAAGGCGAAGCGATCGAAGCAGTTCGAGGTGCCGACGCAATCATGATGCGCGGTGGCTGGGGTACGGAGCAGGTGATTCGAGCGGCGGACTCAGCGAAGGTTTTGGCCGTTTATTCGCATGGCTTCAACCACATCGACGTAGATGCTGCAACCGATATGGGCATCATCGTGACGAACGGTGCCGGTATGTGTGCTGAAGAGGTTTCTAACCAGGCAGTAACGATGACACTCGCTCTCAACCGCAACACAGTGCAATCGACTCTCCAATTGCGAGAAGGCCGATGGGGTGCTGCCGAATTTGGACCGATCGAACCAATCGATGAGCAGACTCTAGGAATCGTCGGCTTCGGAAATATCGGACGACAGGTTGCACGAAAGCTTGGCCAAGGATGGCGCATGGATACTATCGTTTACGATCCATATGTGCAGCCTTGGATCATTAGCGAATATGGCGTGGAGCAGGTCTTCGAACTTAACGAATTGTTTGAACGATCGGACTACGTCGTCGTCGTAGTTCCACTGAACGCAGAAACGTTCCACATGATCGGTAAAGAACAGTTCGATCTCATGAAGGAATCTGCGTACTACATCAATGTTTGCCGTGGTTCTGTGAACGACGAGCCAGCCTTGATCGAAGCTCTGCAACAGGGAAAGATTCGTGGTGCTGGTTTGGACGTGTTCGAACAAGAGCCAGTAGACCCCAACAATCCATTATTGCAAATGAATAATGTGATTACCGCGCCGCACTTAGCGGGTGCTTCAACTCGTTCGGCATGGCTGGCTCGTCAACGAGCATCGCAACAAGTAGCAGCGGTTCTTCGGGGCGAATGGCCTAGTGCTGGTCAAAACCCTGAAGTCACTTCGAAGCTAGACGAGAAAAAACGAATGCCTGGAGCGGCAGGCATAATCAACGGACTCGGTGACTAGGTTCTATCAATAATCGAACTATTGAGTCGGCGGAGCCAAAACTCCGCCGACTTTGTTTAAGAAGATCAATGAGCAACAAACTCCGCATAGCAACCCTCGGCATTCACCACGAGACGAACACGTTCGCAAGTAATACCACGACCATGGATAGCTTCAAGGTTTCGGGAATGCAGACTTATGCAGTGCAGCGGGGTCGTCAGTATTACGACATGCACGAGATGACGCAAACTTCAATGGCTGGGTTCATTCAAGCTTCCAAGAAGCTAGATTTCGAATTGGTTCCGTTGATATTCGCGGCTACAGACCCAGGTGGAACAATTAGCAAAGAAGTTTTCGACACGCTCGGCGGAGAGGCTCTCGACATGCTTCGTGAGCAGGGTCCGTTCGATGGGGTTCTGTTGAATCAGATGGGAGCCGCCGTATCCGAGGAATTTCCGGATATGGATGGCGAGTTGGCTAGACGGGTACGCGAAATTGTCGGGCCTGATGTGCCGGTCGCAATGACTCTTGATCTTCACGCCAACGTTTCGCAACAAATGGCCGATCAGACAGACGCGTTGGTCATCTATAAAACAAACCCACACACCGACGCTGTACCGCGAGCGCACGATGCCTGTGATCTTGTTGTCCGGATGGCACGCGAAAACTGGCGACCTGCAAAATGGCTCGAGATGCCTCCAATGGTCGTTGGGATTTTCCAACACGACACGCGTGACATGCCTATGAAAGCCGTCATCGACGATCTCGAAACCGTGCTCGCACAGCCGGGAATCATTGGCGGTTCAATTGGTGAAGGGTATCCATGGTCGGATGTCCATGAGAACGGACTCGCCTGCTACGTGCTCCATGAGATTTCGATTGACGAGGCAAAGAAGGCAGCCCGTTGGATCGCTGATCGTGCGTGGTCGAATCGAAAAGAGCTATACGAACCGGTCGGGCCAACCGCATCGGACGCCGTTGCATATGCGTTGAAACAGGCGGTAGCGAAACCAGAAGATTCAGGTCCTATCGTGTTGCTTGATGTTGGAGACAACATCGGAGCCGGCAGCTCAGGCGACAGCACTTTTCTGCTTGCTGAAGCAGTGAAACAGGGTGCGACGTCTTGGCTTCAGACGATACGTGACACGGAGGCGATAGCCACATGCTTGGAAGCAGAGATCGGCAGTAACGTAACCGTCGAAGTTGGTGGCAAGGCTGACTCACTCCACGGAAACCCAGTCAGGTTAACCGGGCGGGTTACTCGTATTTCAGACGGCCGATTCGAAGACAACGGAACCGTTCACGCCGGTTGGCGATTTTTTGATGGTGGCACGACGGTTGTGATCGAATCGGAAGAGGGCCCGACGGTTGCATTGGTGACAACCAGAGTCGGCAACATGAGCCGGGAGCAGTTCTATTCTCTCGGCTATCGACCTGACGACTTCGACATTGTCGTCGCCAAGGGCGTTGTGTCACCTCGACCTGCGTATCAGCCAATCGCTAGTGAAATAGTCACCGTAAACACGCCCGGAGCGACTTCTGCTGACATGTCGACATTCGACTACAAACGAGTGCGAAAGTCGCTATATCCATTGGACTTAGAAGCTACGTACTTGCACAGCGACTAGCGAGTTCCGTGTAAGCGACCTCACCCACCACCGAAGGTCTCTCCACTTCGCTTTGCTTCGGTCGAGATGATTGGGATATTCACTCCCATAATGCAGAATTACTTGCCGTTTTCGACGATGTCTGACACTGGGTCCCAACCGCTCAACCATGGCTCATTACTAGCGTATTCGAAGAGCGTTCGAACCTCATCGTCAGACAAGTTGGTTCGCCAATTGATCTTCCGCGCGCCCTTGTCTTCGATGGTCAGATGAATAGCGTCATCGATTTCGATCCGGTACTCAGTACCCCTGTATAGATGTTCGGCTTTATCTTTATTAATACCGAGTTCGCGAACTGAAAAGGTGTGCTTCGTTTCATGATCCCATGCGAGTCGACACCGGTGGAGGTCCATCTGAAAATCGCTGGCTTTGTACCACGTTTCCATGTCAGAACGGCCGAAAATGTACGGCAACCGGTGATCCGGATCTGGCAGAAGCCATTCATCCCGGCTGAGGCTGAGTTTCAGACCGGTCACGGCATCTCCTGTGTGTCGCAAGCTAAGTTGCTTGACTATCCCACCTTCGAAGTGCGTAACGTCGATTGAGTTCTCGCCGAGTCCCCACTCTTGTGCTCGCCACACCCCTGACGCAATACCGTCCTTGAGGATAATTTTGTGGTCGAGGAATCGAAATTCGTCATCTTCTTCGACGCGGCGAATGTCGAATGAACCGGTGAGTTCTCTTCCGAATTTCGTATTTCGATTCGGGATCGTTGCGCGATCGTAGTAGGTATCTAACAGAGCTTCAACGGACATAATTTTTCACTGACTCGAATTTATCGATGTTGGGTAACTGAATGGTCGATAATAAAATGACCCGAGAAAGTTTACCCGCGACTTCCCTCTCATAGTTGTACGGTCGCTGGGGTCAGATCAGATTACAATACCAATCCTGTCCTTGCTTGAACAGGTCGACTACTTCGTTACGTTGTGCATCCGTATAGAAGCGTCCTTTGGTTTTAACCCAGTTGATTCCTTCACCGATTTGATTGCTATAGAACTTCGCTGATTCGACGCTGGCTTCAGATTGGACTCCGGTGCCTCTTAGGTACACCGGACTTGTGTGCGCCCAGATCGGTTGATTAAACGAATCTCTAGTACCTGAGCCCAGTCGGGCTCCTATCCAACCATCCGATTCCACAACCAAGTCGACTTCGACGTGACCTGTATTCACACCTTCGGGGAAATCGCGACGCGCAACCACTTTTCCGTTGAGTACGATCTCGACTCTTTCAACTGCATGATGTGAATTCCAATTGGCGCGAACCGGAATGCGTGTGCCCTTCTCGACCTGGATCGTCTCACCCGGCTCTTGACCGGCAACCGATAAAAACAACGCGGGGCCGTTGGTGATAAAAGTTCGACCGGACCGAATGCCGTCAAGCCACGATTCGTAGGCGAATCCGCCGTTAGTTTGCGAATAAACGCGATTGGCAGAACTAACGAACCAGTCAGAGCCGGTCGAAACCGGCATTTTTATTCCGGTATTAAGCATGTGGTACCAGTAGAGATATTCAATATCGGTCCAGAACGGATCGAACAGATTCATGGCGTGTACCTTGCCGAGAGCTGCCGCAACTGGAGCCTCCATACCTTGCCCGTTGTGACACCAGATAACGAGTCCATCTTGATCGTTCGCTTGATCGCATGCGTAGGTAAGCGGTGGGTAG
>Ga0302120_10001393_pt1 | contig 11355 bp, 7 predicted proteins | sample AG5_Bottom_MG_FD_203118 | JGI IMG/M metagenome (GOLD analysis project Ga0302120, IMG submission 203118) | Marine microbial communities from Western Arctic Ocean, Canada - AG5_Bottom | ecosystem: Environmental > Aquatic > Marine > Oceanic | place: Canada: Western Arctic Ocean | collected 2017-10-01 | reverse complement strand
GGGTCCGAAGTGCCTTTGGCGGTTCGGATTCAGGCGGAAGGATTGCGTCAGCGCTTGTCGTGGTTCGCCCTGAAACAGGCGTGTGAGCGGGCGAGTGGATGGCGGGTGCTGGCGGCCGAGCAGAAATTTGAAAAGGAACTCGAGGGCGTGACCTTGGTTGGCACCGCGGACCGGATCGACCTACATGAAGACGGCCGCAAGCGGGTGCTCGACTACAAGACCTTCAACGAACTGAAGGACGTGGAGAAGAGTCACCGCCTCGGCGTGACGGCCAGCACGACGCTGCCCGCACATCTTGAGGGTGTGGAAGCCGTCCTGGGCGTGAATGCCAGGGGCAAACAGACGAGATGGACGAATCTTCAGGTTCCCCTGTATTCGTGGGCGATTGAGGATGTGACCGAAGCGGGCTACTTCGTGCTTGGCGCGTCGGAGAATCAGGTCGGCTTGTCGTTGTGGAACGGATTTTCTGATGAAGACCAGAAATCCGCTGTCGCCTGTGCCCAGTGGGTGATCGGACAGGTGAAGAAGGGGGTCTTCGAGCCGCCGGCGGAGAAGGTGATGTATGACGACGTGGCGGTGCTCGGCGTGGGGCGGTCGTTGGGAGAACTGATCAAGGAGAACTGGAAATGAAGGCGGACATTCTTAGCAAGAACCTGATGATTCGGGCATCCGCCGGGTCGGGAAAAACCTATCAGCTGGGCAACCGGGTGATCGGGCTGGTGGGCTCCAAGGACATCGATCCCGAGCGTATCGTAGCCCTGACCTTTACGCGCAAGGCGGCGGGGGAATTCGCGGACTCGGTGTTGTCGAAGTTGGCTGAAGCTGCGGTTGATGATGACGCTCGGGCGGATCTGTTCGAAGGAGTCGGGCAGAAGTTCGACGTGGAAGCGACCCTTCAGAAGGTCGTCCGGGCTTTGCCGCGGTTTCAGCTGGGCACGATGGATGGATTCTTTGCGCAGGTGGTACGAGGTTTCCAGTATGAGTTGGGGCTGACCGGCGGGAAATTTGATCTGGTCCAGGGACCGAAGCTGGAAGCGGCGGTGAGTGACATTCTTTCGGCCTTACTGGTGGATGCGCTCGAGGAGGGCGAAGCGGATGAGTTTCTGTATGCCTTCAAACGCGCGACCATGGGCCGTGAGGAACGCCGGGTCGCCGAGCTGTTATCGGAATTCTTCAAGCTGTGGCAGGGGCTGTGGAAGAGTGGGTTGAGGGTTGATGGCCTCGACGAAGCCTTTGGTCCCTTGTGGGACGTCGATGCCTGGGAGGAGCAGAAGCGTGGGTTTGTCCAATCTTTGAGAAAGACCGTGAGCACCATCGAGTGGACGCGGAAGGGGCAGGACAAGGCGTATGAGAAGCTGATTGATGCGTTTGAGATGCACACCATTGGCAGCGGTTCGCTTGGGAAGGCGGGCAAGTTGTTCGAGGGCATTCGGGAGTGGTCGATTGAGGGTGGGCCGATGGTGCTGAAACACTACAAGGAATTCACCCCGGGTCCGATGGCGGAAGATGGGTTCAGTAAGATGATGGAGTGCCTCCGCGGTTGCGAATTGGCGGCGGCGGTGGAGAGGACGAGAGCCGTTGTCGATCTGGTTCGCCGGTTTGATCAGGAATGTGAACGCCGACTTCGGCGCAGGGGGATGCTTGGGTTCGACGACGTGAAACTGCTTATGGGAGAGTGGGTGGAGGACGAGGAAAAACGCCTGCGCCGCGAGGCGGTGGATTTTCGTCTTGATGCCCGCTACGACCACTGGCTGCTCGATGAATTTCAGGACACGAGCCGGGCCGAGTGGCGGGGGATGGAACCCTTGCTCGATGAAGCGGCGTCGGATGATCAGGGTTCGTTGTTCATCGTCGGCGATACGAAGCAGGCCATTTACGGCTGGCGGGGTGGCGACGTGGGCCTGTTTGACCTGGCCAAGAAGCGCTACGAGGGAGGTCTCGAAGTCGAAACCATGCCGAAGTCCTGGCGGTCATGCGCGGCGGTGCTGGACTTGGTCAATCAGGTATGCGGCGACAAGCCATCCATCGGCGATCTCTTTGGCGCAGGCTTGGCGGAGCGCTGGCCGTGGGAGAGGCATGATGCCGCTCAAGAGGGTCTGACGGGTGAAGCCCGCGTCGAGGTAGTCCCCGGTAAGTCGGAGGAGCGTTATGATCGGGTGGTCGAGTTGTTACATGAACTGGGAGTGGGTGAGAAGGCACTCAGCTGTGGCGTATTGGTTCGTACGAATGCCCAATTGACGGCGATTTCCGAATTACTGCGTGCCGAACGTTTCGATGTCATCGAAGAAGGATCTCGCAAGCCGACGACAGATCATCCGGTTGGGGTGACGATCTATCAGTTGATCGCGTGGTTGGCGGACCCATCGAATGATTTTGCGCGCAAGGTGTTGGCGATGTCGCCGCTGGAGGGCGTTTTGCAGGAGCGGTTCGAAGGCAAGGCGGCGCGTGCTTGGGAACAACTGCTGGGACTGGCTCTGTCTGAAGGCTATGCCACCATGGTCGAGGGGTTGTTGGAGCCGGGATGGGACGAGATCTCCGAATTTGGTCGGCGGCGGGCCGGCGATGTGATCGGCGCGCTTGCTGCATTCGATGCCGGTGGAGGAGGGAGCGCTCGTGAGGCCCTGCGATGGATCACCGGTCTGGAGATCGCCCAAAGTCCGGGTTCGGCGGCGGTTCAGGTGATGACCGTGCACAAATCAAAAGGGCTTGGCTTTGATGTCGTGATCCTGCCCGAGATTGATGACGGCCAAGTGCCCAATGGGGGGCGTTTCCAGATTTCCAAGGGGGAAGGGTGGGTCCTGCAAAACCCTGCATCTTGGGTGCGTCAGGCCTATCCGGCGATCGCGGAAGATGAAACGAGATGGGAGGAAGAACAGCGCTACGAGGCGATGTGCGTGCTTTACGTGGCACTGACCCGGGCGAAACGTGGACTTTATGTGCTGCTGCCGGAGGACAAGAAGAGCCGTGAGCCGGACTGGGCCTCATCCGCGAACTTGATACGCCGTGCGGTTGGAGCGGAAGGTGACGGGATGGTTTTCAGTGCTGGCTCAGCGGATTGGTTGGCCGAGGTTGATCTGCGTGAAGCCGACGAGGAGAGGAACGTGGTTGAGCTTGCGTCGGCGAAACCCATTCGTGGGCGGTCCACTCCGAGTGCTGCCAAGGCTGAGGCCAAGGTTGGCATGGTGGAGTCGGCGACCGGCAAGGTGTTCGGAAGCGAAGTTCACGAGGTGTTCGAGCAGGTGGGTTGGGTTGATGAAGATATGCTTGAGCTGCCGGATGGCCAGGCCGGTCATCTTGTGGCGGGATTACTGGAATTGCCGGAGATCCGAAGCGGATTCGAAAGAGCGAATCGGAATGTGATGCTCTATCGCGAGCAGGCTGTTGAGTTGATCGTGGATGGCAAATGGCTGAGTGGGATTGTGGATCGCCTGGTAGTCGGTGAAGGAGTGGTCGAAGTGATCGACTTCAAGACCGATGCCGTGGACTCACCGCAAGTATTGATCGGACGTTACAGCGGACAAATGAAAGCCTATCGGCAGGTGTTGGAGAAGCTGTATCCGGACATGGAGATCCGTTGTCGGCTGCTCTCGACGAAGTTGAGGGAGTGGGTTGAGTGTTGAGGCGTGGCAGGGTGCCACAAGGCACCCCACGATCTCGCGGCGGCTCCACTGCCTGACCGCCGAGTCGACCGCGAAACTTGTGCTAACTTCGACAGGTTCCTAGGGTGCCGGGGTGATGATGATCACGTCATCGAGGTACCAGCCCGAGGAGTCGAAAATATCATCGTCATCGCTCACGAACCCGAATTCCAGCACGATGGACTGACCCAGTGCAGCGGCCGGCAGTTCGGCTGAGAATTGCACCCAACTCCCGGGAGCGGGGGCCAGGCCGTTGATGTTTGCCTGGATCACGCCCAGTTCCGTCACTACTCCCGGAAGAACAGAGGCATCAAGGACGCGCACCGTTCCGCGGTCCAGGTCGTCAAACTCATCGATCTCCACCCACTGTTGAAAGAGTACGGTGGCCCCGGTTGCGGTGGTGAGATCAATCATGCCCGGAGGCGTGCGCAGCCAAGTGTTTGAACTGAGCCCGTAGTTGGCCGCGAGATTGGTGCCGTAACAGTTGAGGCCGCTCTTGGCCGCCGGCGGTCCCGTGAGCGGACCCCCGCTCGGGGCTCCCAATTGCCAAATCGTATTCATGGCGGTGTCAGAGGCATCGAAGCCAGTGGTCCAATCCGGGTCGGCTCCATCGAAGTTCTCCGAGAAGACCGTCACCGGAGGCAAGGGAAACTCTTCGATCACAAAGAAACGGGAGGCCTCGGCAGGGAGGGCGATGGTGAGGGTGTTGGTATCGGGAGTGGCCGCGATGTCCATGTTACCGTCATGAATGGGCCAGTTCTTGGGCTCCCGGTTCGACGGATCGGTCTCGCTGCGCAGGTTGTAGAGCATGCCGGCCTGACTCGCCCACGAGATGACAAGATCGTCACCGACTTGGGCGATTTCCAGTTGGGGCTTGGCGGAGGCATTGCCTCCGATCGCCTCTCCGAAAGTCGTGGCGATGCGGAGCTCGTCGACGTAGAATTTGAGGCTCGAAATGTTGATCACATCGAACTGGCTCTGGTCGAGGTTGGGCTTGTTGGATGCCCAGTTCTTGCTCGAAAGCGGGGGGAGAGCGGCGACCAGTGCATCAAAGGCGGCTTCGCTCAGTTCTTCAGTCTCCAGGAAGCGGACCACCGAGACAATGTCCTCACCCCCGCTGTCGGCGTCCCATTCGATCTTGCCGACAACAATGTTGGGCGCGCCAAATCCGTTATCATCACTAATCTGCCATGCCATGGTCTGGGTCCGTGGCAGCCCCGACTCGTCCAGGACGCCATCGCAGGTTCCGGTACTGCAAAAGGCGCCCACAATACCGTTGTGTCCACCGAATGCTCCGCTCAAGTATCCGCCCGGAGTTTGGTGGTGCATCCCACCGCTGAAGTAGTGTGGGTAAACGTCGTGCAGGTTAAAGCGAGTTGGACCACCGACCCCTCCGATCCCGTTCCCCGAGTTCTGCATCGTGAGCCCCCGCGTGCCATTATTCGTCGGGTCGGTGCAGAGCATGAATGTCGGTGACCCGGCGTTGCGGTTGTCGGCATGAGCCCCCACGTAGCTGAACCAAGTCGTGGTTCCGGATTGGAACGTCGCCGTCACACTGGGGTCGAGTCCGATGTTTGCATCCATGTTGCCGGTAGGATCCCGCGTTCCACTGGCCGACCCCTGCTCCACCGGGCCCGCGCTGCCGACGAAACCGCCGGAAGTGGGCAGGTTGTCCACGGTCCCGTCGAACATGTTTGGGCCTCCGCCGAGATCGTCAAATTGCCCGGTCAGTTCGCCCTCCGGGTGGCACCACATCCCTGCTGGGAAACCGGTGTCCGCCGTCGTCCAGGTGCCGGTGGTGCCCAGGGCGCCACCCTGTTCGTTGAGGGCCGCGTCCGGGTAGTCAAAGGGTTCGTAGACGAGTAACTCAGCGTTGACCGAAGTGGTGAGGAGCGATGCCGCCACTATAGCGGCGAGGATCATGCCGATCCCGGACAGGTCTTGTGTTTTCATGGGTTCTCTCGTTGGGGTTGTTGCTTTGATCGCAATGGACTGTCCGCCCGTGCCTCAAACACGAGAGCAAAACAAGTTCGGATCGGAATCCCCCCAAGGATTCTCCCTCCCCCCCCCGCAGGAGCAACCATTTTTGGCACAATCGAGAATTTAGTGGGGATGGAAGCTTCCCATTCGCGTGACACAGATAGGAATGAGAGGTTTGGGCTTGGGGAACACAACCCAGACCAATGAAGAAGAGCCGATTCAGCGAGACTCAGATTGTGGCGATCCTCAAGGAGGCCCGGGTTGCTGCATGAAGAGGAAATGACCTTGCCCCCCGCTTCCTCTTCGGGCCAAATGACTGAGTGCGCAAGCGGATGCATGGTGGGAAATCTGATCATCGATTGGGAAGGATGATTGGACTATTAAAAAAGGGTAACATTGTTGCCGTTATTGGTGCAGGGATCGCATACACTTGGTTGGGATGGGGGCCGCTCCAAATTTTCGAGGATCGAATCTTGGTCGCGCATGGGACCCGTGCAGAGGACTCCAGCGGGATTCCTGGGACTCGTAATGACAAGGAATTCGATAGAGTCATCGTGGGCCTGAATCTTGAGGACGACAGACGATTTGTGTTTCACCCAAAGACCTCTGGAACATCGATTGGATTCAAAGTTTCGCGTCCCGACAAAAGAAAGTCGGGCCTGTTTCTTCCGGAGAACACTGCGACCCATCTTGAAGGAGAAGTGGTTTCCTACAGGTTGTCTCGGTTCCTCGGAGTGAGTGAGATCTACAATCCTGTTGGTTATTATACCTTGGGTCCCAAGGGCATTCGGCGCTTTTCGGAGCTGCTTCGATCCAACGAGAGAAACTCCAATCGCAAGAAGAATACGAAAAGCATCAAGGGCAAGATTGCGACCTCTCCGGATGAGATGCTCGGGATCTACAAGTTCCGCCATAAGCGAGAATCGCAATCCGTCGATTCCCTAGCCAGGAATGGCCTCAACACCCGCCATTCCTTTGTCGCGCTCCTTCGCGGTGACGGCCCGATGCCTGCAGAACGAAAGAGGACCTTCAAGGGTGTGATCCCGGACAAGCCGGATTATCCAAGTCCCTTCGAGCAAGAGCGGATTTTGGCGGCCCAGTTTTCGACCATCCTTGTCCTCGATGCCCTCTGTGGGCAATGGGACCGATTCAGCGGAGGAAATATTGAAGTCTATGCTCACAAGGATGGACGGCTTCAATTCATTGCCCGTGATAACGGTGGAGCAAACCTGAATTGGGGATCTGCCGGGAGAAATTGGTACCGCAAGTACGTGCGCTGGGTCACTCGCTTCGATCCGCAGCTCATTGCAGAGTTGAGACTCCTGCACGATTTCCTCAAGGGGACCGAAGAGAGATACAAAGGGTATGAATCCAAATCGAAGTTGGAGGAGGCCATGGGGTTCATCTCATCACGAAGCTTCAAGGAGTTTCAGTGGCGGCTTACTGATTTTCTGGAGAGAAATCTTCCCGCATGTGAAAAGAAGTATGGGGCCAGTTGCTACTTCAAATTGCCATCTGATGACAGTCGGGGGAGGGAAGCGCGGAGGTCAACGCCTGGGCAGTCAATGGCCCACCGGGAATGAGAGCCCGCCTCTCAGGAGCCATCGGTTGCTCATTGGATGCGGGGGCTGGTGATGCGAAGTTCCTCTGGAGCGATGACCGGGATGCGTTCCACAAGCCCAGTTGCCTCCTGATCGTCGCGATGGAGTCGGTCTGGTTGTCTTGACTCCGTTCCGGCTCGCAGAGCTTCCCCTTGAATGAGACGGCCACCTTGCGCATGGGCGCGATGTAGTAGTCGGCACTCGGAGGCTTGGCGGCGGGACGGGAGGAAATTCCGCACGAAGCGATCAAGAGAACGGCGAGCAATTTCATGGCGTGATCGGGCGATGGGTTCATGAGAGGCAATCGCCTCGTATCGGATTGAGGGTAGGCTCCAGCAGGACGGCAGGTCGAGACTCAGGGTCTTGGGACAAGGCCGGGCTGGCTTCGGTGGGAACCATATCGCAACCTCTACTCATGATTGCATCATTCCATGCCCGGCGTTCGGTTTTAATTGGTTCTGCCCTCCTTGCCTGGGGAGTGATCATGGCGCCCTCGCAGTTCTTGAGTGCGCAAACGAGCAAAGGGAAGGGGCCGCTCATCGCTTACGTGGGCACCTACACCTCTCCGCTCAAGAACGTCCTGCCGACCCAAGTGGATCTGCCCCCCGGCAATGGCCGCGGGATTCACCTGTTTCAAGTGGATCGCGAGAGCGGGATCATGACGCCTTGCGGCCTGCATGAGATGGGGACGAGTCCAAGCGCCCTCGCGTTCAATGCGGATCGGACGCGCCTCTATTCCGCGAACGAAACAGAGAGAACGGGCAAGGACGAGGCTGGTTCGATCAGCGCCTTTGCGATCAATCAGAGTGCTGGAGCGCTGACCCTGCTGAACACAGTGAGTTCCGGCGGAAAGGGGCCAGCACATCTGAGCGTTCACCCATCTGGACGCTTCGTGTTGGCGGCCAACTATTTCGGCGGATCAGTGGTTGTGCTGCCCATCAGGGCCGACGGCAGCCTGGGACCTGCGAGCGACCTCCAGAAGGATCGGGGAACGGTGGGGCCCACCAAGGCCACCAATGCCCCGCCGGGAAGTTTTGCGATCAGCGGGCACGACCAGGCCCACGCCCACATGATCGAGGCCGATCCGGCCGGGCGTTTCGTGTTGCACGCGGATTTGGGACTGGATCAGATCCTCCTCTGGAAATTCGACGATCGCCTCGGAGTGTTGACTCCGAATGATCCCCCTTCGATTTCCCTCCCGCCTGGAGACGGACCACGGCACTTTGTCTTTCACCCCAATGGCAATTGGTTCTATTCGCTCCAGGAAGAAGGGTCGAACGTGGTGCTCTTTGACTATGACTCCGCCAAGGGACGATTGAATGCGAGGCAGACCATTTCGACCCTGCCGCCCGGGTTTGCCGGAAGCAGCTTTGGCTCCGAGATCATGATGTCCCCAGACGGCAGGTTCGTCTACGCGGGCAACCGCCTCTACGACAGCATTGCGATCTTCTCTGTTGGCGCCACCGGAACCCTGGCCTACCTCGGGGACGAATGGACGCGCGGAAACTACCCGCGTAGTTTCAATCTCGAACCCAGCGGGAACTTTCTCTATGTGTGCAATCAGCGCGCAGACAATATCGCGGTCTTCCGCATGAATCGGAAGACCGGTGGGCTCGCCTTTACCGGTCACTTCTCTCCGGTCGGCAATCCCTCCATGATCGTGTTTCTCGATCTCGCCACCGCAGGGAAATAGAGGAGCCGCTCTTACTTGGTGATTTTCGTCAACTCGCTCTCAGGCTTTGCCCGCAAGGTATTTCCATCCTCCCTTGAAGCGCTTGAAGCGGGAGTTTTCGCGCAGTTCACGGCGCTGGGATTCCAGGAAATACTCTGCGACGAACTCGACCTTGCCCACTTTGTCGTCTTTGCCACCCTTGGACGAGGAGACGATGGTCAAGTTACACCAATTCACCTCATGGACGGTACGATCAAGTTCCTCCTTCAGTCCTGGCTCCCTGGTGTCTGGATGAGTGGTGTCGACGAGGTAGTCGATGAGTCGGAAGAAGTAGGCGCTGTATCGCGATCGCATCAGCTGCTCGGCAGTTTCTGGCTTGGCCCTCCCATAGTGAAACGGCATGCAGCAGTCAGCATAGCGCGCGCGGCTCTGGCAGGGGCAGGAGGACTCCTCCCTCACTCTGGGAATTTTTTCCGAATGTTCGTTCACGGGGGGGCAGTTTCCCGATCGCGCACTTCAGATCAACCCGAAACCAATTCGCAGCTCAACGAGCTACGAAACGATTGCGAAAATCGAGAACGAAACGTCGTTGGAGCAGGAGGAACGAGGCCTCTTGGACGAGGCTGCATCCGAAGTGGCCTTACGCTACCCGCTCAGAATCCTCCTCGTTGAAGATCACAAGATCAACCAGAAGGTCATCAAGAAGATCTTCCGTAAGATCGGTTACACCCCGGAGGTTGCGAACAACGGGTTGGAAGCGCTCGAACGATTGGAGAACAACCAATTCGGTCTTGTTCTTCTGGACGTCCCAATGCCGGGCATGGACGGAATTCGGGCCGCCCAGGAGATTTTTAAAGCGGATCTCCCAGGAGACCCAATCCCGACGCTGAATCCGAAATCGCGCTCCCTCATTGAGTTTCGTCGGGGTCTGACGAGTTCGCATGGCACGATCGGACGGCCTCCAAGTTGTGATCGGTCCTTGGCCAAGGAGGCCGTATTGGTTCTCTTTGGTGAGTCAGTTTGCGGATAGATCATTCCTGTTTTCCGCGTTTCTGATCTATCGCTCGTAAATCTATTCTCCACCATGGAACGAAACAATCGACTCGCTGTCCTCAAATCCCTCATCGGTCTCGGTGTTAGCCTGGCCTTCACCGGATCGGGCTTCACCGCACAACCTCCTGAAAAAGCCATTGCCAACCTTGATGTGGGGGAGGGCCTTGAGGCCTCGCTCTTCGCGTCGGAGCCGATGATGCGGAGCCCCTCCAGCATCGACATCGACCACCTCGGACGCATTTGGGTCTGCGAAGTGGTCAACTATCGGGGCCACAATGGGAAACGTCCCGAGGGCGATCGCATCCTTGTTCTTGAAGATGCCGACGGAGATGGAACCGCGGACAAGTCGACGGTCTTTTATCAAGGGAGGGACATCGATTCCGCGCACGGGATTTGCGTGCTGGGCAACAAGGTGATCGTCTCGGCCGGCGACAATGTCTGGGTCATGACCGATGACAACGGCGACCTCAAGTCAGACCGGAAGGAGGCGCTTTTCACGAAACTGGGCGGCGCTCAACACGACCACGGCATTCATGCCTTCTCCTTCGGTCCGGATGGAAAGCTCTACTTCAACTTCGGGAACGCCGCGAGGCAACTTGCGGACGCCTCCGGAAAGGTCATCACCGACATGGCCGGCAATGAGGTGAAGGCCAGCCGCAAACCGTACCAGCAGGGCATGGCCTTTCGTTGTGATCCCGACGGCTCCAATGTCGAGACTCTCGGCTGGAACTTCCGCAATAATTGGGAGGTTTGCGTGGACTCCTTTGGAACCGTTTGGCAGAGCGACAATGATGATGATGGCAACAAGGGTGTGCGGATCAATTTTGTGATGGAGTTCGGCAACTACGGTTACCGCGACGAGTTCACCGGAAAGGGCTGGCGCGACAAGCGGACCAACATCGAGAAGGAGATCCCACTCCGGCACTGGCATCTCAACGATCCCGGGGTGGTCCCGAATCTCATTCAGACCGGTCAGGGATCGCCCACCGGCATCGTTACCTACGAGGGATCTCTTCTTCCCGCGGGCTTCCGGAACCAGATCATCCACTGCGATGCGGGACCGAATGTGACCCGTGCCTACCCGGTAAAACCCGCCGGGGCCGGATACTCCGCCCAGATCACGAACCTGCTTCAAGGGGCCCGGGACAAATGGTTCCGTCCCTCCGATGTCTGTGTGGCGCCCGACGGCTCTCTCTTTGTCGCTGATTGGTACGACCCCGGGGTCGGGGGTCATGCGATGGGAGATTTGGATCGCGGCCGAATTTTCCGGGTTGCGGTTCCGGGATCCAGCTACTCTGTTCCCAAAATCAATCTGGGCACCCCGGATGGTGCGGCCCAGGCCCTCACGAGCCCGAATGGAGCGACGCGTTACCTCGCTTGGAATGCTCTCCACAAGATGGGGAACAAGGCC
>Ga0302120_10001392_pt1 | contig 11358 bp, 7 predicted proteins | sample AG5_Bottom_MG_FD_203118 | JGI IMG/M metagenome (GOLD analysis project Ga0302120, IMG submission 203118) | Marine microbial communities from Western Arctic Ocean, Canada - AG5_Bottom | ecosystem: Environmental > Aquatic > Marine > Oceanic | place: Canada: Western Arctic Ocean | collected 2017-10-01 | reverse complement strand
GAACTTGTTCAGCCACAAGTATAGGTAATGAAGGAGAATGTCTTGGTGCAGGAACTTGTTCTGCCCCGGCTTATAACAATAATGAAGTACAGTGTCTTGCTCAAGGAACTTGTTCAATCGGAACACACTATGAACAAGCGCCTTGTGAAGGTGCCGGGGGAACTTGGACTAGTGCAGGTAATACTTGGACAAGTGCAAATAATACTTGGACACCAGGTAGTTGTACTGACGTAGCATATACTACTGAAGCAACTTGTACTGCACCGAGAGGAACTTGGACTGAGGAAGTTTTTGAGAATTGTTCTGATGGAGTACAATTAACTCAAGTTCTTTGTGAAGCAGACCGAGGAGTTTGGGACCCAACTGTTGTAAGTGCAATGCCAGGAAATACAATAATCTTAAATGGTGATGGTATTGACCCACTGTGGGTCATAACAGTAGGCGGAGTTGTTCAAATAACTGGCGCACTGAATCTACCAACACAGGTTAACTTTACACTAGTTGACAGTACTCCACTTGGAGCACAACCACTAGTTATTACTAATACTGACGGTGACACAGCAACACTTGCCACTGACTTTATAGTAACAGACCATTTGAGAATTATAACGGTTACATACGATGCTTTACCAGCGGTTACCATAACTGGAGCCAACTTTATAACTAATAATACAGTGATAACTCTTGAGGAAACGTCTACTGCAGGAGTAGTTGTAGCCACACCAGCGGTAGTTTTCACAGACGCCAATAACATCGGATTCGATGCGACTGGAGTAGCGACTGGTGATTATGACGTAATAGTCACTAATTTAGACGGGACCTCGTTCAGAGAAGTTAGTTCTGTAACGATTCCATAAAAAATCGATATGCTTATAAATAGTTTTATTATAAATATATCAGAAGAATACAATTTTTGGAGATAAAATACAATGTCCGTAACACTATCAAGCATAACTACTGCGGTTGACCCGTTCAATGACATACCAGATATTACATTTGATAGTATCGATGTTTCGGCGTTTACCGAAGAAGTAGAAATATATACAAATACGCCGGCGGTAATGATACCGACTAAATTGAACGCTATGGCGACTTCAATGAAGACCTGGCTCAATGACAATATTTCCGCTCCTTTAGAAAATCAACAGAATACCTTTAAAAACGAGGTTGTTGTCCGTACTAATACGGCAATGAATGCTGTAGAAACCTATATGAACGATGAAGTTCAGGGTTTCGTAAATACTACATTCGTACCTTGGGCAAACGATGCAGGGAACGTCCTGTCTAATCACGCTAATACTCTTGAGAACAACGTAACGGGTACGATGACTCAATTGCAGGCTGATTATACTATTCACGTCCTGGCACAAGATGCAATTATCGCCCAAGCACTAAATGATATACTGGAAAATCTTGCCCAGTATACTTCTGGTGCGGCTAACTCTGGCTATTCTATTCACGCAACCAACGAATTACTCGCCGATGTCACAATGACTCGGGAGATTGCTTTCACTGATTATATGTACAATTCAGAAGGCAATATTACTTTCGCTGAAGAAGGCACGAACACTACTCATCACATTAATTATCATCCAAATACTGGAGCGATTATGTCTTTTGGTGAGACAATGCAAATTGTAGGTGAGCCTCGACCTTTTCAACAGCATTTGAAACTAGAAAACGAAGAGTCTACTGGTTCAACGTCAGTGGCAAAAATTAAAGCATATGATATGTTTAAGAATACATCTGCGGGTTCTGTAAATGTATTCAGAGGTACTGGTCACGAAGTAAATGGAGACCCTGCAGTCGAACTGACTATTTTAAATAATACTTCAGTTGCAGACGTAGACAACCCAGAACTTATACTAAGACGTGGTGTTGATGCCGCGATTATGTTCGGTGGGATTGATGCAGGTGATTATATTAAAATCACAGAAATAGACGGCACTACAATTTACAATGGCGGTGTTGATGGACAATATGCAGAAGATTACGATACAGTTTTATTTAAACCTAATGCAAGTTATTGTCACGATATGACATCCTCAGTAACTGGTTGGGGCGTACCTGCAACTTTCAATGCAAGTGATGTTGATTCTTCCGGTGGTGATTACGATACGCCAACTAAATGCGAAGAATATGTTGACTCTATTGTTGCCCTTCTAGATGACTTCTCACGTTCTTATGAATACAATATTTCAAACGAATCTTATGTAAGTTCTCTTTCTGACGGACTCATTTACAAAGTTTATATCAATGATGACTCTGGATTCATTGACTCTTACGCATACACAATTGATGCAAATGGTAAGCAAGGAACTGGTGCTATACTTAACGCTATCTATGATGATGGTGTTTCAGATGTAGCAATTACATCGGGTGGAACCAAGTTTTCTGTTAATGCGGCCGCTAGAGCGTTTGATTTAGGTGCTGTAGATGTTGCTGGTTCTTCTGAAACGAAGGCAGTTGCTACTCACACTCTTAAAAATGGAATGGTTGATACTGTTACTGTACAGTCACCTGGTTCTGGTTATACTGGATACTGGGAAGTTGCTGTAGAAGATGGCGGTACTGGTCATATACATACAATTCAATTAACACAAACTGAAGTTAATATTATTAAAGCAGGTGGTCAAGTTACTTCTACGACTGTAGAGGCTGGACATACTCACGACCAAGTAGTTTCGTGGAATGCTTTTAATAAGTCATTCTCATTTGATTCAACTTCAGGTGCTCACAATCACCCAATTGGTGTTGCAACGCACAATATTAATCCATTGATTACACTTGTATTCACAACTTCAACTGGTGGACTAGCAGATGGTGATGTTTATATCACTGAAACTGGTGAACTAGACTATGTTACAATCACAAACGGCGGAGCCGATTATGTTATTGCTGATACTGTCGCGGTTTCTGGCGGTGCTCCAGCAGTAGTCGGGGCAGTAAGTATGGACTTAGTTGACGGTGGAATAGCGGGATTCTCTGTATCAAATGCTGGTACAGGATATACTGATACGACTGCTAAAACAGTTGCGGTAACAATTCAGAATAACGCATTTAGTCCATCAACGATTTCTGCGAATGTTGGCGATACCGTCACCTTCCAGAATCTTGACATTCAGCCACATACTGTTACACATACAGATGGTATGTTCGACTCAGGAGATATTCCTCAGAACGCAACATTCACTTATGTTATTACTAAGGCAACTGAAATTACAGACAAATACGATATCTATGACGACAACAATGTAGGCACTACCGCTACTCTTTGGGTACGTGATAATAGTGTATACGTTGATATGGTTACTTCTACTGGTGGTGGAGTTAGAGGGCTCGCAACTGTAGATGTCTCAGGAAATGTTCTTAACATTGCTGTAGACAGACCGGGACAAAGTTATGTTTCGGGCGACACTGTAAGAATTATTGATGTGTCTGGTCCTGGTGAAGGTGCTTATGCTGACATAGTTACAGACCGTAGTATTGCAGTAGTTAATGCGACCACGAGAGGTTCAGGCTATTCCGCAGGTACACAAATTATAGCAATAGATAACACTGGCTTCCCAATTTGGGATGAGCCACACGCAAACATTATCGGAACTGCGTTCGGTTCAGGAGCAATCTTGAGACCAGTACTTACTACCGAATATGTTGCGGGAAGTTGTGCAGATGCACAGTATCTCGATGAGGCAACTTGTAACGGTGGTGGTTCAACTTGGACGGCAGAGATTACGATTGGTGAAATGACTGGAGTTACTGTAGTTAAAGGTGGTTCAGGATATAACGATGTCGAGTTTGTTATTAATGACCCAGCAGGAACAGGTTCAGCGGCAACTTTAGTTGCAGACCAAAACAATGTAGTTACCGCAGTTAACTTTACGGCAAGAGGAGAGAATTATGATGAACCTCATCTTATCGTAACAGACGGTGGTGGTTTACTAGGCACTACAAATAAGACAGTTGGTAATGGCTTTGTTGGTACAGTTAGTTTGAACAACGGTATCGGCGCAGTAACGATTGTTGAAGATTGGCAAGACTACGACCCAGGATATACTAGGGTTATGGTTATCGATGAACACGCAGAACCTACTGGTTACGGTGCTGAAGGCACTGCGACTCTAGGAGTTGCTGGTAATGTCTCTGATGTTGAGATGACTAATCCAGGTACAGCATACAAAACACCTGTCGTGTTAGTTGCTGGACCAGTTATCTACACTGGAGCATCAATTAATAATGTTAATACTGATTTAGCACTATATGGCCCAGAAGGAAATACCAATGGTTCTCCTTTCTCTGCTAATAATGCCGCGGGTACTAACTACAAAAATGGTATTATGATTCAATTCGAGAATCCAAACGGACATACTTTGAATGACTCTTGGTCATTCAAAACACAGTCTTGGACTTTGGGTACTCCTGCGTCATTGCTATATACGTCTAGCCGATATGATGGCAACCTCGAAAATATGCGAGGCATCATAACCCTAAAAGATGTTTGGGATGTGTAGGTTAGATAAATTTATATAAAATAATTCTGTATTATAAATAGAATTGAATATTAAAGAACTGGAGAAAATACAACTATGGATATTTTAACACTTGGTAAGATGAACCAAATGGCGAAAGATGTCGACCAAACCTTGGAATATCTAGCCAATGCGACATTTTCCGCTCTAAAAGACGTTTGCGATTTTCAAGAAGGAAACGTAGCGACTATCGATGCGTGTACCGCAGATGGAGTTGCCCAGTTAATCGCGGCTGGCGGAGGCGGTGGCAGTGGTCCACAATACGCTATGTATGTTGGCTGTAACAGTGGTCAAGGCGCAACAGGTCAAGAAGGAATAAACTATAACGGCCATCAATGTGCTTGGACAGTGCCTGCTGACACAAAAGGAATTAAGTTTGAAATGTACGGTGGAGGGGCCTCTGGTTGGGGTGCTTGTTGTTGTATGATGGTAGGACTTCCTGGTGGAGCGGGTGGATATGTAGTAAAACATCTAAACGAAGAAGATGGCGACTTTACTGCCGGTTCTTCAGTATATCAAATTTGTTCTGCTGGAACAGGTTGTTGCTATCCTGGTGGTAGCATAGGCAGAGGACATACAAGTTATGTAACTGGTCCTGGCTTATCAAACTTCTGTTCAATCGGTGGACACGTAGGGCAAAATCAGTGTCATAGTTTTAACTGTTACACTTGTTGTCATACTTGTTTTAACTGTGCCCCAGTATACGGCGGAGATTATGGAATGGGTGGACGGTCTAGTTGGTTCCATTCAAATCATTATTGTGCAGGCGGATTGTGGCAAGTTGCTTCAGGTGCCCCAGGTCCTCTTGGAACTGGTGATGCACATTCCCCAGATGCTTGTGCTATGGGTTATCACTCCGGTGGTTCTCCCAAGTCCCCAGGTGTTGGCGGATTTAGTGGCTTCACATCAGGTTCTTGTTGTTGTTCAAAAGCCGGTGGTGGCGGAGCAGTAGTAGTCACATATTGGAAATAAGACAAATTAAAAGTTAATTAGGAGATATATTAAAAATGGCTAAATTGAATATTGAAATGACGTATCCAGTGCCGGATAAGTATCTATCCCAGAGTACGGCGGCCGGTAATACTGCTACGTTGTCTTATCTCGGGCCAGACACAATCTGGGTGCAAGTGTACAAAGACGGAGATAACAAAGGGAAATGGAATACCAATCCCATTAAAACGAATTATCACGATGATGGCGATATCGATGGCGATGATGACGATATGACCGCGGCAATTGAGGCACTTCCAATTCCTCTTGATTCGGCTCGTATCAAAATCGACTGCAATGCAAATCCTCATCTTTGTGCTATATGGACTGATTGTCACACCGTTGGTGATGACACAGGTTCTTATAACAATCTTCCCCAAACACAAGATAAACTTGATGATGGGACTGTTTATTACGAGCGTCCTCGAAACGATAGAATTCCTCCTGACCACGTGTGGAATCCACAAGAATGCCGATGGAATTTTGAAACTGATGAATGGGACTTAGTATTACGTAAGCCTAAAGACTTTGGTATGACAGAGACTTGGGATGAACTTCGAGCAAATAGAAACGTAGACCTTGAAAATACTGACAGTAAACAACTTTTACCAGACGGCGATGAAAAAACTGCTTGGGAAGAGTATCGCCAGAAATTGCGAGATATTCCTCAGACATACGCTGGCAAAGAATTGCATACTATACCACGTCCAGTTTCTCCCGAAGATGTAGCAAACAACGCGGCGAGAGCGGCTGAAGAGGAGAATAACTAATGGATATTTTAACACTTGGTAAAATGAACCAAATGGCTAAAAACACTAACGTAGCGTTAGAGTTGATGGCAAATCACGTATATGAAACACAATCTGATATTGCAATAACCCAAGCCGGGAACGAGTCTGCTATTAACACAGCCGTTTCGACTGGATTGACAGACATTGATGCCGCGATTGCGGCTGGTATGCAATCACAACCACAAAAACACTTTTTCATTTACAACACAAATCATTGGTCAGTGACTAATGGTGGTTGTTGCTTACAATGGACGGTACCTACAGGAACTCAAATAATTACATTTGAGATTCTATCTGGTGGCGGACCAGGTGGCTCATCTGGACACGACTATGATATCGGACACGGTGGTGCAGGTGGTAACTATAACGAAAAAACAATCTGTTTAGAAGGTGGGGATTTTGTCTCGGCCGCAGGCAGTGAATCTGCTTACACGTTATGTTCCGGAGGCACTTCACAGTGTTCTTGTTGCACAACTTGTAACAGAGCGTGCCGACACGGTTGTTCATCTTATGTAAACGGCCCTGGACTATCTAACTTCTGTTCAATCGGGGGTCACGGTGGTTCTACTTCTTGGGATGTTATGTCTAACTGTTATAACTGTTCGCTTGGTAATAATCAATGTGACCGAGGTAACTACAACGCTGGTTGGGTAGCACATAACTGTAACGATGCAACTCAAGGTGGCGATATGTGTTTCAGAGGTATCAATTCAAGTTTCCACAAAGAATACGACTGTTGTACTCATATAGGAGTCACAACTGGTGGCCCTGCGGGACCATTCACAGTCTCCGGTGGCGGCGTTGCGAGAGGATGGTGTACCGGTGGTATGGCTTGCTGTAATCAACACTCAGCCTTCCCTGGTGGCGGCGGTGGTGGCAACTCACTCGGTGCTGGAACTCCTTGTGTAGGTGGTTTCGGAGCAGGTGGATTAGTCAAAGTGACTTATCAATAAATAATTTTAGGAGATAGAATAAAATGGCACACGTACAAAAAATCGTAACTTACGACATACCAGACGAGTTCGAGATGCTAACACCGACTAAAGCGTTAGGTAAAACGTCTACGCAGAGTTATGATGGCCCTTCAACTCTAATCCTATGGATTGACAAAGAGTCGTCTGATATCCACGAGACTTGGGATAAGGATGATTATACAGACCGTCCTGTTCCTCTTAACATAGAAGTTAAGGAATTAAATGCTGACACAGATGAGAATGCGATGAAAATTGGTATTCTTTTCGGTGGCTTTGGAGAGAGAAAACTTTATGAAGTTGCAGTCGGACCTGTAGCAGATGATAATATTGTAATAGTTGACCCATCTGACCCACGAATGATTTTTTCAGAAAATGATATCATCGATGACTATACTAAGCCTCTAGTGTTTAGGTCTGATTATCGTAGACGTTCTGACGATTTTATTAGGGAAGAGCGTAACTCTAAATTGAAGCAGTCTGATTCACGAATCGCTGAAGATATGCCTGTGGAAATTAAAGCAAAATGGGATGAATACCGTCAGAAATTGAGGGATATTCCTGCTGACTGGGCCGCAGTACCTAACCATATGGTTAGATGGCCAACTGACCCAGACGGAGAGTATGATGACCCTGGTTCACGGGGCGAAGACCCGGAACACGAAGTCATTATGATTGCAGACCGCAAAGCGGCCGATAATGATGCAATTGCACAATTAACGCCTATCACAGGTGTAGACGAGTAAAAAAAATTAGTTTTAAGTAACATCTTGAGGGCTTCCCTAGTGGAAGCCCTTTTTTATTGCATATAAATAGTTGACAAGATGTACTGATTATGTTATAATAGTCGTAATTTATAGTAATTAAACAAGTGAGGTGAAGTGATGAAACAAGGTCGTTCTAAGGCTTTCTTTATAAATGGTGGTGCCGGTCGTGTGCTATCATCAATCCCTGCATTGGAAAAATATCACGAGGAATCAGGTGATGCTGACTTTGTTATTGTTTGTGAAGCAGGAATGGATTTCTACAGAGGACACCCTGTCCTCCATAAACACGCATACGAAGTATGGCACAAGGGTCTCTTTGAAACTATCAGAGACAAAGATGCCGTATCTCCTGAACCCTATCGTGTAAACGAATACTACAATCAACAATGTTCTCTTGCACAAGCATTTGATATCGAAATCAATTGTCTAGAGGACCCACGGGAACTTCCAGTACCAACTGTCGCATTAAATAAACTGGAGACACTCACTGGTTATCAAACAGTCCAAGAAATTAAAGCGGGTCTTAACAAAGACAAGGCTATCATTATCCAGCCATTTGGCCGTACTATCACCAAAATGGGAGAACACCTCATAGATGGTACATCCCGCTCTTTTGAACTTGGAAATATTGTCAATATTATTGGTATACTCCGTGAGAGGTATGCAGTAATTTTGATGAGCGAAATTCCTTTCCAAGTACCTGAAAATGCTAAACATCCAATAGCATTTCCAAAAGAACCCAATTTAAGACTATGGGCTTCGATGATTAATTCAGCGGACCACTTCTTGGGTTGTGATTCTGTGGGACAACATATAGCAAAAGCAGTTGGCAAGACAGCAACGGTTGTTGTCGGCTCTACTGTACCTATTAATATTACATATCTTGATGACGATGATTTTGATGTTATAGATTTTGGTGCTGAAAAGGGAAGAGACTATTCTCCTATCAGACTAACTATGGATGATGAGAAAGATAGAATCAATGATAAGGTAATGATGCTAGAAACTTTGGACGAGAAAAGAGTCGTTGACTCTTGTGTAGAATTTTTAGGAGAGTCTAAACCTTATTCAGGTAATTTTACCCCAACTCAACAGGCGCAAGGTTGTGGTGTTCCACCAGCGATTGAACAAAAACCCGCAGATTTACCCAAATATGATTTTGCAACAACGAATTTATTGGAGAAATAAGATATGAGCCAGTGGATAGCCGGGATTGCTCTGGGTCATAACGCTAGTGTTTGTTTATTAAAAGACGGTGAAGTCGTTTTTTCTGTAGAAGAAGAACGGCTTTCTAAGTCTAAACACGATGGTGGACCCATACTTAGTATGATGAAAATCTTAGACTATACAGATAAGATTGATTATCTGGTAGTGGCGGGCCTGCAATCGTACCCGGACGAGCATCTCACCAGTATTATTGATTACAGCAGAGAGCCATTATATCAAGGAATCGCAAGACGATTGGGGTTAATTGAACAACCAAAAGATGGGGAGACCGATACGCAGTCACCTCAGGTTATTGATATGTTTGATAATCACCACAGACTCCATTCAGCGATTGCCTTCTATAATTCTGGATTTGAATCGGCCGCAAGTGTCATTGTAGATAGTTGTGGTAGTCCCAGAGGGCTCGGAAGTGATAAAGAATCAGGTCTATATTTTGAAATAGAATCTATTTTCGACTGTTCCTATACAAAAGGAACTAAATCTCTATATAAGAAAATGGGGTGCGACAAGGGAAGAAGTTATTATATTAAGGAAATGCACGATAAACAATTAGATGAAACATTTATATTAGAAGCAGACGAAGGTGCTGGAATTGGAAAGACTTGGGATGCGGTAACAGATTATTGTGGATTTCATATAAACGATGCAGGCAAGACTATGGGACTATCTGCATTTGGAAATAGTGTTCGTTCCCCATTGCCAGATTTGTTTCGTGACGGTACATCCAATAAAGAGTTGGTCAAGGCGCAATACCCACAACGTACAAGTCTTAATATAAGTAAAAAGGAATTTGAGTTTTTAGATGATATGGATTGGAAAGATGATTTATCTACATCTAATCTTAGAAGAGATATGGCACACAAAGTACAGAAAGAAACACAGGAACAAGTTTTAAATTTAATCATCAAAGCATCCGAAATGAGCGACAATAAGAATGTTGTATTAAGTGGTGGTTATGCACTCAATTGTGTTTCTAATTATTACTACTTGAATAAACTAAATGACCTCGGTATTAATTTGTATGTAGAGCCAAACTCGTCTGATGCTGGTACTGCCACTGGGGCCGCTTTACTGTATCATTATATGTTAGAGAAAGAGAAGGGCAACGAATGGCTAATGCCTAGAGAAAGAAATGATAATTTATTTCTAGGCCCAGAATATAATTATACTGTCAATGACATCCACCAAAAAGTTGAGAAATATTACGATTGTTATGTTAATGAGTGTACTGCGGGAGATGTTGCCCAGTTAATTCAGAATGGACATATTGTTTCTATATTTCAAGGGCGAAGCGAAATCGGCCCGAGAGCATTAGGCAATAGAAGTATACTATTCAATCCAACTATAGAGAATGGTAAAGACATAGTAAATAAAGTAAAAGGCAGAGAATATTTCAGACCATTTGCAGGCGCAGTATTAAAAGAGTATGTCCACGATTGGTTTGATATGAGAGAACTAAAAGAATCACCAAATATGATGTATGCCGTGGATGCCCACGATGATGTGGTTGGCCAAATACCATCCGTGTTACATATAGATAATACGTGTAGAGTACAAACGGTTACTGAAGAAGGAAATAAGCATTTTTATAGACTCATTGAAGAGTTTCATAAAATTGCAGGTGTACCAATATTGTTTAACACTTCATTTAATCTAGCAGGCGAACCACTAGTAGAAACTATTGATGATGCACTGAAAGTTTTAAATGATTCTGAAATGGAATATTGTTATATGCCAGAATTACAAATTCTAATTAAATTACATAATGGAGTAAAAAAATGAGTCAGTGGATTGCAGGTATAGCCAGAGGTCATAATGGTGGCGTTTGTTTATTGAAAGATGGAGAGATTGTTTTCTCTATAGAAGAGGAGAGATTGACTCGATTTAAATACGATGGCTCCCCATTAGCCTCTATGACTAAAATACTTGACTATACAGACAAGTTGGATTATCTAGTAATTGCTCATACACAACCTGATGAGAGCCGATTAGATTATAGTGGAGATAATGTTTATGCCGGATTGGCACGAAAATTACGGTTGATTGAAAAGCCAGACCAAGTATTAGATATGCACAAGTGGCA
>Ga0302120_10001391_pt1 | contig 11359 bp, 10 predicted proteins | sample AG5_Bottom_MG_FD_203118 | JGI IMG/M metagenome (GOLD analysis project Ga0302120, IMG submission 203118) | Marine microbial communities from Western Arctic Ocean, Canada - AG5_Bottom | ecosystem: Environmental > Aquatic > Marine > Oceanic | place: Canada: Western Arctic Ocean | collected 2017-10-01 | reverse complement strand
GCTCGACGCACACATGGCAATAATAGTGAAAGAGACAAAAACCACTATCCAACCGTAGGTGCTTTCTAACGTGGTGGGTTTTGAGTGGTCTATCACCGGGTTGTTCTTGTGATCAAAGAAGTGCTGTTGCCAAAGCTAAATCAGAATTATCGTAGACAGTATAGGCAATTTTCAGCAAAACATGCTGTTAATAGATTGCAAGAGTGTCATTGGGCTAAGTAGCCTCTCGAGTTAACGTAGGAGACCGACAATGGAAAACGAAACAAACCAACTGATGCAATTTGCTGAGTTGCTGGCCGATACTGCTCGGAGTATTTGTCTGGATGCGCTGCAGAGTAAACAGACAGTTTCACTAAAACCCGATCACAGCATGGTAACAGAAACCGATTTAGCGATTGAAAGCAGACTCAGGGAATTGATCGGTCAGCGCTATCCAGATCACGGAATATATGGAGAGGAGTATGAAAACGAGAATATTGATGCCACCCATGTATGGGTCCTAGACCCTATCGATGGCACGACTGCATTTGTAGCGGGTATTCCAGTTTATGGAACCCTGATTGGCCTGGCGCGTGAGGGCAATCCCTTTATCGGCATAATCGACCATCCCGCGTCGAATGATCGCTGGGTCGGCGTAGCTGATGACACGACCTGGATGAACGGTAATGAGGTTCGAACACGAACCTGCGAGGCACTAGAAAGTGCTTTTATGACTTGTAGCAACCCGGACTTTTTTGATGAGGCAGAGTTCTTGCAATTCTGTGGTATTCGCAACCAAGTGCTGTATACCCAGTACGGCGGGAGTTGTTACGCGTATGGCGTGTTGGCCTCTGGCCGGACTGATATTGGAATTGATTCGAAGATGGATCCTGTAGATGTTTATGCGTGTGCTGCTGTCATCAGTGGTGCAGGTGGCCGGATGACCGATTGGTCGGGTAAAGAGTTGAGCCTCCAGTGGTCCGGACAGTTGCTGGCTTGTGGCGACCCTAAGTTACACGCAAAAGTTGTCAACTTGTTGGAAGAGCCTAGGTAATGTGGCGAAAACCATCTGGGAACGTTTGATTACGGTGCTAAATTCAACGTGCTACAATTTCTATGCAGCATCAAGTAATGTAATATATTAGTTCTTTAAACAATTGAAACCTAGGAGGTTTTGGTAATGAAAGCGATGAAGCTACTCGCCGCTGCTGCGGTGATGACGGGTATGGCTTTTGCAGGAGCGTCAACTGCATTAGCCGAAAGTACCCTGGATATTGTGAAGAAGCGAGGTCATCTGCGTTGTCAGGTGGGTCAGCCTTCACCTGGTTTTTACAATTTAGACAAAGACGGCAACTGGTATGGCAGTGACGTAGCAGTTTGTCAGACGATCGCTGCGGCGATCTTTGGTGATTCCAGCAAGGTGGAGTACCAGTCAGTCTCTACACCTCAGCGTTTCACGGCCATGGCCAATGGTGAGTCGGATGTATTGTCGCGAACCACAACCTGGACGTTGCTGAGAGATACACAGTTGGGTCTGGATTTCACGACGGTCAACTTCTATGACGGTCAGGGTTTTATGGTCCGCGTAGATTCAGGCATCAAGAGTTCTCTTGAGCTTGCGGGTGCAACGGTATGTGTAGCGACCGGCACGACTACCGAACTGAACCTGGCTGATTACAGTCGAGCCAACAATCTGGACATAGAGCCAGTCACTTTTGAAGATAAGAACGTACGTAACGAAACGTTCTATAAGGGTGGTTGTGATGCGGTCACGAATGATAAGTCTGGTTTAGCCTCTACTAAGGCTGAGTTCCCGGATCCCGAGAACTTTATGATTCTTCCTGAGACGATCTCGAAAGAGCCTCTGGGTCCGGTTGTTCGCCAGGGTGACTCGAACTGGAATGATATTGTGATGTGGTCAGTGTTTGCACTGGTAGCGGCTGAGGAGTTGGGGTTGAATTCTGGTAATGTGGAAAGCGTCAGATCTTCGACCACGAATGCCGAGATCAAGCGAATGCTTGGTGTTGAAGGCAATCTGCACGAAGGATTGGGTCTGAGCAAAGATTGGGCCTATGACATTGTTAGCCAGGTCGGAAACTATGCTGAAGTTTACGAAGCCTATATGGGTGGTGGTGAACGCGGTATTGGTATCACCAGAGCCGGTTCTCAAAACGCGCTTTGGAACCAGGGTGGCCTGATGTACTCGCCGCCTTTCCGTTAATCGGTTATCGTTATAAGTAAGCGGTAAAACAAAGGGCATGCGCTCATCGCGCATGCCCTTTTGCTTAGACAGTGAACAAATAACCGATGACTTACCTGTTCGTTATTTTTATTTTTGTTCACGGTGTTTGGGTGCAAGGTGATGAACTCGAAGGCTGGGCATCGATGCCTTACGAAACTCTCGAGTCCTGCCTCAGTGCTGTGTCGAGGGCGGAGGCGATTCAAAAAGACTTGTTATTGGTCAACCCCAAAGCTCATCCTAAGCGTTTTGAATGCCAGGAGGTAACGGAGTAGGTGCAAGGGTCGCCAGGAATTCCTCTTCCGGCGACTGGTTTCGTGGTCTATGAAAGACAGATTATGAAGCTCAAGAATTAGAAAGTTGTTGCGATTAATTCGACAGGAAGAGGTTAGGCAAACTAATATTGGTGTGTAGTTGCTGGTGCCAGTGGCCAATAGTCAAACACTGGGCAAGAAAGAGAGTGTCGGGGTGTATTGCCCTGCGTGCTACAATTTCTATGCAGCATCAAGTAATGTAATATATTAGTTCTTTAAACAATTGAAACCTAGGAGGTTTTGGTAATGAAAGCGATGAAGCTACTCGCCGCTGCTGCGGTGATGACGGGTATGGCTTTTGCAGGAGCGTCAACTGCATTAGCCGAAAGTACCCTGGATATTGTGAAGAAGCGAGGTCATCTGCGTTGTCAGGTGGGTCAGCCTTCACCTGGTTTTTACAATTTAGACAAAGACGGCAACTGGTATGGCAGTGACGTAGCAGTTTGTCAGACGATCGCTGCGGCGATCTTTGGTGATTCCAGCAAGGTGGAGTACCAGTCAGTCTCTACACCTCAGCGTTTCACGGCCATGGCCAATGGTGAGTCGGATGTATTGTCGCGAACCACAACCTGGACGTTGCTGAGAGATACACAGTTGGGTCTGGATTTCACGACGGTCAACTTCTATGACGGTCAGGGTTTTATGGTCCGCGTAGATTCAGGCATCAAGAGTTCTCTTGAGCTTGCGGGTGCAACGGTATGTGTAGCGACCGGCACGACTACCGAACTGAACCTGGCTGATTACAGTCGAGCCAACAATCTGGACATAGAGCCAGTCACTTTTGAAGATAAGAACGTACGTAACGAAACGTTCTATAAGGGTGGTTGTGATGCGGTCACGAATGATAAGTCTGGTTTAGCCTCTACTAAGGCTGAGTTCCCGGATCCCGAGAACTTTATGATTCTTCCTGAGACGATCTCGAAAGAGCCTCTGGGTCCGGTTGTTCGCCAGGGTGACTCGAACTGGAATGATATTGTGATGTGGTCAGTGTTTGCACTGGTAGCGGCTGAGGAGTTGGGGTTGAATTCTGGTAATGTGGAAAGCGTCAGATCTTCGACCACGAATGCCGAGATCAAGCGAATGCTTGGTGTTGAAGGCAATCTGCACGAAGGATTGGGTCTGAGCAAAGATTGGGCCTATGACATTGTTAGCCAGGTCGGAAACTATGCTGAAGTTTACGAAGCCTATATGGGTGGTGGTGAACGCGGTATTGGTATCACCAGAGCCGGTTCTCAAAACGCGCTTTGGAACCAGGGTGGCCTGATGTACTCGCCGCCTTTCCGTTAATCGGTTATCGTTATAAGTAAGCGGTAAAACAAAGGGCATGCGCTCATCGCGCATGCCCTTTTGCTTAGACAATTCCATGTTTAATTTTATATATAACGAAAAGTTCAGAGCTGTATTGTTTCAGGCCTTGACGTTTTCGCTGGTTGCTGTGGGTATTTTTTACTTGTTTACGAATACCAACGAAAACATGAATGCCCGAGACATGAAAACGGGATTCGATTTCTTATGGATCACTGCCGGGTTCGATACTGACTTTCATCTGATCGACTATGAAGCTGGTGACACTTACGGTCGAGTGTATCTGGTAGCTATTCTGAATACGCTGTTGGTAGCCGCGTTAGCTATCGTTGGTACAACCATTATCGGCTTTTTTGTGGGTATTCTTCGTCTATCTTCTAATTGGCTGGTAGCGAAAGTCGCCGCGGCGTATGTTGAGATCTTAAGAAATACGCCGTTGTTGCTTCAGATTATCTATTGGTATCTCCTGCTTCTCGCGTTTTTGCCACGACCGAAACAAAGTTTTGATTTTCTTTACCTTGATGTATTTTTTCTAAATAATCGCGGGTTTTACGGTCCTTCGCCATCTTTTGAATCAGGGACTACGCTATTCTTGGCAGGTATTGCCATTGCAATTGTTGCCGTAGTGGTACTGTTCCGACACGCGCGTAAGGTTCAAGACTCAACCGGCCGGGTCATGCCCAAATATTCCTGGGGACTGGCAATCGTTGTGGTCGTTCCGGCCGTGGCGTATTTTATTGCTGGCCAACCTGTTGGTTGGGAAGTGCCAATTCTTAAAGGATTCAACTTAAGAGGTGGTTGGCGTGTGCCGCCGGCGTTTATTACTTTGCTGATTGCACTCGCGGTCTATCACAGTGCGTATATGGCGGAGTCCGTGCGTGCCGGCATCTTGTCCGTCAGCAAAGGGCAAACAGAAGCTGCATTATCAATTGGCTTAGATCGAGGACTCGCGTTGCGTTTGGTAATCATTCCTCAAGCTATGCGCGCGATTGTGCCAACTATGATCAGTCACTGGATGAATGTAGTGAAGAACTCGTCTCTGGCTGTTGCGATTGGCTATTCAGAGATTACCGCGCTATTCATGCAGACCTCTTTGAATCAGTCAGGATATGCCATTGAAATCGTCGCGCTAACCATGTTGTTCTATGGTTCGGTGAGTTTGACCATTTCAGCAGTCCTGAATATCTATAACAAGCATGTGCAGCTGGTAGAACGGTAGAGTGAATCAAACAGTCTCCAATAGTATTACCGTTCGCTGGTGGTATTGGGCTCGGGAGAACCTCTTCAACTCCTGGCTCAACACCATTTTATCGATTATTTGCATCGTTATTATTTATAACGCGGTGTGGGGTATTTTTTCCTGGGCGATATTGAATGGCATTTGGGAGGCCAAGGATCGACGTGAATGCTTTGCAATTTTAGGTAAGGATGAGGCCGGAAACCCTATCCAAGGTGCTTGTTGGGCAGGCGTACGTGAATGGTTTAACAATATTATCTATGGTCGCTACGTTAAAGATGAACAATGGCGAGTGAATCTGGGAATTTCGATTCTTATTGTATGGATGATCCCTTTGTGGGTCCCTAATCTGAAGAGAAAATTTCTTATCGGGTTTGGCGCAATTGGTCTTTATCCCTTCTTGGCGAGTTATCTTTTTCTAGGAGGCGAACGGTCTTGGTTCGTGAGTTTTATGGTGTCCCTGGCGATAATTACCTTTTGTTACAACACAGTAGATTGGTTAGGAGTTAAGGCATTTCGGGTATCCCTAGCAGATTCATTGCGATGGAAGATGGTCAATCGAATCTTTGCAGAAAAACAGCACACTTTTGCGCTGATGGGTCTTTTTGCAATTATTGCTGTAATGTTGGCGTTCCTGATTCAAGACTGGATACTGGTTGATGTATCTTGGGTACGAATGGGTGGATTCCATCTCACACTGGTTATTTCTGGATTCGCAATGACCGTTGGACTGCCTTGTGGAATTATATTGGCGCTTGGCCGGCGCTCACGATTACCGATTATTAAAGCGTTCGCTGTAACTTTTATCGAAGTTTTTCGCTCGGTACCACTGATTACGATATTGTTCATGGCAACGGCTATGTTTCCTCTATTTATGCCTGAAGGATTCGAGCTCAATAAACTGGTTCAGGTCATTGCAGCGGTTTGTTTATTTACTTCTTGTTATATGGCGGAGATCGTTCGAAGTGGCTTACAGGCGATTCCCAAAGGGCAGTTTGAAGCAGCGAGTTCGATTGGTCTAGGGTATTGGCAATCGATGGGTCTGGTAGTCATGCCGCAAGCCCTTAAATTTATGATTCCGAATATCGTCAGTAGCTTTATTGGAATATTTAAAGACACAACGCTCGTTTACATCGTGGGTATGTTCGATATTCTCGCGATGACGAGAGCTATGGGTAACGATGTTCCGTGGCGGGGGGAATTTCACGAACCGTTCCTGATGACGGCGATTATCTTTTTTGTATGCTGCTATACGATGTCACAATACAGTCAGCGCTTAGAACGCAAATTGAGTGGAGAGAACAAGTAGCAACTTACTAAGAGTGGATACGGAGTAGAACATGGAAAATCAAACCGCAGTAAGCGAGCAGGAAGGTCACGTAGCCTCTGCGCTTTCTTCCGAAGTAATCATATCCTTAAAGAAGGTAAGCAAATATTTTGGTGACTTTCAGGCGCTAAATGGTATCGACCTGGACGTGCATACCGGTGAACGAATCGTCATCTGTGGTCCGTCCGGATCTGGCAAGTCGACGCTTATCCGCTGTATCAACCGACTCGAAGAGCATCAAGAGGGTGACATCGAGGTTACGGGTGTAAAACTGGATGAAAATCTCAAGAACGTCGACCAGGTGCGATCAGAAGTGGGTATGGTATTTCAATCCTTCAACTTGTTCCCGCATCTGACAGTGCTTCAGAATTGTGCCTTGTCTCCCATTTGGGTGCGGAAGATGGGTAGGTCGGAAGCGGAAGAGTTGGCGATGGAATACCTTAATCGCGTTCATATTCCCGAACAGGCTGAAAAATATCCAGGGCAACTCTCCGGTGGTCAGCAACAACGCGTCGCGATTGCCAGGGCTCTGGCAATGCAGCCCAGGGTAATGCTGTTTGACGAACCCACGTCGGCGCTTGACCCAGAAATGATCAAGGAAGTATTGGACACGATGATCGAGTTGGCAGAATCTGGCATGACGATGCTGGTGGTTACCCACGAAATGGGATTTGCAGACAGGGTCGCCGATCGAATTATCTTTATGGATGAGGGACAAATCGTGGAGCAGGACGTGCCCCAGGAATTTTTTAACAATCCAAAAAATGACAGGACGAAACTGTTTTTATCTCAGATTCTTTGAGTGCCTACTCTTAGTGAGTTGTTTCTTGGGCTGCTATGCCCCGCGAAATTAGATCTGTTTTTGGGGTCATCATGACTCATTACAGTGTTGACGATCATCATGGATATACTGAACTCAAGTGCCCAGGCGTTTTTCCATAAAAATACTGTTTGGGTCATCGCGAGGATAGTCACCAAAACTTGAACAGGTTGTAAATTCCATAGCATCAAACAGGGCCAGCGCTTCAGGCTGGTAGATGCCCGTCTCGAGTCGTAGCAGGTCAAAACCCAGAGAGAGCGCTTCCGTTTCCAATGCCTTCAGTAACTTGCGACCTATGCCCAGACCTCGGGCTTCGGGCGATACAAAAATGCGTTTGATTTCAGCGTAACCTGATGCCAGTAGGATACCGCCACAACCGACCACGGTAGTGTTTAGCAGTGCCGAGTAAAAGCGAGCAGTTTCAGAGGCGAGAGTAGTCAGGTCAATTCGGTGGGTGCTTTCGGCCGGGTATAGCGCCAACATGTAGTTATCCAGCAGTTCAATCAGGGCGCTGTTTTCAGGTTGGCGTGGGTCCGCACGGATCACGGTGATGTGTTTAGGCGTGGCCATAAACCAGATAATAGCGCAGACAACGGTACAGGTCCGGGGAAGCCGACTTCATCCACAGCACACCGGCGGCTGTGGGTCCAGTAAGAGACCGTTACTTCAACCTGACCTTATCATCACAAAAGATTGGTAAAATTTGGGGAGAGATAAATTCGTAAAAATAACGAACAAAACACAGCACTAGGTTCGCGCTTGAGTTCAAAATGGGACTCGTTACCGATTGGCCCGTGAAACAGCTGTAGCCGGCTAATACACCGAGGTAGATATGACAGAAGATGCTCTATACCGTCCAGAACTATGGTCGCTCGATCCGGATGTCCTGCATCTTAATCATGGCTCATTCGGTGCATGTCCGAGCCAGATCTTGGAGCAACAGACGCTGTTGCGTCAGCAAATGGAATCCAACACGTTGCGATTTTTTGAGCAGGAGCTACCCGAACTATTAGGGACAGCGCGTAAGGCGTTGGGGTTATTTCTGGGGGCACCGGCGCAAGATCTAGTATTTGTAGACAATGCAACGACGGGTATCAGTACAATTCTGTCAAACCTAGACCTGATTCCCGGCGATCGTATTCTGGTAACCGACCACGGTTACAACGCTTGCTCCAATGCGGCGCGTTATTTTACAAAGAGGGCCAGTGCTGAAATAGATCTTATCAATCTTCCTTTTCCCGGTTCTGATGCAAATGAATTCATCGAGAGAATACTGGGGGCATGTACATCCCGTACGCGCCTTCTACTGATCGATCATATTACTAGTCCGACTGCACTGATAATGCCGCTAGAGGAAATTGTTCCTGCTGTACAACAACGCGGTATTCAAGTGTTGGTCGATGGGGCGCACGCACCCGGCATGCTGCCGCTCAGACTGACTGATCTGGGGGCCGATTACTATACGGGCAATTGCCATAAGTGGATGTGTGCGCCCAAGGGCACGGCTTTTCTTTATGTCAAGCCGGAGCACCAGTTAAATCTTCATCCGTTGACTATCAGCCATGGCATGAATAGGCCAGTCGGCGACAGCACGCGGTTTCGTCTGGAATTCGACTGGGTAGGCACCCGCGACTTGACTGGGTTTCTCACCCTGCCAGCGCTCATTGAGTATATGGGTGGTATTTCCAATGAGGGGTGGGCTGGCTTAATGGCAAGAAATCGAGCCCTTGCGCTCGAAGCTCGCGATCTGATCTGTCAGGAGTTGGGCCTGGAGTCGCCTTGCCCAGTAGACATGATCGGTTCGTTGGCAACTGTCTGCCTGCCTGTACCAAAGAAAGGAACATTCATTGACTATCATGCTGTCGATCCTCTTAAGGAGATTCTGAGGCACAACCATGGAATTGAGGTTTCCTTATCGGCGTGGCCCTCACCGGCGGGGCGTTACCTTAGAGTTTCAGCCCAGTTGTACAATTCATTAGTTCACTACCAACAACTGACAAAAGCATTACAGGTAGAGCTGGGTCGTGGGCACTAGGCCCGGACCTGGTGTCAGTCTGTTAACTCACGCAGCATGTTTCGGGCGATAATCAGCTGCTGAATCTGACTGGTCCCTTCGTAGAGTCTGAATATACGGACATCACGATAAAAGCGCTCTATTCCATAGTCGGCAATATAACCAGCACCACCAAAAATCTGAACAGCGTGGTCCGCAACACGGCCAACCATCTCTGAACAGAAATATTTACAACAGGAGCTTTCTGTCGTCACTGCTTCGTCGAGATCTTTTCTACGAGCAGCATCGATGACCATCGATCTGCCCGCGTACCACTCTGTTTTCATATCGGCAAGCATCCCCTGTACCAGTTGAAACTCACCTATTGCTTGCCCGAACTGTTTACGCTGTGCTGCATAGCGGGTTGACTCATCGATCAGTCGATCTGCTATGCCGACACAAACGGCCGAGATATGTAGGCGGCCGCGTTCGAGTACTTTCATAGCCGTGACAAATCCTTTGCCTTCTTCAGCACCAAGTAATGAAGATGCGGGAATCTCAGCATCGTTCAGCACGACATCACAAACCTGTGTACCGTGTTGCCCCATCTTGTTCTCTGGTGGGCCGATACTCAGACCTGGCGTCTGGGCAGGAACCAGAAATGCTGAAACACCTCTGCTGCCCTGGGTATCAGGATCAGTTCTTGCCATTACAGTGAAAAGGCCCGCTTTGTCAGCATTTGTGATGAATCGTTTGGTGCCATTGAGACGATAATGATCACCGTCCCGGACCGCTGAGGTGCGGACAGAGCCGGCATCCGAGCCCGCATCAGGTTCAGTGAGTGCGAAACTTGAAATTACCTCTCCACTGGCCAATCGTGGAAGCCAGTAATCTTTTTGGTCCGGACGCCCGTCCATGATCAGTCCCTGACTGCCAATGCCAATATTGGTGCCTACAACAGTGCGGAAAGCAGGCGACGTCCGTCCAAGCTCCAGTGCGACAAGACACTCTTCTTCCATTGTCAGTCCAAGACCGCCATAGCCTGTAGGAATGGACAGTCCAAAAAGGCCGAGCTCTGCCATTTTTGTGACCAGTTCGGCGGGGATGTCGTTTTGCTCGGCAACCTGCGCCTCTTTAGGAATAAGCTCCTGCGATACAAATCGAGTGACAGCTTCTAGGAGTTGATCGAGAATTTGTTGATCTCTTATCATGATGTATCTCTATTCAATATAAGTGTGTGCCAGGCTACAGTTGAATATCGATAGTATTAATACTGGACTTAAGCCGGTTCGCCATAAATTTCAATAATTTTCTGATCCTGTGCCTGTGGCGAGAACAGTTCCCATTCCAAACCGTTGGTATCGTAATTGCTGGAAAATCCCTGTGTGGCTTCATCCTCAAAGCCCACGTGGCGGAGTTGGCCGGCTCGATCGGGAATCTGATTGATCGAAAAATTTAGAGTGTCGGTACGCCACATCGCATACTTGTCAGACACAACGACTGTCGGCTGTTGTTCAAGACGGGCCGAGTAATCTTTTATCGAACTGTTGAGGTCGCCTACCGCAAGGGCTATATGAAAACGCTTCATGAAAATCTCCAGTAAAGAATCAACCTAGTATGCCATGCTCTGGTAATCGGACAGTAGCTGTTGTTCTAACAAACTCAGTACAATGGAGTTAGAGAAGTAAGTTGTTTAGACATCAGAGTGATCTATTTGGAGCACACAAATGATTGACGAGTTACAAGAAGTGCAGAACGGTGGTATTGCGACCCTAACACTGAATAGGCCGGCATCTCGAAATGCATTGACGCCCGAAATGATGGTGGGGCTGAGAGAGGCTTTACCTCGTTTTGCTGAAGATCCTACGGTCCGTGTCGTGGTATTGACAGGTGCTGGTCGTGCATTTTGTGCAGGCGGCGATGTTAAACGGTTTGCCTCGGTATCGTCTGGCGGGCAACCTGTAGCAACCTTCGAAGAGAAGGTGCACGATCTGCGAAGTCGGATGGAAATCAGTCGTTTATTGCACGAAATGCCAAAGCCAACACTTGCGGTTATACCGGGTCCGGCTGCGGGCGCGGGGTTTTCCCTGGCGCTGGCCTGTGATCTTCGCATCGCAGCGGAAGATGCAAAGCTAACCACTGCAT
>Ga0302120_10001388_pt1 | contig 11364 bp, 3 predicted proteins | sample AG5_Bottom_MG_FD_203118 | JGI IMG/M metagenome (GOLD analysis project Ga0302120, IMG submission 203118) | Marine microbial communities from Western Arctic Ocean, Canada - AG5_Bottom | ecosystem: Environmental > Aquatic > Marine > Oceanic | place: Canada: Western Arctic Ocean | collected 2017-10-01 | reverse complement strand
CCAAATCCCATCAAATCGAGGTGCTCAAGCAAGATTGGGTCGATTGGGCCATTGACGATGCCCAGTCTTCAGGGACAATGCTATGGGTCTTTTCACTCGGGACCATTTCCCTGCTCTCAGTGATTGTAGTATTGACTCTGAGGTTCTCAAGGAGTAGGTTTCGTAGGACGGAATAGTCCCATCCCAAACCTCATGGCTCTCCCTCCGCTGGAATAATCCATGGCAATACAAACAGTTGGAGTCGTTGGTTCCGGGCAGATGGGTAACGGAATCGCACAGGTTGCAGCATGCTGTGGAATGGAAGTTACGATGGTGGACATCAAGCAGGAGTACCTGGATCGGGGAGTCTCGGCAATCTCGAACTCACTGGAGAAGCTGGTCTCGAAGGAGAGGATGAGCCGAGAAGACGCAGATTCGGCATTCTCTCAGATAGATTCGTCTGTGGAATTGGAGTCCCTTTCCGACTGCGACCTAGTTGTGGAGGCAATCCCCGAGATTCCTGAGCTCAAGTTCTCGACGTTCAGCAAGCTAGACTCGATTTGCAAGCCTCAAGCAATCCTCGCTAGCAACACCTCTAGCATATCGATTAACGAGATAGCAAGGCACACTAATAGGGCGGACAGGGTGATTGGAATGCATTTCATGAATCCCGTACCGATAATGAAACTGGTCGAGATAATCAACGGCAGCGAAACCTCCGAGGAAGTGACATCTCAAGTCGTCTCCGCATCAGAGGAGATGGGAAAAACTCCACTCTCATGCAGTGACTCTCCGGGTTTCGTCAGCAACAGAATCCTCATGCCAATGATCAACGAAGCGATCCTGACTCTCCAGGAGAGAGTCGCGGAACCCGAGGCAATTGATGGAATCATGAAGCTGGGAATGAATCACCCCATCGGCCCCCTAGCTCTGGCTGACCTAATCGGATTGGATACTGTTCTGCACATTATGCATGTGCTGGAGGAGGGGATTGGCAGCGACAAGTACGCCCCAGCAAATCTGCTCGTAGAGATGGTCGAAAAGGGACAACTAGGACGGAAGACCGGCTCCGGCTTCTATCAGTACTAAACCGATGCACTCGCGCGCGGTGTGTTTTTTGCACCATTTTTCGCCAACCTTCAATACAACCGAGCCTACGGCAAAGTCATGGAAGGTAGTGCGAGTATGGCACAGTCGATAGTGGCAATCCTGCTTCTGAGCACGATTTCTACTCTAGTGCTGGCTGATGATGCTGGCTCGGGTTCCGATGCAGGGGGCTCTTCAAGCAGTGCGACCCCCCTCAATCCCACCAACGCCACCTACTATGGGAACCTCTCCTCAACAGACACATCCGACTTCTACTCCATTTCCATGCCCAACGGGACCGGGATCTCCGTTGGCCTGACATCCCCAACCGGTGGTGACTTCGACCTCTACCTGTACGACTCAGGGAACTTGCAGATAGACTACAACTCCTCCGCGTCTTCGTATAACGAGGTCACATCAAACGGCACCAGCATAGGTGGGACCACCGTTTACATCGAAGTCAGGCGATATTCCGGTTCCGGCCAGTACTCGATGCAGATTTGGATATTCTCCGAACCGCAAGGACCCGCCCAGAACGATGCCGGGACCGGTTCGGATGCTGGCGACACATCAACGTCGGCAACGCCGCTAAGCTCGTCCAACCAGACCGTCCCAGGTTGGATCTCGGACACCTTCGACCTCCAGGACTGGTACAACATCTCAGTCCCTTCCGGGAACGGGATATACGTCGCCATGAGTTTCCCAAATGGCTCCACATCCGGTTCGCAGCTCGCTTTGATCGAATCCACTGCGACCTACTACATCCAATACGACTACACTTCCCCCTACGAGGTCACCAGCAATGGTACGAACGTAGGGGGCGGATACGTATTCATCCGTGTCCTGACCAGCTCCGACGAGGGCCACTACAACCTAACGATAACGCTATTCTCCACTGCAGGCCAACCCGGTTCTTCGCAGGATGATGCGGGATCAGGGATGGATGCCGGGGACAACGCAGGTGCAGCGCTACAAATCAACATGACCAGCAACACGACCACATTCGAGGGCTGGGTCGACAATAACTGGGACTCTAGCGACTACTACTCAGTCTTCGTGCCCACTAACTGGACGTCTTGGGCATCCCTGTCGTGGTTAAACACATCAGCCGATCTCGACCTCTACCTATACGACTCCAACCAGACCACCCTCGCATATTCGTACTTCGACAACCCGGAGACCGTCTCTGGGAACTCGTCTTCCATCAGTGGCACCACCATCTATTACAACGTCGTCGCCTACTCTGGTAACGACCTCTACTACAACCTGACGATAGGGTTCGCAAACCTGTCCGACAGCCCCGCATTCAATCAGAACGACGCGAACTCCGGTGGGGATGCCGGTGACGACTTTTCAACAGCTCTCGGTCTCCCCAACGACAATGGCACGTACTACGGCTGGATTTCCGAATCATTGGATACCGATGATATCTACAGTGTCCAGATCCCATCTGGCTATGCGATCGAGGTCAATCTTTCCTGGAACAACTCGGCTAACGACTTTGACCTCGGCCTCTATGATGGCGTACAGTCAATGATCGACTCCAGCACATCCGACAACCCTGAGACTGTGGAGAGCGGTTCGACGGATGTTAGCAACTCCACTGTGTATATTCTCGTCCAATCTTCCGCCGGATGGTGGGGAACAGGTGGAGAAGGTAACTACACCCTAGTAATCACCCTGGTCAACCTGTCCGACAGCCCCGCATTCAATCAGAACGACGCGAACTCCGGTGGGGATGCCGGTGACGACTTTTCAACAGCTCTCGGTCTCCCCAACGACAATGGCACGTACTACGGCTGGATTTCCGAATCATTGGATACCGATGATATCTACAGTGTCCAGATCCCATCTGGCTATGCGATCGAGGTCAATCTTTCCTGGAACAACTCGGCTAACGACTTTGACCTCGGCCTCTATGATGGCGTACAGTCAATGATCGACTCCAGCACATCCGACAACCCTGAGACTGTGGAGAGCGGTTCGACGGATGTTAGCAACTCCACTGTGTATATTCTCGTCCAATCTTCCGCCGGATGGTGGGGAACAGGTGGAGAGGGTAACTACACCCTAGTAATCACCCTGGTCAACCAGTCAGAGGTACCCGGACTCAACCAGAACGATGCATACACGGGTGGGGATGCAGGCGATGAGTATTCTAGCGCCACCCCCCTTGTGAATGCAACACCCGTGTTCTCCATTTGGCCTGGATACGTAGACAGCGGCTCGGACGAATACGACTACTATCAGGTGTACGTCCCCGTGGATCACGGCATTACTGTGGAGCTTTCCCCTGGTTACGGGCAGTCCAACTGGCTCGCACTCGTACTCTATGACAGTGCGAACAGCCAGGTTGACTACGACTACTACTCCAACCCACAGTCGGTGTCGACAAACGGTACCGGGTCAAATCTCGGAGGCTCAAACGTCGTCATCGAGGTGTCGGCATACAACGGAGGCGACCAGTACAACCTTTCACTCTGGATTTTCAGCCTCGATGCGGATGGCGACGGCTTCTACGACGAAGACGAGTACGCCTGCGGCTCAGATCCGTACGACAATGCCAGCATACCAGTCGACACCGATGCAGACGGACTGTGCGACATATTGGACGAGGATATCGACGGCGACGGCGTCGACAACGCTAACGACTCGTTCCCGGATGATGCGAACGAGACCACGGACAGCGACGGCGACGGAACCGGGGATAACTCCGATACCGATGACGACAACGACGGCTGGAGCGATTCGGCCGAGTACTCCTGCGGCACCGATGGCTATGACTCCGAGTCGACCCCTGATGACCTTGACTCGGATGGGATTTGCGACATCCTCGACGAGGACATCGATGGCGATGGCTACGACAACCCATCCGACAGCTTCGACTACGACTCGGAAGAGTGGAACGACACAGACTCCGATGGGATAGGGGACAACTCGGATGGAGACGATGACGGTGACGGCTTCTACGATGGGGTCGAGGTCGATTGCCTCTCGGACCCATTGGACCTCTCATCAATACCTGTTGACACCGACTCAGACGGGGTCTGCGACGAACTAGACGACGACGTCGATGGGGACGGGATAGGAAATGACCTTGACGACTTCCCATTCGACGACTCCGAGAGCACCGACACCGACGGCGACGGGATCGGGGACGCATCAGACCCCGATGACGACAATGATGGTTACCAGGACGCCTTCGACTCATTCCCATTGGACTCCAGCGAGTGGAACGACAATGATGGGGACCTGGTCGGGGACAATGCCGATCCCGATGACGACAACGACGGCTGGGATGACGTGGACGAGACTAACTGCGGCACCAACCCATCCCTGATGCAATCCGCACCGGATGACTGGGACGGTGATCGGCTCTGCGACGTGATCGACCCCGATGACGACAACGACGCTTGGAACGACACGGTAGACTCCTTCCCATACGATCCTAACGAGTGGGACGATCTCGATGGCGACAACCATGGGTCAAACTCGGATCCGGATGACGATGGCGATGGCTGGAGCGACTCCGACGAGCTCAGCATCTGTGGAACTGACGCTCGAGACTCCCAATCCGTCCCCGATGACTTCGACGGCGACAGGATTTGCGATAACCTAGATGACGATGACGACAACGATCTCGTACTCGACTTCGATGACGCATTCCCAAAGGATCCAACCGAGACGAAGGACACAGATGGCGATGGCCAGGGGGATGGCAATGACGCCGACGACGACAACGACGGATGGGCCGATGTTACCGAGATTATGTGCGAGACGTCCCCGATATCGTCCGGAGAGATTCCAGCGGACTTCGACGGAGATTTGACATGCGACCTGATCGATCCCGACGACGACAACGACGGCGTCATCGACCAGGAGGACGCGTTCCCATACGACTCCGAAGAGTGGGTGGACAGGAATTTAGACGGCCTTGGAGACAACGCTAACCCACTCACCATAATGGACAAGATGAAGCTCAACCCAGAGGTATCTATCATAGCAATCGGGAGCTTGGCCGCAATGCTTTCAGCAACCATGGCATTCCTGTTCGGCAGGAGCAGGCTAAAGGAGCAATACGACGAAGACCAGGGCTGGGTTGAAGAAGTCGAAGACGAGGATGATTACTACGCCGATTGGGAGTACCAGCAATAACTGGTGTACTTTTTGCACTTTGTGTATTTTTTTTACTACTATATCCAATATTACACTTTACAGAACATTTCCTGATTCAGTAATAAAATAGAACTATCATTTCCTATATTCATAATATTTTTCCTAATTTAGTAATATATCTCGTATATTTTACTGGATTAGTGAAATAGTGAAAAAGTGAGCATTTTGAGAGATGTTTATATTCGATACAAGATGTGATGGTCACTAAGTGACGCCTATGAATGGAAATGCAACAAGATCAGTAAATCTGACACTGCTAATGATTGTCTCGGTTTGCCTACCGATGTTGGGGGCCCTAGATGCCCCCTCAGAGCTCGACAGAGCCGGTGAGCGAGGAGAGACCCTTGCCAACTGCCAGGGACCAGACGCCTGCCGGGGGACGGATGCGGGGAACACCTTCGCAACCCACCACAACCTGACAGACGACTTCTCGTGGACTGGTGAGGAGACGATAACGTACTACGGAGAGTCCAATGCTACGTCTTTCTGCACTACGTGTGACGAAAACGCCGACGGGTACATCCTAGATCTGCCCGTGGGATACGGATACACAGTTGACTTGACTTGGAACCACTCTGGCGTTAACTTTTACGAGAACTACGCCTTCATGCTATCCCTCGGCCCCGGAGACGGCAGCGTGTCCAGCTACTACCAAGGCACTTGGGGATACGCCTACTACTCTCTCACGGGAGAAATTACCATGGGTACCGACGGAACGATGGAAGGCAACACCTACGGTGCATGGTACTACGCAGACCCGCCCTTCGACCTAGTCGGTGAAGCATCCGTGATTTTTCTTACTTGCTACTACTGCTACCAGACCGGTGTCGCCAGCGACTACACGATGAACATCACCGTGTGGACCGGGGACGGAGGACTCATGGGTGACGTCACTTCACCTCAGTACAACCTCCTTCTCGACATGCCCGACGAGCCATTCTCGTGGAGCTACCAGGTCGACACCTTCGACCTCAGTGCGGGCGACTCCGCAGACCTGATCGTGACATACTGCGACGTATGGTGCGACCCAGAGACCTCCATAGAGGTCACCAAGCCGGATGGGACGACCGATGGGTTCGCTCTGCCAGACTACTTCGAAGGATGGCTGGCAACATACACCGATGCCGGTACATACACAGTCGAGAAGACCGACACATACGGCGACGGCGGAATGGGACTAACGGTTGGAATCTCCATAGGGAACTTCAGCGGTCTGCTTTCGGTGGATGATTTCGTTTACGATGATTCGACATCCGGACACGTGGACTCCACCGATACATCCGACATCTACGCTATTTGGATTCCAGAGAACTACAAGGCGAACCTGACCCTTGACTGGGAAAACAGCGCCGATCTTGACCTCCAGCTATACACCGACTACGACCCTGCCACAGAGACTCTGTCGGGGATGTTTGACTACTCCTGGTTCGACCAGCCCGAGTTCATCGACATAGGTCAGCTTGGGGCAGAGACGATGATCTTCGCAGAGGTTCTACACTACAGCGGCCCATCCACGGGCTACATACTCGAGTACCTGACCGAGCCAGGCGCACCTCCGCCATGCTTCTTCCAGGACGACGGGCAAGCTCCTGGTGACGGGAACTTCAACGGAAACGGCGAGGACGCATCAGAAGGCGTATACGCGCCCGAAGACGCGCCAATCGACGTCACTGGCCTGGCCGACTCAGATGGCAATGGACAGTTTGAGGGAATGATGTGCACTGGCTACGACGAATCAGACTGGTACCAGATTTCCGTCCCTGCAGGCGACGGACTCTGGGCAATGCTGGAGTGGCCCGAGGGCATCGACAGCAACTTCAACGACACCATCGAGATCGAGGGCCAAATCGATTTCGCAATGTACATGATCACATCAATGGGTTCCACGAACTACGTGAGCCAGTCTTACGGGTTCCACCCGCAGGCGGTCGCAACCAACGAGTCCTACTCGTGGACAAACGACCTAGGAGTAGACTCGGTTGCCTACCTAAGACTAATCCTTAGCGATATGACGGAGGACTACGAGAGCAACTACACCGTGACCTTCGCTACGTACAACGCTACCGAGCAGCCATGGCAGATGGCTTGCCAGAACGATGCGGGCCAAGCGCCAATCGGCGGTTGCGCGGATGCGGGCGACTACTACGTCGACTCGCTCAATCTGTCTACTGCAAACCAGACCTTCACGGGCTATGGGCACGACAGCTTCGATAGGGCAGACTACTACAGGATGTACCTACCGGACAACTACGCGTTCGAGGTATGCGTGGATTTCCCAGGTCAGAACGACTTAGACCTGAACCTGTACTACGTGAACCCGACCTACGGCTGGATGTCCTTCGTCGCATCCTCGTACAATGACAACCCCGAGTGCGCTTGGGCGCAGTACGATGACGCTGGGCAGGACATCTACCTGTTGATTTCGACCGATGTCGGAAGCGGTGACTACGAGGTCACCATAACTCTAATCACACTAGGACTTGGACCTGGTGACAATCAGGATGACTGCGGCATGGCCGGCTCCGTGCCGGGCGGTGACGCTGCTGACCTAGTATACCCAGGTGCATGGAGCGGACACACGTTCACCAACGAGAGCACCCAGGCCGACCTGAATCCATACGACGCTAACGGCACCTTGAGGAGCACGTGGGACGGTGGTGTCTGCACCGGATGGACGTCCTACACATGGGACATGTACGACATGTACAGCATCGCGGTGCCAGAGGGTAACTACGTCAACATAGACTACGACTTCGACCTAGAAGGAGAAGGAGACGGAAGCATCTACCACACGGTGTACATGCTGATGTGCCAAGAGCAGCACATGCCATGCCAGTACCCTGCAAACGGCGCATTCTTCGTCCAGCTGGACTACGGTTACGGGATGGACTTGCTCACTCAGAACTCCGGCCTATGGCCGGTCGGCACCATGCACAACGGATCCGGATGCGACACAGCCAACCCAAATCCAGTCTGCGCAGCAAATGGCTGGGACGCAACCAACGCGGTCTCAGACACACCAGGGTGGATATACATCTACATCTACTCGTTCGGTGACAATGCCGGCCACAATTACGAGATGAACATCTCGTTCCTACCACTCTCAGGTCTCGAGGGAGGCACTCAGAACGACGCCAACTCGGGCATGGATGCAGGACCCGGAACATCGACAGCGGTCCATGTCAACGACTACGTGAACGCGACCAACAACACGCTCTCGTGGAACGGATGGAACAAGGCAGGCTTGGACTCGACAGACAGGTACACCTTCAACGTACCAGCCAACCATGGCGTCAACATCGATTTGAGTCACGGATACGACGTTCCCGATGTGTGGATGATTCTAGACATCTTCGACAGCTCATGGACCCAAATCGGAATGTCTGCATTTGGCTCCGGTGGACAGAACTTTAACACCACTTCAGTCGCCTCACCACTCGACTCCTGGATGGGAATAGGTGTGAGAAACTGGGGCAACTATGACGACGTGGGAACCAACTACACGGTCAACGTCTCCTTCTACACGCTAGACGCTGACGGCGATGGCTGGCTAGACCAGCTCGAGCTTGACTGTGGCACCGACCCATACGACAACACCAGCATACCAACCGACACGGATGGAGACGGAGAGTGCGACGCGCTCGACGAGGATATCGACGGCGACGGAATAGGGAACGACCTCGACGAGATGCCTCTCGACGAGAACGGCTCGACCGACCTCGACGGCGATGGAATCGCCGACGACGTTGACCCCGACGTCGATGGTGACGGATGGTCGAACATAGCAGAGCAAATCTGCCTAGGTATGAGCAGCATGGCTCACATGGAATACAACGTCACCCCGTCGGACTACGACGACGACGGATTGTGCGACATCACCGCGAACTCCGACCTAGAGCACTCCTCGGCCAGTACATACCTGGACTCCGACGGAGATAACGACGGCACGGACGACGAGACCGACGCATTCGACTTCGACGAGTGCGCGGACACGGACACCGACCGCGACGGCATGCCCGACAGCATAGACACTGGTTTGTTGGACGCTTCCAACGCCACCCTGTGCCTGCCCGAGACGCCCACCAACCTCATCGAGGATGATGACGACGACGGCGACGGTCACACGGACGACTACGAGACTCAGTGCGGCAGCGACCCGCTGCTAGCATCCGACATGCCGATCGACAGCACCCTGGACATGAACTTGGGTGGTTACTCGAACGGCCTGTGCGACGCACTTGACCCAGATGACGACAACGACGGAGTGAACGACACCGATGACGTGTGGCCGACCGACTCCTCAGAATGGTCGGACGCCGATAGCGACGGTCAGGGCGACAACAGGGACATGGACGACGACAATGACGGATGGTGGGACACATGCGACCAGAGCGCATGGCTAGCAGCCCAGAACTCCTCGACGATCGAGGGTCTGAACTACTTCCCATCTCAGACTGGTGGAATTGCAAGCACCTGCCCGACCAATGCAGATGCATTCCCGCTTGACGGGACTGAGTGGATTGACACCGACGGCGACGGGGTCGGCAACAACGCCGACATCGACGACGACGGACAGAGCTCCGGCAACGCTGAGGCTCCAGGCAACGAAGACTGGACCGATGCAGAGGAGGCCGCATGCGGCACCGACCCACTGGATCGCAACAGCGTCCCAGCCGACAATGATGGCGACTACATCTGCGACATCGTCGACACCGACGACGACAACGACGGCGTACTAGACAGCCTAGATGCATTCCCGAACGACGTGACTCAGACAACCGACAGCGATGGAGACGGGATCGGAGACTCGGTCGACGCCGACGACGACAACGACGGATGGACCGACGTGGACGAATCAGGCTGTCAGACCGACCCCATGGATACCATGGATGTTCCAACTGACAACGATCGCGATGGCGAGTGCGACTTGGTCGACGCCGACGACGACAACGACGGCTTCATCGACCTAGACGACGGCCCTCAGGGTGCTGATGGTTTGGGGATTTTCAAGAACAACCCCCTAGAGCATGAGGACACCGATGGAGACGGAATCGGCGACAACTCAGATAACGACGACGACGGCGACGGATGGCTGGACGCCCAAGAGGTCGCTTGCGCTTACGCAGGCGGATCAGGCAACCCTGACGCATCCTCCGATACTCCAATGGACCTGGACAATGATGGCATCTGCGATGCAGTGGACACGGACGACGACGGCGACGGATACCCTGACCCAGAGTGCGTCAACACGGGCATCGGGTCACCATCTCAGGTGGAATTCGTTGAGTGCGCGGTAGGGGACGAGGACCGCTTCCCACGAGACAACGCCGAGTGGTACGACGCTAACGAGGACAAGAAGGGCGACAACGCAAACCCAGTCACCCTAATTGACCAAGTCATGTTCGACCCAACCCCATACTTAGGGATCGCCGTTGCCATAGGCGCGGCCGGATACGGACTACTCCAGATGAACAGAAACGCTGGATCGGGCTCGGAAGACGAGGCCGAGGACTACACAGAAGACTTCGAGGACTTCGACTTCGATGAGGACGAGGATCCGCCTGAGGACGACGATGACACAGAGGAGGACTGATAACATGGAAAAAATGACACAAACAGCAAGAACCCTGTTTATGGTGGCCGTGATGATAGCGTCAGCTATCCTTCCAATGGCACCAGAGGCAGCAGAACTACGAGATGAAGCCAGGGCAATGGGAGCGGCAGTTTCGACTGACGTGACTACCCTTACACTTGATGAGGGCGGTTGGACTTGGTACGAGGTGTCTCTGGACGAAGCCCCTGATGGCACTCTAGTCATCACGCCATCGTCTGATAACTCTGCAGTCACAGTCGATCCTTCGTACATCAAGTTCACGAAGGTCAACTGGGACATGCCTCAGTATATCTCGGTCGACATATTCTACTTAGACGACGACGGGGCCGACACCACGGCCACGATCAGCCACAGCTTGAGCGGGACCGACACGGTCTTCTCGGCTGCAACGATTGGGGACATATCGGTCACGGGCACTGACTGGGACACGGATACCGACAGCGACGGCCTTCACGACGGCATCGACACCGATGACGACGGCGACGGCGTAGACGATACAGACGAGGACG
>Ga0302120_10001387_pt1 | contig 11372 bp, 10 predicted proteins | sample AG5_Bottom_MG_FD_203118 | JGI IMG/M metagenome (GOLD analysis project Ga0302120, IMG submission 203118) | Marine microbial communities from Western Arctic Ocean, Canada - AG5_Bottom | ecosystem: Environmental > Aquatic > Marine > Oceanic | place: Canada: Western Arctic Ocean | collected 2017-10-01 | reverse complement strand
GTCCCGAATGAAGGATAGAGAGAAGGGCGAGAACAAGAGTTGGAGTTCCTGGCAGCGAGAGCAGAGTTCAAGAGATTGCGCCAAGGATGATGATGGAAATGATATCAGCCCTTCCACAACGATACAGAATAACCAGGATGATGATAACATGAATAACGATACAAGTTGCGCAGAAGAAGATGAGAATATGATTGAAACCCCATTTGGCGATTTGGAACTAGTAGTCATTAACCAATTAGTCGAGGCCATACGCGATGGCTGGCACGGGACTCCACCTCCTTATGTTCCAAGTCAGCAACAGCGAGAAGTTGACCTCTTCTTTGGTGAGGGTGCTGACGTTCACTCCGATGCCCACCACATGAGTATGCGCCGTGGAATGTTGTACTTCCACTCCATTTCACAAGTTATTGAAGCCGAATATGAAGTTCACCGCACCACCAATTATACTAGTGGTCCAGAGGGTGAGAGACCCTGCACTTTCACCGAAATCCAAATCAGCCCAAAACAGACTACAGAGGTACTCACTCACGGAGTGAGGCACATTTCTCACAAGAAGACCGGGCGTAAGTTTGTGGTGTTGGTCGGCCCCAATGATTACGATGGCGACCCTGAGATGACTATCATTGGCGACCGTAATGACGGCAAAGCCAACGAATTATGGAAGGACATGCTAAGGTGGTTTCATCGTCAAGGGCCACTGAAGGGCCAAGTCATCGATGCCAAGTGGGATTTCATCAACCACGAGGATGTTGAACTAGATGATGTTGTTCTCGACCACAAACTTCGTACTACATTGGAGATAAATGTCTTTGAATTCCTTAAACGGATGGATGAACTGGAGAAGCGCGGCCTAGCTGCTTCACGGGGGATTCTCATCTCCGGTCCACCCGGTACTGGGAAGACATTATTTTGCACTTCTATAATGGCAAATCGCGAAGATGCCACTGTGGTATATATCACCAGTGAGGATATCGAACGCCCTTCTGACATCGCAAACGCATATCGCCTAGCCCGCAACCTCTCCCCTTCAATCGTAATAATCGAGGATATTGACACCCTTGGGGGAATCGACCGCACTCAGGTGCACGGGCATCCGCTGCTCGGTGAATTACTCAATTCTCTGAGTGGGGCTGAGAGCAATTCCGGAGTGATTACCATCGCCACCAGTAATTTTGCCCACAATTTGGATGCAGCTCTACGAGACCGACCTGGTCGATTTGACTTGATGGTGGAGTTAGGTCCCCCAGACAAGAATCTGCGCGAGCATCTGCTTAGGTCTGCTATTTCACGGATGGGAATTATCGCCGATTTCAACATCTCAGATTTCGCCAAGCGCTGCGACGGTTACACTGGTGCTTGGCTGGTGGAATTATTGACTCAAGCATTATTACTTAACCACCACTATCTAGGAATCAACACATCAAAAAGTAAGCAACAAACCAAGAAAGCCCTTGAATTAGTCGCAAAGAAATGCGAGCGATTCACCACAGAATTGATGGAAGAGGCTTTCAAACTTGTCGAGGATAGGCGTGAATTCGCCCGACAGGGAAGGGATAACTTCCAGCACGAAAAGTTGAATCAAGAATCACAAGCTCTCTACGGGTGATTCTCTGAATACACCAGCCCCCACAACTGAGACCTGCAAATGCTGTGGGCTCAACTGGGAACAAGGTTTTGACGGGTTTTGTTTCGTCTGTTATTGTTGGCAAAAGCCTCAGATAATTTCCCCTTTACGGTCAGAACTTGGCTGGCATCGCAATATTTACCGTTGCTTCGCCAAAGAATTGGAAGAAGCAGGAGAATCGGTCGCACAAATGCGAGAAGAAATTGACAATTGTACCATGGACTCGCTGATCATGCACTCCTTCAGTAGAGAAAATCCTACCTCGGAGTTGTCTGGTCCGGGATGGCCTCAGTCGGTGGATGAAAACTCAGTGTTTGACGCAGCCATTACTGAACCTATCCTCAATAGTTATCTTCGTGCCGGCGAATTAATTTCTGGAGACGTATTCTCTCCACAAGTCACAGCCAGTCCGCCGCGTTTGGTCGAAGCGCCGAAAGGAAGTGTTGAGGTGCGAAATTTTGAACTCGAAGGGCATAATGTAATCATCGCTCCAGACCGCTGGTGCATCGATGGTGAATGGGTGCGTGGCGGTAATCCCATTTTGATGATTCAAGCCGCAATCATATCTTTTTCAAGAGATTGTGAATTAGCGATAATTACTAGGGTAATCAAACTACACAACCGTTTGGTCGGTACAGTTGAACAAGGTGAAGTTGAACACAAGGCAAGGATATTGAATGAGGAATTGTGCATTCAAGATAGTCTGCACCTTGCACCGCGATTAAGGCCATTTGACGGTGGTTATCGATGGGGTGAATTTCATCTCGGCCTCAGTTTCCTCGCACTAGAAAAGTTTGCGGAGACGTGGTATGGATTGGCATACCAATCCGGTTCTCCGGACTGGTCTAGCCAGTCTCTTCTTCCAAACCTTTCAGACAACTCAGTCTCAGCGTGCAAATCTGCTCGAAAGAAAGCAATCGAACTCAGAGCGATTTGTATGGTAGCCACAGGAATGGGGCTGAATGATTGTAATCTCAGCACACCAGCAATGCGCAGTTTCCGCTTTCTCCGTGATATTGTCGACGCCAATGAGCAGATCGCTGCGCTGCCAAACTGCCTTCTAATCAAGGGTAATAGCGGGCATTCTTGGAAAATAGTAGCCAAGCCGAGTACATCTTACAGCCAGGTATGGAAGGTACTACACATCTCGACTGATGGCCGAAGTGAGAATGTATGTATCCACGCTTGGGAAAAGGATTGCTTGCCATTAGGTGATCAAATCGCAGCGGTGGCGTTGGCTCTGGTCAATGACTGTGAAACCGCAAAGAGGGTTCATACAGTAGCCAATGCAATGAAAATTTGAGTAATTTCTCCAATCCCCTTGCACAAGTCACCGCTGACATCGCGGGCAGTGGAATGTCGCCCGACCTCCCTGAACTATTCGGGTAACCTTACCGGCGCACTCTTCACGATTGCAGTCCTGACCAGCGCGGTCGTAGACTTGGAAGAAGTGGGTGAAATATCCCAATTCACCATCGACCGCTTGAAAATCATTCAATGTAGAGCCACCCGACTCTATCGCCTCGGCCAGTATTTCCTTGATGGCAGTCACCAGTAGTTCTAATCGCTTGGTCGGCCGGTGCTTCCCAGCTAAAGATGAGACGATGCGCAACGGCGATATCCCGGCTCGAAACAGCGCTTCACAAGCATAGATATTGCCTATACCGACTACTACCCTTTGGTCTAGTAAAGCGGTTTTGATTTTCACTCCCCTTCCCCTGAGGGATGACGCCAGTACATTTGCGGTCCAATCTACGGCAAGAGGTTCCGGACCAAGATGGCGTAATAGGCGATGTTCTTGTTCAGCACGGGTCTCGATTAAATCCATTACTCCGAATCGACGAGGGTCGGTGTAAACAGCCCTTGAACCATCATCGAAATGTGCGACAACATGGTCGTGCTTGCCTTCTCCAACCAACCTACCTTTGGAGTAAGGCTGCAGAGAAGCTCTTTCTTCTCCAGCACCCAAGAGGCTGAAATGTCCAGACATTCCCAAATGAACCAACCACGTCAATTCCCCGGAAAGCCGTATCAGCAGATATTTTGCCCGCCTCTCGATTGAAATAATCTTTCGCCCTTCCAAGCGCGACTCCATCGACTCGGGAAAAGGAAATCTAAGCCCTTCCCGACGTAGCTCAACCTTGACCAGAGTGCGGCCACCAAAGTGTTCCATCAAACCGCGCCGGACGGTTTCGACCTCCGGAAGTTCGGGCATTCCTTCACCTAACTAGCGATGACTGTGCGCAGATCATCCAATAACAGGTCAACCGGCCAATCGGATTCACTCCATACCACTCGGAGATAACCGCTGGAATCTATGATGAAAGTTGGTTGTGGATGCGAGAAACCGTAACCCTCGCTCGAGTTGTCTTCGAAGTATATGGGATCGACATCATAAGCATCTAAAACCGGATTCACCGCACTGTCTATTCCGGTCAGATGCGCCCATTCATAACCACGGTCAGAGGTCCAATTCTGCAATACTGAAGGTGAATCGTGATATGGGTCGATGGTTACAGAAACCCAGACTACGCTGAGGTTTTCCTCGCTGGTCAATTGCGACTTGGCATAGTATATTGCCGCTGAAATCACCGGGCAGGTCTCGTAACATCGAGTATAGGTAAATGCAAGAACAACGGTTTTTCCTCGCTGCTCCTCAAGCGACCACAAATCACCGTCCATCGATTCAAGAGTAAAAAGCGGCGCCAGGTTTCCACCATCGAATTCCTTACCGTGAAATGGACTTGGCGGAGGTGGCTCATGAACACAACCGGCTAGCACCAAGAGCGCTGTCAATAGAGCCGCCAAGAGTGCTCTGGTCATGGCGCGCACACACGGCCTCCACCTTTCACTATGGCGGAAATCAGTTTTTCCTTCGAGCCACGAAAAGGGTGTGCTGCTGTTCAAATCCTGCCAATGAAATAGATTCGAGAAGTTGGTATCCCGCTGCCACAATACTCTGCTCGACCTTGGCAAATACTGCGGCCTCATCATCACCGGTAAAACGCTCACTGGCGGCCTTCAATGACAGTAATGCCAAGCCCCCTGGAGCAAGAAAACGAGCGCACGCATCGAGGAAAATATCGACTTGTCCGGCTTGGGAGACATCTTGGAATAGCCACCCTACACGCCGTTGAATCAATGCCCCCCAAGTAGTGAATTTTCGCGCATCACCCAAAATCGGTACCAAACCTTTGCGAGAACGCGCAAGGTGAGTCAAATCTCGCAGGCAACGAGGGGCGATGTCGATTGCAACCAATCTCCCCCCTCTTTCGTTCTCCTTACCGCACAGGTGGTCGTGGAGATGGGAAATCGTTGTACCATGACCAGCGCCTAGATAGAGAATCTGCGTTCCGGCCTCAGGCAATAAGATGCTGGGGTCGTTTTTTGTCAGTAGCATTCCGGCTGCTAATTTGGAGCGGCGTGCATCCCATCTGCGATACTCTCGTCCGGAAAATTTGCGCCGCGTCTCGCCATAGACAGAGGTTCTAGGGACAGCATTACGAGTCCACAGCCCTCGTTTTTCAAACTTAACCGCCCAAGATAGTGACCTACCACCGCCGCGCTGACCAGACATTTTTCCACCGTTATTGGTTTCAACCACGATTCGCACGCGGATATTTATCGTGGATTTCCTGCACTTTCGCTTCGACTTCACTCACTTGTTGTTCACCCCATACCTCACCACCGAAAGCATCACTTCGGGCAGCGATTATCGCCTTAGAGGCTAGAGTACGTGAAATTTTCCCGCGTTGCCAACGGGGTGAACGGGAAATCCAGGGATGCATGAAGATATGGCCATGTTTGGGCGGTGGCGCACCGGTTTTCAGATGATTGAAGAAAGCCTTCTCAGCTCCGAGAACCTGCAGGGTTCCCGCCGGAAGACGAGCCAAACGCATTCTTCCATGGGCGGAAACACTGAGCCTGGCCGCCAACAATGGACCCAATAATGCTGAGAGCGATGGTAGATGCTGTTGCGCCAGTTCCTTGCTGGCATTCTCTAGCCTCTGCAATTCCTTTCCTATGGTGCGAACCCGCCCCCCCGACTCATTGAGAACTTGCCATTCGCTTTCATTGGGTCCAACTTCGGGTAGTTCACAGCCCAATAATTCTGCCAATTCAGCAAGATTCGATGAATCTGCAACTTTACCGGCCAGCGCCGAACGGTCGCGCTCAAAGCGTGCTTGAGGGATGAAGAGAGCAACCCATTCGACCAAGCGGTTCTCATATATCAGCCAAGAAGTGCGTAATTCATCGGTTGCTCCCATCAAGTGTTCCAATCGACGGTCGGGGTCACCTGCCGATTGTGCCACCCCTCTCTCGGCCAATTTCAACGCCGCCTCATCGGCAATCTCCTGTTCTTCGGCGGAAGGAAGGGGGTAGTCTGCTTCAGGGAGTTCGATCGAACCTGCCGGGTGTACGCAGGCCTGCGGAAATCGCTCCGCCAACCGCCGAGCCTCCGGAGTTAGAGCAGAGGCTGCCAGCAACTCCAGACGTGACATCGCCTCCTCTATCGATATCCTTCCCTGCCAGATTTCCAAATCGATTATCTGACCTAGTTCATCGACCACAGCAGCAGCACGCCAATCAAACCAAAGCCAGACCATGGCTGTGCGAAAGGTAATGTGCACAAAAGGTGAACCCTCGTAATTTCGATTCACTATTAGGTATGAGATACTCTCTCATCGTGGTTATTATAAGCCACACTTGCCCCCTCTACCCTCATGTTCTGCCCAGAATGTGGTTCTCTAGCCTTTCCAGACCATGGGGGGGAAATCAAATGTCCAAATTATAAGTGTGGATATACCGGTGCCGCCGAGAACAAAATCACCGGCACCGATGGGCAGGAAATTGATTTATCAAAAGCAACTTCTTCAAGTCGAGTTGAAGAACGCAAGTACGAGGTCATCAGCGATTCGGATACTGTCCGCGGGGTATTGACAACCGACACTTACATCTGCCCGAAGTGTGATGGACGGGAAGCCTATGCTGAACTTAGACAAACCCGCGCCAGCGATGAGCCCGAGACCCGCATTCTCAAATGCAAGGATTGTTCGCACGGCTGGCGAGAGTATTGATTGACCTAAGTCTTCAAAGCAGGTCGCATTGCTAAGTGGTTGTATTGGGACTGGTGTTGGGGGTAGAGGGTTTGAGAGCCTTGAACGATTCGATAAAATATTTAGGATGAGAAATGAGATACATCGACGAAATACATCGCAACGCCGTACCTAATAGTATAATAGCCGCCAAATAGGACCGATAAAGAAGGGAAACCTATGCTCAATATTACCGCGCGTTCCGAGTTACTGCGAACAATCGTTGAGACCTTGAATGTCGTCGTTGAAGACGCCCGTCTAGACTTTGCAGAAGGAGGCCTTGAGGTACGAGTCGTCGACCCTTCTCACGTTGCAATGGTACAGCTGGGAGTTGATGCAGCAGCCTTCGATACCTGGGAAGTAGAAGAAACGGCTCTCGGCATTGAATTGTTGAAAATGAAGGAGCTTCTCAGTCTCGCTAGTTCGACCGACCTAGTGGAAATGAAATATGACAATGCTGTCGGCCAAGTCAATCTCAGCGTCGGGAAAATCGACCGAGTCATCCGCCCCCTCGATACCGCAAATCTAACTCCACCCAACGTCCCCGGGCTGGAATTGCCGAGTAATGTGACCATTTCTGGAGCAGACCTCGCTCAAGCGCTCCGTGCAGCGCGTCAGGTCGGCGACTTGGTCAACCTCAGCCTTGAGCCCGATTCATTCTCGGTTCACGTCTCCGGTGACCAAGACAGCGTCAATGTCTCTTATGGCAAGGATGAGGTTATCGCACTTGATTGTGATTCACCGGTACGCAGTCAATTCAGCCTCACATACCTCTTACCAATGGCCAAAATGATGGCCACTACCGAATCAGTATGTTTGCGCTTTGGAGAGAACCTACCACTTAAGATCGAATTCAATTTCGGCAATGATTCTGGCTCGGTGGTCTACTTCCTCGCCCCTAGGGTTGAAGGCGACCTTTGAGAGGAAGACGTTCATATGTGTCCCTTCGTCGCCCCACCATGGCTGCGCCGCGGGTCTGTGTATTGATTCCAACCCTACGCAATTCGCTACAACTTGAGGTCGTTCTAAAGGCTCTAGCCGACCAGGATTACGGCTCTAACTTTGACGTAGTTTTGGTCGGACCTAACGGCGACGCCGGTCAGGCCGTTGCTGAGAAATATGGCCGTAGGTGGATTGACGATGCAGGAAGTCGAAATCGTGCTGATGCCTGCAATGTAGGAATAAAAGCCATCGATTGCGACATTCTATTATTCACTGATGACGACGTAATCCCACCAGTAGATTGGGTAGGAAAGTTGGTGCGCTGGTTTGAGAGAACAGATGTCGCTGGTGTAGGGGGACCTAACTTCGCACCCGATGAAGATTCGGCTTGGGCCAAAGCTGCCGATGTAGCCTTCACCGCTAAATGGGTAACAGCGGGCACCCGATACGGCAAGGTGCCGTCTGGAGAATTGGTGGAAATTGAGCATAATCCCGGCTGTAATTCAGCCTATCGCAAGCATGTTCTCGACGAAGTTGGCGGTTTTGAGCCAGGTTGTATCGGCGCCGAAGACGTTGTCCTCGACGAGAAGATCCGCGCCAAAGGGCATCGGCTTTGGTTCGACCCGACCGCGGTGATGCCGCACCGGCGTCGCATCCCAGTCAAACCGTATATGCAACAACTGCGAAACTACGGTTATGTTCGCACGCTGGCGAACGCACGCTGGCCCAACCTTGCGGCATGGTCGCATAGCGCCATCGGTTTCTTTCCCATCTTAGCAATTCTCGGCACTTTCGCCCTCATCGCCGGGGGACTGAGCGGAGGAGCGACACAGAACCCTTGGTTCACCATCGATGAGGAATGGGGTTGGGCGCGAATCGCATTCCATGGAAGTTTGGGGGTGATGTGTACATATATCGCCTTGTGCTGGTTAGGAGCAGCACTCGGTAATTCTCCACACCGTAGTCTGTTCACGGTACTGGTCTCGCCTATCCTCATCTTCCTCGCCCATTGGTCATATGGTGGTGGAGTTGTACGCGGATGGAAGCAGATTCGATTCGGCGGGGGCGCGATGGCTGGTCTTGGATTGCAACTTGACGATAAAGACCGTAGCGGCCAATAATCAGCACAACTTCAATGGGTCGAGTTGCGCTAGCCACCAATTAGTTGGTGACTTCGTTTGAGGGAACAGATACAGGCGAGAATTGATGCCATGCAGGTCCCAGACGACCGCAGTGATACCGAGCAGATATGGGAGATCGTTCGCAGTTGGTTGGTTATTTCTCGCGTCGTAACTTTGGTTCTAATGGTCTTATTGTCGGAATTTACCGAGGAGTATTTCCTAATGGGGGTATCGGTTTCGGCTTGGTGTATCGCCATTGGAATTCCAGTATTAATCACAATTTCGATTTCCATCATACTCGGTGACAGAAGTAAGAGATCTTCCGAGGAAGTCGAGCCGAGCAGTGTAATGATTCACCCGATAATGGAGCGGCGCTAATCAGCCTTCGACATATCCCCTGTCTGGATAGCCCATTGGCTTGAGTAGACTCCGCCGGCTTCAATCAGTTCCACATGTGCACCGCGTTCCACCACCGCACCATCTACCATCGATAGAATTTCGTCGGCATTGCGAATCGTCGACAGTCGGTGTGCCACTGCAATGGTAGTTCGAGCATCGCCAGTCTGTAGGAGGTTCCTCTGAATCCTACGTTCAGTTTCGGCATCGAGAGCACTGCTGGCCTCATCGAGAATCAGCAGACTCGGGCGCTTAAGCAATGCCCTAGCAAGGGAAACTCTCGACCTTTGACCACCTGAGAGCATCACCCCACGGCCACCGACCATTGTCTCAATTCCATTTTCAAGTTCAGACACGAATTCTGCCGCACCTGCAGTCTTTAGAGCCCACTCTAATTCCTCTTCTTCTGTCTCTCTGGCATAGACCACATTGTCACGTATCGAGCCATAGAACAAGAATGGCTCCTGATTGACGAAGCCGAGTTGCTCGCGGAGTGAATTAAGGGTAATCTTCTGAATGTCGATGCCGTTTACCAAAACGCTACCTCGGTTGGGCTCATAAAAGCGTAATATCAGTTTGAGAATAGTCGATTTCCCGGCCCCGGTATGCCCCATGATACCAAGGAAACCACCCTGATTGACTTTGAATGAAATGCCGTTGAGTACCGGGGTGTTGGTCTCGGGATAGGTGAAGTGTACATCACAGAACTCGATGCTGGTTATTGACCCCTCAAGAGGTTCAGCATCGCCTCGGTCGACGATGCTGGGTTCCAAGTCAATCATCGCGAATACCCGGCGAGCGGCGGCCTCGCCGCGTTGCAATTGATTAACCAGAATGCCGAAGATGAACAACGGCATCGACATTCTCGTCATTATCAGTAAGAAGGTTACGAAACCACCGGTGGTGATTTCGCCTTCGCTCATCAGCCATCCACCTACCGACACCAGTAGGCCATAGACCAGCCCGGCTACGACATATATGCCGGGGATGAAGCGATTGCGGTCCTGGCTCGCACCGATGGCCTGGTCTCGGTATCCCTCGCTCTCACCTTCAACTCGCTCGGTTTCCCAATCCTGTGCATTATATGCCTGCACGACAGCAATTCCAGAAATCACATTTTCAAGCACGGCGTTGATATCACCGGTCGATTCACGTTGTTTTCGGTACTTTCCCTGAACTCTAGTCGAAAACAGATATACCATCGGGAAAATAAGCATGAGAGGACCAAAGAGGACCGCAGCGAGTTTCCACGACATCAACATCAAAATGATGAATGCAGTGATGAAGGTAATGGTGATACGAATGATAGAGGTTGAAGAATCAGAAATCACATCTTCCAGTTGATTCACATCCGAAGATAATACCGACATTAGAACCCCGGTCTGGCGCAGGTCATAATACGAGGCTTCCATCCGAATTAGACTCTTGGTGGCATCCATACGTACATCGTGTTGCACCTTGTAACCTAGGGTCTGCCAACAATATTCGGATATCCCCTGCCATAGCGCGAGACTGGCAAAGCCAAGAAAAATGAGGAGGCCATAGCCGATTGCTAGATCATCCGAGACCATGCGCAGTAGTTCAACTGGCCCTCTAGCATCGTCGCCGCCATAATAATCGACGGCATAACCTATGAATACGAACGGCAACAAATCGCTCGCCCGAGCCAAAGCATTCGATAGTAATCCGATGCCTGCACGTTTTCTATACGGACTGAAATAGGGAAGTACCCGCCATATTTTCCTACCTATTATCTGCTTATCATCGCCCTCAATCTCTTCAACGCCTTGCGAGGCGGCGATAGCGCGCGTCATGACTTGGCGGCGGCAATGGGTGATATGAAATCTTGTTGCGTCAGACCCGACTAGGTCGGGTCATCTCTATGGGGTAAGTGATAAGTCCTTGCGGATTCCTTGGAACAATATGCGACGCTCAGCGACTTGGTCCAGTCTTCTCCTCTGCCTCCTATTCGTACAGTCGATGGCTCCACTTTCCGGTGCTTGGTCATCGAGTGGTGATATCTCAGTCAGCCAAGACGATACCGATGCTCCACTCGAATTGCTGGCTATGATGAATATCCAACCTATAGCCGATACCGCCCATGGCTGGGGAGAACTCGATAACGATGTTTACGCCGTAGGACTGATACACCGCAACGCAGCCCCGGTACCGATATCCGATTGGATAGATTCT
>Ga0302120_10001386_pt1 | contig 11375 bp, 9 predicted proteins | sample AG5_Bottom_MG_FD_203118 | JGI IMG/M metagenome (GOLD analysis project Ga0302120, IMG submission 203118) | Marine microbial communities from Western Arctic Ocean, Canada - AG5_Bottom | ecosystem: Environmental > Aquatic > Marine > Oceanic | place: Canada: Western Arctic Ocean | collected 2017-10-01 | reverse complement strand
AATGATAAGGGCCTCCACTGCCGTATGCACCAATGGGCACGCGGATGATACAGCTGACCGGCCATTTCCCATTCGATAGATAGTATGACCTGCTGACTTCAGTAAATAGCTGATTGAGTCCTGGCCAGATATAATCTGCGAACTGAATCTCAACAATAGGTTTGCATCCAACCACTGACATGCCGACTGTACTGCCAACTATGAAAGCTTCCTGAATGGGAGTGTTGAACACCCTGTCATCTCCAAATGTTTCGGCGAGGGTGGCAGCTTCCCTGAACACACCACCTAGACGCCTTCCCACATCCTGTCCATAAAACAAGCACTCCGGGTGTTTTTGCATAAGCTCTTTAACTGCAAATAAGGCGCAGTCTACCATTACTGTAGGTTCTTTTCCTTCAGGTTCCCGTTCTCCTTTTTCTTCTGTGATTGGGGTGGGGGCGTAGTCAAAGTTAAAGAGATCCTCTGGCAGGGGGTCTTCAGCTCCGAGTGCTCTTTGGTAATCAGTAGCTACCTTTTCTTTGGCTGCTTTCTCAATAGAGGCAAGTTTCCCAGGATCAAAACCCTGTTGTTCCAGGTCGTTCCTGAACCTCGGGAAAGGATCTCGAGATTTGTGTTCTTCCAGGTCTTCACGGTACCACTCCATCCTAACCCCGGATGTGTGATGCCCTAACAATGGTACTTTGGCGTGAATCAGAAATGGCCTGCGTTCCTTTCTAATCTTGCCTATTACATCTTTTATGGTCTGAAACGACTCAAAAAAATCGGCACCGTCTATCGAGATGGCTTCCAATCCCTTGAAGCCCTTTGCAAACTCGGCGGCGTTTTGCGTTCTTATCTCTTTGGCATGGGCGGAAATATCCCATTCATTGTCCTGAATTAAATACAATATTGGCATCTTTTTCAATGCAGCCATATGAAAGGCTTCAGAGACTTCTCCTTCAGTAATAGAAGCATCACCCAGAGAGCAAACAACGATGCCCTTGTCCTTTGAATCATTTGTCAAGCCCTTCGCTTCCATATACTGCAGGCCCATTGCCATACCTGTACTGGGGATAGCCTGCATACCCGTGGCAGAAGATTGATGTGGTATTTTGGGTTTGTCATCATCGTTCAGGCTTGGATGGGAATAATAAGACCTTCCTCCTGAGAAGGGATCATCTCGTTTGGCCATTAATTGCAGCATTAACTCGTAGGGTTCCATGCCAATGGCGAGCAGCATTGAGTCATCACGATAGTATGCTGAGAGGTAATCCTGGGGAAGGAGTTGTAATCCCATGGCCAGCTGAATGGCCTCGTGGCCTCTTGATGTGGCATGTACATACTTACTGGTGACACTGGCATTCTCCTCGTACAGCTCTGTCATTGATTTGGCCGTGCATATGAGTTCAAAGGCCCTGAGCAGGGTCTTTTCGTCAATGCTGTGTTTTTTTACAGAATGTTTCGCCTTAGTTGTCGCCACTCTCCTCTGGGAATTAGGGTGAAAAATACTAAAAGCATCTGGAATAGACAATTGCTGGCCCAGGTAAATAAGGGGAGAAGGTGCAGATAAGTCAGGTAAGTAGTGAAGTATACGGTGTAAAGTAAAACGTTCACTGCCAGTAATAGCGTTTCAACTTTCTTCTGGGTCTAATTGCAGTAATCCTTGATTATCTCATAAATTTCGAAGGAGCCATTCTCGCCGGCCCTGGAAAAATCATAGCATGCTGCGTCCAGATCTCCAGTGAGGTATTTGACAAACCCCCTGTTGACGTAGTAGGCCATCTTAGTTGGATTCAGCTTAATGGCAGAGTCATAATCCACCATGGCTTCATCGTACATCTTCAGCCAGTGGTTGGACAAGCCCCTGTAGTAATAAAAGGATTCCTGCTTTGAAAATAGCTCAATCGCTAAAGTGAGATCGTCCTTGGCGCCGCGTTTGTCGGTGAGCTCAAACTTACATCTTCCCCTGAGGTAATATACGTTGGCCATATCTGCTGAATCCTTGGCCGTCCTTAAGGTCATTGCTGCCAGCTCGTCATTATAGTACTGAAGGGTTTTGAAATAATGGCGCGCATCAAAAAGCTTACTCGCCGGAGGGTAGTAGAACTCCTTGAATCCTGTGTCCTTTTGTCCTACAGCCGGAACAATGATTAAAAGCATTAAGAAAAGAGTGCCGATGTGCCTAGTCATAATCCAGCCGAATGTGTGAAGTCTACCTCAATTTTTCTTCTTAACATCCTCGCCTTAGCAGTTATTGTACCATTGATTCTCATCTGAATTTCTCCGCCTAATGCAGATAAAAGTAGGGTGGGCAATGCCTTCTTTAGCTGGCTGCCTTTAATGTTAACGGTGATCTTGTGAACGTCATTTGAGTTCTTAGGCAGCACTAGGTTGTTCCTAATATTGGCCTTTCCTAGATATGCCCCATTCAGTGAAAGCATCAGATTTGTTTTAACTACCGAGATCTTGTAATTATTCGGATTGTCGATTTGTACATGTATATCAATTGTGATACCATCAGCGGACATTTCCTTAAACTCCACATCGGCAACTTCAACAACCGTCACTTCTTTATACGATAGGCAGCCGAAAATTACCAATAGAATTGGCGCGATAATTAGTGATATTATTAAAGTTCTCAACATTGGGATATTAAAAAAGGCCTGTTTCATTCAAGAAACAGGCCTGTGGTACAACGGCATTTAGCCTATTCTGTTATTTCTATGGTAACATTTACCTCTTCTTCTCCTTCTTCTCCCTCTTTCTTAATAACTTTTCTGACCTCTTTTCTTTTTCCTGATTCCTTGCTGCAGCGTTTGCCTCCTTTTTTACATGAGCGAGCTCCTTTGGAGCAAGATGATTTGCAGGACTCCCCTTTTCTGCAGGCTTTCTTGCCTTTACACTTCTCATAGGATCCACAGCTTGATCCCTTATTGCCATATGAAGCACAGGCTCCACTACCAACACCTGAACCATTGCATTGGGCGTATCCGCTTTTGCCACATCCGCTGCTGCCAGAATTACAATGGACTATGCAGCCAACAAAAGCGTATGCCGCCATGAGTAATCCGCAAGTAATTATAGCATAGGACGAAAAGGCAAACAGCCCGCCCAGCTCTTCTTTTTTTGTTTTGGCTAGTAAATACAAACCAGCCACTACTACCAACAAGGCAATTGAAATAGATATAATTGTCATCATGAAAATTGGTGTTATATTGAGATTATTCAAGTAAATATAAAGATGTGAAAATTAAAGTATCAAAGATAAGATTAATTTTAATGCGAGTCCCTTTCTTCTCTTGATTGAATAAGACTCAATAATAATATATATTTGACTTTCAACGAGTGTTAAATGGCGGGATTAGGAAGAAAAATAAAGGAACTATCAGAGTTTGTCAAGACTGGCCTCTGGACGATTCGGCTCAAGGACGAACCAAAAAACAGGTCCATGTTTCTTCGCCAGCTGCGGGTGGTGGTACTGGCGGTGAGGGGCTTTGTTGACGATAAGGGGCAGCTAAGAGCCTCCGCACTCACTTTCTATTCCATGCTCTCACTCGTTCCGATTGTGGCCATGATATTTGGTGTAGCCAAAGGATTTGGTTTCGAAAAGAAGTTGGAGCAGGAGCTTCTGAGTGGGGGAGATGGGAAGCAGGAGGTGGTTGAAGCCGTGATCGGATATGCGAACTCAATGCTTGCCAACACAAGAGGAGGGTTGATTGCCGGGATAGGGGTTATTGTTTTGTTTTGGTCTGTGATGAAGGTATTGGGCAATATTGAAAGCTCATTCAATGCAATCTGGGAAATTAAGAGGGCAAGGCCATTGCTTAGGAAGTTCACGGATTATCTGTCGATAATGTTATTGGCGCCAATACTGATCATCATGTCAGGTGCAGCTTCAGTTTATATAACTACCCAGATTGTTTACCTGACGGAGAGCATTGCTTTGCTGGGGGTTTTTAGCCCAGTCATTACATTTTTCATAAAGCTGATACCGTTCTCCCTTGTATGGCTGCTTCTGACGTTCATCTATGTGGTGATGCCGAATACTAAGGTAGATTTATCCTCGGCCCTTTTTGCGGGTGTTGTCGCGGGTACAATATTTCAGGGTTGGGAGTTTCTATACATTAATCTTCAAGTGGGTGCGGCGAATGCGAGCGCGATTTACGGTAGCTTTGCCGCCTTGCCACTTTTCCTCACGTGGTTGCAGGTAAGCTGGATAATTGTGCTGTTTGGGGCTGAGCTTTCTTTTGCTAAACAAAATGTAGACAGGTATGAGTTGGAGATAGATTCTTCAGGCCTTAGCTACGCGCACAGGAGGCTGTTGACTTTAAGTGTAGCCCATGCGATTATCAAGAAATTTGTTAAAGGTGATCAGGCATTGACTGCCAATGAGATATCTGACAAGCTGGAGATCCCTATCCGGGTCGTGCGTCAAATATTGTTTGGACTGCAGGAGACCCACATCATATCTGAGACTAGAACAGAGGATTCGAAGACCGTTCAGTACCAGCCTGCTATAAGTGTCAATCTTATATCAGTAAAACGCATTATTGATGCTATGGAGGATCAGGGGATTGATGAACTTCCTGCAGCCAACTCAAAAGACCTCAAGGCAATTAAGGAGGTCATGAAGCACTACCGGGGAGAGTTTGAAGCATCTCAGTCCAACCTGCTTTTGAAAGATATCTAGAGGGCACATGTTACTATGGCTATAATCCAATAAAAATGATGCCCCGATATGCGTGAGCATATACAATGACCGCATCAGAGAAGCCACTCCCAATCACCAGGTTGACGTCCTTCAAAAAGGAGCCTTCTTTTTTGTTCTTGAATTTGTCGTAGAATCCTGCTCCGCCTTTCATGTCCCTGATCTGGACTTCTGTGAGTCCTTTAGAATCCAGCTTAAATTTGATCTTGACCTGTACCATGCCAGGGTCGGGGTATGCAGTGAATTCGGAGATATCAAGCTGCTCTATGGGTGCGAAGGAGAATTTGTTTTCTTTGGACTGGCAGAAGTCCATGGAAAGGGATTCAAACTCCTTGACCTGGGTTAGGTGGCATTGTTTCCTGACTACTTCAGTAACTTCAATGCCTTCTCAATGGTTTCTACTTGTTGTTCATCACGAACTACATGGGGTTTGGAAGCTCGTTCCTGGCAGTCTTTTATGGGGCAGCGTTCGCAGGTTTCATTGACCCATTTTGTGGCAATGCCTGGATCCGCTAAGAACTTTATTTTCTTTCTTAGGGTGTCGTTTATCTGAAAGCCTATAGTCACACTTATCTGCTCGTCTGGTGTACGGTGGTTGGGCCGTGCGAATGAAATACAGAGGTATTCGTTGTCGGTTTCCCAGTATTTGGAGATCTGTACCCCTGCAATAGATTTGGTATCACTTTGACTCATGCGGGCCTTTAGCTGGTAAATGACATCCAAAGAAAGCCACCGCCGGCAATAGTGTTCATTTAATTCGTTGCCATGGGGATTGTGCTGGTGCGACAGGTGCAGCTCTTTGGTCAGGGTGAACTTCATCGTTTTCTCAGAATGTGTAAAGCGAAGGAAGAACAGGTTTTTTATGCCAAAGAACTTGGACAGTAAGTTGGTAAACCTATGTAAGAACATTTCCGGTGACGCTTCATATTTATTGAGGAGCTGTAGTAATTTTTCTTCGCTCCAGCTCTCAGCATCAAAGAGTGCGTGGATATCACCAATGAGCTCTTCTTTGTTCAATAAAAGTGCTCCTCCAAAATAAGAGGCCTTAAAGTTATTAAGCACTTCTTCAAATGAGTTGGCTTTGTAGGGAGGGGTGGTAAGAGGACGTTCTTCAAGATTGAGATAGTTGTATGCCAACTCTCTACCCAGGAGAAATCCTTTTTGAAATTCTGCCAGGTCGTCATTGATCAATAGCTTGTTTTTATCCTTTAGGTACACAGAACGGAGCAATTGCAATTGGCTGTTTTCTTTGAGCTGCGTTTTATCGATGGTGTAATTGTATTTCTGTTCCAGTATGTCGTAGAGGTGCTTCCTGTCAAATGGAGCAGACCACTTTATCTGATTCTCTTCAAGAAACTCACTTGCCGCTTCTTCCAATTCTTCGAAATAATTATCATGCATTTCCTGGTAGGATCTAAGGGCAGCAAGATAGAAGTGCTCCTGCCGCATCTCATAGTTGCGTGCAATCTCCATAACGGTACTAATAAAAGCACTCATTTTTACTGGAGCATTGGCAATCAGATCCACCAGCTTACCAGCTTCAATACCGAACATTTCCAAAGGGAATTCCTTTACCATGTGGGAATTTAGTAGCTCTGATACAGGTTTTAGCTGTTTTGAAAGTTTGAGAGATACCAATTCATCATAGGGTGCACCCAGTGCCTCTGCCAACGCCATGATCTTATCCGCCTTGGGGTACTTTTTGCCCTTCTCTATTTCATTGAGGTAGGAGTTAGATAGGCCGCAAGCTTCCGACAATTCTTGTGGGGATAGCTTCTTTTTTTGCCTCAAACGCTTGATTTTGAGGCCGAATATGAGACGAACTATTTGATTTTGGGAGATCATGTTATCTGGCAAATATAAGCATTTTGAGAAAAATACAAAATAAGCGAAAATTCTCTATGATATATAATTCGCTATATATATATTTGCCTAACATTAACATTTAACTAACAGGTTAAAGATGAGTGGAGAGCAAATAGAAGTGAAGGTCCTTGGAGAAAGGAATGAACAGTATGATGAGATACTAACGCCGGAAGCATTGCAATTTGTCGGGATGCTTCACCGGTTGTTTAATGCGAGAAGAATGGACCTGTTAAACGCCAGGAAAGTGAGACAATCCGCCTTAGATTTGGGGGAACTGCCGAATTTTCTGGAGGAGACAAAAGAGATACGTGAATCAGAATGGTCGGTAAATGCTATCCCCGCTGATTTGACAGATAGGCGTGTGGAGATAACCGGTCCTGTTGAGAGAAAGATGATTATCAATGCCCTGAATTCTGGCGCAAAAGTTTTTATGGCCGACTTCGAGGATTCCAATGCACCGACATGGGAAAACGCCATCAACGGACAGATAAATTTAAGGGATGCGATTAGCGGAACAATCTCCTTTACCAATGAGTCCAATGGGAAGTTCTATGAGCTAAATGAAGAGGTTGCTACGTTAATGGTTCGTCCCAGGGGCTGGCACCTGGAAGAAAAGAATGTGGTGGTAGATGGTGAGGTGATGAGTGCTTCCTTATTGGATTTCGGGCTCTATTTCTTTCATAATGCCCACAACTTGGTAAAGAATGGCACTGGGCCTTACTTCTACCTTCCTAAGCTTGAAAATCATTTCGAAGCGCGTTTGTGGAATGCTGTATTTGTATCTGCCCAGGAGGCACTGGGGATTCCCCAGGGTACCATTAAAGCAACCGTGCTTATTGAGACCATTCTTGCCAGCTTCGAATTGCATGAAATCCTCTGGGAATTAAAGGAGCATTCTGCTGGGCTTAATTGCGGAAGGTGGGATTATATCTTCTCTTTCATCAAGCGGTTTAAGAACAGGCCTGGGTTTATTCTCCCTGACAGGGCTAAGGTAACGATGACCACAGATTTTATGAGGGCTTATTCACTTCTGGTGATCAAGACCTGTCATGCCCATGGGGTTCATGCAATTGGCGGCATGGCAGCTCAGATACCGATAAAGAATGATCTTGAAGCCAATGAAGCAGCTTTGGAAAAAGTCAGAGAAGATAAGATGCGTGAAGCTAAAGATGGGCATGATGGCACCTGGGTGGCCCACCCCGGACTGGTTCAAATAGCATTGGATGCATTTGAGGAGCACATGCCCAAGGCCAACCAGATTCACAAGAAAAGGGAGGATGTTCAGGTCAGTGCTGAGGAGTTGATCAAGATGCCCGAAGGCGAAATTACCGAGGAAGGGTTAAAGCTGAACATTGACGTAGCAATACAATATTTGGAGTCATGGCTGAGGGGATATGGCTGCGTTCCCATTTACAACCTGATGGAGGATGCTGCTACAGCGGAGATATCAAGATCACAGGTATGGCAATGGCTGAATAACCCGGATGCTGTACTTACTGATGGCAGGCCGATTACCCTGGAGTTGTACAAGTCGTTTGTCCCTGACCAATTGGCGAAGATCAAAGAGCTGGTAGGTGAAGACAGGTACAAGGCAGGCAAGTATGACCTCGCAGTAAAGATATTTGATGAACTGGTGACGAGCGAATCTTTTGTAGAGTTTCTAACCTTGCCAGCATACGAGCACCTGAAATAGTAAATATTAACAATCAAAATACAGCACATGGACAATCAATCAAAAATATCAGAAAGAGAGTGGGCCTCAGATGAATATGATGGACTTGCTCCAATATCAAACGCAATTAAAGGAAAAGTGCACATAGATCAGGGATACCCGATCGTTGCGCCGTTCCCTTATGGATTCAAATAGGAAGAAACTAAATCATTAAATATTAAATCAAACACAATGACTAGACAAGAGCAAATAAGTGAACTGGTAGCAAAATGGACTTCTGATGAGAGATGGGAGGGAATAGAACGAACCCATACCGCGGAGGATGTAGTAAAACTTCGCGGCAAGGTGCGCATTGAACATACGCTGGCCAGGCTAGGGGCAGAGAAATTTTGGAACATGTTAAAGAACGGAGAGACTGTATGTGCTCTGGGAGCAGTAACAGGTAATCAGGCGATACAAGAGGTGGAAGCAGGTCTCAAGGCCATCTATTGTTCAGGGTGGCAGGTCGCTGGTGATGCCAATACGGCGGAGACCATGTACCCCGACCAGTCGTTGTACCCCGTAGATTCAGTGCCCGCGTTGATCAGGCGAATCAACAATGCCCTGATGCGAACTGATCAGATTCACTGGATGGAAGGCAACACCGACAAGGATTGGGTGGTACCCATTATTGCCGATGCTGAGGCTGGTTTTGGAGGAAATCTGAATGCTTTTGAATTGATGAAGAACATGATCAAATCAGGTGCAGCGGCAGTGCACTTTGAGGACCAACTAAGCTCTGCCAAAAAGTGTGGACACCTGGGAGGCAAGGTACTGGTACCAACTTCTGAGGCTGTTGGCAAGCTCAAGGCGGCAAGGCTGGCAGCAGACATTGAAGGCGTGGATACCTTTGTAATTGCCCGTACTGATGCCAATGCAGCCAATCTGCTGACTTCGGATATTGATGCCCGTGATCATTTGTTTTTGACAGGTGAGCGATCGCATGAGGGTTATTATTATGTGAATGCCGGTATTGATCAGGCGATTAGCCGGGGGTTGGCCTACGCACCTTTCGCTGATTTACTTTGGTGTGAGACCTCTAAACCTGACCTGATTGAAGCCAGGAAGTTCGCGAAGGCAATTCGAGACAAGTTTCCTGGTAAACTACTGGCTTATAATTGCTCTCCGTCGTTTAACTGGAAAGCCAATTTGGATGAAACGACAATGAAGAACTTCCGGGAGGAGCTTGCTGAGATGGGCTATAAGTACCAATTTATCACTCTTGCTGGTTGGCATTCCCTTAACAATGGTATCTTTGAGCTGTCTAAAGCCTATAGGGAAGATGGGATGTTGGCATATTCTCATCTTCAGGAAAGGGAGTTTGAAAATGCGAAGAGCGGTTATAGGGCCATAAAACACCAGAGTTTTGTTGGTACTGGATATTTTGACGAGGTTCAGAATGCAATAGCGCAGGGTGAATTGTCCACTGTTGCATTGTCTGGATCAACGGAAAAAGACCAATTCACGGGCAGATAGGTTGTGTGTGTGCCTTTCCCTGTACAGGAAAGGTATATTGGTTTTCGCCCCGCGGTGATGTTAGGGTTACTGCGGGGCTTTTTTATGCTTCTGCTTTCGGGAGAAATGTCCTATTCGGAATATGCCTAGTAAATACTTGAAAGGAGCGGCGTTACACATAAGCCGAGAAATTGCAGATCTGGACTTTATGCTTCAACGGCTGACTCACCGAGTTTGTCCGTATGTTGAACTTCATCTAGGACCACTTTGCCTAATATTTCATGCATGATTTCGGTTGTTCCTGCGCCGATGGTAAGCAATCTTGCATCTCTCCATGCTCTCGCGATTCCATAGTCTTCAGTGTATCCCACACCTCCGTGAATCTGCAGTGAATCATTGATCACTATCATCGATTCTTCAGAGATAAATGCTTTAGCCATCGTAATAATGATCTCTGCTTTACTTCCCTGCTCAATAAACTCAGCAACTGCCCTGTAGGCGATAGATCTACATGCTTCAACCTTAACGGCCATCTGAGCGATCTTGTGCCTGATAACCTGGAACTTGCCGATCTCCCTTCCGAACGCTTTTCTTTCCAAAGCATAAACTTTTGCCTTTTCCAGCGCCCACTCAGCGACAAACATACCCGTAACGCCAGCCAGCAGCCGCTCTTCCTGGAAGTTGTTCATGATATAGTAGAAGCCATGTCCTTCCTGTCCTATAACTGCTTTTTTAGGAATTTTGCAATTTTCAAAGAAGAGCTGTGCTGTGTCTGAAGAATGCATGCCCAATTTGTTTTTTACCGCGATAGACGAAAATCCCTCGGTGCTTGTATCCACTATCAAAAGTGTCACATTCATGCCTTCTCCTGTTTTCGCAACTACAACTACAAAATCAGCAATGTTTCCGTTGGTGGTAAACATTTTAGAGCCGTTGAGCAAGTAATGATCTCCCATATCTTTAGCGGTGGTGGTGATTCCAGCTACATCTGATCCCGCACCAGGTTCTGTAATGGCGAGCGCGGCGATCTTCTCGCCGGCAAGTGCAGGCACGAGGTAATCTGCTTTTTGCTCATCTGTTCCCAGGGCAACCAATAGGGGGAGGGGTAAATATGTATGTGCATACAGTGACATGGAAAGCCCGCCTATATTGGCGTAGGCCAGCTCTCTTATTACTACCACCGCAGACCAAAAGTCCATTCCGCCGCCTCCGTATTTTTCAGGAAAACTTACGCCAAAAAAGCCCTTCTCTCCCATTTTTTTGAAGACCTCCTTTTCGCAATGTTCGTTCTTCTCCCATTCCTCAACGTTGGGGATGATCTCTTTAGTAACAAATTTCCGGACTGAATCCCTGAGCAATTCGTGCTCTTCAGTAAATGGATTGGTGGACATGTGGTGTGGATTTAAGTGTTAAAATGCTCTGCATGCAGAGTAAAATTACAAAGAAAATCTGATTATGAGTACATGTGATTTGTGATAATGGTATTTAGCTTTGGATTGATAGGGTGGGACCCCCTCGGCCTTCGGCCACTCCCCCTTTCAGGGGGAGAGCGTGTTACTTGAGTCCATGCTGGTAAAATGTGTACCTCCCCTGTCAGGGGGAGAGCGTGTTACTTGAGTCCATGCTGGTAAAGTGTGTTCCTCTCCTGGCAGGGGG
>Ga0302120_10001385_pt1 | contig 11384 bp, 8 predicted proteins | sample AG5_Bottom_MG_FD_203118 | JGI IMG/M metagenome (GOLD analysis project Ga0302120, IMG submission 203118) | Marine microbial communities from Western Arctic Ocean, Canada - AG5_Bottom | ecosystem: Environmental > Aquatic > Marine > Oceanic | place: Canada: Western Arctic Ocean | collected 2017-10-01 | reverse complement strand
AAATGTTGGTGTCTGGCCTGGTTGCGGAAGAGAATCCATAACCAAGGATGAAGTTCTGGAGATGGGTTTCTCGGAGGGCGTTTTCCCACCAAAGACTAGTCGCCACATGTTCCCATTCAGAATACCAGCGATTCGAATCCCGCTCGAAGAACTGAAGGGTTAGTGGTCCGCGCTCCCGGACTTGAACCGGGGACCCCCTGATGGCTGCCTACAACCATTTGTTTCCAGTCTACAGTCAGGTGCTCTAGCCAACTGAGCTAAGCGCGGCAGAGCAATGGAATGCCTCTCGCCTTATCTCGCTTTCCGGTAATGGGGGCTATAGGAAGCTGCCCTATTCGTTAAGTCCGCTAATTCAAGTGGGTCTGATAATCGCCTTCTGGGACTGTCCCTATTCCTCAACGGTTAAGAAGGCAAAGAGAAGACTGAGGGAGCGTAATAGGCAGAAATGTCTGGGATGCACAAGGCGTTATTATGGTAGAGGTACCCAGTAGTTCAGTATCCCCAAGAGGGGTTTCCAACGCACCGGCAAGGATCCCCACAGCACTCACTGACAAAGAGTTGGAGAGCTTTGGACCACCTGATCCGCGAATACTAGTTTGTGGCTGCGGTGGTTCTGGAAACAACACGATGAACAGGATTACCCACATAGGCGTGGAGGGGGCCGTCACTGTAGCAATCAATACCGACAAGCAGCATCTCGACAACACTAGGGCCATGCAGAAGCTTCTGGTTGGCCGTCACATAACGAAAGGGCTCGGTGCTGGTGGTGACCCAGTCATGGGGAGGAGGTGTGCTGAGGCTGGCCGAGACGTAATCGCCAAAATCGTCGATGGTGCAGACCTCGTCTTCGTCACCGCAGGACTAGGCGGTGGGACCGGCACGGGGATAGCTCCGATTATCGCCGAGGAGGCGAAGAGATCGGGTGCACTCGTCGTAGCCGTCGTAACTACTCCTTTCGAAGTCGAGAGGAGGAAACGTATGGAACAGGCACTCGAGGGTCTAGATTTAGTCAGGAAGGCTGCAGATGCCGTTCTTGTCCTAGACAACAACAGACTACTGCACTTCGTCCCCAACCTCCCGCTGGATGAGGCCTTCAGCATCATGGATCAACTGATTGCTGAGATAGTGAAGGGAGTGGTAGAGACCATCACCCTGCCTAGCCTGATAAACCTAGACTTCGCTGACGTACGCTCGATAATGAAGGGAGGAGGTGTGACCATGATGCTCTACGGAGAGAGCGACCAAGGACCCGAGGAGGTCGTGCACGAATCCCTGAACCATCCTCTCCTGGACATCGAGATAGATGATGCCACAGGAGCTCTAATTCACGTAACTGGTGGACCGTATATGACTCTCGAGCAAGTCAATCAGGTATGCGACCTGATGACAGCCCGGCTCTCGCCCAATGCGAGCGTGATTTTCGGTGCTAGGCATGACCCGGCGTTCGGAGACACCATCAAGGTCATGTCGATTATCACGGGAGTGGCGCACGAGAGGCTGGGCAAGGAGATGGTCAGTGCGAACATGCTTGGTGATGCACTGAACATCGCCAGGAAAACCCGAGAGCGTTCCTCGGATGGCGGATTCCAGAGGTTTGACTAGTGGACGGGTATGGAGAAGCCTCAAACATGACCGATTGGAGAGAAATCTGATGTCCAGCAGACTCATTGCCCTCAGTATGGTGGTTTTCCTGCTGTCTTCAGTATTGGCAGCACCTGCATCCGCGCAGGCGGCAGAAGACCCGAAGCAGCCTTCGGTTGAGAACCCCCACATGCACTTCTGGGGAACTTCAGACCTTGGCTCCTGCTGGACTCATTTCGATAGTAACGACTCGACAGGATCCGCAGAAGAGGGCTCTGGGGTTAAGACGTTCAGCCAGGGACAGCAAGTTGAGGTTATGTTCACGTGCCGAACCCAGGAGAACTTCAAAGAAAACATGTACTTGAGCCCAAATGGGACGATTGTCGTAGAAATTGGCGTTAAAATATACTCTGACGATTGCTCTGAGCAAGGCATGTGCAAGAACCTGACTATGACTCTCTTCAAGGGAAACATAGAAGTCGCAATTCAGGAGTTTCCGTCTGTCGACAATAGCTATAACGACGAACAAATAAGGTGGGAGATTCCCGTCAACGGAAACATGACCAGTTGGAACAAGAGCCAAGAAGAGCCGGCTCTCCAAGTGGAATACTCCAAACCAGGTTACAATGGCGCTGAGTGTATTCTTCCCGTCATTGATTGTACGGGAGAGTTCATGTTCTACTACTCGAACAATGAGGATGGTATGACTGCAGAGGTGAATTTCCCTGTCATCAACATGACTGATGCAGTGGACCCAGATGGCGAAGGTGACGGAGACGACGGAGGGAGCCTGCCTGGCGGTCTTCCTGGGTTCGGGTTGATGGCGGGCCTCGGGGCACTAGCAATTGCAGCAGTGGCTGCAAATCAGAGGACAGATCAGGAATAACCGCTAGAAGTCTATTTTCCAGCTACTTATCTAGGATAACCTCAAACTGAACGATTACCCTGCGTTATTCAATGGCGAGGAGCATATTGGCCCCGATCATCCTGGCTCTGCTTTGTACGTCTAGCATGACTCCCATTACTTGGGCTCAGTCAATAAATCCAGAACAGCCTTCGCAAATCAACAATTTTCTGCACTTCTGGGGCAACGAAGAACTGTCCGACTGCTGGGAGAGCTTCGATGGGGACGGCTCTGGGGGATCGGCCGACCAGGGATATGGGGAAGAGGTGGACGGAGGTGATGCACAGAGGTTAGAGGTGGACATAACCTGCAGAATGAAGTACGATTTCGATGAAAACGTCTATCTCAAGGCTGGGATGAAGATCTCGTTGGAGTTCGGTCTGAGAATTGATCACGCAGAAGCAGAATCCGAGGAGGACGAGGACCTCACAATCACACTGATGAGGGGGTCTACGGTTGTGGACAGCAGGTCGTTCCAAGACATCGCAACCGACCAGGACATTCAGTTGAAATGGGAATTGGATGTTATCGAGAACTCGACATGGTGGAACGCTAGTGATGGAGAACCGAGTGTTAGGTTCCAGATTTCGAAGGCGGGATGGGATGCCTCCGGTACCCCTTGCAGTGGACCGTTGCAGATGCTGAAGTGCGGGGGCTTCTTCAGAGTCTACTACTCTAACAATCAAGAAGGATTGAGGACGCAGATCCAGTTTCCAATAGGAGAGACCCCTGAGATAGTCATTGAAGAGGAGCCAGAAGACAAGGGATTACCAGGATTCGGGTTCCTGACCGGCCTTTCAGCGATGGCAATGGCAGTCATAGCGACTCGAAGGGAACCTCGGACTCCTCGCCTGTAGCCAGATGCTTCACCTTGACCGTGCCCTTGGCCCACTCTTCTGGCATCACCATTACGAGCCTCTCCGCCCCGACCCTCTCGGCATGCCTGAAGACCCACTTCATGCGCTTGTCCTCCAAGACCAAATCCGCGCTCCTTCCACCGGACCTGATTGATGATGCGACTTTCATTGCTGCTTCCCTGAGCTCTGGGCCCATCCCGAAGACGATGTCCTGGACGCCATTTGGTATCTCCGGGACTAGTCCCTTTGCCTGCAATAGCTCCATCACTACCATGTCCCCGAACCCGAACCCGGTTGCTGGCAGGTCCTTTCCGCCCAGAGTGCTGATCAGCCTGTCATACCTCCCTCCTCCACATACTGCTCTCAGCTCTCCTGCTCGATCGTGTACCTCGAAAACTGGTCCAGTGTAGTATGCCAGGCCTCGTACTACTGAGGCATCGAGCTCTATCCAGTCGCCGATACCATATGACTCGGCCAGAGAAAATATCGCCATCAGCTCTGAAACTGCCTCGCTGGACTGTCCCAGAGCGGTCTCCATATCGCTCAGATCGGTGATGCTTAGCACTGACTGGATAGTGGAAATTGCCTCTGCGTCAAGACCCAACTCGGACAATTGGGCTTCTATGACGTCTTCTGGGAGCTTGTCCATCTTGTCTATCACAATGCAAGTCTGGGAGAATCCCTCTCCAGAGATTCCCAGAGACCCGAGGACCTCTTCCAGAACCTTCCTGCTGCTGACCCTGATGACCAAGTCATCGGATGATAGCCCCACGTTGCGGAAGAAGTGCACCAGGACTGAGATTATCTCCGCATCCGCCTCCACCCCCTCTGCGCCCCAGATGTCTACGTTCCACTGGTAGTGCTCACGTCCCCTCCCCCTCTGGGCCCTCTCGTAGCGCCAGCACTGGGGGATGGAGTACCACTTGATTGGCAGAGCCAATGCGCCCGATCTGGCCATGACCATTCTAGCAAGGGTTGGGGTCATCTCGGGACGGAGGGTTACCTTGCGGCCCCCTTTGTCCTCGAAGTTGTACAGCTGCTGGGTAATCTCCTCGCCTGACTTCCTGGTGTAGAGTTCCTCGGTCTCCAATACGGGGGCATCGTACTCCTCGAATCCGTGGGAAAGGGCAGCGTTGTGGAACCTCTCGAACAGCCAGTTTCGCACCCGCATGTCTTCTGGGTAGAAGTCGCGGGTGCCTCGAACGCCCTTCGTCACGGCACCGCCAAGAACGGGACCACTTCAAGCCCTACGCCGAATTCGGAACTCTTCTACTCTTTCTTTGCGGGTGATGCGACCATCGGAGAGGGGGAATGCAAACAGCCTCAGGAGCCCGAATGAAATGAATCCGAAGGCTGCGGTGTTTGCTGCCCACGAGTAGTAGTGGTTGAATCCGAGAGTGTCGGCGAAATAGGCAGTAGAGACGGTGGAGATGATCAGTAGTGCGACGTAGATCGTCATCATCACGACCAGGCTCTTCTTGTAATCGGTGAGGGACTCGAAGGTTAGCCATCGATGGAGGTTGTGAGCCAGTATTGAGCTCAGGAAGTAGGAGACTGCCCATGCGGAGGCAGCGGGGTACTGGTCGGAGATTTGTGCCTTGTACAGGAAATAGTACATTGCGAAGAAGACTGCAACGTTGATGCAACCTACAGCGCAATACATCGCATATTCGCGGAGAAGCTTCCCCCATGGGTAATCCTCACTGACTAGCATCATCACACCCCTATCCACTCGGAGAGGGTGTGGGCGATATGAACGGGCACGTCATCGGCTAGTAGACCTGGGCCCTTTTCTTGGGCGGCTCTGGAACCTGCCTCCCTGAGGACCGCACAAGCCAGTCTGGCTGCGGGCCAAGGGGCCATCCCTTGGGCGAGGAACCCGCCGATGGTCCCTGCAAGGAGGTCTCCCGTGCCACTGACTGCCATCCTAGGGTGCCCTCCGGTAGCGTGGCAATGCCTCCCCTGGGGGCCAAATATCTCATCCTCGTGTCCTGTGACCACTATGGCCGACTCCTCTTTGGTGCAATTCGCTAGTGCTTGCTGTGGTGACGTTTCAGATAGCCACCTCTCGGCCTCTCCTGAATGCGGGGTTGCTACGCCGATTAGTCCATCCGGCCATTTTCCTACTGGGAGCGCTGAAATCGCATCTGCATCGACCACGAGAGGGAGCGACTTGCTGACCGAGAGGGAAATGATATCCCTGACGGCCTCAATGCTTTCCTCTTCCCTCCCTATGCCCGGGCCCACCACCATCGCATCCGGTGGCCTTCCCGAATCGATGAAGTCTGACAATGCCCCTATGGAGTCGGGAGTCAAGAATTCCCTGTCGGGGAGTTTCTCGGGAATCAGGCTGGGAGGCCACTGCGACCTGTTGGATGCGGTTGTTGGCATAGCGACGTGAACCAAGTCGCACCCGCTCCTGGCTGCTGCCATCCCAGAGAGCAGAGGCGCCCCATGGTACGGCCCACCCCCCACTACGAGCAGACGGCCCCTGTCTCCCTTCCTCGCATCCAATTCCATTGACGGGTACCTAGATGCGTCTCCGACTCCGCAGTTTCTGACCTCGGTCGGCCAAGGGAGTTCTGAGACCACTATCTCTCCACACTCGGACTCCGACATGCCCATCTTGGGAGAATGGAACGTGACTGTGCGAATGGGTTTCAGGGCATCAGGACCTCCTAGACCAGTTGGTATGTCGCAGGACAGAATCGGTAATCCGGTTGACCTAGCCCAAGACGAAACCTCCCTAATCGGGGATCTGAGCTCTGATCCCGTACCTACTCCTCCTGACCCAAGGAGGCAATCAACGATCAGTGTCCAATCCCCTTGGGGGGTATCTGGCCAGATGTGGATTTGCAATCCCTTGGCTGCCATGCCTCTAGCACGCGATGAAGTCTCTGTCTTCGATGACTCGTGGCTTGACAATACCGAGGTTCGGATACCAGCAAGGGAGCATGAGCATGCAGCTACGAAGCCGTCACCCCCATTGTTGCCAGGTCCACAGAGGAATAGGACCTCCGCGCCACCTGAGGCCTTCGCGACCTCGTGTGCCAGCGCCTCTCCTGCGGCTGTCATGAGTACAAACTCATCCACGCCGAGACTAGCAGAGTTGATGTCGAAAACTGCAACTTCGTCCCAGTGCATCTCCCAGCGTGTTCCCTCGCTGACTCCCTTCATCTTCCAGCCTCATGCCAGACCTAGTTCCTCGATGACGTGGTCTGGAAGCTCGTCGCCCACTTGGAAGATATGAGGGTCTGATCCGCCAGGGAGCATGTCGATCGAGGTTTCCGCGCCCTCTGGGACGTTCCTGAACAAGGGTCTTGAGATCAGTACCTTGTTGAATCCGACGAACAGGGATGCTGTGACTCCCCAGAAAAGCAGAATTATAGAAATTCCATGGGGGTTCGCTGGATTCCAGGGGTCGTCTACATTGGCTAGCAGATCCGCGAAGTACGAGAGCATCAGGACGGAGAACATCAGTGGGAATCCGAGATACATGATGTAGTCCCACCAGCGGCCAATCCACCAGTCATTGTCTCCAGTGTTGATGTAGTCGTCACGGAAGGCGGAGACCCCGTGATCCAGGTAGTCTCTGAGGTTGAAGCCCTCAACCCCATTCTCGCTCTGCCATGCCTTGTACCTCGACCACCCGTACTTCCAGATGGTGTATGCCATGAATAGTCCGCTGAACATCAACCCGTAGCCCCAGATGTGATCCTGAACTTCGAGGAACTGCGGGAAGGCTACTCCAGTGGAAGGATCAATCTTGATCCACAGGACTGCGCTGGGGATACCGAAGAGGAAAATCGCAACACCGGTCAGAGCGACCGACTTTGAGCGGTCGAAACCGTGATCGACAAAGTTCCGGACGCAGAGCTCGACAGTGGATATCATAGATGTCAGGGCAGCGAAAGAGAGTGCTAGGAAGAAGATGGCGACCATGGCGAGCTGGACAATTGGACCGCCCGGTGCCTGGGCGAAGACCTCAGGCAGAACTAGGAAGGTGATTGCCGAACTGCCCCCACTTACTGCCCCCAGGGGATCAGGCGAAACCGAGAACACCGCCATCATCACAGTGAGTCCTGCGATAATGCTGATACTGTTGTTCGCAAGGCACATCGTGGCTGCGTTCAGAGTGGTATCCTCATCCTTCCTCATGTACACGGAGTATGTTATCGCCATACCCATCCCTGCAGAGCAGGACCAAGCGGACTGGGAAAGGCCGTTTATCCAAGTCTCCGGCTGGACCAGATACTCAGGCTGAATGCTAAACATGTAGATGAATCCGTCAAGGCTTCCGTCCTTGACGTCCATTACGAATGATAGGAATAGAGCTGCGAATAGCAGGACGAATAGCGACACCATCAGAGTGACGTTCGCCTTTTCGATCGCCCTGGCACCGCCCCATATGGCGGCTAGAGTAATCAAAACGGTAATCATCTGGAAGAAGATGACCTGCCACGGAGACTGGAGGAATGAGTTCCAGACCTCGGTCGTGTCAACCTCTTGGGAGAGGCCCCCTCTGATAGCAATCTGGAAGTAGTTCAAGCACCATCCTGTGACCACGGCGTAGTAGAATCCTATTGCACAGTTTATCCATGCAGTCCATAGGCCCATCCATGCGAACCTTCGACCGGCGAATATTCTGAATGTTCCAACGGTTCCGACCCTGCTTCTCTTGCCCAATGCGAACTCGGCAATTATCAGGGGGACCGACCAGAGGAATAGGAAAATCAACCATGGAATGAGGAATGAGCCACCACCGTTGGCACCCACCATCCGAGGGAATCTCCAGATATTTCCAGTCCCGATAGCTGCACCAATGGTTGCGAAAATGAGACCTAACCTACCACTGAACTGGTCGCTTGACTCCTCCGTCTGCGAATCCAAAATTTCGCCTCACTCTCCCTTTCCGGGATTGATTACTGCAAGGATTGGTATTTCTTCGGGAGGCATTCCGAAAATCCTCTCGTCATCCGAGAACATCTCCCTAAGAGTGAACGCAAGGCCACCCCACACGAAGGTGGCAATGACGAGGAACATCAGGATGCTGAGGATTGCATCCCCAAACCCTGCTCTGTATGGTATTGACAATTCGTAATAGTTTCCACCATCTTCCACAGTCGGGTAAGTGAATGGGAAAGCGCCGTTGGTGGTTCCAAGCATTGCCTTGTACTGGATCTTTCCTACCGAGGTGTCTGGCAGTGGGATGAGACTGACCAGTCGGGTTCCGTTAGAGCCATCCAGTAGAGTGCACTGAACGGATGTCTCGTTAAATCCGGATCTCTCCCATGGAACTTCTATCCAATCAGTCGGGCCGAAGTCGTTCTGTTGCCTGGTTGGCTCCACAAAACGCCACATGAGGTGCGTCATTTTCACATCTGGGCTAAAGGGGAACATCGGATCTAAGCAGAGTCCGACAGGTATGTCGCCGTCAGATGGAACAGAAACATTTGTTGGAGATTCCAACCACTGTGTAGAAGTGGTGTTCTCAATACCCACAATGGCTCTGTATCGGGGGTCATCTGCCATCTCAATCATGTAGAATGGGACCCCGAGGTTTCTCACAGAAATGTGGGCAATGTCCTCCGGGTTCTCGTGGAACGCGTTTCCAATCTCAATTGTGTAGCAGTATGAATTGTGAACACCGTAGTGCCAGTCGCAGAAATCTCCAGTCGTGGGGTAGAGATCTGAAGACTGCATTGGAGCGTAATCAGTCATCTGCCCCATCATCTGGCCGTGATATACCAGAAACTCGTCGTCTGGGGAGTAGCAGTTCGTACAGTGTCCCCATGGCCAGAGGACCAGCTCGGAGAATGAGTGCCACGTAAGTGTGGACTTGAAGTCCGAGGCACCGTTCATGTCATCGTCGTTCATCTCAGTGAGATCTTGGATGAACTTGGTCTCTGGTTCGGTATTACCACCCCACCAATCCTCATCCGTCTGACCGTCTGCATCGTCGTCCTTGCCGTCAACGTGGTCCTCGTTAATCTGACCGTCGCCATCGTTGTCCTCAGTGTTCACAGGTCCGTTGTAAACGTCGTTATTGGGTCCGTCGGCATAGCAGAACCCTGGGAAAAGAGGGCCTGTCGCACCCAAAGGTGCACCCCACTCGAACTGATAGTTTCGATTGAGGTCAACACCATCGCATCCTTCATCGACAGCTTCGTCGATATCAGGAATTGGGGTCACCCCGGTGTGGGTGTTGTCGCGTAGGTTCTTCCTCCATCCACTCTGATAGCAGTTCTCCCATGCGGTTTCTCCACAGAATTCCTCCCTGTCGTACCTATTGCCATCTACGTTAAGCATGGGAATGAGATAAATCTCTCGGGTATTGACCATGTCGGTGATGAACTGCTCGCTGAAGTCCTCATCGACACCCAAGTCACCGGGACCGCAGGGGTTACCGTCTCCATTGCTGTCTTGGAATGAAGAGTTCAGCATCAAGCAGTCGCCATCGTTGTCTATGCCATCCCAACCGTCTTCGTCGATCAAGCCGTCTCCATCATTGTCTACGCCGGCCTTACCATAGTAGAATGCTATGGTTTCCAGAAAAAACATTGGGACCTCGTATGACATCCACTCCCTAGCATGGTGGTTGCCCACCAGCATAACGTCTGGGCGATCAGCATAGTTTCCATCGTCTCCATTGAAATCATTGTACGAACCGCCCTGAACATTTCCAGTAATCTTCATCCACGGACTAGCGTGGTTGTAGTACCATCCCTCGTACTCGCCAGACGTCATTACGTCTCCTCTTGCATTAAATCCGCCGAGAAGTCCTTCATTGAATTGAAGGAAATCGGGGTAGTACGCGGCTAGTGTCTGCATCCTTTGTTTCAAAGAGAAATAATCGTGATATGATTGGAACTGAAGTTGGTCGGAGTCTCCATGCGATCCCCACGGGAAAATCTGGTTTGCATACTCGATCGACCAGATGTCTTCGGGAGATGTTCCGGAATCTGATTCTTGGGCTGTTGTTATTGGAGCTAGTGCAACCGGAGAGAGCATGCTCAGAAGGAATGGTAGTAGTATCGCAGTGACTGGTGCACCGGGATTGGAAAGTCTCTTTCTTCCCGGATTAGAAGAGGGTTGACTAGCCATGTTATGTTTTGCGGGGAAACCCTACGTATTGAATCGTACGGAGAACGGTCCATTATGACTAAGATGGCTTTTTGAGGTGAACCTTCTCGGAAAAGGTATGACAATCGGGTCGGAAATTGCTAAATCATTAACGGGAGAGGAATTATTTTTTGGTTTTTCCACATTTGGAATTGGCTTACTTGTAATTCTAATTGGGGTTTCGATGGGTGCTGGACTAATCTCCAGGAGACTCCTATTCCCTAGACTAATGGACCTCCTCTCGAAGACTGAGAGGATTGACGGAAAGACGCTGTTCGCACCTAAATCCCTTGGATGGATGATTGGTTTACTGGCGATGTGGCAGTCTGTGGACTGGGTTCTGGAGAACGTAAGTGCGGCAGATAACGAATATATCTGGGAGGCTGGTTTGATGCAAGATATTGGGCAGTTATGCAGAGCTGGATTTGTGATACTCATGCTAATCGCGGCATACAGACTAGTCGACTACTTGGATGCGTTCATCGTTGTTGAGGGAGACAACATGGCATCAAGGAGGTCCCTAGCTAGTGTTGCAGAGGCCATCGGAAGACTAACAGTGGTGATAGTTGGAATCTTCGTAATGGCAGGACTAGTGGGATTGAATCTCAATGGTATGATTGCGGGACTGGGAATCACTGGTCTAGCACTGGCTCTTGCAGCAAAGGATTCTGTGGCAAATATCTTCGGAGCGATTTCGATAATTATCGATCAACCGTTCAATGTCGGAGATTGGATTGTCGTAGATGACGTTGAAGGCGAAGTTATCAGCATTGGACTTAGGACCACTATGATCAGAACCGGTAACGATACGATTGTAACTGTGCCCAATTCCTACATCACAAGCGAGCCTGTGGAGAACTTCACCATGAGGAGGTTCAGGAGAATCAGGCCTTCATTTGAGTTTGAGGAGAATAGTGATG
>Ga0302120_10001384_pt1 | contig 11386 bp, 10 predicted proteins | sample AG5_Bottom_MG_FD_203118 | JGI IMG/M metagenome (GOLD analysis project Ga0302120, IMG submission 203118) | Marine microbial communities from Western Arctic Ocean, Canada - AG5_Bottom | ecosystem: Environmental > Aquatic > Marine > Oceanic | place: Canada: Western Arctic Ocean | collected 2017-10-01 | reverse complement strand
CAGAGGATGAGGAGTGAGTGATTTACTTTCAAAACATCAGAAAAAATGAATCGCCACGCTCAAGCGCAAGAGTTACTTCGCCTAACGCGATGCTAGCGAATGGTGAGTTCGATATCCGCGATGAAGGCAACGGAATCGAAGTTTGGGTCACTCAAATGGGTGAATACATGAACATGAATACTGGCTGGATCAACCGTGCTTCAGGCACGGTTGCAATCGTCGACCCATTCGACTCCGCTCGATGGGTCGAAGCTCTCGAAAAGGAAGGGCTGCGCCCAACCCACCTGCTCTACACACATACTCATCGAGACCATACAGCAGGTTATGATGAAATGAAGAAATTGGTACCTGAAGTCAAGGTTTGGGCTCATGAAGAAGCAGTATCTGGAGATTATTTAAGCAATTTTGTTTTTGGAGAAATTTCAGCTGACTCGGAATGGAATAATCCAGTAAACTCAACTGTTGAATGGTCGGTTGGTGGAATTTCATTAGGAATTACCCATTCACCAGGCCACGCACCCGGTCATGTTACAATTCACGGCTATGGCGTTTACCATGCTGGGGATTTGCTTTTCACCGCTGCATCTGGAAGGGTAGACCTTGCTGGCTCAGACCCGAATGCACAATGGTTGAGCGTACTCTTCGCCCGCGGATTGCTACGATCTTTGCCTGCTGATTGGCGACTTATTCCAGGACACCGATACGATTGGATAGACGGTTCAACGCCAGATTGGGTTAGCCTTGAGCAGGCTCTAACCTACAATTACGCATTGAATGCTAAGGAATTAGAATTATTTGAATAGTTGCCGTTTCAGCGATTTGTGTCTAGTCAGGGATGGATCTATGCCCGTTAAATCTTGTAAATAGTTGTAAAACAGCCCAGCTATTTTTGGCAGTAAAGATTGCTTCGCTTGGCTTTCCGCCTTTGAGTTAACACTGCTCACATCATTCGCGAGACGATGCGCTCGGTCTGCTCATTGTCGAGACTGGGTTCACGGTAGGCTAATGGCCCACCCTCATCAAGCACCGGTTCCTGCTCCTCTAGTGTCAATCGCGTGTTGGTTTTGAAGAAAACACCTGTGTGGATAACATCTCCCCAAACCATTGCCTTCTCCATGCCCTGCTTCCAATCACTTGAGTCATGCTCAATGTCTTCAAGCGGTTGAACTCGCGGTCTGAAGAATTGATAGGTGTTGACTTTGTTAAATGTCACACAAGGACTGAATACATCGAGTAGAGCGAAGCCCTTGTGTTCAATACCCTCTTTAATCAACCTAACCAACTGTTTAATGTTACCAGTGTAACCTCTTGCTACCCATGTTGCGCCAGAGGTGATTGCATTTGCAATTGGGTTAATTGGTAACTCAACACTCCCATGTGGAGTGCTCTTGGTCTTCATCCCAACCTCACTGGTTGGAGAAATTTGACCGGTGGTAAGACCGTAAATCTGGTTGTCCATCACTAGATACAGAATGTCGAGGTTACGCCTGCTAGTATGAGTAAAGTGGTTACCGCCGATACCGTAACCATCACCATCACCTCCTGTAGCAATAACTGTCATCTCGTGGTTAGCAAGTTTAGCCCCGGAAGCGTGGGGTAAAGATCGGCCATGTAGGGTGTGCATACCGTATGATTTGAAGAATCCCGGCAAGTTTGATGAGCACCCGATACCACTGATTGTTAGAATCTGATGTGGTTGTAGTCCTAGTTCTGAAACTGCTCGCTGTAGCCCACTGAGTACACCGAAGTCACCACACCCAGGACACCAATCAGGGGTTACCTTACCCTTGAAGTCCTTCGCTGTCAAAGTTAGTTGTGTATTTGTATCACTCATCAATTCACCTCCTCAAACAATAATATTCTCATATGGCACAGATAAAGTCTCTTCTCCTTCGAGTTGCTTCTGAACCGCCGTCACGATATGATGCGGCTTGAATGGCTCGCCATCATACTTACGGATGTGACCATCCACCGTAAACCCGGTCTCGCCTCGCATATAGCGGTGGAACAAACCGGAGTAATTGTTCTCAATGAGAATAGTGCGCTTGCATGATGACAATAGTTCAACCGCCTCATCTGCATGGAATGGAACTATCCACTTGAAATGCAGGTGATTGGCAACTACGCCAGCTGTGGCAAGTTGTTCAATGGCTTCCTGAATAACACCGGCGGTTGAGCCCCAACCTACCAAAGTAACCTCGGCGTTGGAATCTCCAACAATTACCGGAGGCGGTAAATCTTCCAGTAGACCAGGCATCTTGCGCTGTCGCTTCTCCATCATTGCTCGACGCTTGTGTGGGTGGGTGTATTCGTCGCTGATTAGTACGCCATTTGGCATATGCTCATCACTAGCGACAACATGCTCGTATCCAGGAATCCCCGGAAGAGCGCGGGGGGAAATACCACTCTCTGTGAATTTGTAGCGCTCGTAATTATCGGCTTCGTCTCCCGCTTCGGTGATGAGTTCACCACGATCGATGACTGGATGCATATCAAGTAATTCGGGATTGATAGTTGAAGTCTCATCGGATATCAGCAAGTCAGAGATGATTATGGCCGGCAACTGGTACTTATCAGCCAAGTTGAACACATCGGGAATCGTCTGGAAAGCATCTAGGGGACTGCTAGGGGCGAGGATTAATTTCGGGAAGTCACCCTGACTTGCACCGAGCACCTGCCATAGATCTCCCTGCTCTGTTTTTGTGGGAACCCCTGTTGAAGGCCCAGCACGCTGTACATTGACGATGACGATTGGAACCTCCATCATACCGGCTTCACCAACACCTTCAGTCATCAGCGCAAATCCGCCACCGGAAGTAGCACACATCGAACGGCAGCCGGCATGGGCTGCTCCAACAGTCATGCAGATGACGCTAATTTCGTCCTCAACCTGACGTACCATGATGCCAAGTTCGCGAGCATTGGCCGCCATCCAGTGTAGGATGCCGGTTGAAGGGCTCATTGGATAGGCGCAGTAGAACTTGACACCGGCGCTAGCAGCCGCCATAGCGAATGCCTCGTTACCTGCCCAAACCGCAAGCGGTTCACTAGGCTGTGGAGCCTGCTGTGAAGCAGGTTGGAAATTGGCTGCTGAGTGATCATATGCTGCCTTTCCGACTTCTACATTTGCAGCCACGAGTTCCTCACCTTTACCTGAAAACTGGAAATTGAGGACATCTGCGAGGGCGGAGAACTCTATTCCCATTAATTGGCAAGCGACCGCGATAGCCACCGTATTCTGCATCAATTTATTTGCGCCTTTACCTGCCAACTCACCCACAGCCATCGGGCAGAGTTGAACTCCTTCAGCAGCTTCTCCAGGTTCAATTGTGTCGCTGTTGAAGATGACCGAGGACCCCGGACCAAGATGCTCGAGGTGTCGGTCCATTGTATCTTGATTGAGGCAAATTATCAAATCTATGACATCACCGTGGGTGCGAACTTCACGGTCACTACAACGGATAGTGAGGAAAGAGTGACCACCACGGATGATAGATTGGTAGGCGTTGTAGGCGTACATGTGAATACCCCGACGAGCAAATAGACGAGCAAGGATATTTCCGGGAGTTGCGATACCTTGTCCGGCCGCTCCTCCTATACTGATGACATAATCAAATCCACTCATTTATTTTCACCAACCAAACTCTCACACGCATAATTCTGGCCCCAGCCTAATGGGGCTCATTCAGAAGCCCGATGGCCAAGCCATTATATCGGTTCCTATCAGATAGACTTGATGACTAGAGACAACCTATATGGTAAATTGATTCCGCTAATTCAAGGTATGCTTTCCAACGTAGGGTGTAGTGGGGGAGACCAACACCCACCTGAAATACTGTGGTCAAGAAGATGCCAATACAATGAATTAACCATATAACTAGGTGTTAAGATATCTTTCTTAAATTCAGAGAATTCGCTATCGGTAAGGCGATTTGGTAAGCAATTCAGTAAAGATGGAGAACCATCAGAAACTATTTTAGTCACAGAAAATGATCGGTTAGCTTTTTCGAATCGGTTACAGGATATGGCTGAATTCGATAGAAAAATCGAATAATAATATTAGTCATGGTTTGCTTGGCCCGATTTGAATAATATGACATTCGTGAACGGTTCGGACTCCGGCAACAGTAACTGCAGAGTCGCCTGAGACACAGCGCTCACCATTCCAATCTCGCACCGTCTGTAAAACTGTGCCTTGACCTGCGAGATTGAGTGGGTCCACCTTCAATTCAATCATCATTGATTCTGCCTCCCCCATCCATGATAAGACGGCATTGATTGATTTTCTAGCAACCCCGTGCCGTTGAGCAGAACTCCTGACCCAATAACCAAGGTTCCATTTAGCCACACTCGAGCGGGTGACATTATCGTAACCAATAAGTCCGAGAAAACCATTATCCCAAGAACGAATCATTGCCCAATGATGCATTCTTCCTGTGCGCCCTAATCTCTCGCTCTCTTCTAGAAAATCTTCAATTTGAGATGGAATGGGGCGATCTGGATTTATCCAAGGCATCGCCCTGCTAACCTCCGGCCAAGTTTCCTCAAATGCTTCTATCAATTCCTCTGCATAATCCAACCCAACCGGCCGTAAAACCAAGTTGTCATCGATACGTATCGAACTTGTCGACCGCCGTACCATATCGATAGGGAGTCAGCCCTCAGACATCAGGGCTACGGCTATAGGATGCAAATTCAGGATCGCAATTTAGACTTAGCAAGTCTGACATTTGAGTCATTTGGGTACATTTTTTCGGCCATTACTAGCATTTTATCGACTGATTGAGATCTACCTATTCTCTGCAATAAAGCACCTATCGGATAGATTAATTTCGTCCGTTCACCCAGATGTGGACCAACTTCATCGATCAATATCGTTGCCTGAGCTGTATTCTTGGCCCGAGCTGCTTCCATCGCTGATTTAACCGTCAATGCAACCTTTCGATCCGGCCATTCTTCCTGTTGATCCCATGGCCAGTAATTCACCTGAGATTGTGACGCTGAGGTTAGGATATTATTGTCACGGATGGATGGTATTTTCGGAGGGGTGGGAAGGGATGGAATTCGAGGAGGAGGTAAAGGGGGCGGAGGAGGGATTGGTGCAGGTTCGAGCTCAATTTCGTCTTCTTCACCGAGTATTCTCGATACTAGATTTGCTTTTGCTCCTTCGGTTGAAAGCCCTTCTTGAGCAGCAATAGAAATTAATTCATCCTTCGTTTTCTTCATTAATTTCGCGGAAGTAACAGGTTCGGGTTCGAGCTCTGGGGCAGGTTCGGGCTCAGGTTCGGGCTCAGGTTCGGGCTCAGGTTCAGGTTCGAGTTCAGGGGCAGGTTCGGGCTCAGGTTCGGGCTCAGGTTCAGGTTCGAGTTCAGGGGTAGGTTCGGGCTCAGGTTCAGGTTCCGGTTCTAGTTTACCCACTGGTTGAATCAATTCTAATTTTTTATTTTGAATAACTTCTAAAGGTTTTAATTCTTCTTCCGGAATTTCAAATTTAGTCACAAACTCAGGTGCATCCTCTGGTTTGAGTTCATATTCTTCCTCCTCACCATCAACGGGTTCAGGATGGTCGACAGTCATCGCGAATATTGGATTTCCTTTCATTGTGACTCCGTCGTCATCATCATATTGTTGAATATCCATTGTGACGTCATCGATTTCAAAAGTCATCTTCGACCAATCGATGATTTCTTCATCATTATCATTATCGAAATCGGCTAGAAGTTCATCGAATAAGTTTCCTGCATCCGCCTCGGCTATTGTCGCATCTTGTTGATGAGCAGCCTTCTGAAGTTGGTATTGACAGGTGCTACAAGTCTCGGCATCGACTGGGTTTTTATGTTGACAAAGGGGGCATTCGATGCCAGCTGTTTCCTCCTTTCTCCACTTTTTAAAACGGTCAAAGACCATGGTGCACCCCCGTAAGACATCTGCACTCGCGAAAACATTCCGTATAATCCTCACTCGGTCATGGACTACCCATATTACGAGAAAATTAGAAGAAAACTCACGAGAAAGCGTGATGAGTTTGATTGTTCACGAGGGGGCGTGAGTGATGGTCGCGTGGATATGCCAGCACGGTTTCAGAGGAGCCAAGATCATCACGAAGCCTATCTAAAATTGATCCGATGGGAATTGGATGATGAGATGGATGCTGTGACTGAAAAGTTGCAAAATTGGCCTCAAAAAAAGCTTGAAGCAAATGGAATAACTATCTTCAATTTAGTTGGCAAGGCAGCAGGATGGTTATTCGGACAAAGGATTATCAAATTTACCAGTAAAAAACGCGGGCCACTTGGTGTACACCGATTTCGACAAGGTGATATTGTCTTACTTTCAAGGAAAGATCCGCTCAATGAATTACCAGTAGAAGGAGTAATTTCATCGACTAGTCGGGCTTCTATTAAGGTAATATTCTCCGATGTTCCAAAAGATCTGCGTAAAGATTCATGGAGACTTGACAAAGGTGCTAATCGGGTTGCTTTTGATCGAATGCGAGATGCATTGAACTCAGTCTTTGAAGAAGATGCAGGTGCCCCTTTGCGCGAATTGATTTTGGGATTAGTTCACGACCCAGTCGGTACCGCCTCTTTGATGCCAGAATTAGGTGGTGCACGAAATCGAACAACTACACTTGCTCCCGACCTCAACGAGCCGCAATTTTTAGCTGCTGAAGCAGCAATTTCTCGCCGGTTTACTTTGATTCAAGGCCCCCCAGGAACTGGGAAAACTCACACTGCAGTTAGAATTCTCGAAGCTTGGTCAAAACAAGATGTTGGTACAATTCTTGCTACTGCGGATTCAAATGTTGCCGTCGATAATTTACTTGAAGGATTGTTGGCCCGAGGAGTTCGCGTGATTCGGCTCGGGCAGCCGGTTAAAGTTCGAGCAAGCTTACGAGCAGCAACCGTAGATGCCCATATGGAAAATCATCCTTTACGGCGAGATTTAGATGCCCAATTAGAATTAAATGAAAAACTCAATCGTCGAATTAGTTCTATGAAAGGAAAGGAGAAAGGGCTCGCTCATCGAGATTTAAAACTCGGTTGGAAAGAGGTTAGAAAAATTGAAAATCAGATGCGTGATGATATACTTGATCGCGCCCAAGTTCTCTGTTGTACCTGTATTGGTTCAGGCCATACTTTGCTTGATGGAAGAAGATTTCCTCAAGTTCTAATCGATGAAGCCACGCAAGCAACTGAACCCGCAGCTCTAGTTCCACTGATTCGCGGTGCGCGCCAAGTTGTTCTCGTCGGTGACCATCGGCAATTACCGCCAACAGTGATTTCGTATCGGGCGGAAAACGGTGGGCTGCGGCGCTCTTTATTCGAAAGAATGGTCGAAATGGGGATTGAACCATATCTTCTGACCAAACAGTATCGAATGCATCCAGCAATCTCAAAATTTCCTAATGACCAATTCTACAATGGTCGGTTAGAAGATGGGGTCAGCGCAGCAAACCGTGCGGCACCCGCTGGACTTCTTTGGCCGGATTGGGATAATCCAGTTGCATTCCTACCGGTAAAGGGCGGAGAACTGGTTTCACCGGATGGCACATCGAGAGAAAATCCAACAGAAGTCTCTTGGATTATTCGACTTCTCGATGATTTTCTCGATGCCGGTGAATTAGAGAAAGGAGACATTGGGGTAATCACACCATATGCAGGCCAGGTTCGGGCGATTCGGCATAGCATGCGTGAGGACTTAGATGATATTGAGGTTAGGAGCGTAGACGGCTATCAAGGGCGAGAAAAAGAAGTCATCATATTTTCATGTGTAAGATCAAATGATGATGGCAATATCGGCTTCCTCTCTGATCCGCGTCGACTGAATGTTGCATTGACAAGAGCGAAGCGAGGTCTAATCGTCATCGGCGATCCGGATACGCTCCGCAGCGATCCGATTTGGACAAAATGGTTAGAGTATGTTAGCAGTCGAAACTTTGAGGCGTGGCACCTTCTCGGAATGGCTTGAGAGTGCATAAAATGTCAGACCATGATTCTCCAATTTCATTATCTGGTTCAGCAACAAATTTAGCAAAATCGATCGTTGCTGAAGACGGGGGGCATTGGCCAGTTCCTGAAGGCACAATCCTCGCTTCTGCAGTACGCAGACTTACTGCATTTGTTCTCGATAGCATAATTGTTTCATCGATTTTGATGGTTGCAACTAAAGGATATTTGATTAATGCGTGGAACCTAACAATTTGGGCATCAAAGGATTTTCATTTTTCGCTCGCTATGGTTTCGATTTTACTAGTAAGCCACTGGCTTTATTGGCGCTTAACAGGCATTCACTACTCCCGCTCTTTAGGACAAAAAATGATGGGGCTAGCCGTCGTTGCTGAAGATGGCTCTGAGATGACGAGCGAGATGTGGGACCGGCGATCTGCTCGGAAGCTCCTCTATCTTATTTTTCCTTTCAGCGCTTACTTTGGCGGGTATGATTTGCTGAGAATTATCCGCCGACACACTCATCAATCAAATGTCGATTTACACGTTGGTTCAATCGTAGTCCATTCGTTCTCTTTGCCACCAGCAATGCGCCAACACATCAAGTAGGTGAGTAAATGGAAAATGCGATTGCAGTAGTCGAGGCTGGTGGAATCATTGTCTATCCAACATCGACTCAGCCGGCTCTCGGATGTCTACCAACATCGACTGCACTCGATAAATTATTTTCTGCAAAAAACCGCTCTGCAGAAATGCCAGTTAGCATAGGTGTCGCTAATCTTTCACAGGCGGCGACACTCGTTGAAGTTCCTGAATATTTGGAAGGATTTCTGGCATCATTTCCAGAAGGAGCAATTACAGTAATCCTGGCCGCTCTGAATCCTTTGGATTCGCGTTTAGGAGGTAAAAAAATTGCTATTCGAGTTGTTTCTCATCCAACTGCGAAGACTTTGTTGCAAAAAGTTGGCCCTCTCACTGCAACTTCCGCAAATATCAGTGGTGAAAATCCATACTCGAATTGTGAGGATTCGGCAATTGCTCTCTCCAAAGGGAAGAAAGATATCGCATTCATCGATGGAATTTGCCCCAATGGGGCACCCAGCACCTTGATATCATGGCATTCTGCCTGTGACTCACCCGCGTATCCGGACATCGACATATTGAGAGAAGGATTAGTAAAGAAATTGGAGATTCAAGCATGGTTGAAGAATCGGATTTGAAACAATGGCGAGATGCTGGCCATGTTGCTCGCCGAACCCTAGAAGGCATTAAAGACGAGATTACCGAAGGAAAACCTTGGATTGATGTCATCGATTCGGCTGAGAGATTTATTCGCCGACACGGTGGAGAAGCTGCTTTCCCCGTTACGATTTCGGTCAATGAGATCGCGGCTCACTTCACAGCCGATCATCTGAACCGACCGCCTGAGGGCTGGGAAGAGCCGATGGTTTTTCAGAATGGTGATCTCGTCAAACTTGATGTCGGCGTTCATATCAAAGGTGCTCTAGCAGATAATGCGATGACGATTGAAGTTGGAAATGGCGGAAATCACACCGAGCAGATTAAGGCTGCTCGAGAATCACGGGATGCTGCTATTGAGATGATGCATCCCGGTGTTGAATGGCACAAGATTGGAGCAGCCGCGGAACAGGTCAATACCGATGCTGGTTTCGAATCGGTTCGCAATCTCTGTGGTCATCAATTGGAGAGATGGAATCTACACACAGGCACATCGGTTCCATCATATGCCTGCGGAACTAATTCTAGCTTCAAGGGTGGAACTGAGGTTGGCGGGATCTACGCAATTGAACCATTCAATACTACAGGAAAAACTGGAATGATAGAGAATATTCCCCCAGCGGGATCAGCAAATATTCTTCGAATAACAGGGAATGTAAAAATCCGGAAAGCACTCTCCAAAGGTAAACTCAAACCACTCGGAGCAACCCTCGCTCGATACATGGAAGAGCGATATAACACTCTACCATTCGCTGAAAGATGGGCATATCCATTATTAGAGAAACCTTTCCCAGATGAAGATGATGAATCAATTCAGAAAAAATGGAATGCATTGATCAAGAAACTAATTTCTATTCGTTTCTTGGAAGTTTACGCCGCACTCAGAGATGTCGACGGCGGCAATGTCGGACAATTCGAACACACAGTCATCGTTACAGAAGGTGGACCTGAAGTTCTTACCGTCGCTTGAATTAGTTGCAATCCATCGTTTTCGCAAATTTCTAAGATATTTCGCATAACGATTATCAATCGAACACCCGTATCAGAGTTCGTACAGGGACGTTAGGTTCTGTTGAGTGCATCCCATCCCCTCGCTAATATCTCTCGCTCTGTACACCTAAATTCAAGTGGCCGTCAGGCATTTATGGCAAAAATTACAGAAAGTTCCTTTCAATGAACACACATCTCGAAGCATGCCGGGAGGTGACGCGGACCATGATGGGAGTTTCGCTGGCGATGAATTTGATGAAGAGTGGGACGAATCCTGGGATGTAGAAATTGAGGAAGGATTCGATTTCATCGAAATCGCAAAATCAACTCTTAAATTCTTAATCCGATTTAGATTACCACTGATTGCGATACTATTCGTTGGAATATTAATTAGCTCAGCAACGGTAGTCATTCCGATGATTTTTGAAAAAGAAGAGGCGATTGGCCCACAATCCTACTTCTGGAGGTTTGATGTTGAACGAGTAATCGGAGGGGCTGAACACAGCGTATTTGTCGAAGACGGAACTACCGAAGAAATCTCCTTCGCCTTTGAACAACCAACCAATGTTTCATATGTCTATGTAGGTGCACATTTTAGCGAAAATAATGAAAATATTGGAGTTAATCTGTGTGATTATGTGACCGTTGTCATCAATTTGCAAACCGTCAACCGTACCGAAAGATATGATACTAGTCAAACTGAATCACGAACCAATGATTGCAACGTAGAAGGTGATGCAATTTGGTACCATTACAACCTCACCCTTCCTCCAATTATTGAATTCGAAGGAACCGAAGAAGAAGCTCTGTCCCATTGGGAAAATGTTGTGGGAACCGGCGTTGGTGTTTGGGTCATCGAGATTACTGTTGATACTCAATCTATTCTAGTCGATGAAGGTGAGGATGTGGATATCACGATTAATTTTGAAGAGTTTCGTGTCTCAATGGTCATCATCGAAGAGGAAGATAACCCTCAAGTCGAGTCTTGATGGCTTACTTGAGTGGAGTGAATTCAAGCCTTTTTCAGGCTCCGATTTCTGTATTATCAGCACGTCCAAATAGAGTTACAGCGATGATTGCAGAGAAAATCAAAAACATTCCTAATGCCTGTTGCGTTGAGGGTGTTTCAGAAAGTAAAAGAATACCCCATAAAATGGTAAGAATCGGTTGAAGAAGAACTGCAAAAGATGTATGGGCAGCAGGGAGGC
>Ga0302120_10001383_pt1 | contig 11390 bp, 10 predicted proteins | sample AG5_Bottom_MG_FD_203118 | JGI IMG/M metagenome (GOLD analysis project Ga0302120, IMG submission 203118) | Marine microbial communities from Western Arctic Ocean, Canada - AG5_Bottom | ecosystem: Environmental > Aquatic > Marine > Oceanic | place: Canada: Western Arctic Ocean | collected 2017-10-01 | reverse complement strand
TTCTGAATCCCTATTCCGATAGCCAATGCGATGGCAGCACCCACTGTAGCACCTTCGAATCCCGATGCTGCAGCTCCAAAGGCGACACCTACAGCCAGCCCTTCGGGGATGTTGTGTAGCGTGATGGCCGAGACCAGCAGCATGCTTCTCCGCCAGGTGTTTTCCACTCCTTCGGCTTCTTCAGGAGGAGCACCGGGGTGTAGGTGAGGTAGGAACATGTCAATCAGTCGCATGCACACTCCTCCCAGAAGAAATCCTACTAAGGCAGGGAACCAGACTGGCAGGTCTTTCCCTTCTGACATCTCAAGGGCAGGTGAGAGCAGAGACCAGAAGCTGGCAGCTATCATCACCCCGGCGGCAAATCCGAGCATAGCATCGAGGACTTTTCTGTCGAGCTCTTTGAAGAAAATCACCAGAGCTGCTCCAGCGGCAGTCATGAACCAGGTGAAAAGTCCCGCTATCAGTGCCTGTTGGACTGGACTGTATCCTTCCATGAACCCTATGATGTCCATCAGTCTGTTCGAGACTGAGGGCGTTGATAAGGTGTTTCTCACAACTCCGAGAAGGTATCAGCAAGCCAACCGAGGTCTTCTTGCCGATCTATATTCAGGTGCAGGTGAGGATCAGCGACTTCGATACGGCGCGGGTCTATCAGGTCGCGCAGCGAGGTGGATGGAGGAGATTGAATGACTCTAGCAACATCCTCTGCAGACAGAAGTATCGGATGGCCCCCTTTGCCTCCCTCAGTAGGACAACTGGTGACTACCGAGGAAATCAGAGATTCTAGGGTAGAGTCTGAGAATCCCGGACGGTCCACGGGTACGACTAGGATTCTCGGTCTGATGTTAGATTCTAAGTGACTGATTCCAACCTGTAGAGTCCCTGTCCTGCCTGCTCCCGGATCAGGGTTGACGATTACTCTGCAATCTACTGAATCCGTCACTTCATCGATTATGTTCTCGTTCGTGACCACCAGCGGCTCGAGGCCCTTAGCCCTCAATCTGCTTACCAGCCATCCGACTAGGTTGCCCTCTCCAACTTTGACTAGAGCCTTAGGCTGACCGAGGCGCTCACTAGACCCGGCTGCGAGGACCACGCAGCCGATGTCACCGGCCATGTGACCACCTTCAAGAATCGCTCATCATCTCTCGGCTGATGATGAGGCGTTGAATCTGGCTGGAACCCTCAAAAATCTGGACTACCTTCGCTCCACGCATCCTTCGAGCTACTGGATATTCCTCGGAGTATCCGTACCCACCGAAGACCTGCACAGCATCGGTGGTGACCTCCATCGCTATGTCGGCGGAGAAGCGCTTGGCGTGAGCAGCCTCGAGGGTGTTACGCTCTCCTGAGTCTGCTTTCTTCGCCGCCCTCCAGGTCAATAGTCTCGCAGCCTCAACCTTGGTAGCCATGTCTGCAATCATGAATGAAATCGCTTGATGATGGTAGATTGGCTTGCCGAAGGTACTCCGCTCGTTGGCGTACTGTAGCGCCTCCTCCATGGCACCGCGGGCATTACCAACTGCATGCGCGGATATTGTAGGTCTAGACAGATCAAACGCCTTCATTGCGTTCATCCATCCTCCATTCTCCTCTCCGCCGATGAGGTTCTCCGCAGGCACTCGGACATCGTTGAAGTCAACCGACCTAGTGTCCGAGCAGCGCTGCCCCATGTTCTCTTCCTTCTTTCCAAGTACTATTCCCGAGCTGTCAGCGTCGACGATGAAGCCACTCACCCCCTTGTATCCTGCTTTCTTGTCGGTGTATGCCAGCACGAAGAACCAGTCAGCGTGCCCGGCACCTGAAATCCACATTTTACTGCCGTTAATGACATAGTCATCACCATCGCGAACCGCTTGGGTGGAGATTGACTGGACATCGCTTCCCGCGTTTGGCTCGGTGACGCAATATGATGCGATGCAGCCGTCCGCTACTTTGGACAGGTAGCGCTGCTTCTGATCCTCGGTACCGCCAGTGATTAAGGGGTACGAGGCCAACATCGTGCTACCCGATGCGGTGGCGAAACCCGGGTCGCCCCAGCCAATCTCCTCGCAGATGAGAACTTCTTCGAAAGAACCCATCCCGTAGCCGCCGTACTCCTCAGGTATCTTGACCGTGAGCAGACCAAGTTCGTGCGCCTTTCTGATGGCTTCGCGTGGGAAGTTACTGTCACGATCCCACTTCGCTGCGTTCGGCTGCACCTCTGCTGCAGCAAACTCGTGCGCCATCTCCTGAAGCATAGCCTGCTCCTCTGACAGGCTGAAGTCTACCATGGCCCTAGGACTGGGGTCCCGGCCTTAGCGGTTCGCACCTCAATACGCCATACAGTCTAGAGGTATAGCATAGCCATGTAAGCCAGATAGCCACATACCATAGCCGCCCCGACTCGCTTTCCAATATGGCGTTCGTCTAGCAACATGGCCACGATGAAGCCAGAGGTCAGAACGACCACCCAGATGTCTCTCGCGGCGAATTCGGGGGCGATTATGAGGCCTCCAGAGTAGGTTGCGGCGACACCTAGTATGCCCATGATGTTGATGACGTTGGATCCGAGTACGTTGCCCACAGCGACACCACCCTGGCCGCGGAGGCCAGCTACAATGGTAACAGCGAGCTCCGGGAGAGATGTCCCTAGGGCTACGACAGAGAGCCCGATGACGGACTCGGAGATGCCGTAATCGCCCGCTAGTCCAGTGGCGCCTTCTACCAGCATCTCTGCCCCTGTCCATATCATGTACCCACCTACCGCCGTCACTGGAATGGCGAGCAGGATGTAGTCGGGGAGCCACGTGTCACTGTCCTCGATATCAGTCCCCTCTGCCTTAGAAGCACGGTAGGAATAGGAGTAGTAGGCAGCGAGGCCTAGCAGCATTAGGATGCCGAACTGCCATGCGATTCCACCAATTAGAACTGCAGCAAGCAGTATTGCCGTAGCCGCTGCCACCGCTACAGCATCACGGCGTACCCCCTGTCCCGGATCCGACGCGGCTCCAAGCAGAGACGCCGTGCCTAAAACCAGCATCACATTGGCAACGTTTGAGCCCAGTACACCCCCAACGGCGATTTCATGAGTCCCCTCGTTAACCGCTTCGAGGACTACAGCCAGTTCGGGTAACGAGGTCCCGATGGCGACGATGGTGAAACCTACCAAGAGAGGCGGCACCCGCAGTCTGCCAGCAACCGTAATGGCTCCTTGGACCACAAGCTCCCCTCCGAGCATCAGTAGCACGAAACCCAGCAATACTAGGGGGCCATCGGCCATACCCAGAGTAGTCATTTGACTCGCCGGGCGTTACTTCGCTCATGACCATTTGGTAGGGCAGCAGAGGGGACTTACAAGCACATCCTGTCGATGTGCCTAGAGACAAGTTCGGCTGTCGGAACCGTGTGATCCTCCAGAGGGGGTGAGAACGGCACCGGGGTGTCGAGAGCGCCGATTACCACCGGGGGGCTCTCAAGGCACCAGAACGCCTCTTCCATAATGCGACTGCTGACGGTGTTTCCAAACCCTCCTGTCCATTGGGCTTCTTGTAGGACCAGCAGTCGACCAGTTCTCCTGACTGATTCCACGCAGGTCTGTGCATCGAAAGGAGAGATGGTTCTCAGATCTACTACCTCAACCTCCACGCCGCGCCTAGAGGCCTCCGAGGCGGCCCTCATGGCAACGTGCACCATCGCGCCCCATGTGACAATGGTAAGGTCCCTGCCCCCTCTTACTACACGCGCCTTCCCAAGTGAACTCTCTCCTGCAGCGAGACGGTCGTGAACAGCATCTTTGTCCACCAATTGGCTGATTGATTCTCCCCAACCAGTCAGACCTCCTCTGAGCCCGTAGAGCCCTATGTGCTCAAGGAAAATCACTGGGTCATTCAGTTCATGCGATTCGATTAGGAGGTCGTAGGCGTCTTGAGGGGTGCTCGGGAATACAATTACCAGCCCTGGGTCGTTGATGAACCATGATTCGATCATATTAGCATGAAACGGTCCACTACGAGTCTTCCCTCCTAGTGGGATACGCACTGTGACCGGAACTTCCGCGCCCCAGCGCCAACGCAGTTGGGCAGCGTTGTTGACCAGTGCGTTCATCGCCAGCGCTGCGAAGCCACCGAATTGAATTTCAGCCACCGGCCGCAACCCCCCGAGAGCGGCGCCAATCGCTGAGTGGACTATCGCCGACTCGGACAGGGGCATGTCGAGAAGCTTGTCCGAGTGCCCCCTAGCTTTCAAGGGTAGATTCAATCCGAAGGCGCCGGCAACTTCCATGTCCTCTCCCATGAATACGACCCGGTCACCATGCTTGTCGGCTATCGAGGCCATGGCATCCTGAATGGCTCTGCTGTAGGTTCTGGCGTTGGACGCGTCAGAGAATTCCAAAGCCCCCTCTCCTAGTTCCAGAGGGCACTCGGTAAGTTCAATCTCATGCTCAAACCTCTCGTACTGTTCAGTGTGGCTGGCGGCGTCATGCAGACTCGTAATCCCCTTTGTCACTGTGTAACCTTCAGGCCAGGGCATTCCCTCCATCTCCTCACGAGCCGCATCCACCTTGGCCTGCTCCTCGGACTCCATGGCATCCAGTGTTTGCTCGCCGCAGCCCGTTTGGACTAGCAACTCCCTGTGATTTGGAACTGGGTCCTTCTCTGCCCAGTATGTCAGCAACCCTCTGTCGACATATCCGGGTGGGTTGCCCGAAGCAGCCCCGAGGTACAAGTCATCATGGTGATGAGCGTGACCGCACCCACGCATCGTCTCAACATGAATCAGGGTGGATCCACAACCATCCAGAGCGAATTCCCTCGCTACCGCTGTCGATGCGTAGAACAGCCCGGGATCAGAGCCATCAATGGTCCATGCCGGTATTCCCATGGCATGACCCTTGTCACCAAATGTCTCGACCCCTGACTGACCGGTAACGAAAGTGTCGAGTGCTATCTGGTTGTTCTGAATCATGAATGATATCGGTAGCCCCCTCACTCCGGCGAGGTTCATGGCCTCCCAGAACTCACCACTGCTACTGCATCCTTCACCTACTGGGGCGAGATGAAAACGATCTATTGAGAGCCTAGATGCGGCCAGAGCCACTCCTGTTGTTGTGGCACTGGCGATTGGTAGTGGAGCGGTTGGGGGAAGAATCCCCTTGTCCCAGTTGCCGATGTGAAGATCTCTTCCTCCTGCGCCCTCGTGTCCACCATTCATGTACGATCCAGACTTGCCCATCTGGGATGAGAAGACCTCTAATGCAGTCTGCCCCATGGCTATAGCCAGGCCAACATCGCGAATCATCGGTGCAATCACGTCAGCACGGTGCCGCTCGTCAGTGGAGATGTCGACGGCCCTGCGCATTGCGCTAGCGCAGGCGACTATCCCCTCCTGCCATGTCGAGCGGAAGCCCTTGCCTCCAAAACTCCCTCCATCGGGAGCCTCTATACCATTTGCAAACAAGTCCTTTAGATGCTCGTCAACGGCCCTCGTCCGAGTCATCATCCTCTGCCAATCCATGCGCTGTTCAAGGGTGATGGAGGAGTAGTGAGCAATCCTTCTGAGGCATAGTGTGGTGTCGACCAATAGTCTAGCAGTGCGGCGTTTTAGATGGATATCTGCAGTTCTCCTCGGAATCACCTCTGCAGCGTGCACGGAACTTATCTCAGGCGAGAGCAGACGGTCTAGGAGAGATTCCTCAAAAGCCCCAACAAATTTCTTAGAGAACAGGTGAAAAGACTCTCCTTCGAAAGAGTCCGGGGCGTCCATTCCATCCCAGCAGGTGGCGACTGCGATTAGATGTCCATCGTGTCTCTCTGCGAAGAACCTGAGCAGTTCCGCTCTGGCCGCCTCGGATTGCAGGGGCTTGGAGAACTCGAGGACATGGGCTGGCTCCCATCCTGCCCCCCAGATTACCGAAAGATCACTTTGGGAAGCTTCCTCTGAGGGAGATGAACTGACGGAGCCAATATCCTCTTCCAACTTATTGATTACATCGTCTCTGCGTTCGGCTTCAATCGCTAGTTCCCTAGGGTCGAGAGAAGCTTCTCTCTCCCAGATTTGCACATTGCGATGCCTTCCTTGGCCGCTGGAAGATCTATTCAGGGTGACCCTGACTCTGTTGCCGCAGTGTTGGCACCGCCTGTCCAAGCGCGCTGTCTCTCCACGCATCCTCCATACCTGATGCCGCTCGCATGACGGGCATTTCCACACCCCTTGACGCATGATTGCCATAATGGTCCGAGAGGGAACTAATACAACAAATCTTCGCTGTGCTGAACGGTTGAAAACCACAAATGAGTTAATATTAAGAAATTCGACGAATATCAGTAGTATATTTATTCTTAATACCACAAAAAAATGTTAGTTTCAACTAATACTTACCACAATTAATATTTTATGATATTGGAATCAACCGTGTCTGACCACTTGTGGATCCCTCCAGTTAGGTTGTACACATATCCCCCAGGGCTTCTTGAAGCTATTAGAAAACGCGCCACAGCAGCCGACCTGCCCCCAGTTCTGCAGTAAATTACCACATCACGGTCGTGAGGGACCTCTTCGACTCGTTGCGGGACTAAGTTGTGCTGGATGCGCAACGAGGTACCCTCTAGCGAGACGATTCTCTCCTCATCCATCCTCCTGACGTCTAGTAGGAACGGCGACCATCCTTGGCCAACTCTCTCGGCGTAATCGACCGGGTTGATTTCGAGCATCTCGCGCTGTGACTCTTCGATGGTGTCTGCTGTGTTTGAGCACTCTGTCGCATAACCGGAGAGGTCGGTCACCGTTACTCGGGATGGATCGCGTGAGTACGAGAGTGAACGCATCCCCATGCCGAGGGTATCTATGACCAGCAGTCTGCCGCTGAGCGGCTCACCAACTCCTAGAATAATCTTGATTGCCTCAGTTGCCTGTATAGAACCGACGATTCCCGGTAGGACTCCTAGTACGCCCGCCTCAGCGCAGTTTGGTGCTAGCTCCGTTGGGGGAGTCTTGGGAAACAGGTCGCGGTAGTTAGGCCCCCCGTCGAGATTGAAGGTGGTGACTTGGCCCTCGAATCTGTGAATGCTGCCAAACACCCAGGGCTTGCCCAGTATTTCGCAGGCGTCGCTGATGAGATACCTCGTTGAGAAGTTGTCAGAGCCGTCGATGACAAGATCAAAACTATCGATCAAATCGAGGGCGTTGTCGACTCCGAGTCTCGCCTCATACGCTTCGATTGTAACTTCAGGATTTAGATCACTTAGGCGACGCTCAGCAGAAACCACCTTCGCCTCACCGATCGAGGATGTGCCGTGCAGAACCTGCCGTTGCAGGTTCGAAAGGTCGACCGAGTCGTCGTCAATGATTCCTATCTTACCTATTCCAGCGGCCGCTAGGTAAAGCAGAGCTGGAGAGCCCAGTCCTCCGGCTCCTACTACTAGGATTGAGGCCTCATTCAGGAGCCTCTGCCCTTCTGGGCCGACCTCCGGGAGAGTCAAATGCCTCGCGTAGCGCGCACTCTGCTCATCAGACACGACTCTACGAGGAGGCCGTTCCAACATGGCCTCTTCGGCTGCAAATACCTGCTACCATCGAAATACATTCTGAAAGGCGGACCCAAGTTAGCGCCTCAATGCTGGTCTTCTAGCCATTTCTCGACATCCATTGCTGCTTGACATCCCATGCCCGCGGCGGTGATGGCCTGCCGGTAGCGCTTGTCTACCACGTCTCCAGCTGCGAACACACCTGAGACACTTGTCATCGTGTGTTCGGAGTGCAATATGTAGCCAGATTCATCCATCTCAACTTCGCCATCTAGGAAACCAGTCATTGGCTTGTGCCCGATGGCGATGAACGCCCCGGTGCAAGCGATTTCTTGCTCACTTCCATCCCGAGGATCCTCGAGGATTGCTCCGCTGAGGCCGTTCTCGTCAGAGAGCCACCTCTTGATCTGTCTATGAGTCATAATGTCGATCTTCGGATGACTCACAGCCCGTTCGTACATCACTTTCGATGCCCTGAATCCTTCGCGCCGGTGGATTAGTGTGACCTTACTAGCGAATCTGGTCAGGAAAGTCGCTTCCTCCATCGCGGAGTCACCTCCTCCTACTACAATGACCTCTTGGTCTCGGAAGAAGGCGCCGTCGCAAGTCGCGCAAGTCGAGATGCCTCTGCCCTTCTGCGCCTCCTCTCCTTCTACGCCGAGCCAAATGGCCTCCGCGCCGGTGCAGATGATTACGGACTCGGTACGATACTCCTCACCCTCTACCCATATGCCGAAGGGCCGCTCCGAGAAGTCAACTCTCTCGACATTCTTGTCCTGTATTTCGAGTCCGAAGCGCTCAGCCTGCTCGCGCATGTGAATCATCATATCGGGTCCGCCAATTCCAGAGGGGTATCCAGGAAAGTTCTCGACATCCGAGGTCAACATCAGCTGCCCTCCGGACATGTATCCGGCGAACATCAACGGGTCCAGCATAGCGCGCGCGGCGTACAGACCAGCCGTGTAACCAGCCGGACCTGAACCGATGATTATCACATTGTGTACTTCGTCGTCCACGGGCTCGCCAATGGCGGGACCTCCTTCAACCCTGCTCCGGGTATTCCATTAGATTTCCATGCCCCACCCCACTGAGGCTAACGACACCGTAGACACTAGGTGTTGAATCACGCATCAGGTGTCGCTGGCCAATGAAAACTCAACTATTAATTGCCGACGACTGTAACTGCTGGTCGGGCACAAGGAATCAAGATCGAGGAATGACTGATTCCAGTCCAACCGATAGAGTTTCACCGAACTCTCTCGACGAGAGCGCATGACTTGGAGGCCGGCTCCTCCTCCTACTGATGACGAGGAAGGTATCCGGGACAATCTCAAATCGTGGGATGCTATTGCCCATATGCACGCTCAAGGGAGCGGTGCGGAGTTCTATCGAATCGAGCAGTGGCTGGCCGGTGAGTCGAAACTTGCTCCTTGGGAAATCGAAGAGATGGGCTCAGTTAGGGGCAAGACGTTGCTCCACATGCAGTGCCACATCGGCACCGACACGTTGTCGTGGGCACACGAGGGTGCGCGAGTAACCGGTCTCGATTTTTCGCCGAACGCGATAGCAGAGGCCGCGCGATTCGCGGACATCCTCGGATTCGACGATGCTAGATTCGTGGTGAGCAGGGTTTCCGAAGCTGTCAAAACTCTCGAGGGCGAGCAGTTTGACATCATCTACACCGGTAGGGGCGCACTCTGCTGGTTGCCAGATCTGGGGGAGTGGGCACGGGTGTGCGCAGCCCTACTCAAGCAGGGCGGTACTCTGTATTTCGAGGAGAGCACTCCGATGGTAAACATCCTAGATCCAGAGGAAGGGCCGAACGGTCCACGCTTAGTCCCGAAATACGATTTATTCAACAAAGGCCCAATATCAGAGACCGGCGAGGGCAGTTATGCAGATCCAGAATGGCCAGGCAGAGGAGTTACACACTGTTGGGAGTACCGATATGACACCATCATCAACGCGCTGATAGAAGGAGGTTTCCGGATAGAGTTCCTGAACGAGCGCGATGAACTCTTCTTCACTCCGTGGCCAGAGTTCTTCGATTCTTCCCGTCCCAACTACTGGCGACTCAAGGAAGGCAATGTTCCGATACCTCTGTCATTCACTCTGAAAGCGACACGGCTGTGACTAACCGACCATCGCTGCGACTGCTCCGACAGCGGCTCGGGCATGCGGTTCCAACCGAGGTTCGATGTGTTCAGGTTCAGCTCCCGGGCCGATTATCCCGAGACCAATCGGCTTGTTATGTGATATCTGCAACTCAATGATTGCCTTGGTCACCGATTGCCCCATAACCAGTCCGTGATCAGTTTGCCCCCGTTCAATTATGCCGAGCACCACAGCGCCGTGCACATCCTCATTCTGAAGCATCCTATCAAGCGCCAGTGGCGCTTCCATCGAACCGGGTACCCAAGCTACTTCGGCGACATCCCAGTTCTTCATCCCGGCTTCATCACAGGCGTATTCCAGCATCTTCTCGACATACTCGCGATGGAAAGCGCCGCACACTATTCCGAGATTCACGCGTTATCCTCCATATTCCTCATCACTGTCTCAACGACCGCCTGTGTGCGAGAATCAATCTCGATGTTCACACTGCCCCCGACTCCCTTCTCTCCGATGGTTGTAATCCTCAGAGTTTCTGGGATGATGTGGAGGGCGAAACTCTCGTCAGACACTTCGCCGATGGTCAGAGACATACCATCGACGGCAATGAAGCCCTTTTCGAGAATGTACGGACGAGCCTCTTTCGGATTCTCGATAATCAGGTCTATGCCTTCTCCGCGTTCGGTTTTCCCAAGAATCTGCGCGGTTGTCATCACGTGGCCCGATAGGATGTGGCCACCGAGTTCGTCACCCATTTTCAGCGAGCGCTCGACATTTACCCAATCTCCTTCTTCCAGACTGCCAAAGGTCGTGCGTTCGAGAGTCTCTGGAATAGCATCGAAGCGAATCTGTGAGTCATCGATCGCGACCACTGTCATGCAGACGCCTTCGAGAGCGACACTAGCACCGATCTCTAGGTCATCTTCATGCCCAGCGAGTTCGACGACAAAGCTGCGTATCTCCTCACCGTCCTCAATTGCGAGTACTTGGCACATCCCGGAGATGATTCCGGTGTACATCCCTAGTCCTCCTCGTAGGGACCGCCTTGCGTACCAGGCCATAGGTCGAGAATGCGAGAGATGATTTTTCGAGTCCCGTCTAAGTCGTCGGAAAGACCCTCGACCCTGACGACTTTGATATGTCCATGACCCTGACTCTCCATTCCTTCTCGGATGGCATCGATCGAGTGCTTCTGGTCGTACCCAAGGGCGACCACATCTGGCTTCACGACTTCTAAGATGTTGAATATCGGGACCGACGGTGGGTTGCCGACTATCGCCTCATCGACAGGTTTCAGTCCAGCCACCATTCTTCTGCGTAACTCGTGCGTTGTGATTGGCTCGTGCTTCTGTTTGCGAACCGTATCATCATGCGCCACGACGACAACAAGTTCGTCTCCGAATGATCTAGCCTGTTCTACGTAGTGCAGATGCCCTGCATGCAGGAGATCAAACACTCCAACTGCCATCACCCGAACCATACTCTCAATCCTCCGATGTGCGTATCTGTCTCAATGCTTCGCTCATTCGCCAATCCCTAGTGCCTTGAGTATATCATCGCCTGTAACCATCGGTATTCCGCGCTTATTGGCATATTTACGAGCATCATCGACCGAAAGAGCACCGTCTCCGTCAGGCTGCAGCATCTCGGCTCCTATGGTGCAAGGTGAGTGCCCGGAGAGCCGGGCTATCGATACGGCCAATTCGGTGTGACCCTGCCGAGATTCGAGACCCTGCGGAGACTCTCTGCAAACTGGGATGTGCCCTGGGGTGC
>Ga0302120_10001382_pt1 | contig 11393 bp, 12 predicted proteins | sample AG5_Bottom_MG_FD_203118 | JGI IMG/M metagenome (GOLD analysis project Ga0302120, IMG submission 203118) | Marine microbial communities from Western Arctic Ocean, Canada - AG5_Bottom | ecosystem: Environmental > Aquatic > Marine > Oceanic | place: Canada: Western Arctic Ocean | collected 2017-10-01 | reverse complement strand
GTGAAGGGCGCTCGCTTCATGTCCGTCACAACTGGACAAAGTAAGTGAGGAATATCCTGATAAAGTTGCAACTCCACTTGCTTCGGGTCAATCAGCACAAAGCGCACTTGATCTGGAGTGCGCGTCAGGAGCATGGTCAGCAAAATAGAATTCAAACAAACCGACTTACCAGAACCCGTGGTTCCCGCAACCAACATGTGCGGCATCTTTGTAAGGTCTTCCACCGCCGGTTTCCCCAACGTGTCTCTACCCAAGACCATCGGCAAACGATTCTTATTCCAATCCAAATCCGCGCCTTCATAAACATCTTTCAAACGCACAGGATCTCTCTTTAAATTAGGCACTTCCACACCCACCGTGGTGCGACCCGGCAATGGATAAACAATCCGCACGCCGTGACTTCCTAAGGCAACGCCCAAGTCATCGCGCTGATTATTTAATTTCCGGACCGAAACGCCCGCGGCAAGTTGCACTTCAAACAAAGTCAACGTCGGCCCACGCTCTGCACCAATGACTGTGGCCGACAGCCCAAAAGCATCAAAGGCACCCTGAAGGCGTCGGCCTAGCTCATCAATCTCTTCTTGCATTTGAGATCGATCCACTCGTTCGCTCGGTGCAAGAATCGTTGAAGGCGGCAACGAATCCAAGCGGGGCTTCTTGACCCGACGCTTCGGCTTTTCCTGCTCATCAAATTCCACCTGAGCCGTGCGTGTTTCTGGGGCTGTTGAAATACCTGGAAGAGATTCCCCTTCGCCTAATACGGCGGCCACTGCTGCAGCAACCGGTTGGACAATTTCCTTGACGGGCTCTTCCTTGGCCGGATCCGCAACTTGATCTTTTTCGAGAAGGGCGCCCTCAGACATTTCTAACTCTGCCTGGGTCATCGAAGGAATATTCTGCAAAGGCGACCGTTTTCCCGCGGAATCGGCTATCTCTTCCTCCGGATGAAAAGGCTTGATCAGCTTTGAGGCGCTGTCCAAGGCCTTTCGTACTCCACGCTTTGCTTGTTTTTTATTCTCCTGCGTCTCCTCTTTCAATGAAATTCGCTTTGCGGACAGCGGCAATTCAGGCTGGCGTAACCGATCTTGTCCTTTTTTCAAAATATCCTTAATCAACGGAATAAAAGCCCATTCCGTAGCAAACAAAGACGAAATACTGCCCAACAAGAGCAGCAATACGGTCACACCAAAGCCGCCCAAAGCTGCCTCAATAGAAGGGAAAACCTGCGCTCCAAGCCACCCCCCCGTTCCAGCAGGAAAGGTCAGGCTGGGCTCAGACACTCCAGAAACGCCGTGCGAAGCAATGGAAACCGTCAACGATAAAACTAAAACACCAAGAAACTTCAGGGCTGGATTTTCACTCCCCTCCGGCCGCACTAGCCGAGCTAGGCCCCAAAAAATGCCAAAGCAAGGAGCCAAAAAAGCCCCGGTGCCTAAAAACCGCGTGAAAACATCCGCCAATACCTGCCCTAAATGCCCGCAAATATTGCCGCCAACATTACCAGCCTCATAGTCCAAGAGGGCTACGAAGGTAAAGACAGAAAATGCCGCCAAAATCATGCCAAACGGCTGACGCCCACTTCGGCCCTGAAAAGCATCCCAAGCTCTGCCACCACACCACACAAGAAGCGAAACCACAGCCATCCCTAAGGACCCTATCCAGCCAAAAACGATACGAAGCCCCTCCACAACGAAACCAAGATTGGCGCCGATGGAGCTAGGGCGGGAAGACGATTTTTTGCGGGTGGCCATGAAAGGATGGGGGGTGGCGGTCCCCTTCGCACTCATCCTAAAAAGAAAAGGGTCGCTATTCCAGCGAAGACGGGAAGGTCTGCTGAACTAACCATCGCGCCAGACTCGTTTTAGCCGAAGGCCCCTTTTTTTGCACTCCGCCAAAAGCGTCCAAGAGTGTCAAGGAGGCCTGCCTGGCACCCTGAGCCTCTGGATGATTCAGAACCACCCAATCTAAATGCTTTGCCTTCAATTTCCGCAAAGCCTCCTCGTGCCCCGATCCACTTTCTAAAGCAAAGCCGACAACCTTCCGACCCCCCTTCTTTGCCGCCAAAGTCTGCACAATGTCGGAATTCGGAATTAATTCTAAAACTCGCCCCTCGCCGGCCTGCATTTTCAGCTTTTTTTGAGAACATTGGGTTGGACGATAATCCGCAACCGCAGCCACAGCAATCAAACCATCGCAATCCTTCCAAAGCCGACGGCATGCGGACAACATTTCTTGAGCGGTTTCCACTAATTCCAACTGTGCACCCTTCGGGGGCCGCAATGCAACAGGGCCACTCACCAAGACGACTTCATGGCCGACAGCTAAAAGGGCGCGAGCAAGGGCATATCCCATACGACCACTAGAGTGATTGCTTAAAAAACGAACCGGGTCAATCGGTTCTCGTGTTGGTCCGGCCGTGACTAAGACCCTCACAGGGCTCGTTGCACTGCGATGAGGACGTCCGCGGACTCCACCATGCGGCCAAAACCTTCTTCCCCGCATGCCGTTGGACCGGAAACCGGGCCAACAAAAATCCAACCATCTTGCTTCAGTATCTGCGCGTTTCTCTGAACCGCAGGATTCGCCCACATTTCCGGATTCATCGCAGGAACAATCAAGCGTGGTTTTGTGACCTCGAAGGCCAAAGCCAAAGACCCCAGTAAATCTGGCGCTAAGCCCTGCGCAATTAAGCCCATCCGGTCTGCGGTAGCTGGAACCACCAAAAATAAATCTGCCGACCGAGCGAAAGCAATATGGTCCATACCCGCAGGGTCTAAAGGCTCCCATTCATGGTCGAGCGCTGGGTTACCCGTGACGCACGCAAACTGCAAAGGCGTAACCAAACCCGTTGCCGCCTCAGTAAGAACTGCCGTGACCTCATGGCCTTCTTGCGCCAAAGTGCTACAAACAGCGACTGCTTTGAAACAGGCTGCACTCCCCGATACTCCAACTAATATTTTGCTCATGCTTTCACCTTCAAACCTAACAAGGCAACCACTCCTTGAATCATTTCTTCTAAATCGTCGTTGACGACAACGTGGTCATACTCCTGGGCCCATTTCATCTCTTCTTCCACAATAGCAAGGCGGCGATTCATTTCCTCTTCTGACTCCGTGCCCCGCTGACGCAAGCGCGCTCTCAAGACATCCAAAGAAGGCGGTATGACAAATAAAGAAAGCATGGGAATGCCACTCTCCTTCAACTGTTTTTGTCCTTGCACATCAATCTCCAACAAGATGTCTTGGCCAGCCTCAATGCTCTTGTGTACATCGGAGCGCAATGTCCCATAGGAACGGCCGTGGACTGTGGCGTACTCCAAAAAAGCAGCTTTGGTAACAAGGGCATCGAAGGCATCTTGTGAAAGAAAATGATAATCCTTTCCGTCGACCTCGTTCTTTCGCGGAGAACGTGTCGTGGCGGAGACTGAAAAATCCACGGTTGGATACGTCACCAGGCGGCGCCATAACGTGGTCTTTCCGGATGCCGTCGGCCCAGAAATTACGATCAAACGACCACGGTCATTCGACATTGGCCACCTGCTCTTTCAGCTGTCCAGCAAGAAGTTTCATGGAGACGACGAAGGCAGACATGGTGGAATCTCCCGACTTATTTCCCAGCGTTGTAATTTCTCGATGACACTCTTGCACCAAAAACTCGATCTCTCGTCCACAGGGGCCACCAGCCAGCAGGATCTCTTCTAAGCGAGTGAAATGAATTTCAAGTCGTGCAATTTCTTCACGCACATCGGCTTTATCAGCCAAGGCCACCATTTCTTTCGTCAAATCCAAGGATTCCAAGACGTCGGCCGATGCCATTGCTTCCTGAACGCGTTGCTGCATTCTTCCTTGCGCCGCTTCCACCGCTTTTGGGGCCCGCCGATGCACTTTCTTCAAAACGGCGGACAACTTTCGGAGCAAGGATTGCAATTCACGACGTAAGCGCTGCCCCTCGTTGGCACGAAAATCTTGTAAAGAATCAACGGCTTCTTTTAAAGCCATTATCGCTGTTTTCGCCACCGCTCGCGAGACGGAGGAAGACTCTGTCCCCTCTTCATAGGCACCGGGCAAAGCCAATAATTCTGCCATGCGGGGGTCTTGTTCCTCAAGACCAAGGCCCTTTTCCACTTGCCGCCATTCTTTCAAGTACCGACGGAGTACTTTTTTATCCATGACGGCCGCCGGATGTTCATGCAAACGAATCCGCAGATAACCTTGCACCGACCCTCGCGTCAACCGTGCCCGTAATTTCCCCTCTAGCACAGGCTCCAAAGCCAAGCGATCTGCGGGAACGCGTAATTTCAGGGACAGGCCTTTGCCATTCACGGAGCGTAATTCCACTTCCGCCGATGCAACCCGACCCTCCGCGCGCCCTCGACCGTACCCGGTCATGCTGAAAAGGGGCGGGGAAGAAGAATCCGCCACGTTTACAACCCTGGACGACTTCCTGGTTTTACCGCTGGATCGGCACCGTCCGCACAAAGCGGGCAGGCGTCGGCGGACCAAGAGGGGATTTCTAATTCCGTCAATGCGTAATAAGGGAGGGCATCAAAGGGATCCGAACGGCCAGAACGATTCACGATAGATGCAACGGAAACCAATCCTGCGCCCATTTCTTGAAGCATCACGACCACTTCTTTTGCGCTTTTTCCCGTCGTCACCACATCTTCAGCAACCAAGACACGCTCGCCAGGCTGAATGGAAAAACCTCTACGCAAAGCAAACCCACCTTTCGGGGCGCGTTCTGCAAAAACACCCCGTACTCCAAATGCCCGTGCTAATTCATAGCCGAAGGTTACTGCGCCCATGGCGGGACCAACGATGACATCGAAAGGGTTCTCTTCGTCAAGGTCAGTACGAATCACCGAGGCCAACTCCGCGCAAACCTCTTCAGAAAAGGAAGGGTGTTGCAGTAAGCGGGCGCATTGCACATAGCGCCCCGCATGCCGCCCTGAAGACAACAAGAAATGACCCTCTAACAGAGCGTTGGAATTTTTCAGCAATTCCAAAGTTCGTTCGGGAGCGTCAATCACGACTAGTTATTTTGCAGGGGAATCTCAGGGGCGCCTAAGCCCGCTGCATTCAAATCTTCGTTCATCACAGAGCCGACATCACTGTCATTCGTCCAGTGCAAAGCAAGTGCAGAAAAAAGAAATACAAAAAACAAACCGAAAGTGAAACGGTTGATGCCACCAGATCGCACACCAAAGGTTGCAGCACCGGCACCTCCGAAGGCGTCGGACAAGCCACCACCCTTACCTTCTTGAAGAAGAATCACCAAGATGAGAAGGAAAGCGGAAGCGAAGAAAATTGTGTAGAGAAGAAACTCAATCATGAGATGAGGCCGGGTTAGCTCCCGGAGACGGCGTCAAGGATGGGACCGAATTGGTCGATGGAAAGTGAGGCGCCCCCAACAAGGCCGCCGTCGACATCAGGTTGGCGAAGAAGCTCCGCCGCGTTGCTTGGCTTCATGCTTCCCCCGTAGAGGATGGGCATTTGCTCGGCGACGTCAGCCCCTAGGATATCCGACGCCATGCGACGGGATTCCTGGTGGGCGTCTTGAGCCATGCCCGGGGTGGCGGTTTCCCCCGTACCAATGGCCCAAACTGGCTCATAAGCCAGAGAAATTTTTGTGACGTACTGATTCTGAACCACCTTCAAGGCCTGAATCTGGCGCTCTAGCACTTCATAAGTCTTGCTGGCCTGGCGCTCTTCATAAGTTTCACCGATGCATAGCATGACCTCCAGCTTTGCCTTCAGGGCAATTTTCACTTTTTCTGCTATCCAAGCATCCGTCTCGCCGAACACATGCCGACGTTCACTATGGCCGATCAAAACCAGCTGCGCGCCCATATCGCGCAACATGTAAGGGCTAATTTCCCCCGTGAAGGCGCCTTCTTTTTTTCCCCAGCAATTTTGCGCGCCTAAAATGACACTACTACCCCGAAGATTTCGACGCACATGATCTAAGTGGACATAAGTGGGAAAGACAATGCATCGGCGTGAAGTGGACGCGCCATGATGGGCCGCAACCTGTCGGGCAAGGGACGAAGCCTTGCGCTTTGTGAGATTCATTTTCCAGTTTCCAGCAATAACAGGGGTACGAGTCATAAGACAGAAAGGTTTGAGGACGAAGAAACGTTGGGGCGCGAAAGGCGTCGGCCACAGGCCTCCAAAACCAAAGCGGTTGTTGACAAAGTTTGTGCAAAAGTATCCAAGCTCAAGGCCTGACTCGCATCAGAGATGGATTCTTCAGGATGAAGGTGAACCTCCACTAAGAAACCGTCGGCGCCCGCAGCAGCAGCAGCGTGCATCATGGCAGGAACCACACTGGCCACGCCGGTGCCGTGACTAGGATCTACCAAAATAGGAAGATGCGTGCGCGCTTTCAAAAGAGGTATGGCCGACAAGTCCAACAGGTTTCGCACGGCAGGGTCAAAATGCCGCAGGCCACGCTCACACAAAAGAATTTGTTCGCTGCCCGCATCGGCTAAATATTCCGCAGCATTCAAAAACTCAGACAAGGTAGCGCTCATCCCTCGCTTCAATAAAACAGGCCGTTGCATTTGGCCAACTTCCTTGAGGAGCGCGTAATTCATCATGTTTCGAGAACCAATTTGCAAAATATGGGCGTGCTCACCGACGGCATCTAAATCCTTCGGGTCCAAGGCTTCCGTAACCACCGCCAAGCCGGTTTGCCGCGCAACATCAGACAAAATCTCTAGCCCTGGACGGCCCAACCCCTGGAAAGCATAAGGAGAAGTGCGTGGCTTGAAAGCTCCACCGCGCAGGGCTGTGGCACCTGCCTGCTTGAGGCCCTTTGCCAAAGTCAGCAAGGTTTCGTGATCCTCGACCGAGCACGGCCCCGCAATAGCGGACGCGAACCCTCCTCCAAAAATGGCATCTTCCACCTGAACGGTCAAAGCACCCCGATAAGGGTCCCCCACATGAAAGAGGGGCTCTTTGGTTGCCTGAAAAGCCTCTACGCCCTCAATGGACAACAGGCCCTGCCGAAGGTCTTCCTTGATAACTCCTTGCTTGAAAGAGAGTTGCATAGACCGATTTCGATAGTCCGGCGTACCGACGACCTCTCCACCCCAGGTCAAACTCAAGGCACGTACCTCCCCAAGAACCCGCTCAAATTGAGCAGGAGCTAAAGAAGGCTGGAGGAGGAGGTTCATGGGCTGTGATTGTCCTTCTTTGGAACGGAGGGAACCAAGAAAAAGGCGAAAAATCATAGGTTTTCGGGCATTTTAGGTCAATCCCCAAGCTAAAGAACATTTCGGCATCGTTATCCTCTTAAGCCATGAATCGCTTGGAGAAAGAGGAACTAGAAAAGGAACGGCTCCATCCGGCCGCCATGTACTCCGCGGACTCCGCCGGAAGGGCCTTTGATGAAGTGCCCGACCCTTGGCGAACGCGCTTCGAACGAGACCGAGACCGCATCATTCACTGCTCGGCTTTTCGGCGCCTGATGTACAAGACACAGGTTTTTGTCAATCACGTCGGAGACAATCAACGCACGCGAATGACACACTCCTTAGAGGTCCTCCAAGTCTCTCGTTCTCTCGCGGCTGCACTCAACATGAATGAACCCTTATGTGAGGCGATTGCTTTAGCTCATGACCTCGGCCACCCCCCTTATGGCCACGCCGGCGAAAAAATGCTTGACGAGTGCATGAAAGGCTTCGGCGGTTTTTCCCACAACCGACAATCCTTGCGCGTGGTTGATATTTTGGAACGCCGAAGCCCAGAATACTTTGGACTGAACCTGACCGTAGAAACAAAGGATTCCCTGAGGAAGCATGAAACCGTGACCGATTTGGAAACAGGCCAAGCATTGCGCTTCCCCTTGCTAGAGGCACAACTTGTGGACTTGGCGGACTCCACGGCTTATCACTATCATGATGTTGATGATGGCATTCGGGAGAAAATCCTTGATCCAAGCCACATGGAAAAAGAACTTCCGCTCTGGGCTATGTCCATGGAAGCCGCGCGAAAGCGTCATCCCAATCATGATGATGACTTCCTTATGTGGCGTCGGGCGGCCAACGAACTTCTTGGCATTACCATTGAAGATATCCGTGCGGAATCTACAAAGCGCCTTGAGCAATCTTCCGCCTCTCACTTCAAACACGCGCAAACGGAGGAAAGGCGGCTGATTGGGCACTCCGCATCCTTCCACACCATGGTGAGTGACCTTCATAAGTACCTCTATGAGCATATGTATTTCAGAGAAGAGGTGAACTGGCACGTCCGCCGAGCCACCGACCTCCTTTCTCACGTTTTCCAGGCAATTCTAAAACAAGACGACCTGATTCCATCTCGTTTTTTTGCACACGGTGACTCCAAAGAGCGCGCGGCCTGCGACTTCCTTCAAGGCATGACGGACCGTTACGTAGAGCGAATTGCCAAGGACCTTGGCGTCCTACCGACCTACTAGTCCAGGAAGGCGCGCGCCGACGCCACACGCTTCTTCAAGAGAATCGCCCAGGGCCAAACGACAAGCAATCGCTGTAGAGAGGGCGCAGCCCGTGCCGTGCACCGCCGTAAAACCTTCCACACGAGGATGTGTATAAAGAACATCTGCTTGCTCAGGCCGTAGGAGAATATCTTCTACCAAAGAGCCCGCTTTCTCCGCATGACCGCCCGTCAACAACACGGCGGAAATATCGGCGTAATCCTCTCCCGCGCCATATTCACTTTGATTCGGCGTCACTAAAGAGGCCAACGGGAAAAGATCCTCTTTCAAAACACGCTCTCCACGCTTCGTTAATAAACGGACGTCCGTCGAAACCGACAAAGTGGCCTTGCCGATGGGGTCCACAATCAAGGGAAGTTCTGGATGGCCAAGGAGAAACTTTGCAACGGCACGCACGACACGGGCATTTCCCAAAGCCCCTGTCTTTACCGCTTTCACTCTACCAGACAAAAGTGCCACGCGCATATTCGCTACCACGGCGTCGGCCTCTTTAGGGTAGACCGCTTGTAACCCATACGAACTTTGCACCGTATCTACGGCCGGGATTCCAAAAAATTCACAGCCCAACAAATGGCAAATCCGCTCATCCATCTGTAACCCCGCACCCATGACAGGGTCGGAACCCGCAATGCAAAGAATGATCGGTGGGAGAGTCAACTCAATCCCAGCGACCGGCAATGTGGTAGCCACAATCCACGTAGAGGACATCGCCGGTGACGCCACTGGCTAAATCACTTGCCAAAAATGCCGTGGCATCTCCAACCTCTTTTTGAGTAATATTTCGTCGCAATGGACACACGCCTATATGCAAGTCTAGTTTTTCTTTCAGACCGCTCACAGCCGACGACGACAAAGTCTTCACAGGGCCTGCGCTGACCGCATTGACTCGGATTTTGCTGGGCCCTAGGTCAGCGGCCAGATAACGCACACTCGCTTCCAATGAAGCCTTCGCGACACCCATCACGTTATAGCCCGGAATCGCTCTTTTAGCGCCAATATATGAAAGAGTCACTATGGACCCACCCTGGGGCATAATTTTTTCCGCTTCCTTTGCCATTGCGCACAAGGAGTAGGAGGAAATATCCTGCGCCACGTGATAGCCCAAACGAGAGGTGTCGACGAAGCGTCCCTGAAGATCTTCGCGATTGGCAAAGGCGATGGCATGCACCATAAAGTCAATTTCCCCAAGTCGACTCCCAAGAACCTTGAAAGTGGATTGGATGGATTCATCACTAGTGACATCGCAAATCAAAGGCTCCCCTAAGCCTATAGAGGCAGCAAGCGGCGTGACTTTTTGGCGGAATCGCTCATTGGCGACGCACAAAGTAAGCTCTGCGCCTTGCTCCTGAGCTGACTGAGCAATAGCCCAAGCTAAACTGTTTTTGTTGGCGACTCCAAAGATAACGCCTTTTTTTCCTTTTAGAATCATGGTGACCGTCCTGTCCGTATTTCCCTTATTGTGCGTCCGCCCACAGCTGGTTGGAAGCCGAGAATGCAAAGAACCCTTAGAATACGTTCCTATGGCCGGCGAATCCGTTGATTTCCGACCTCTTGAAGACCTCCTTGGCCATGTTTTCCGGAATCGCTCCCTACTTCAGGAAGCTTTGACCCACGCCTCGGCCAAAGAGGCCCACAATGAGCGCCTTGAGTTCCTCGGCGACGCGGTCCTGAACCTCGTCGTGGTGGATCTCCTTTTTTCGCATTTCCAAAATGCGCGGGAAGGAGAACTTACGGAAAGAAAATCACGCCTCGTGTCTCGCGCCACACTAGAGAAAACAGCACAACAAATGGGCCTTGCCGAATGGGTTGAAATCGGCCCAAGTTTGGCCGAAGTGACTCCGTCGGTTTTAGGGAATGCCCTTGAGGCTTTACTCGGTGCAATTTATTTAGACACCCTCGTTCCCGATCGACTTTCTCATTGCACAGAAGTCGTTCGTGCTTGGCTAAAAGAACCGTGGAATCATCTCGTCGATGACCTCTTGCTGCCCGGCGTAAAAAGCCGTCTCCAGCATTGGGCGCAAAAAGAAAAAGGCACACTTCCAGAATACCGCGTTAAAGATTCTTTTGACCACCCAACCACACACGCTTTTTTAGTCACTGCGCGCGTCGGCAAACGAGAGTTCCCGGAAGCTTGGGGTTCCACAAAAAAAGAAGCGGAACGCTGGGCCGCGTGGGAAGCACTTCGTGTGCTCAATGACCATGCCAACTAAGCGACTCCAAAAAACGCCGTCCTTCCAAGACCTCAAAAAAACTTGGAAGATTGCGGGAAACCGGCCCCTTCACTGGGGTGGGCTGTGGGGTGCTTCGAAAGCTTGCCTTACGGCAGGGCTCAAACCACCGCTCTTATTAATTATCGCCGACTCCCATGCCGTGGAATTAGCGCTTGATGACTTAACGGCGTTCGGCGCGGGCGGAGTCCCTTTTCCTGCACGAGAGAGCAGCTCAGGAACAGAACCCGAAGTCCTCCGTGAGCGTCACCACGCCCTAGACTTGGCACAGCGAAAAGGCTTCGGTGGCATTTTGGTAGCCCCAATCTCCGCACTTTTACAACCCGTACCCTCGGCAAAAGACAAAACGCTGGAGTTACACCTCAAAGAAAACATGCGCGTGGATCCAGAGGCGTTTATGAAACAACTGTTGGGCGCTGGGTTCGAACGAGTGCCGTCCATTCATGAGCCAGGAGAGTTTTCCCGACGTGGCGATATTCTAGATTTTTTTTCTCCCACAATGGGAGAACCCCTACGTCTTGAATTTTTTGGCGATGAACTAGAAAGCGTACGTGTCTTTGATTTAAAAACTCAGCGTACGCGACATGTTCTCAAAAGCGTCGTGGTCCCCTTAACTCAAGACCTCCCGCTTGTCGGAGCCGCACACGACACGCTTCTCCTTGAGCGCCTTCCAAAAAACTTTTCTGT
>Ga0302120_10001380_pt1 | contig 11410 bp, 8 predicted proteins | sample AG5_Bottom_MG_FD_203118 | JGI IMG/M metagenome (GOLD analysis project Ga0302120, IMG submission 203118) | Marine microbial communities from Western Arctic Ocean, Canada - AG5_Bottom | ecosystem: Environmental > Aquatic > Marine > Oceanic | place: Canada: Western Arctic Ocean | collected 2017-10-01 | reverse complement strand
TGTTATTGTTATTGTCAGCTATGCGTTACATGCTGATGGCGCGCTTTGGCAGCACCTGCTTGATACGGTACTTAATGAGTACCTAGTGAACTCTTTGTTGCTATTGCTTGGTGTGGGTGTGGGTGTGCTTTTGTTGGGTGTGCCTACTGCATGGTTGACCAGCATGTGCAGTTTCCCAGGACGTCGCTGGTTGAGCTGGGCGCTATTGTTACCCTTAGCAATGCCGGCTTACATCATTGCCTATACCTATACCGGATTATTAGACTTTGCAGGGCCAGTACAAACGTGGATCAGAGACCTAACGGGACTAGGGTACGGTGACTATTGGTTCTTTGAGATCCGATCTCTAGGTGGGGCCATTGTGATGATGTCTCTAGTGTTGTATCCCTATGTATATCTCATGGCCAGGGCTGCATTTTTGGAACAGTCAGTCAGCAGTATTGAAGTGGGTTGTAGTTTAGGCTATTCACGCTGGCGTGCTATGTGGAGTTTGGCTTTACCTATGGCTCGGCCAGCTATCATTACAGGCTTATCGCTGGCTTTAATGGAAACCTTGGCAGACTACGGCACCGTGCAATATTTTGGAGTGAGCACCTTCACTACGGGGATCTTCCGTACCTTTTATGGTTATGGAGATACCGCCGCTGCAGCACAACTTGCAGCCAGCTTATTGGCTTTTGTGATGTTGCTGGTGTTGCTTGAGCGTTATTCCCGTCGCCGTGCACGCTACCATTCGGCGGCAGAATCTAGGGCTCGCGCAGATTTAATACCGTTAATGGGTAGTAAAGCAGTTATGGCTGCTGTTTTATGCTCAGCACCCCTTACGTTTGGTTTTATTATCCCAGTAACTCAGCTGTTGTTATGGGCCGTTTTTGAGGCAGAACCTTTAGGCTGGGACTTTGTTAGCCTTGCATGGAATTCATTTAGCTTGGCCTTTTTAGCTGCCATTATTGTTGTGACGTTGGCCATTATTTTGTCCTACGCAAAGCGAACTAAACCTATTAAACCTGTGCGCACGGTGATTGCTATGGCAGGCTTCGGCTATGCCCTACCAGGTACTATTATTGCGATAGGGGTTTTGATTCCATTATCATGGGCAGACCACAGCCTCATAGCACTCTTCGAAAACTTTGGTTGGGATAACCCAGGCCTCATTTTATCAGGCAGTTTGGTGGCCTTGTTATTCGCATACACAGTGCGTTTCTTGGCCGTAGCTCTAGGTAGTGTTCAGTCAGGTTTAGAGAAGATTAAACCAAGTTTAGACCACGCCGGCAGATCAATGGGCCACAGTCCTTTGGCCATCTTACGTAAAATCCATGTGCCTTTAATGCGCACTTCTATACTCACTGCTGTATTGATTGTATTTGTAGATGTTCTCAAAGAGTTACCAGCAACGCTGATACTGCGGCCATTTAATTTTAATACTATGGCGGTACGGGCTTACGAGCTAGCCTCGGACGAAAGGCTAGTTGATGCAGCCCCTGCTTCCATTATGATAGTACTCGTTGGGCTTATTCCCGTGCTGATGCTACACGCCTCTATTTCCCGTCGCAGGCCACACTAATATGAGAAATTCTAAATGACCATGTCTTTTGATAGCCCAGATCAGCACTTGCTGGTCGATAAGGTAAGTATTGCCTATGGCCAAAACACTATAGTTCACGACGTGAGCTTGGCTGTAGGGGTTGGGGAAATTGGCTGTTTGTTAGGCCCCAGTGGCTGTGGTAAATCTACATTATTGCGCGCTATTGCTGGTTTTGTACCATTGCAATCTGGCAGTATAAGTTTGGCTGGTAAAACCCTTGCTAAGGATGATTTTTGTTTGCCAGCTGAAACTCGAAATGTGGGTATGGTGTTTCAGGATGTGGCCTTATTTCCCCATATAAATATTGCCGCCAATGTGGCGTTTGGTTTGCATCACTGGCCCAAGGCAGAGCAAGTGCAACGGGTGGAGGAGTTGTTAGATCTGGTTGGACTAAGTGGCTACCAAGAACGATATCCCCATGCCTTGTCCGGTGGCCAACAGCAGCGTGTTGCCTTGGCCCGTGCGATAGCACCAAAGCCAAGTTTGTTATTATTAGATGAGCCTTTTTCTGGCCTTGATGCTATGTTGCGAGAAGAACTGGTGCCAGAAGTTGGCGCGATTCTGCGACAAGAAAAAATCCCTGGGTTGTTGGTTACCCATGATCAAACTGAAGCCTTTACAATGGCCGATCATGTGGCGGTAATGAATCAAGGTTGTATCGAGCAGTGGGATACAGCCTACAATATTTATCACAAGCCAGACGGGAGGTTTGTCGCTGACTTTATAGGTGAAGGAGACTTCTTGGCCTGTAATGTGAGTAGCGAAACGTGTGTAGAATCACCTATAGGCCACTTATGCAGTGACCGTCCTCATGGCTTTTCAGTAGGGCAAGAAGCAGAAGTTTTTATTCGTCCTGATGACGTGTTGCACTTGGATGATAGTCCTATAACGGGGCGTATTATCAGTAAACGCTTTCGGGGGACTCACTTCTTATACCGGGTTTTGATAGCAGGTAATCAAACCTTGTCCTGCTTTGCAGACTCTCATCATAACCATGAAATCGGTGAGGAAATCGGTATTAAACTCTCGCTAGATCATTTGATGTTGTTTTAAACAAACCGCATCGACAAATCAATGGCGCGGCAATCTTTGGTTAAGGCGCCAATGGAAATGTAGTCAACACCTGTTTCTGCAATGGGGCGAAGGGTTTGTTCAGTAATGCCCCCAGAAGCTTCTAGTTCTGCTCGTCCTGCGCAGAGCTCAACGGCCTCGCGCATTTCACGCAAGGTGAAGTTGTCCAGCATTATGCGGTCTGCTCCAGCGTCTAATGCCTGTTGTAATTCATCCATAGACTCTACTTCAACTTCTACAGGTTTGGCAGGTTCTTGCCCCCGAGCGGTAGCAATGGCTTGGCTAATGCCTCCGCAGGCAGCAATGTGGTTTTCCTTGATCAAAAATGCATCATATAAACCAATACGATGGTTGTAGCATTGACCACAAGAAACGGCATATTTTTGCGCCTTACGTAGGCCTGGAATAGTCTTTCTAGTATCTAGCAATTTAACTTTAGTGTCTGCTACTAAGCCTGCGTAATAATGAGCGATGCTGGCGGTGCCAGATAAACACTGTAGAAAATTCAACGCGCAGCGCTCAAAAGTAAGTAAGCTACGGGCATTGCCGTAGGCTTGAAATAACAGTTGGTTGGCTTCGGCTTGTTGACCATCAGCCACCATCCAATCTATAGAGATGGTAGCGTCTACTTGGCGTGCCACTTCGTTAACCCAATCCACGCCACAAATGGTGGCAGCTTCGCGAGTAATAATTGCTGCAGAAGCTTGTTCATCTGCCGGAATCAGACGCGCTGTAATGTCTCCATCTCCTACGTCTTCTAATAAAGCCGCGCTCACGTTTGCTTGTACGTCTGCCTTGAGAAAGTGGGCGTTGAGAAAATCGGTCATGAGGTGGTTCCGCGCTAGAATTGGTGTAGGTCAGTTGAGCTCATGATACCACAGCCCTAGCGTGGGTTTAGAGAACAAATGATAAAGTAAGTGGAATGCTGATCAGTGCCATTAAGTTACCAATCAACACGATAGAGGCTACTCTTTTAGGGTCTTGTTGGTATTGCTCTGCAACCATGTAGTTCAGTACGGCTGGTGGTAAAGCGCCAAAAACAATTAATACTGCATATTGCTCTGGGGGGAGTTTAAGGAAAACTTGTGCTGCCATGGCCATTAAAATGCCAGAAACTGGACAAAGAATGGCGCCTACTAAGCCAACTTTCCAGTCATCAAACTCTATGCTGGTTAGGCGAATACCTAAAGTGAAAAGCATTAATGGAATACAGATTTGCCCTAACATATCGATGGGTAAGTTAACGCTGCTGGGCAATTGAAGGCCACTTAAAGCAACAGCAAATCCAGCTAGGGTGGCTAGTATAACGGGCTGTTTAAGTAAGCTTGCTAAACGCATTTTTGGGTTAATCATAAAAATGCCTAAGCTAAAGTGCAGGGTCATTTCCACAATAAAACACACTACAGCAATGGCTAAAAACTCATCACCAAAGGCCAATAAAATTAACGGTATGCCCATGTTCCCCACGTTGTTAAACATCATGGGGGGTAAGAAGGTTTTACTAGACCAAGGGGACATAGCAATAACAGGCCACAACAGTAAGCCAGAACCCAATACAACAATAATAGCACCCACCGCCATGGGTCCAAGGTGGCCAATGGGTACCGACTGGTCGGCCAGTACCACAAATACCAATAAAGGTACAAAAACTTCCATGTTTATTTGGTTGATGAGCTTTATGTCTGGTTTGCGCCAACGGCCATACCCATAACCTATGGAGCAAATAGCTACGAGAGGAAAAACCGTAGCAAAGACGCGCTCAATAATACTTTGATCCATAAATACCCAAATTACTCTTGTGTTTTAACCCGGCCCAGCACCGTATGCTACGGCAGGCAACCAAAGGCTTACTTGTGGCCAAGCTAAAAGTACAAACATACCAATTAATTGTAAAACAATGAAGGGCAATACACCTTTATATATGTCTGTTAGCTTTACTCCCGGAGGGCATACCCCTTTTAGGTAGAACAAAGCGAAACCTACGGGGGGTGTTAAGAAGGATGTTTGTAAAGCCATGGCCACTAACATCACAAACCAAACTAGCTCAGGATTATCTACCACACCGTAACCGTTAATGTTTAAACCTAGTGCAGAGATTACCGGTGCTAACAGAGGTAATACGATTAGAGTGATCTCAATCCAATCAAGAAAGAAACCTAACAAAAAGATTATGCCTAAGATGAACACAATAATGCCGTAAGGGCCAAAAGGTAACCCTGTGAGGAATGATTCAATCAGTTCGTCACCACCCAGTTCACGTAATACAAGGGCAAAACAAGTCGCGCCGATGAAGATGGCGAAAATGTAAGCGGTGGTGTTGTAGGTGCCGTTTAGAGCTTCTTTAACCACACCAAAATTGAGCTTACGGTTATAAGCAGCCAATAGGGTTGCACCTAATGCGCCTACGCCAGAGGCCTCTGTAGGTGTTGCAACACCGGCGAAAATTGAACCTAGTACCATGAAAATAAGAAATAGAGTAGGTAGTATGCTTTTAATTACACGCCATACCACACCCCAACTTGGTGTTTGAGCACCTTCTGGAATTGGAGCGTAATGAGGTTTTAACCAACCTATAATGAGAATGTAAGTAATGTATAAGGAACCGAGTATAAGACCGGGAAATACAGCACCCATGAACAGATCACCAACAGATAAACCCAATTGGTCGGCCATGATGACAAGCATGATGCTTGGCGGTATGAGAATGCCTAATGTGCCTGCGCTGGCAATGGTGCCTAAAGCTAGAGGCATATGATAACCCTGCTTTTGCATCGCGGGTAAGGACATCACTGCAAGCAACACTACTGAAGCACCTATAATGCCCGTTGAGGCCGCTAAAATAATACCAATGCAGGTGACGGTGATGGCAAGTCCGCCACGAACCTTGCCAAATAGGTCTTGCATGGCGTCCATTAAACGTTCGGCCACCCCCGATTTGTCGAGCATTATGCCCATGTAAATAAACATGGGCAGGGCGACTAAGATCCAATTGTCCATGATTTTATAGATACGGTTAACCACTAAACCTAAAGTAGTCATGTCTAGGCCGGTAAAGGTATCCAAATAAATATCAGCAAAGTAGCCAACCATGGCAAATAATACGCCCACACCACCCAATACCCATGCTACAGGCACGCCGGTAAACAGCAGGAGGATGAAGCTAGAAAACATCGCTATAACTAAAATCTCATTGGCTTCCATGGTTATTGCTCCTCAAGGGCTGATGGCCTACGTAAACCTTCAATAGAACGTAGTAAGCGGGTAAACATGGCTAATAAAAGTAAGCCGCAACTGGCGGGTATCACGCCTTTAATGATCCACCGGTAAGGTAGGCCTGATTGAGAATCAGATGTTTCTCCAACACGCCAAGCTTCGTATACAAAGTCAAAGCTATTAATGAAAACCGTGCCTATAAAAGGCATGGCCAAAAATAATAAACCAAATATTTCCACCCAATGTTTAGCTATGGGGCTCATCTTTTGGTGAAATAGGTCCACACGCACATGGGCGTCTGAAACTTGGGTATAAACCATGCCAAACATCACACCAATGGCATACAGGTGCCACTGTAATTCTTCTAAGGCGATCATTCCGTTGTGAAAACCACGGCGTAGGATAATCTGGCTAATAATGGCAATTATGAGAGCGATATACACCCACGCAATGGCTTGGCCACTGCGTTTAAGTAATAGTTCAACACGGTCGGCAAAGGTTATTAAAATAGAGGGCTGCATAGTCTTCTCCAAGGTAGAGATAAACAAAAAAGCCGCTCTGGTATCTCAATGTGATATCGGAGCGGCTTGAGGTTAGCTTATGTAGGCTTATCTTACAGCGCGTGGCAAGAATGCATTAGCTTCCCAAAGATCGTAACCGGCACGGAATTCAGACAAGTCTGCCCATACCTTAGCGAAGAATGGATCTTCTTCAGAAAATTCAACAGCAACTTGGTCCCAAGTTGTTGAGAAAGTATCCAGCATCTCTTGGCTCCAGTAACGAATCTGTACGCCGTTTTCTTCAGCCTTAGCCATCACTGGGAACTGAGCTGATTCGCCTTCAGCAAACGAGTTAGTTAAAGACGCACGACATGCAGTTTCAACAACTGTTTGTTGGCGTTCAGACATCTTAGCCCATGCATCACCGTTAACTAACAACTCAAACACAGTGGCTTGTTGATGCCAACCAGGGAAATAGTTGTACTTCACAATCTTGTGTAAGCCTAAGCGTTGGTCAATGGCTGGTTGGGAGAATTCTGTTGCATCAATAGCGCCTTTCTCAAGTGCACCAAAGATTTCGCCGCCTGGTAAGCCTACGGTACTAACACCTAGCTTTTCCATAACCTTGGCACCTAATCCAAAGAAACGCATGTTCAGGCCTTTTAGGTCTTCTGGAGAGTTGATCTCGTTTGCAAACCAGCCTGATGTTTCAGGGGAAAGAATCGAACAAGGCAATACATGTACGTTATAACCGTAGGTGTCGTACATTTCTTGGTAAAGTTTGCCACCGTTTCCGTACAACATCCAAGCTAGGTATTCACCGGCTTCTGGACCAAAAGGCACGGCGGAAAAAATAGGTGAAGCTGGCATTTTACCAGAGTGGTAACCTGCGGTGGTGTAACCGGCGTTTACTTTGCCGCTAGATACGGCATCAAGAATTTCTGATGTGGCAACTAGTTTTTTAGGTTCATAAAACTTCATTTTTAACGTACCACCACCCAACATGTTAATGGTGTCGGTGATGTTAATGATAGGACTGCCTAGTGCAGGTAAGGACGAAGGGAATGCTATTGGGGTTTTGAGCAATATTTTTTCTTCAGCAATAGCCGAAGTTGATACAGCTGCTAATGCTAAAGATGCGGCGGTAGCTGCAATGGTGGTTTTGATGAATTCCATAATGAACCTCGTGGGTCGTTGTTTTTATACAGGTTATGATCTCGTTTGGATAATTGGTCATACCAATATACCGTGCGAGTGTTCACAGCTTAAGTTGTAACCTACATTGTTGTCAACATATTCTTATACTTATGACTTTAAAGGCGAGTTTAGTCAGATTATTATGTATCGATAGTACGGTAATATATATTGACCAAGGTAGTGTAAACAGGTTACTTTGGGGGCTATGTAAAATTGGTAATACCAATAGGGAGCACTTATGGCGTATCAGCGGGTAAAGCAGCCTAGAATATCAGATGTGATCATGGCGCAGTTAGAAGCCATGATATTAGAGGGCAGCCTTAAGTCAGGTCAGCAACTGCCTCCAGAGCGAGAGCTTGCTATTCAGTTTGAAGTATCCAGGCCTTCTCTAAGGGAGGCGTTACAAAAACTTTCGGCTAAAGGGCTTATTGTAAGTCGGCAGGGAGGAGGGTCGTTTGTTTCTGAAAGTGTTGGCAGTAGTCTGGTAGATCCGCTCACGGAATTATTATCTACTCACCCAGACGCTCAATATGATCTGCTGGAATTTCGCCATGCTTTAGAGGGTGTGTCGGCCTATTACGCTGCGCTAAGGTGTACTCAGGCAGATAAACAGAGATTGCAATCGTGTTTTGTGAACCTGCAAGCAGCCCATGATAAAAAGTTGTTTGAGCAAGAAACCAAAGCCGATGCCGAATTTCACTTGGCCATTGCTGAGGCGTCTCATAATGCTGTGTTATTACATACTATGCGGTCTCTGTTTACGTTGCTTCATAAGAATATATACTCTAACTTGGAGAGTATTTATCCCAAGCGTGATACACGAGAGCGTATCCATAACCAGCACCGAGTGTTATTGGATGCTATTGTTGCAGAAGATCCAGAAAAGGCTCGCAATGCCGCTCATGATCATTTGGCTTTTGTAGAAGAGGCAATTATAGAGCAAAGTAAAGACTCAGCCCGCCAGGAGCGGTCTATGAGAAGGCCTGGAGTATGATTTTATAAATGTAAAATATTTACTTTATGGTTGTATTTTTATCGTAAATTGGCATTATTTTTGTAATTATTGTAGTATTACTACATAATATTTTATGACGTGCTGAAGTGAAATTATCTTCGGCAGTAGTGGATAGGGGAATACGTGTGCAGTCTCATTCAGATATAGATCCAATCGAAACTCAAGAGTGGTTAGATGCCTTAACATCGGTCATTAAAAACGAGGGCGCAGATCGTGCTCGATACATCTTGGCACAGCTGGGCGAACAGGCCCGTTTACAAGGTGCGAAGGTAGAAAATTCACTCACTACGCCTTATGTAAATAGCATTGCTCTTAACAATGAGCAGCATATGCCTGGTGATTTATTCATCGAGCGTCGTATTCGGTCTTTAATTCGTTGGAATGCCATGGCTATGGTGATGCGCGCCAATGATAATGACGATGGTTTGGGCGGGCATATTGCTAGTTTCTCTTCATCAGCTACTCTATATGATGTAGGTTTTAACTATTTTTTCCGCGGCAATACGGATCAACAAGAAGGTGACTTAGTATTTTTCCAAGGCCATATTGCTCCTGGTATCTATGCGCGGTCCTATTTAGAGGGACGATTGACTGACGAGCAAATGGACAATTTTCGCCGTGAGGTGGATGGTAATGGTTTGTCGTCGTACCCCCATCCATGGTTAATGCCTGACTACTGGCAGTTCCCTACGGTTTCAATGGGTTTAGGTCCATTGCAGGCGATTCATCAAGCCCACATTATGCGCTACCAGCAGCAGCGCGGATTGGTTGAAAATGGCGACCGTAAAGTATGGGCCTTTTTAGGTGATGGCGAATGTGATGAGCCTGAGTCGTTGGGTTGCATTTCACTAGCGGGCCGCGAAAAACTAGATAACCTTATTTTTGTGATTAACTGTAACTTACAGCGTTTAGATGGCCCTGTGCGCGGCAATGGTAAGATTGTGCAAGAGCTTGAAGGTATCTTTAGAGGCGCTGGCTGGCATGTCATTAAAGTTCTGTGGGGGCGTCACTGGGACCCTTTGTTAGAGCGTGACACTCTTGGTTTGTTGCAAAAACGGATGAACGAAGTGGTTGATGGTGAGTTGCAAAACTACAAAGCTATGGGCGGTGCCTATACTCGTGAGCACTTCTTTGGTAAGTATCCAGAGCTGCTAGAGATGGTGGCAGACTACACTGACGACGATATTATGAAACTTAACCGTGGTGGCCATGATCCTTATAAGGTTTATGCGGCCTACCACGAAGCGACACACACGATAGGAAGGCCTACAGTTATTTTGGCTCAAACTGTTAAAGGCTACGGTATGGGTAAGTCGGGCGAAGCAAAGAACCCAACACACTCTCTTAAAAAGCTTGATATGGACGAAATGGAAAGTTTTTGTGAGCGTTTTAATATCCCATTAACCCGTGAACAAATTAAGAACGTACCTTATTACCGTCCAGCACAAGATACGCCAGAAATGAAGTACATGCGTGCCAGGCGAGAAGCCCTTGGTGGTGTGTTGCCGAGTCGACGCAGTGATTTTGAGTCCCTAAAAACCCCTAGCTTAGAGTCTCTTGGCGGACAATTGAAATCTAGTGGTAAGCGGGAAATATCCACCACTATGTCGTTCGTTCGTACCTTGACTACGTTGGTTAAAGATAAAGAAATTGGCCAGAGAGTTGTGCCGATTGTTCCAGATGAAGCTCGTACCTTTGGTATGGAGGGTATGTTCCGCCAGTTAGGTATTTATACAGCAGAAGGGCAGAAGTACGTGCCTCATGATGCTGATCAAGTAATGTACTATCGTGAAGATAAGGCCGGCCAGATACTCGAAGAAGGTATTAACGAGGCGGGGGCTATGTCCGCATGGTTGGCCTGTGCAACTTCATACAGTAATAATAATTACGCCATGATTCCGTTTTACATTTTCTATTCTATGTTTGGTTTCCAGCGCGTTGGTGATATAGCGTGGGCTGCGGGTGACAGCCAGGCTCGTGGTTTCCTTATTGGAGCCACAGCAGGCCGTACTACGTTGAATGGTGAGGGATTGCAGCACGAAGATGGCCACAGTCATATTTTGGGCAACTTGATCCCCAACTGTGTTACTTATGATCCTACGTATGCTTATGAACTGACGGTTATTATTCAAGACGGCCTGCATCGCATGTATAACCTAAAAGAAAACAAGTTCTACTACATTACCGTGATGAACGAAAACTACCATCAGCCAGATATGCCAGTGGGCTGTGAGGCTGGAATTATCAAAGGTATGTATTTGTTAAAAGAGATCAAGTCTAAAGCCAAAAAACGAGTTCAGTTGCTGGGCAGTGGCACTATCTTACGAGAAGTTGAAGCTGCTGCAGAGATATTGTCTGAGGAGTTTAATATTGGTGCAGACATTTGGAGTGCCACAAGCTTTAACGAGTTAGGGCGTGACGCGCAGGATGCAAGCCGTTGGAATATGCTACACCCGGAGGCCAAGCCAAGGCAAAGCTATGTAGAAGAGTGTTTTTCTGACCATGCGGGTCCAATTGTTGCTGCTACAGACTACGTAAAAGCATTTGCGGAACAGATTCGTGAGTTTGTGCCTGCCACCTATAAGGTGCTGGGCACTGATGGATATGGCCGTAGTGATAGTCGCGGAAAACTTCGAGAGTTTTTTGAGGTGAATCGTTACTACATTGTGGTAGCAGCGCTAAAGGCTTTGGCAGAAGACGGTACCATAAAGGTGAGTGAGGTTTCGCGGGCCATTAAAAAGTTCAATATCGACAGTGATAAGCCAAATCCAGTTCACCTGTAAGCTGCTGACGAGAAGAGGACATAGACATGGCAACAAGTAATATGAT
>Ga0302120_10001379_pt1 | contig 11411 bp, 7 predicted proteins | sample AG5_Bottom_MG_FD_203118 | JGI IMG/M metagenome (GOLD analysis project Ga0302120, IMG submission 203118) | Marine microbial communities from Western Arctic Ocean, Canada - AG5_Bottom | ecosystem: Environmental > Aquatic > Marine > Oceanic | place: Canada: Western Arctic Ocean | collected 2017-10-01 | reverse complement strand
TCTTTTCAAGAGAAGATCCGTGCGACCCGCGGCCTGGAAGACCGCTCCAAATATAACGATCCGAATGGGAAGGAGGAGCAGATAAATCCGGAACACCTTGTGGCTCTCTCGATACGCCTCTCCATAAAGAATCGCCATCACGTCGGGCGCCGTCACGAGAAGAATCCCCATCATCGGAACGATCAACACCCCAGCCTTGATCCCCGCTCGCTTCCAGAGCTGCAACGCTTGTTCTCGCTCATTCGCTTTCAGCAGTTGCCGCATTTCAGGGAGCAACACCACGGTGGCGGAGCCCACAACAACCCCGATGAAGGGGATCTCCATCGCGCCGTTGACATAGACGGCAAAGTTTTCCGGCTCCGTGAACAGCGAGACCAGAAGTTTGTCCACACTCCGATGCATGATGGCGATCATCCCGCCCATCGGAATGCTGTAGGCCAGCTGGGCTTTGAAGCCTCCCCATCCGATTGATCCTTGGGAACCACGGACTGATCCAAACATGACCCCCAACCCGAGCCCCAAGGTCAGGACCGCAGCGGCGGTGGTGGCCAGAATTGCAATTTCCGGCGTAGGGCTCAGCAACCAGACCGCACCCAGCACCACCACCAGGGTCGCAAGCCGGGCCCCGATTGTGTAAAGGGCGACCCACGTCACCTTGTCCCGAGCCATGAGACACGCCGTCGTGGCCGAGGCTGGCAGGGCGAGGACAGGATAAAACGCAAAGTAGAATAGAGTCTTCTCAAGAGCCGGATTGTTAAAGTGATTGGCCAGCAAGACATTTCCACCGGACAGGAGGAAGAGGGCGAAGAGCAGACCGGCAAGCCCCAGGAGGATTAGGTTTTCGAGCAGGATTCCACGCGCGCGATTCTGTTCGCCCGGCATGAAGTAGAAAATCGCGGTTGGAAGACCAAGACTCAACAGGGGCGCTGCCATGTTGTAGGCCAGAAGAGTCTGGCGATAGGTCGCATAGGCCGCCTTGTCATCGGCCCAGACCCGCGCGAGAACAGCCGCAATGCCAAGACTCACCAAGGCTGTGGCAGCCTGCCCCCCAGCCAGGATGGCAGCCTTGGTCGTTCGGGATGCTCTCACTCCGATCTTGTTACCCAGGCCTCCTGCCCGGATGAGTTGCCTTCAATCAAACCTCCTTCCCGCGGCCTTCGATGAGGCATGAGGGTTCGTCAGGGTGCGGGAGCTTCCCCGACCAGGTCTCCGCGTCGCCAGGTTCCCTGGGGAACGGCCTTGCCATCATAGGAGAGCCCATCCTTGGCAAAATCAAGATGAAGGGTTGTGTGCCAGTCCGGGTGAGTCAGCACCACCGTCCGCTCTCCGACAATCTCCCACTTGACATTGATTGTCTTCTCCAGCGACGCCAATCCCTGCTTCTGAAATTTCAATCTCATTTCCTGATTCTTCGCCTCCTCGCGCCGGTAGGTGAACTCCCGACCAGGCAGAAACTTCTTCAAGTCAATCGCAGCGAGCTCTTCCGGCTCGTCCACCTTCAGGGCCGCGACCACTTCCGGCAAAGCTTTCACCCGCATTTCTTCGGCCTCTAACAACAACGCCTCTTTGATCTCGCCTGCTCTGGTGAGTTTGCGTTTTTCAGAGTCGAGGGCCTTCAGGTAAAGCTTGGAGGTGGCTTCCACCTTGCGATTTCTTTCCCGGAGGATCTCTTCGATCCCTCGCTCCCACTGCACTCGCAATCTCTTGAATCGATAGTCTGCATTTTCGGGGATTGGTTTGGCCTGTTCCCCGTCTTCGACTGCTTCGATCTCGGCCACAACTTGTGCGGCCGCGGTGAGTTTCTCCTGGCGTCCAAGCTCGCCCTTGAGCTTCTTAAGAAGCTCAAGGTACTTCTGCCGCAATTCGCGCGCCTTCTTCCCGTGTCCATCCAACTCGCTATTCATGCGCTTCTCGAAAGAGATCCGAAAGGCCTCCACCGTCTTGGCCGCATCACCACAGACCGGAAGACTCACGCTCACCAACAGCGCACACACTATAAGGATCGTTGGATAGAATCTGTTCATCACGAGAAGGCGAACCTCTTTACATTCCTCTCGAAGCGCAAGGGGAGCAAGTAAATTGCGCCCTCAGTCCTGGTGGTCCAGAAAGCGTTGACGCACCTCCTCGGGAGGCCGCTCGCAAGTTGGCTCCTGCCTCAGTCGATGGCGATTCCGGGCGATTAAATTGTAGACCCAATCTCTCAGGAAGCGCGGCACCAGCAGGCCCAGGGTTCCCATGATTCGATAGCGGGGGAGCCGTCGAAAGATTCGCAGGCCCGCGTTGCTTCGTTCAAAAATCTCGTTTCCCTCGAGAAGGTAGAGGGTTTCCAGCTTGGGATCCTCAATGCCGAGTTGCGCGAGGAGCTGGCGACCCGGCTCCGATTGAATGGCCGCGAAATGAAAGGCGCCCGCCCGGTCACGCCTCCAAACAAACCGGATCGAGGCCGCGCAAAATCCACATTCACCATCATAGAGGATCACGGTCATTGCGGCGGGTTTCCCCCTCACCCTTCGGCCAGGAACTCTGCGATCACAGCAACTACAACGTCCTGCATTTCGCGAGTCAGTTCAGGGTAAATCGGTATACTGAGAGCCTCTTGGGCCAGTTGATGGGCCACCTCATTGCCGGAGCGACTTGCTTCCGGCGTGTCCGCGAAGCACTCCTGCTGATCCATGGTGAGTGGGTAATACACTTCACATCCAATCTCGCGTTCGATGAGACGCGCCTTGAGCGCATCGCGCCTTCCTTCCCCCCGCACCCGCAAGGCAAATTGATTCCATATGTGTTCGTTGTGATCGCAACGAACCGGAAGCACGAGCTTGGCCTCGCCAAGGACCTGCTCCTGGCCGGTCGCACCACAACAGTGGGCCGCATTTGCCTGCACCACCCCGGCCACTGTGGAAAGCTTCTCAGTATAGTACTCTGCATTCCCCTGGCGCGACTTGGTGTAGTCCCCATAATGCTGCAACTTGACTCGCAACAAGGCCGCTTGGAGTGGGTCGAGACGAAAGTTTCCTCCCACCAGTTTGTGGAAGTACTTTGGCTTCGATCCATGCATCCTCAGAATCCGGGCCCGCTCGGCGAGGGCATCGTCGTTGCACACCAGCATCCCGCTATCACCAAAGCCTCCCAGGTTCTTGGACGGAAAGAAGCTGTAGGTTCCAAACTCTCCAATCGTGCCACAACCACGGCCCTTGTAGCGGGAGCCCAGCGCCTGGGCCCCATCTTCAATCACCCGCAAGTCGGCCTGCTTCGCGAGCTCCATCACCGCGTCCATCTCAGCCGACTGCCCGAAAAGGTGGACGGGCATGATCGCCTTGGTCTTCTCGGTAATCTTACGCGCCGCATCATCGAGATCGATATTGAAACAGACCGGACAGGCATCAACGAACACCGGCGTGGCCCCGGTCCGCGAGATGCACCCTGCGGTCGCGAAAAAGGTAAAGGTAGGACAGAGCACCTCATCGCCCGGTCCAATCTTAAGCGCCATCAAGGCCAGAAGGATGGCATCGGTTCCGGAGGTCACTCCGATTCCGTGCTTCGCGCCGACAAACCCGGCCACCTCGGATTCCAACGCCTCAACCTCCGGCCCCATGATGAAGCGCCCGGAGTGGAGCACCCGTGTAAAGGTCTCGATGAGTTCCGCCTCCAGCGGAATGTTCTGCGCGTTGACGTCGAGGAGAGGGACTTTCATAGGTTGCTGATCACTTGCGAAGTTCGAACTGTTGGTTCAGGAGTCTGTGTCGGCAGTCTTGAAATCGTCATAGCTCTTCTCGCCTTCCGAGAGCTCGGGAGGAAGGGCCGCCTCTTCGTCGAGATCAAGGCAACGTAACTCCCCCTCCGATTCCTGGTAGCGGTACCCGCTTTCCGGACAAATCGTGAGCCCTTCCGCATCAGGATTGGCGAGCCGATGCCCATGGCGCGACATCCACCCATGCACCCGACCGGGAACACCCATCACAAAAGCATAGTCGGGGGCATCTTTCACCACCACCGCGCCGGCTGCAATGAAGGCATAACGCCCAATCGTGATCCCGCAGACGATGGTGGCGTTCGCTCCCACGGTCGCACCGCGTCTGAGCACGGTCTGCTCGTAGAGCGCTTGCCGTTTCACTTGCGATCGCGGATTGGTGACATTGGTGAGCACACAGGAGGGCCCCAGAAACACATCGTCTTCCACCACCGTGCCGGTGTAGATCGAGACGTTGTTCTGCACCTTCACGTTGCTCCCGATGATCACTCCAGGAGCCACCATGGTATTCTGCCCGAAACTGCAGCGCTCGCCAATGACCGCCCCCGAGCAGATGTGGGCGAAGTGCCAGATCCGGGTGTCGGCCCCGATCTCTGCGCCGTCATCAATAATCGCTGTCTCGTGGGCCCGATAGTTCATGAACGAAGTTGGCTTTCCGCTGCCTGCAGAACCTGGACGACCTCGTAGCCATTGCGTCCATCGGAGCGTGGCTGAGTGCGGTTCCGGCAACAATCAAGAAAGTGTTCCAGCTCAAGCCGCAAGGGTTGACCGCTTCCTTCAAAGAGGCCTTCAGTCCCTTCATCATGGTGGATGAGTCCGGCATCCACCGTCTTATGATGCAGCACCACCTTGCTCTTCAACTCGTCGAAGACCAGGATCCCGCGTTCCCCGGCCACGATCAGCTCGCGTTCCACTCGCGGCCACAACCAGGAATTGTGCAGGTGCGCCTTCATCCCGTTGCTGAACTCAAGGTGCAGGTAGGTGTCATCTTCCACCCCGGGGGTGAGAGCTGCGTGACCGGAAGCAATTACACGAGTGGGGGCCTCGCCCGCCAGCGAAAGGAGAACTGCAACATCGTGTACTCCGAAACTCCACATCACGTTCTCCTTGTCCCGCACCCGGCCCAGCTTCGAGCGCCGTTGGTGCATGGTGTACACTTCGCCCAGCTTGCCTGCCTTCAGGTAGTCCGCGACAAAGGTGATGGCGGGTTGATAGAGTTGGAGGTGTCCGACCATCAGGATCCGATCGTTCGCCAAGGCGAGAATATGCAGGTCCCTGGCTTCCTGCGGATCGAGGGTCATCGGCTTCTCGACGAAAACATCGAGCCCCGCTTCGATGGCCTGCTTGGCGATTGCAAAATGGGTCGCAGCCGGCGTTGCGATCCCAACCGCATCATAGCCGGCGGAGATCAACGCGCCGGCGTCCTCGAACGCCTCAATCCCGGGAGCATCCTCCAAGGATTTTGCTCGATTTTCTTCCACAGGATCCGCCACCCCGGCGAGCACCTCGAGCGCGGCCAAATTGCGGACCAGGTTCCCTCCCCAGTTTCCCGTCCCTATGACACCAATTTTCATCGTCTTAAGATCCGAGGACATCGTGCATGCGCACTACGCCCACCAGGCAATCATCCTCGTTCACCACCGGCACGGCATAGATTTCCCGCCGCGGATTTTCCATGATCTCGAGCACTCTTGCCAGGCGATCTGTTTCGCGGATCGTCACCGGAGTCCTGGTCATCATGCTCTCTGCAGAATCTTCGTAGCGCTTTTCCATGACCGTCCGTCGCACATCGCCGTCCGTAATGACACCGAGAATGGCATCTCCTTCGCCCACCACACAGACCAGCCCGAGTGGGAATTTGGTAAGCCCGGTCACGACATCCTGCAAGCTTGCGCTCTTTCCCAGCGTGGCCACTTGGTGCCGGCGCTGCATGACATCGCTCGCGCAAAGGAGCAATCGTCGTCCGAGAAATCCTCCGGGATGCAACACTGCATATTCTTCTTCTCCAAATTCCCGCTCCGCCAGCAAGGTCGCTGCCAAGGTATCCCCCGCCACGAGGGACAACGCCGTGCTGCACATGGGCGCAAGATTCATGGCCTCGCCCTCTTCGCCAATCTCCACCGGAATCACCAGGTCGAGATGACCCGCCAGGGTGCTCTCAGGTTTCCCCAGCAAACCGATCGTGCGCACCCCGATTTTTCGCAAGCTGGGGAGGATTCGCAGGAGTTCCTCGGTTTCGCCGCTGTTGGAAATGAGCACGACCACATCTCCCTTGCAGACCACACCCATGTCACCATGCAAGGCTTCACCTGCATTCAGAAAGACCGCCGGTGTTCCAGTCGATGCCAGGGTTGCGGCGGTTTTGTGACCGACGATCCCGGACTTGCCGACCCCGGTCACGACCACTTTCCCCGGACTTGCCAGGATCAGGGCCGCGGCCTCGCCCACGCTCTGCTCAGCCGCCTTCCGAAAACGCTCCAGCGCTTCCTCCACCGCGGTGATCAGCTTGTGAAATGGTTCCGAGTTCATGGCATGAGCAGCGGGCGATGAGATCGCACTAGGCCTTGATGACCTGTCCCTCGCGGGAAGTCAGCCCGGACTTCGCAATCGCGTTGCGTGTATCAACGATCAAATCCGCTGAAGCGAGAAGGCTCGCCAGATCAAAGGCCTCGTGATTGGTCGCAATCAAGATGCAATCGAAGGCCGCAATGTTTTCGGTCGTCCACTCGACCGATTTGGTTCCCGTCCAGCGGGCGTGTTCCCGGGTGGGCGTCACTTCCGGAATGTGCGGATCGTAGTACTCCACCTGCGCTCCGAGGTCGGCGAGCGCGTCCATCAACTCGAAGGTCGGCGACTCACGCATGTCATCCACATTTTCCTTGTAGGCCAGGCCCATTAACAAGATGCGACTTCCCTTCACTGACTTGGACCGCTCGTTGAGCGCTTCCATGGTGCGTTCAATCACCCAATGGGGCATCCCACGATTGATCTCACCGGCCAGTTCAATGAATCGCGTGTGCACTCCATACTCTCGTGCCTTCCAGGTCAGGTAAAAGGGATCGATGGGAATGCAGTGTCCGCCCAGTCCGGGTCCGGGATAGAATGCCTTGAAGCCGAAGGGCTTGGTGGCCGCGGCCTCAATCACCTCCCAGATGTCGATCCCCATCTTGTCCGCCGCGATCTTCAATTCGTTCACGAGCCCGATGTTCACCGCGCGATAGATGTTTTCCAAAAGCTTGCTGAATTCCGCAACCTGCGTTGAGCGAACCGGGACTACCTGCGAAATCACGGACTCGTAGAGAACCTGGCCTACCTTGGCGCAATTCTCAGTCGTCCCTCCGACCACTTTTGGAATCTTGGTCGCAGAGAAATCCGGGTTGCCCGGGTCCTCCCGCTCGGGCGAATAGACAAGATACACATCTTCACCCACCGTCAGTCCGCGGGCTTCGATACGGGGCCGGAGCTCTTCGTCCGTAGTCCCGGGATAGGTCGTGCTCTCCAGACTCACCACCTGCCCGGCGCGCAGATGCGGCACGAGGCTCTCGATCGTGCTGATGACATAGCTAAGGTCGGGTTCGAAGTGTTCATTGAGTGGAGTGGGGACGCACATGATCAGCGCGTCTGCCCTGCTCGCCTCCGAAAAATCGGTGGTCACCTCCAGTTTCCCCTTCTCGACTGCCGTTGCAATCGGCTCACTCGGGATGTGCTCGATGTAGCTCTTCCCCGCCCGAATGGAGTCCACCTTCTTCTGGTCAATATCGAGACCGATGACATGAAAGTTCTTCTCCGCAAATCCCAAGACCAACGGCAATCCCACATACCCCAAACCGATCACGCCAATCACAGCGCTTCCATCTTCTATCTTAGCTAGAATTTTCACGTTTTAACTTGGACACAGGTCCCACAATCACATGGCTTCGGAAAGCTCCAAAATATCGCATTTCCACAAAAGGCCTCCCCCCTCCGGCTCGCGATGAGCCGGGGGCCTCAGTCCGGCGGGACCTGCAAGGATCCCTCCGGGAATTTAATGCCCCGCGCTCGATCAATCGAGGCGGACTGCACTCCGACCTACTGAATCAATTCCACCACCAGACGGGCAAACTGCCTCGCAACTCCTGGTTCGGAGGGGAGTTCGACTCCCACAAGTTGGGTTGAGCCATCTCCGGTGACATCGGGGTCAACGATACGCGTGGTGGCGTCGGAGATGGGCACCCGGATCCAGGACTCCAAGTCCTCCGAAAACTCAATCCACATCATCAGATCGGTGGCATTGATGTTGCGTCTCAACTGAAATTCGCGCCGCCCTCCTTCATCGTCTGCCAGGGAATCAAAGATCGGTCCAATGGCATCGTCCGGGGATGCTGGATCCCCCCCATAGGCGTATTCAAAGAGGCTGGTGTGCCCGTCGCCATCCGCATCGATATTCAGGGGAGGAGCTCCCTCCCAGGACGGGTAGCTGGAAAGAAAGTAAAAGAACGAATCCGAAAGGATCTCGCTCTCCCCTCCCTTTCGAATCTCCACATCCGCGGAGACGGGGAGGAGTTGCGACCCAGAAAATGGAGGCGCTTCAAAGATAATCGATCCGTTGACAATATCGAAATTCGCCGTCTGTCCGCCGATCAACACTTCCAGAGGAGCAATCAGTTCCGCCGGATCCACGATTCCTCTCGCACTTCCATCCATTCCCCATTTCCGCATCAAGTATTCACGAATGTGATCATGATTTGGAGTCGCATTCGGCGCGATCATCTCCGAGAAAACCAGGATCTCGCAAACGACACCGCGGTACCATGAACCCCACCAGGGATTGTCCCTGTAGAGGTACTCGGCCCCGATCGTGAAGTCGGCAAAGTTGAATGTCCCGATGGATCGAAAATGTGCCATGGCGGCAACCGCCGTATCGTCGACATGACCAATCGTGGCATTCATCGCGAGACCGCGGGTGCCCGTGGCAAGATCAGTCAACCAGTCACGCGTGGGAGAGTGATTGGCACTCACTAACCGTTGAGTCCCGTTCTGCCCGGGGTCCGGGTTCCAATAAACGATGAATGTGGATACGGGTTTGTCTGGACCAATCCCACTCCCGATGAAGAGATAGTCATCGATTCCATCAAGCTTAACTCCTGAAAGTCCGCTCACTGCCACCCGTTCAAAAACTGGGGCCTTGGTCAGGTCCGCCTGCTGCGCATCATTGCCAAAACCCGAGAGATCCGGCCATGAAGTCACCGGGTCACCGGTTTGGAGTGATCCCACCAGAGAGTCTGCGGTGAGTTTCAACTCCAGCGAGGGAAGCGCCATCTCGTCGAAATAGTCGGTGAGCACAGCGGGATCGGACTGCGCGATGGCGGCTGGGTCGCCGAATGAAAGGTAGACCGCAGGTCCAATACTCCCTTCCCCGTTGGGATTTCGAATCCAGATCAAGGTTGTCGGGGTATTGAGTCCAGACTCAATCCAGTACTCCAACACGCGAGGAGGATTCTCAGAAATGGAGGGAAACTCAATCACTCGAAGGTCTCGTCCGTCTGCTTGCATAGCTCCACTTTGAATCAACGCTTCGGAATCGAAAATCACCGGCACCGGAATTGTCCGCAGGTCTTGGGCCGCGAGATTCGAAAATTGGATTGGAATGAGCGGTCGATGATAGCCTATCAATCCTCCCCCTTCCACCGTATGGAAGCTCCCTCCGATCGGATTGGCAGCGCGTGGTGTCACAGCCGAGATTCCCAGAGAGCAGTCGACCATCTCGATCGAACCCCCGGAAGTAAAGGTGGTGCCATCCAAGGAATAGGAGACCAACTGGCGGCCTTCCAGATTTTCAGTATCAATTCCGATCACCGCAGCGGCGACATGCCCGTCCGCCTCAAACACATGTCGGAAGAAGGTGGAACTCACGTTACCGATGCGAAGCTTGAACTCATGTGGGAGCATCCTGCCCGGCGGCATTCCTTCCACCCGGATTTCGCGAGCACATCCAAAGTTGAGGAACTGCGTAACCGTCAGGTCCGCGATTCCGGACTCTGACATGAGGGCACCTGCCACCCAGGGATTCTGCCCATACTCGAATGCCCCAAGATCCGGTGCCGAGCCCAGGAAACCGCTTGTAAGCGCGCCTAAATCCTGACCTGCATCAAGGGCCACGGAGTCCGATTTCAGCAGATAATTGCAAAGGCTGGGAGACACAAACCCAACCGACCCGGTAAAATTTCCCTCAAGATTCTTGAGGACAATGATATTGTCTTCCAAAGTTGTGATGGTGGTCTGCGGTTCCGCCCTCGCAAAGAAATTGCCGACCGCGTTGTTCCGAACGTCAGTGCCCGCCAAGCTTCCATCTCCTGTCAGGGCAAAGATGCCCTCTACGGTATTGTTGTAGATCTGTCCCAAGGCATTTCCGTAATTTGGTGCCCCTTCCCTCAGAGCCCAGACCGCCAAATCATACGGGCTTGAGACTCCACAAACTACGTTATGATGAATCAGGTAGTTTGAAACGCCATCCAATCCGCATCCTCCATCCAACCGGATACCGAAGCACCCACCCCACCCATGGGATGTGTCGTAGCGACCCGGGCAGGCGTGCACAAAATTGTAGGCGATCTCCAATCCCCCCAAGTCGCCTTGGGAGCAAGAGTTCATTGCAGCAATATCCGCAAGAAGAAGGGCGCACTGAAACACGTTGTTGTGTTTCACCGTTCCCCCGTCCGAAGTGAGGCTTATTCCAACCCCACCAACCTCATGGATGGTATTCTGCTCCACCCTGGCACCTGCGCGGATTGAAACTACGGCCTCCTTCAAGACCCTTGAGACAACATTGTTTCGGAAAATCCCATTTTCACCGATCAGGGTTCCGTGCCCCAAGCATCCCTCAATCCGGCCGTCCACGAATTCACAATCGGGAGAAGCAAGTGATACAGCGGCACCCGAAAGGCTTCCATAGAGAACCTTCACACCCTGAAAACTGATATGGCTGGATGCTGTAGCGAGAGCAAACACGTCCGCTCCCAACACGGTAAGGTTCTCCACTCTTACATACTCAACACCAGCAGTAAACCAGAAGGCCGAATTGGAGGATTCCGTACCCGACCCCGGGTGGTTCCTGAGACTGCGTAACTCAACAAGAGATTGATCGGGAGTCGCGCCAGGGGGAGGGATGATGTAGAGGGTGTGGGAAAGCCCGCTCACACCCTCGACATCATAGAACGCTTCGCCGGGTTCATCCAATGCGAGGATGCTATTGTAGAGGAAAAATGGGTCGGCCTCGCTGGCATGATTGTGGAGGCTGACGATCGGGTAGGAAAAAGTGATCGAATCCGGGTCTTGCGAGAGCACAGTTCCGTGATCAAGGTTGAAGCCCAGACCAGCGCATGAGAACAGGCGCGCAGAGGTCCAATCTCCTGGGGGCAGATCGCTTAGCTTATAGGTCGCGGTGTAGACAGCTGGTATCGTCGTGACCACCTCAAGGACTCTACTGCCTACTTCCGCTCGAGCCATCGTTCGATAGTCAAAGTCCAGCGGTCGTGACGCAGACGGAAATCGCTCGCGCCGCAGAACTTCACCGTTGTAGAGAACCTGATTCAACCGCGTCGATCGAACTCCATGATTGGGCGTGAGTTGAAGCTTCCAAATACCAGAACCATCCCCGAGATCGATCCATTGGCCTGCACCA
>Ga0302120_10001377_pt1 | contig 11426 bp, 20 predicted proteins | sample AG5_Bottom_MG_FD_203118 | JGI IMG/M metagenome (GOLD analysis project Ga0302120, IMG submission 203118) | Marine microbial communities from Western Arctic Ocean, Canada - AG5_Bottom | ecosystem: Environmental > Aquatic > Marine > Oceanic | place: Canada: Western Arctic Ocean | collected 2017-10-01 | reverse complement strand
TTGTTCCTTCCTTACCTTATGGTTTATTATACCATATCTGAGACCTTTTTGCACGGGGGTGTCTGCTTCGGCATCTTTTATTATTAGCCGGCGCTCTTACGTCGAGCCAGGTAGTCCGATGATCACCGGGTGCAGTCCTCGTACCATGGCCACCACATGCTTCCCTTTGTGGGATTCCATAGTGGCATACCGACGAGCTGCGACAGTGTCCTGGGGTGCATTCATGACCTCGGAGGACACGCTTCCGGTCTCAGCGTCCTCAAGGATAATTGTGTATGGTACAAAAAACGTTAGGCTATTTCCTAGCAATTGACTAGCTCCTCTTCCGTATGCCAGCATTCCTCAACATCGAAGCCGGCATGGCTACCGGCTGACCAATATACCTGATAATGATTATCACAGTCCCCGGGGCTCATACCTGGGGTCGCAGACACTACAACACCCACCGAAGTGGGATCCCGTACCAGACTAACTAATTCTTTCTCTGCAAATATCATTACATACCGTTGCTCTTTCCTGGTCTATAAAAGGTGTGCCCGGGGATCGACCAAGGTGGAGGAGCCCACCCCGGGCACATGTCCCATTAGCCCTTAGGCTGCGGAGACTCGGGCAACCTCCTTAAATCCATCCCTACCGAGAGCCAGGAAGAAGGTGTGGCCGCAGCCACCGAACCGGTTCTTCGTGGTCTGAAGGACTCGGCAACCTTCGAGGTCCTTGTCCTTTACCTCTACGGAGAGGTGCATCATGGCGTCGACCATGTGCTTGAGCTTGTTGCTGCCACTCATCTGGCCGGACTTGTTTACCTGGCCGATGACGATGGCATTGCAGAAGTGCTCCTTGCAGTAATCAGTAATCAATGCCAGGGCGCGTTCCGCGGAGCGGGAGTTGGTGTGACCATCCTTGTAGAACCCGTCGTCCAAGCACTGGAGGCTATCAACGATCAGGAAGAAGGGCTTGTTTGGGTTAGCCTTACGCATCTTGTCTGCGTTCTTCAGCAGTGTGGGGACATGGGCCTCTTGGCCGGCGATGAATCCATTCCGCAACTTCAGTCGCTCACAAACCAACTTGACCTGGAAGAGACTTTCCTCAGCAGTATTGAAAATGACCGCTGCACCCGACTTGGTGAGCTTGTCAGCCAGGACCAACATCATCGTGGTCTTACCGGAACCCGGCTCACCGGTGAAGAAGGTACATGCTGAAGGTGTAAAACCCTCGCCACCCAATGCACAATCGATGTACTCAAGGCCTGACTTATGCTTATTGCGTAGCTGGTCGGGTACCTCGAGGTCTAGAATGTTGGTTCCAAATTCGATATCATTTTTGACGTTAAGCTTCATTTTTTTCCTTGGTCCTGACTAGGGGGAGGGGTTTATTCCCCCCTTCCCTTTATATATATATTATACAACAAGTAGGCGGTTTTTGCACGCGAATGACAAATTAACTACCACTTATTATTATTAGTTCCGAAGCTCTAAGCCATTGATAACATTGGACTTTTACCACCATACCTTGCGATACCCATCCATGATCCTATTATTTCTCCACTTTTCGTACCGTCGTTCAAGCCGGCAGCCGATAAAGGTCGCGAGGACTAGGAGAAGGAAGCTACTCATGCAGCCTTCTTCTGGGCCATCTGAATAACGAAGTCCCTCTTTGGTGCCTTGAAATACAATTCCCGGTTCGGGCAGATAACATATCCTCTCTTCAACCGGCTAGGCTTAGGCTCAGAGCACTCTCCGTCGGTGAGGATAAGGTAACCATCAAAGCGCTTCTTATTCTTGTTAGCATGGGCCGTGGGAGCCTCGAAGTCTGTACCACCATGACGGGTACGTTCGGCTGCCGGTGTCCGGCTGCGGTCCCATTCACGTTCACTGTCCGTATCTACGGAAGTGTCAAAGTTAAACAGTGTGATCTTCGTCTGTCTTGCCAGGCTCCGAAGTTCTCCGAAGAAGAGCTCCAGGCTAGCATCATCTACCGAACCACTCTGGTCGATGTAGACCGCGATGGAAGAGGTGTACCCCTTTTGGACCCCGGGGTGAATCCCTGGGTACTTACGGTTGAGGCGCTTGACGTTGCTCGATCGGTTGGCCCGGCGGGTCATTCCGCAGAACTGCTTGAGGACTGACTGCCAGGGGATCTCCTTGGAAATCATCTCCCGGAGCTTACCCCGCATGCCACTAGGAATGCTGCCCCACTGACCAGACCTATCGGCCTCGCGGACTGCATCTTCCAATGCATGCTTGACCTTGCCCTTGACTAGCTCTCTTTCTTCATCGGTAAGCTCGTCCCAACCATCATGGTCATCCATCGGACCAGGCATTCCGGGGCAGTTACACTGTCCACCTTCTCCACCCTCACCGTCACCAGGCTGGCAGCTGCCATCACATTCTCCGCCGCAGCCACCTTGGCCACCTTGCTCAATTTCATCAGCAACATCTTGCAGCTGACCGAAGTACCACTCAGCAGCCATCTCCCGGGGGAGGGACTCAATCTTGGCAGAGACCTTCTCGTATCGACCAACTGCCTCGGCGCCCATCTTTGCCTTCTGCTCCTCAGTGAGGGTCTTGAAAGCCTTGCCGGGAACCAGTCCACCTTCGGGAAGCTCCTCTTCCGGAATCAGGCTGTTAATGGCCAGGTCCGTAGCGTAGTTCCAGATGATGTGCGGGTCGTGCCGGCGGGTCGTGGTGTGCTCAAAGACCAAGTGGTAACACTCGTGCTTGAAGAGTCCCTTGATCTGAGCGGGTGTGAGGGAAGCCACAAAGCGCGGGTTCCACCACATTTGCAACTGGCCTTCCTTGGCCAGGACACCAGCTGTGGGAATTGCGTCCGTCTTGGTCTTAGTGACCTTACGGAGGATCCGGCTGAAGAAGGGCTCCGACCACATCAGGCTGATGAGGTGCGGGTCGAGCTCAAATCTAGCAGCCTCAGCCTCCGTGACCTGGGTGGTCGGGGCGATATCGGTTGCGGTGGATTCGTTTTTGGCCATGTTTGTTCCTTCCTTCCTTATAGTACTATTATACCTTATGTAGGGGTATTTTGCACGCGTGTGATTGATTTAATTAATACTCTAAGTACCTAATATCATTGGATAATTAAGGAGGATACCTAACCTTTCGGCTCCAGACGACCAACTTAATGGTGCGAGCAGTGTATCTTCCTTAATCCCCATGAATCTTAGAGGTTCCGCGAGGCCTGTACAGCCTTGACAATCTCTTGTCCAATCAGCTTGTGCATCTTCTGGATGTTGGGCATCACCTGGGTGGAGCTAATCGCGTTCCACAAGGAGACCATCATCTCACCGGGGAGGCTCTTGGCGAATGCCGCGGCGTTCTTAGCCTGAGCCTGAGTCCAGGTGTTATCAACGCAGTGGTTCTTCACCTTCTCGATGATAGCGTTAAGGCGATCGTTGCCCAGGTCCTTGAGGGTACCCTTGTTAGCCGCGAAGTCATTGAGGATATCCTCAGCGCTAAGGACCAGTTCGTAACCCTCGACGAAGTCGGAGAAGGCGATTGCCGCCTCGGTACCAATCAGGCCCATGGCGACAGCGTAGAAACCATCGGGGCGAGACTTTCCAGCCACCTCAACCGGTGCCATTCCCATGTGGACCAGAGCGTTATTGACTCGGTGCCAGCTAGCGGGGTTCGGGCAGACCGTACCAGGCTCAACCTCAGTGGGGTCGACCCGGAGGTGCTCGGGGTGTTGGCGGATGAAGTCGACCAGGACAGTGTCCAGGTTCTCGTCCATGGCCCAAGTCAGCCAGTCATCAGTGGTGGGGGTGAGGTCACAAACCCAGAAGCGCCGCAGCAATGCGGGGTCCATGTCGTTGACGTCATACTCAGCGCCGTGGTTGACAGCCGCGATAATGCGGGTTTCGGGGTGCAACCGGTAAGGGGTACCATCCGAATCGTTACCAAGTTCACGGTCCAGGATCAACTGGAAGAAGCTCTGCTGGACACCAGGGAGGGAGCGATTCAACTCGTCCAACATCAGGACGACCGGCTCCTTGCAAGCCCGGATGAACCAGGAAGGCATGCAGAATGTCATAATGCCATTCTCCTTCATACCCTCGATATCGGGATAACCACCAACGTCGCCTTCGGACATAGTGCTTCCGCGGACGTCGATGAAAGGCATACCCTTTGCTTCCGCAACGGCCTTGCCCAGGAATGACTTACCAACACCGGTTGGCCCACGCATGAGGACAGCAATGTCCGCCGGTAGGTTAGGGGCGACTGTCTTGAGAGTTTTAATGTCCACGATTTATTTTCCTTGGTCTAGAAGGGGTGGGGAACCATTCCCCACCAACATGTATATTATACAATAAGTAGGCGGTTTTTGCACGTATTTGCAAAATTAAACCGCAATATTTGTTGGGTGCCTGGCTTCAATCTTTGCCATGTAATCGGCGAACCAGGCAGCCTTACCGGCCGGCGTGATTGGAAATCCGCCTTCCTTCATCCAACGCTTGATGTGGGGAAGGATGTATCCCTTGCTCTCGGCAATGGGGAGGGGGGACTCACCAGCGTCTAGCCGGGTGAAGTACTCCTCAACGGTGAAGTTCTTGCGGAGGCAGGTCATAAAAGACCCGGCGCCGGCAACTCGCTTGAAGCGGGCGACGAACTTATTCTCCGAGTCGTAGCAACGGCCGTTAGGCGCGTAGTGGATGTAAGCTCCGTCTTTGATTAGATTTTCTTTAGTGAACTTCATTACCATTCCTTCCTTGTTTATAGTATTATTATACCACATATGGGCACAATTTGCACACGTATGTCAGAAAGAATATAAAAAGAATAGGGCTCCCTACTTCCCTATTCAGACACCGCCTTAGGTACCAGCCATTATCCGGATAATGGATTATCCGACCTGTACCATGCTTCCTCAATTGATCACGGCATGATATTACGCTGGTTCGCAGCGGGCCTGAAGCCCTCATCCGTGACACAACCGGTGTCCCCCTTTAATTTTTGGTACTCTAAGTACCTAATATTGTTAGATAATCTTGTTGTCTGATACCTCATCAAAAATGCTAACCAGACCGGTACCCGCGGGAATGTTAACATCAACCTCAGCTGAAACAACGTCACGGGGAATGATACTCATGTCTCGCACATCCTCACAATAGGCTCGTGCCTGCTTACCCACCTCGAATGACTCGAGTGGATCTGAGAGGTCACTATGTCGCGACGCAATCCAGCTGGATCCACGTGCAGTACCACTACGTCCGAAGTACAACTTGCCCACCTTGTATGGCTTCGCATGCGTACGTTTTAGTTGAATATCTTTTTCTTTCATATTACACTCCTTGTGTAGTTTAGTGTAAGTACTTGATTTCCTTACGGTTTTCTCTTATCCATCCAGCGGGCGAAGCGCCGCGGCAGGTACCCCCTTAACAATGTCCGGGCCCACCATGACGTCGACCACTGACTTATCATTATTCCCCATGTAGTTCTCGCCGATGACCATCAGGATTTCACCCTTGCGGATTCCCCTCACGTTATCATACGGGTCCGAGGTTTCCCATCGGGTAATTTCCCGGGAACACTTGACCAGATTTCCAGTCGCAGCTGCATGGAATTGCTTGGCACGCTTACTCAGTCCAGGTACCATCGCTCGGCCACCTTCAGCCCATTGCACACGATGTGAGCTGCCTGTTGCGGTTGCCGCATTCCTACGTGCAGACCGGGCAGCGCTACGAGCCTCTTTCAATTGTTCCCTGCGCACCGTCTCTAGCGTCTGCTTCTCGTAGTACGCATCGAGTCCAGCCTGCGCAGCCTCGCGGTCCTCATCAGACGTTGCCTCATTCAGCTGAGTACTCAGACGATCGAGTTCGAGGCGTGCCCTACGGGCTTTATCCTCGCGGGCTTTCTGGGTTACACCCCTTGTGACTTGTGCCATACGATATCCTTTCCTTCCTTATGTATCTATTATACCACGTGGGGAAACGTTTTGCACGTACATGCACATAATGTGCAAATAATATGCACATAAAAAAAGAGAGACCCGTTAGGATCTCTCTAAGTTATTGATATTGTTATACTTTATCGTGCGTATCAAATAGGTTACTGGATCGATCTAGCTACAAGATCCTCTCTCACCTGGTATACTTTATCTCATCTACTTTGCCTGACCCGCCGGGTCATCAGCTGAGCGCCGTGATAAGTTAATACATCATAATATCAAAAGAAAAAATATATTCCCATCGTGTCTCTCCTAGCTTGAGGTCGGACATTAACATGTACCACCGAATCCCAATAGCGCTTCATCGGACATTCCTTGTGGCCATGTTTAAGTATAAGCCGGAATTGCTTAATGTATAAGTTTTTTCCCCCACCTGCCGGCTCAGCCTTCTCATATTTTTTATGCACCCCGTAATAGTATAGTACCCGGCTATGAGAGCGTGTACAAGAAATATTAATCACACGGCATGTATCATGATACACCATAACTGTTTAGGTAACGGCGCGCCCTGATCTGCAGTGAGCTTTTGATGGCGTTTGAAGTAACAGTCATATGAATGGCGGCTTACTTCGAAGCATATATGTAACAATAAACATGTATCATGACACACCGAAACAGATTTATTACACTGACGAGCACGTGTAAATCGAGTCTACATGTGGTATAATAGATCTATAAGGAAAGGAATTCAAATGGTATACGCAAGAGACGGCCCGTAACAGAGTGACATAGCCCCCGTGTGAGAGCACGGGGGAAGGGTGTCGCACAGTCGTGTGTGAGCGCTCGTAGGAGGCAGTCATGACTCATATGTACTCAGCGGCGCGGGTATGGTATAAGTCGAGAGCCTCTTTTTTTTATGCCGAGTAGGGGAGATGGGTCACCAGCATGTGGCCGGCCCTCACGCTCAGCCAGAAGCATGCCTGTCACGAGCCAGGACACGTGGACAAATAGCCACCTGTCACACGCAGCCAGGGCCATTGTACAGTAGTTACCCCACTTATTGACAAGTGGTACCCTTTTGTACCACCCGGGTGCCAGTATATACTGTAAGACACCTACCCTACGTGATATATAGTGATATCTGATGATGTAACGTAGGGGGTGTCATGCGTAGGCGTAGTAGTATCCGGAATGTCTATTGGTTTCTTATTGGTATCTGTATCGCTATCATCTTAGCCCACGGATGCTGATACTTTCTTTGGAGCTATTAGTATTACCCGCCCTCGAGTAGCTTTAAGATTTGCTCTCAACAGGGAGTAGTACTGGCCAGGCACACTTACTGACTCGGCCATCGGTCCATAAGACGAAAGGTGTCGTATTCTCTGTGTGACGCCATGTTACGATCTCTACGATAATACCCAGCATCCCACCTTCCGAGTATGCATGCTTTACGATATCACCGACATTCACTGACAACCTCCAATCCATCTTCAGAATGGTGTGTCGTATTTTGGCTCTCTAACCAGAGTACCTCAAACCCCCGGTCTCCTCGAAAATCGTTTTCTTGGAGGATAAGTCCGAGTCGTCGATACGGAGGAAAGCCTTCCCCTCTCAGGTCTGATCTTTGCTTCCACGTTACCATGTCACCGGGCTTCACTGATCACCTCTACCATGTATTCATCAGCTGGACCAAACCACCTCCAGGCCCATCGGTCTTCGAAGAATTCTACCCAGTATCCGAGTGCCCCGGTTGAGGCGCAATGCTCCGCTTCCATCACTAATCCGATCTTCTCATCACCATTGTTATCAGGTGCCCTTACCATATCAGCGACTTTCATCGATAATCTCCAGGTCGTCCGAATACATATCAACGACGACTCCATTATTCCATAACACATCAACAATCCGACCCACAGTGGGTGGTCGCATAGGCGAGTGGTCAAGCACAACGATGCCATTAAGACCGAGAAAGATTGTCTCTTGTCCGGGCCAGCCTTCCGGTCTGGTCACGGTTTGTACCAGGTCACCAACGTTCATTTTCTCTCTCTTTCTTAAGCAGTAACAGCAGCGGCCGCGACGACCTCATCTGCATTAGCGTATGAAACCACTTCGAAATCGCCAGCCCTAAGTGCGACCATCGCACCATCATCTGTTGCCACCCAAATCGCGCGACCCGCCACTCCATCGGCACCCCAAGCATTAACAGCCACATCATCCGTGGTAACAACACGAGCTGCGCCGGCTGGAATAGCAACGACTGTTGCATCTCGAAAATCTAAAATATCTCTAACAACTTGAATAACCATTTTTTTTCTTTCTTTCTTAGAATGGGATCGGATCTGCAACGATCTCGATGTCTTGGTCCACAAAAAGAAGTGGTGTTGTACCATGACCGTTGGGAATGTTGATGTAAGCGCCATTGTTGGTTACAGCATCAGTATTCCCATAGACGTAGAAGTAAGTCCCACGTTGGATGGTATGGGTGCCGTCGGCTACCGGAAATACTAGGTCTCGGATGATTCGTACACGGGTCATGATTTTTTCTTTCTTAAGTAGTGAGGATTCATTCCCCATCAACAAGTATATTATATCATGAACACACACACAAATGCACGCAGTTAACTTTATAGTGAAATAAAAGTTAGGGTAGTCTTCTAGAAGGGATTCTTCTCGCAATGCTCAATAATCATGAGCACGCCCGGGAGATCGTGGTCCGGTAACTGAGTGTATGACATCCCACATAGATGCTTAATCACCTTAGGGATATGAGCATATGGGTTCCGGCCCTTAGGGTGCTTGTCTGAAGGGGGAAGCTTTCCTTCGAGATTCTTTGCTGCGACCCTTATACGTTCAAGTACTATTTGTTTATTCTCTTCATTCATGCTCTCTTCCCTTTATTGAAATAAGAGTTAAGAAGTTCCCCAACGCCGATAGTAGGCATCGTTGATTGCTTGCTCGCAGGCACGCACAGTGGCTGTTAGGGCCGAAACATCACCATCTGACCCGTGTAGAAAAGCCTCAGATAACTGAGCTACTGCTTCTTCTAATTCGGCCTGTAGCTCTTCGAGGGTCGGTTCACTCTTCTGTTTCTTCACCACAGGTGTACCCTCTAGTCAAAAGCCTTATGTGGCTTATCGGCTGCAGCAACCATCTTCTGGCAGAAGTCTTGGATACCGGTGTCAGCAGGATCCATCCCACCGGCCTTCATCCAGTTCTTCCAGCTACCTTCTGCATTCTTGTTTAGGGTTTCCCGGCGGACGGGGTCCGTGCCCTTGTTGATACGCTTGCTACGCATGTCTTCATGTTGCTCGTACATGTTGACGATGTCAGAATTACCGAGACCCGCAACGGAGACTACAATTTCCCCGATACGCTCCAGCTCTGACTTGTTTCTAAATCCCTTACGATTGGGAAGCTTCTTTGATGTCATGATAGTTCTCCTCTGTTGACATTAATATTATAAACAGAGGAGGCCTAATGTTCAAGCTAGCTTGGAGGATATTTCTTATCCTGTAGTGTTAAGCGATCATTAAGTGCTTCGATCAGGCCGTGTAGTATAACGACTCGTTCCTCGAGGACATCAATACGGTAGGCATCTTCTTTTCTTCGTACCCACAATTGCCTCCACCATTGGAACATGAGTATATCTATGGTACCGGTACCGTATACTCACTGATTACCTCAACATCCTTAATGCTAATCAATATCTCAGATTGTGCAGGATCGTCCGGGTGTCGAATCAAGGCAGAAAACATGTTACCCTCTGGGTCACCATGGTCATCAGTCACTATAGCCGTTAGGCCTTGCCATTGATCTGGTACGTAACAGCCGGGACTACTATAGTTTTTAGGAAGCATTCTTACTAAATCACCAACTTTCATAATCTACTCCATGTCAATCGATGTAGCGTTTCGAAACGCTTCTGTTGCATCTCGGAATTGTTGGGATACATTCTTAAGCGTAAAGCCGCTGCCATTACCAGCCTCCTCAAATTCAATATCATCATCCAGTTCCCACCCAAGGAGCAGTATTAGCTCATCGGGGAACTGGATGTATACCTCACCGGCATCATTCTCTTGTAGCTCAAGTGTGAAGGTAGTCTTATCATCTAAGCCTAAATTTTCAGTGAGCCACTCCTCGAAATTATCAGAGCCCTGCTGTTCCTCGAATTGCTTCTTGAGTATTTCATTTAACTCGAGGGTAAGAGCCTGGCTCGCATCCTCTCGCTTGACAATGTCAACCTTGGTTTCAATTGGATTCATCTTCCTCCTCAACGGAGAAGGTACCCTCTTCTTCGCGTAGCCTGTCTAGACTGTTAATATGTTTCTGTCTCACTTCCAGAACTTCATCTACCCAATTATCAACGCCAAATTCATCAGCATCGGTGGGCTCTGAGTCTCCTCCCTGGGTACCAGTTTCCCATCGACGTATGCGTCGGTCATATAGGGTACTACGGCAATGTGCGCACAGTGTGAGAATCCAGCCTCTTTCATTTTGTGTACCGGGGGATCCACACTCTTCGCAAGTCTTTTCTGACATGCTTTCGGCCATATAGACCAATCCACTAATGAAGTCATTGCCTCCATTATAGTAGAATCTCAATCCCCCGAACTTCTCTTTCACCTGAGTTGCCTCGACATTAACTGCTTCCGGATCTTCGTCCTTGTCCAAGTTATGTTCGATATGCCACTGGATTTGACCACAGAGAGTATCAATAATATTATACCAGCCGTCGCCTGGCTCAATACCCCAACACATGCATGTTTGATTCATCGGCAAATCCTTTTGCCGAAAAATCTTTGGATACTTTTCAAATAATTCATTCTGCAATTCAGATTTCATTCTTTCCCCATGATCCTACCACACTACGCTACTATCTTTATTATACCGAAATTTCCTAAGATTTATAACGGTACCGATATTTATTAACAGCCTGCTCATGTACCCTTAGAGACTGACTATTGGTCTCGACGTTTAACGATCGATAGAAGTACTGTGCACCCTATCCATGCGCCGATCATACCAACAGCCACCCCAAGGATGACTACTACGATTACTCCTGCCACTCTTCGACAGTCCTAAGGTATGTAGTTTCAATGTTCCCGTCAAAGGCGGTGAACTGTATTGTATAATCATAATCAGATTCGTCGGAAACCTTACATGGCTTCTCAGCTCTTACAGCTTTATCTTTTTTATTGGATCCGGTGTTTCTATCACTAGTTAACTTTTGGGTTGATCTCCAATAATAGCCTGTCTCTTGGTCTCGAGACCATGATATAACTTCCTGAATTACAATATCTGCGCCGGCTCGGGCGGCTCTACATTTAGCCAATGTCATTCTCCTGTTTTACCATGTAAATATGTCCTTACATTCAGGACATACATCATATGTTTCATATCCTACCCCATCGGACCCCACACAGTAAATACAAAATGTAACGTTACACTTCTCACATGTGGTGAGGTCCGATGGTTCTTTATTATCACAGTATTGGCACGTACGTGCCGCAGCTGGTTGCTTAGTCTCC
>Ga0302120_10001376_pt1 | contig 11429 bp, 8 predicted proteins | sample AG5_Bottom_MG_FD_203118 | JGI IMG/M metagenome (GOLD analysis project Ga0302120, IMG submission 203118) | Marine microbial communities from Western Arctic Ocean, Canada - AG5_Bottom | ecosystem: Environmental > Aquatic > Marine > Oceanic | place: Canada: Western Arctic Ocean | collected 2017-10-01 | reverse complement strand
ATAACATATACAGGCCCAAGTGCCGCAGAAACAAGAGCACATTTAAGTGCTGGCACAGGTATTACAATAACATCCGGCGCTATTGCAACAACTATAACACAATATACAGAGGCTCTTGTAAGAGGAGATATATCAGTTACAGATGCAGGCGGAGACGGAAGTGCGGCTTATAACAGTACAACTGGTGTAATAACTTACACAGGCCCAAGTGCTTCGGAAGTAAGAGCTCACTCATCAGGCGGCGACGGTATTGATTATGCTTCAGGCGTAATTGATGTAGATGCTACGGTTATAAGAACAACTGGCACACAAACAGTTGGTGGCGCAAAGACATTTAGTGATGACGTAATCCTAAGTGGTAACTTAACAGTTAACGGTTCACAAACTATTGTTAATACAGAAACATTAACAATTGATGATAATGTATTAATACTTAACAATAACGAAGCTGGAACTCCAAGTGCAGATGCTGGTATTGAAATTGAACGTGGAACTTCTACTAACACTTATGTACATTGGAAAGAAGCATCAGATACATGGGTGTTCAATGATGGAACATCTACTTATACAATGGCAAGAACAACTGCTGATTTAACAGAAGGATCAAACCTTTATTACACTCAAGCTAGAGCAGACGCTAGAGTGGCGGCGGCAACTGGTGCCAACTTAAACATAGGTAGTAGAGATACTGATGATTTATCAGAAGGTTCAACAAATCTTTACCATACAAGTGCAAGAGCAGATGCAAGAATTACAGCGGCATTAATTGACGAAGATAATATGGCTACAAATAGTGCCGCTAGATTACCTTCACAGCAATCGGTTAAAGCATACGTTGATGCCCAAACTACTGATGAAACAGCAGAAGGTTCAACAAACTTATATTACACGAATGCTAGAGCAGACGCAAGAATAACAGCGGCTGACACAGATGATTTAAGCGAAGGTTCAACAAACCTTTACCATACAAGTGCTAGAGCAGACGCTAGAGTTAATGCAGTATTACCTAACACAGGTAGTTTAACTGAAGGATCAAATTTATATCATACAACTGAAAGAGTACAAGATATTGTTGGTGCAATGTATACATCAAACACTGAATCAGGAATTACAGTTGCATATGACGACGCTGATGGAACAGTAGACTTTACAGTTGCTAGTCAAACAGACGAAAACTTTACAACAGCAGACCATTCTAAGCTAGATGCTATTGAAGCGGCGGCTGATGTGACAGATGCTACGAATGTTAACGCCGCAGGCGCTCTCATGCTATCGGATACTACCACTGCTGGATTAGGCATTGTTGTAGATGAGGATGACATGTCCTCAGACCTCGCGACTAAGGTGCCAACGCAACAGTCGGTTAAGGCATACGTTGACGCACAAATTTTAACAGAAGATAATACAGACGAAATAGTTGAAGGTTCAACTAACTTATACCATACAACAGCAAGAGCAAGAGCGGCAATTAGTGTTAGTGGTTCTTTGGCATATAATGCCTCAACTGGAGTAATTAGTTTTACTAATGACGCAGGCGATATTGAAGGTGTTACAGCAGGCACTGGTTTAAGTGGAGGCGGTACTTCAGGTACTGTTACACTTAATGTTAGTGGATTAACAGTAGCAGAATTAGACGCAGGCAGTTTACAACTAAGCTCAGAATCCTTTGCAGATAACAACACATCATTAATGACCTCAGCGGCTATTGCAGATAAAATTGAAGCATATGGATATTCAACTACAACAGGCGATATTACAGCCGTAACAGCAGGCAGTGGTTTAACTGGTGGCGCAACTAGCGGATCAGCTGACGTGGCTGTTGGAGCAGGTACTGGTATTACTGTAAATGCAAATGATGTAGCAGTTAACATGAGTGCATTTAGTACTAGTGATTTAGGCGAAGGGACAAACCTTTACCATACAAGTGCTAGAGCAGACGCTAGAGTTACCGCAATAGCAAATAAGGCATTTATTGATGCATTGAATGTTGACGCTGATACACTAGACGGCATTTCGAGTGCGAGCTTCATGAGAAGTGATGCTAACGATTCACATAGTGGAACAATTACACCTAGCTCAAACAATGCACTTAACTTAGGTTCTGCTTCATTAAAGTATGCTACAGTATATGCAACTACATTTAATGGTAATGCAACATCGGCGCAATACGCGGATTTGGCTGAGAAATACGAAACTGATGCAGAATTAGACGCAGGCACAGTTGTTATGTTTGGTGGTGATAAAGAAGTTACAGCATGTGATACAGAAAACTGTCATGCAGTAGCAGGTGTTATTAGTACAGATCCAGCTTACATGATGAACAGTGGAGCAGAAGGTCAATTTGTAGCATTAACAGGAAGAGTACCTACTAAGGTTACTGATTCAGTTTCCGCAGGTGACTTACTAGTTTCCGCAGGCAACGGTATGGCAAAGTCAAATAACAACGCAAGAGCTGGAACAATAATTGGTAAAGCAGTTGGTTCCTCAGAAGGCGGCGAAGCAGTTATTGAAGTACTTGTTAACTTAATGTAAGAGTTTACAAATAATAAAAAAGGGAGTTTTACTCCCTTTTTTGTGATTAAAGTTTCTGATTACAAATATTCATGACGCACCAGGGGTGTCCTGATTTCATGATAGTGTCAAATTCTTTATAAAGATTGGTAACCGATGCTCCGAGCTTGGATAACATGGCTACTATTCCTGTTGGATTCGCCATACTTTTCTCCTAAAATGCAGTAACAAATTTTAACATATTTGCCGTAACGTCATCCTATAGTAGGAACTGTTACAATCAATCTACAAGTATGTTACAATTGTGTTACAAAAGGTATTTATACAAACCCCTTATCTTACAAAGATATATGTGATATTGCATAGGACTGATGTTATGGAAACCAAATGCAGACGATAAATACTAAATGGATCACAGCCTACAACAATGACTTTAATGCAAAATAGCAATTCTGCTAAATCATATAGCATTAGCCAAAACTGCCAAACATATGGCGGCTGTACTATAAGTGTAACCCAAGACTAATAAAGGTTGACACAGTACAAAAATTGTACTATAATGTAAATTATGAAGCATATGATAAAGTGGTTAAAGATAACCGCGGGTATAAACATATATTTGTCTGTAATATTGACCTTAGTCTTAGTCGCCCTTATTGGTGATATAGTACTAGATAGTTACTGGCATAGTGCTGATTTCATAAATAAATTCAAAGTAGATAGTGAACAAATACAGTAATAGCCTTAAATTTTACAGCTACACTATATTGTTTGCACATATATTAATATTTACATTCTTTTTTCCTTTTATAATTTATCTAATTGTGAGTTCTATCTTACTGTTTATATTCCTAATGTTTATAGTTTTTACACACTATGAATTATATGATATCGCAAATAAAGAGTATAATAATGCAGATTATTTGTCATAATCCAGTTAGTATGCACTAACAATTAGATAAATAATAAGTGTTATAATAGCAGATGGCTTTATAACCTTTTATATATAAAGGAGACGATATGAAAAATTTAATTTCGTTCTTCGTAGTAGTACTTTGTTCAAGTATCGTTGGGTGTGCCTCAGTTGGAGGGGCCTGGGACGCAGGAACGGAGATAGTCACGGGGACAGTTGATGCAATTGTTGGCGGAACAGCCACAATGGTAACAGCAGTCACAGATGACGTTATTAACATAGCAACAGTAGCAACGGATGTAACAACCGGTGTAATAGATACAGTTGCAGACCAAGTTGATAAACAAACTGACGAACTTCAAGAATCGAAAGACCCTGCTGAAAAAAAGTAAGTAGATTTTCTCTGTTCAAACGAGAAAATCAATATACAGCACAAGAGTTAGTGAAACTTTTTAACGATAATCAAGAAATGTTAGAAAAATATTGTGTTAAGAACCCGCAGGAATGTTAGCATCATGTTAACACAGTAAAGCACCCGCAAGGGTGCTTTTTTGTTTTGGAAACGATAAATACTATTACATAAAAAACACAGGGTTTACTTACACAGACTAACATACACTTCAAGTAAACAAAAAAGCACAACCCTTTAAGGAGAAAAAATGAGGATAATAATTTATCCAGCATTAGCCTTGATAGGGCTATTAGCTGTTGCACCAGCCACTTACGCTGATCAAACCGGGGATTGTACTGCAGGTACCGAATATTGTGAGGACAATAATCAGACCACTACTACAACTTCAACAGCAACCAATACGAATACCAATACGAATACCAACACCAACACCAACGCGAACACAAACACCAATACCAACGCTAATACCAATACCAACACGAGTACTTCCACGGCGACTAATACCAATACGAATAATAACACGAATACCAACACCAACGCCAATACGAATACCAATACGAATACCAACACGAATACCAACACCAACGCTAACACCAACGTGAACACTAGCACGGCGACTAATACCAATAATAACACCAATACGAATACCAACGCTAACACCAACGTGAACACGAATACGAATACTAACGCTAATACGAATACCAACGCCAATACGAATACCAATACGAATACCAATACCAACGCAAATACCAATTCGAACACGAACAACACTACTTATACTGGAACCAATACCAACGCCAATACGAATACGAATACCAACGCCAATACAAACACGAATACCAGCACAAGTAACAACACAAATAACAATGTAAGTTCAGGCGGAACAAATAACACCAACGCTAATACGAATACGAATACGAACAATAGCACATCGAATAATACTAATACCAATAATAATACTTCGAACAACACTAACACTAACACCAGCGCCAACACCAACACCAACACCAACACGAATACCAATAATAATACTTCGAACAACACCAATACTAATAATTCAACGGTAAATTCAACAGCTAATAATAACAACACGAATACAAATACGTCAACTGTTGATCAAAATGTTAATAGTAATAGCACATCGAATAATACCAATACCAATAATAATAACAATACTAACTCTTCTGACAGCACTAGTGTAAATGCTAATACCAACACCAATAATAACACAAGCCAAAGCACATCAGATAGTAATGTAACAACAAACAATAAGAACGAAAATACTAATAAAAATGAGAACATTAATAAGAATGAAACTAATCAAACGATTAAGCAGGAGATTACAACAAAGGCTCCACCCGCGAGTGCAATTGCACCTTCAATCGGGAGTTCTTATTCTCAGGACTTATGTACCACAGGAATATCCGGTGCTTTTCAAGGTCAAGTATTTGGTTTATCAGCTGGTAAAAGTGTTAGGGATATGAATTGTGAACGTATTAAGTTATCTAAAACAGTTTATGATATGGGCATGAAGGTTGCGGCAGTTAGTTTAATGTGTCAAGATGAACGAGTTTTTACTGCTATGATGATGGCAGGAACACCTTGCCCGTATGAAGGAAAAATTGGAGATGAGGCTAGAATAGCATGGGAAGACAATGCAGATCAAAGACCTGACAAAAAATCATATCTTGATAAGATAACACCTACTAGAGCAGAAAAGAAAGCAGAAAAAGCAAGACTCAAAAAAGAAGCAGAAGATAAAAAAGCAGAAGAGAAACGAATTGCAAACGAAGAGAAAGCAGAAAAGAAACGAATTGCAGAAGAAGCAGACCTAGCTAGGAAAATCGTAAAACAACAAGAAAAGAATGAGGCTGAAAAACTTAAAGCAGAAGAAAAATCTCAAGAAGATATCCAAAAAGAACCTAAAGAAAGATTTATGGAACAATGTGTTGGTTCTAAACACACTGAAGAATCTGCAAAAGCACACGGTTCTACCAAAGTTGGAATATCAAAATCAAAAGGGACTTGTAGGAATGAGTGGAAAGCTCTATAAACCTAATGAAAAAACTTCTTTTATTATTAGGTCTTCTGTTTACCACTACTAATGCAATAGCAGATAACAATACAAACTGTACAAACAATCAGAGTTGTTACAATAGTGGTGTATATGTTTATGAGGATGGTCAAGACCTTATAGATCTCTATAGCATGAGTGGCACCACTAACTTGGGCGTTGGTGATGATAATTGGTCATATGAAGTAGTTCTTGGCATGGAATGGAATCGTTGGGGTCAAACTTGGTCTCACGCTAGAATGTCTACTAATGGTTGTGTAAACCTTACAAGTGGATCAGCTGGTGGCACTTCCGCTAACTGTCAAGACTATACACCACAATCCTTACCTTATAGAGATTATACCTTATATCCCTTTTGGACTGACTTAATCAGAAAAAGTAGTTCCAAGATGTTATTTAAAGACTTTGGTAGTTATGCTGTCTTTGGTTGGTATTACTTAAAGGAATATAATAGAAGTTCAAATAATAGTTTTGAAGCAATACTATATGACAATAATTCTTTTGAATACAGATACAGAGAATTAGACATTGAAAATCATGATGTTGTTATAGGTGAACAAGGAAACCATTCTACTACTCCAGCAGACACAAAAACATACCTATATTATAATGATGGTCAAAGTGGTTACAATACTTTAGATGCTTATCTAGCAAATTCAGGCTGGCCTGATCTAGAGAATGGTGGTTCACTATACTCTGGTACTGAAACTCAAATGTGTGCTATTGATGCTTTATATGCTAGTACATGTACAGGATACGCGGCGGCATACTTAGCTCAACAATGTGCTATAAGTTCTTTACATAGTTCATCATGTACTGGTTATGCCGCGGCTTACTTAACACAACAATGTGATATATCTACTTTGTATAGCGAAGACTGTACAGGTTACGCGGCGGCTTACTTAACACAACAATGTGCTATATCTACTTTGTATAACGAAGAATGCACAGGATATGCGGCGGCGTTATTAATATACGAATGTGATATAGATGTATTTTATGCTACTTCGTGTAGTGGGTACTCGTCCGCTTTAGCCATGGAACAGGCGTTAGAAGACTCTATGTATACAGATGAAGATCAGTATGGCTATGATGATGGTTATGACGAATATGGAAATGAAGAGTCACAGTATGGCTATGATGATGCCGGGAATGCCTATACAGAAGAGGACATGTGGTATGACGAAGAATACGATGAATACTTAGATCCAAATGATCCTTGTTATCAAAACGGTTGTGAAGACATGACAGATGCTGATTGGTATGCACTAGACATAGAACAGTTTGGACAAGAACAAGTAGATGAATGGTATGGTGATGAAGTAGAATTTTCTGAGGAAGGCTTTATTGATTATGGAACATCAACAGAAGAAGAATACTGGTCAGAGATTGACGAAGGTATGGATACATATGATGCAGAACAAGAGGCAATATGGGAAGCAGAAGAATTAGCGTGGCAAATGGAAGAAGAACAGCGAATGTTAGCAGATGCGGAAATGTTAGCACAAGAAGAAGAATATTGGGCACAAGAAGAAGCATTTTTTGAAACGTTGGAAACCGATGAAGATTTTTATGCGTATGAAGTAGAAGAATTTGGACAAGAACAAGTAGATGAATGGTATGGTGAAGATGTAGAATTTTCTGAGGAAGGTTTTGTAGAGGAGGCTTATGGGGAAGAACTATACTCTGAAGAATTTTTTGAAGAAGAGTTGTATACTCTAGAGGAAGGAGAATTATTAGCCCAAAACCTTACAGATCAAGAAATTTATATATTAGAAGAAGAGATAGGTGTTGAAATATTCGTTGAAGAAGAATGGGTGCCTGTTGAAGAGAATGAAATATATGAAGAAGAGTTAGAAGATTTTGAACGAGAAGCAATAGAAGAACATGAAGAAGACATTTTCGAGGAGTTTGATGAAGAGTATGACGAAGAAGAACTTTATTTAGAAGATGACGAAGCCTTTGAAGACTTAATAGACGAAGATGAGTTAGAAGAACTTATTAACGAAGAAGATGAAGAAGAGTTTTTTAAAGAGGAAAATGTCGAAGAAGATGAAAGCACAAGATTTGTAGCTTCTAGCACAAGTACAGGCACAAGCCAAAGAACTAGTGCTAGTTACATTAGCACAGAACAGACATTTACTGTAATGGCTAAACAAGAACAACAAGAACAACAAACAATACAACAAGCAGTATCACAAGATTCAAACTCTAGTAGCACACAAGCAGTTGTTGCGGCAATAGATTTTGGTGGTACACAACAAGAACAAGCAACAGTTGCCGAGGTTTTACAAGAACAGTTAGACGATGGCTCAGGTAGTACAACTGGAGGTAGTTTTGATGCAAACTCTTACTCAAATGGTAGTAGTTCTAGTTCTAGTTCTAGTTCTAGTGGTAGTGGTAATAGTGTTGTTGCTACGAGTTCTCAACAAGAACAAATAACACAATCCACAGGTAATGAGTTTGTAGTAGAACAACAAGAACAATCCACAGGGCAAGTGCAGATACAAGTAGCAGAAATAGTTGATTCAGGTCCTGCTGTAACTGCGTTTGAAGTTGCTGAACAACAGCAAGAAACACAAGAAGAACAACAAGAATTAACGTTTGATGATGGCTCTAACTTTACAGTAGCCGATCAAAACTTTGAAAGTTCATTCGATGATGCTTTGGGAACAGGACAATCAATAGGACAATTTTTAAGTAACACAGCACCAGACTTTGCTAAGTTTGAAGTTGAAGCGCCTACATTCCAAGAACAAAGAAAGTCGGACGCAGTAGAAAGTTTAGCAGATTCTGTTAGTTCAACTGTTATACAAGCAAACTTACAAACAGAATTGAACAGATTGCAACAAGGCAACGAAGACACTAATAATTACGGTGACCAAACCGTAGCAGTTGCCTATATAGGATATACAGCAGGATTTAGTGAGTACACATCGCAGATGCAATTGGCAGATCAACAAAGTTGGTATAATAGTTCGCAAGTATATAAAGGACAAAAGACTGTTGATAACGTAGCGAGTTTTTACATGATGGCTGGTAAGACTCAAGCAAAACTACAAGAAATGATTTACAGCCAATACCAAAATTAAAATAGGAGAATTAAAATGGCAGAAGTAGAATATGAAGGAATAAAAATGAGCGGATCAAAACTGTTTATTTTAATTCCTTTACTTGGCACTTTATTAGGCGGACTTTGGGGAGGATTTGAGTTATATAATAGACTACTTATAGCTGAAGAAACATTAGCAAATCTAGAACCAGAAGCAATACAAGCAGAACTTGTTAGGCTAACGGAACTCACAGAAATTATTAAAATTGATTTAAGAGAGGATATTAATGTCGCAAGAGATGAGACTCAAGTAGCAATGGATTTAGCAAGAGCAACAGAAAAGACATCAGCAAACACACAAAGAGAAATTAGAAATGATGTGTATGCTATGGAACGTGATATGAATGCCCGTTTCAAAGAGATGGATGCAGAAACTAGAGAGTTAAGAAAAGACTTGGAAGACAAGATTATGACTATACTTGAAAATCCACTGAACGACACTGAATAATAACTAACTATAGTTAATGATATAGGCATACTTGCCCATATTGGTGCTCTATACACTACTGCCATCGCTATAACCATAGTCAATAACGCACACAGACGCTCATACAACGCATTTAGTTCGTTCCGAGTAATATTACTGCCATCTATAAAGTTCTGTAGCATATGAGCTTGTATTTGTTGTGGATAAAGGTTTCCGCTTGGCGTAGGCACAGGATTTGCAACGCCTTCTGCTGTTACTCCCACTATAACCATTTTACCTATAAGATCGGCCCGGAGTATTTATTGCAACAAGTAAATAACGATAAATAACAGTATGAACGACATACGAAAATACATTAATCTTATAGAAGATTCTCAGACAACACCTAAGTATCTTTATCATGTTACATTTAAATCAAATGTTTCAAACATTAAAGCAAAAGGATTAGAACAATTTCATACAAGCCTGTGGCTTAAAGGCCCAGATGGCAAACGATATAATCAAGAAGCAGGCATATTTGCATTTGATCATCCTCTAGATGCATTACGTTGGGCACAGAAGATGGAATGGGAATTTCGCGATGACATTATACCAAATACAGATAATGACGTTGCTATTATAAGATTAGACATGCAAGATGGTGAAGAGATTTGGAGTGATGATCCTTCTGAAGACCCAATGATGACTCAACATGGTAAAGCATTACGCAGTAGCCATAATATTAAAGCAGATAAAATTATAGATGCTTTTAATATGGAACAGTTTGGTAAAGCAGGATTGCTTAAGATACCACCCGCCGACTGGCAAGCACAAGTTCAAAAGGAATTAGTTAGTTAATTATTCGTCAGGCGTCCAGGTTCTAAATTCTGTAAATAACTTTGCGTATTCAAGTAAATCTGTGCGTAACGTTTGTAAATGTTTTAATTCAAACGGAATATCTAAATTTGCAGAAATATATGTAGGATGGTAATAATTTAAAATCACATCTACACGTTCTCTGTCTTTAATTATATCTTGTATTACTCTATGATAAAAGTTTGGATCAGTTATTAAATCAGACAGCCAGTGGTGATGATCACCATGATTATATGAATATGCCATCTCTCGAACATCAAATGTTATTGCTCTTATGGGATTGATATTATGCCTATATTTGTTCATTACCGGCGGAAAGTACCACCGGGCATCTCGAGTAGCTTGAGTAGATAAAAATGACTTATACTCGTTTACTAAACTTTTGTATAATCCTTCGCTACTAGATTGAACGGTTACTTTGTAATGTTCAATTAATTTATCTGCCATACTTTTATGTCGGGCATCAAGCTCATCATATATATTAAGTAAGTGGGGTATAGTCCACGTACCATTAAAAAACGATGTCGGTATAGATTTGTGTTTGTGGTATTTGTTTAGTTCAGTTGTCAGTCTAACTACATCAAAATTTATTATATCTTTTGACATGCTTCTATTTATCGCATATTGATGTTTAGAATAGTGTGCAGTTTATCTGTACCTTTATTTCTTCCTAACGTAACTCTTGCACCGTCATGTAACGGCTTGGGCCACTTGCCGATGTCAACCCAAGCATACCCGGCACTTTCATTGTTTAACGTAGGAATAAACTCACTCGGCACAACAGCAACGAAACTGTAATACATAAAGTTTTTGTTTCTACTTTGATAAACATCTATAGGATTTAATTTTTGTAGTTCTGGAACGAACCCAATTTCTTCTTCTAATTCACGTTGTATACATTCAAATGGAGTCTCACCATGGTCAATCATACCGCCCCAAAAACCCCAAGTGTTTTTATGACGCTTGTCACTATTCCTTAATTGGAATAAACATCTTCCAGTATCACGAGCAAGAAAAATTACGCCTGCTCCAGCGATCCCTTCGAATTTTTTTACAGGTTCAGTTTCCAATATCCCGGATTGTACTGCCCTTCGTGTGTGCTTGTCCATGCCGAATTCTCGTATT
>Ga0302120_10001374_pt1 | contig 11438 bp, 5 predicted proteins | sample AG5_Bottom_MG_FD_203118 | JGI IMG/M metagenome (GOLD analysis project Ga0302120, IMG submission 203118) | Marine microbial communities from Western Arctic Ocean, Canada - AG5_Bottom | ecosystem: Environmental > Aquatic > Marine > Oceanic | place: Canada: Western Arctic Ocean | collected 2017-10-01 | reverse complement strand
TCCCTTTTGAAATGGTTGCAATTATTTGAAGTTCGAATCCTTTGGAAAAAGTTCTAATTGAAAGAAATGAATAAAATAAAACTTATGCAATTATTGTGAGACAATTACAAAAGTTAGAAATGTTGGCGATTTGTCATACGGACAGAACATGATTTAGAGCCAATTAACGGACATTTTGGACTTCTGGTCGATCATTCCAATATCCTGTGTCGCCACTGAACATGATTGCATCGAATTATATCGTGATGCAGAAACCAAATCCGAGATGTCTCCAGCGAAGAATTGTATTCCAATTCCCAGCCAAATTCATTCATCCTTCTCATTCTCTTGGTATTCTTTCAATTTCGCTTCATATTCTTCTTTGGATAGACCGTGCCATCCTTTGCACATTCCTGTTGGCGATCTACCGCATCCACATTCACTCATGAGATTCATTCCTCCTAAATCCTCCTACGATGCTTCAGTATTAAGAGAGGGCAGTCCCAATTTTGGCACTGCAAACCCTCACCGAAGTTCCGATGGCTGAGATTCACCATCGATTGTACTGGTTCTACACATGTTCTCAAAAATACAGATGACTCGGATTCAGTCATTAGGAATTTTTTAACCGAGTCGAGAAATTGAATGTTGAGTCTAATTCGTATTATTACGAATGAGCCATCTTACTCCTCAGGGATTTGTAACTACTCAATTTCTCGACGAGATTGTGTTACTCCTCAGGGATTTGTAACTACTCAATTTCCTCGACGAGGTTGTCGAGGTCGTCAAGGTCGGATACAATGACCTGAGATTCTGAATGATCATAGAGGTCAATCTCGTTTCGTCCAGCTCGAATAAGCGCTAGAACCATCGCGACCGCGATGACGAGCATTGCCAGTATTACGAACGGGTCGTCAAGCATTTCGATGAGTCCAGCCGCAACTTCACCATTCTCACAGCCAGCAACAGTCGAAGCGCAAGGCTCGACATCGTCGCCTCCATCCGGCTCACCATCATCGGGTTGATTTTCGCCTTCGATGGCGACGGTCACGCTAGTCGTCGTCGTGTTCGTATTGCCAGAAGCATCGGTCGCCAGAATCGTCAGCAACCAGACCCCGTTGGTCAGAGCAGCGGCGCTGGTCAATTCGTGATTCTTACTCAGCGCAACCAAATCGCCCGTCAGCCAAGTCGTATTCGCGGCGTCGGCAGAGGCATCGGCTTGACCGGATTGAAGAGGGTCTTCGGGTTGTATTGTGACATTTTCTGCAGCATTTTCTGAGGTGTACCATGAGATTTTGATTCTACCATCTTCGAGCACCGTCGCGCGGATTTGTAATATTTCTGGTGGCGTCGAATCGACCTCCGCGCTAGTGTTGAAAGAGAGTGCCGTAGAGTTTGAATTAGCGATTGAAATCCAGCATTCATAAGAGGTATTTGTCGATAGAGATGAGAGTAAAATCGTATGAGAAAGCAATAACGCGGCGTCAGAATTCGTGTCGTTTTCTGAGAACGATACAATAGTTCCGACTCCAGTATCGTCAGTTCCAACTCCGCTTCCATTACCATCTCCTCCTTCACCCTCCCCGGTGGCTTGGCTGGTGCAGTGAACTATCGCTGCTTCCGGTTGCGTCGTCGACCATTCGAGGATGGCGCCATTCGCCGTCACTCCAGCGACTTTGGCGCCGTAGATTTGCTGTGCGACTTCGGGTATCTCGACACCGGTTAGTTGGGCGTATTGGTGAGCTGCAACATCGTAGCCGGCCAGCATCGCCGCTTGGGCAGCGGCGCTGCCGTTGGAATGTGCAGCGTCTAGGATAATTTCAACGATATTCGGGTCGTAGTCGATGCCATCATCACTGGCTGGGTCAGCACCGCCGCCGAGTCGCCAAGTCTTGGCGGTCGCATCAACATCACGCCATTTGCCAGGGCCGAAACCGTCTTGCGAGCCGACAACGATGACGAATCGGTAGTTTGGAATATCGTTGCCGATGACCGATTTTGAGACCGTGATTTGGATAATATTCGTCGTCGAATCGGCACTCACTTCGATTCCTTTGGCGCTGGTTCCGCCGCTTGAAGCGTCGACCGCTTTGACGGCTCCAGGCTCGCCAGTTGCCGAAATTGCAACCTCCCACGCCCAGTCCGGATGAATTTCGGCGTTCGCTCCTTCGAGCATTTCTGTTCGTCCATAAGTTGTTTCACCGCGATCGACATAAATCTGGACAATCTGATGCGAGAAGCCATTGGCGAGTGTCCAGATATCGGTCATCTCAGACATCTCGATTTCAAAGCGAGCGTTCCAAGCGCTCTGACTTACCTTTAGGTGTGTAACATCCCAGAGACCAGCGCCCGGTTCAAAGTCTGAGGCTAGTGGATAGGTGTAATCACCGTCGCCATTTTCATCGCCGGTGACATCGTCAATATCGAGCAGGGTGACCCACTGTTCAAGATCGGGCATGACCATCTCAGCCGGAGCTGGAGGAGCCATTTCGGCATCGATTCCATCCCCATATGAAAGTGAGTTTGCTTCCGCTGTGACAACTTTGACGCGGGTTGAAGCACGTGGCGCGAGTCCTAATTCTGACCATGGAATCTTGAATTCGTAAACATCCAACGCTGCACATCCACCAAGGCCACTCGTACTGATCATTTGCCAACCTTCGACATCACCGATTTTCCCTTGAGCGTCAAACAGATTCCACTTCGCCAAGCCGTCGTCGCCGAGCATCTGGTCGAAGTTGAATGCTACCATCTTTTTCGCCGGGAATCCTAATATCTGGTTGCCATAATATGTTCTGAAATTGGTCTCAACCTCATTAAAATTGATTGCATTTGGTTGCATGAAATATATCGCAAGATCGGGCAGATAGTCGAGGTCGAGTGATTCCCAATCGCTCCCATTGGTCGCCAAGTCGACTCGGACATAAACATTGGACGCGTCATAGCCGAGGTAGAAAGCGTCGATATCCATGCTGCCTCCATCTATCGAATCGGCGTCGTACCGAGCCGCACCATCCCATTCGCCAGGTAGTGCGACGCCATCGATTAGCGGTTCAATTATGCCGCCATATGGTATGCTCGGCGTCGAAGGATTTGTCCACAAATCCTGTAAATATGGGGGTAAATCGAGACCCAGTGGTCGGTAGATATTGGAGAGGTGTACCTTGAACAAAGTATCCCAAAGTTCGTCATAACCACTATCTTGGTCGAGGCCGTACCACCAGAACCAATCACTCCCCTCCGCGATATAGAGCGACTCCCAAGCGGATTCCAAACCTGAGTGGCTTGGATTTGCTTCCTCAAATGCAACCAATGCTTGTCTCGCTTCCACCAACCGCTGCCACCCAAGGCTCTCCTCCTCTTCGCCTGCCCAAGTTCGAAGAGTGCCGTCTATCCACGAGCCAGTGCTAATCGTCTCGATACGAGGCAAGTCGGTGTTGTTCTCGAGAAATTCCGACGGCGTTGTGGTGACGATTGTTGGATGCGAAGCGAGGCGAGAATACCACTCTTGCATGAATGGGCGACCGTTGTTGCGATGTTGAAATTCGGACATGAACATCCAGTTCTCACCGTCGAGGGCGACGGTGAGCATGTGTTTTGATGGGTCTAAACCAGCGTCGAGCAAATCCTGTCGGACGCCGTCGATATGGGCGATGAAGTCGCTGACGGCGGCTTCCGGCGACATCGTCCCGTATTGAAACGCGATGCGGTCGGAGATGACACGGTCGCGGAATATCACAGCGACCTCGCCAGCCGTCGCATTCGCATCGCCACCGGATTCACTCGGTCGTCCACTCACTAGCCATGGCGTTGCAAGGTCGGCGGCGTTCTCGATATCGATTGTACCGCCACCGACACGGGTTGAATCACCAAGAATCACCTCGTCGGTAACCATCCACTGCACACCGACCTCGGATACGGGCTGAACCATACTCGGCGAGACCGATTGTTCGGATGGCCACATCCCGGTCGGCCGGAAGCCTAACTCCGCCTCAAACAGGTCCATCCCACGATTCAATTGGGTCCGAACATCATCGGGCCACGACGCCTTATCGACCTGTATTCCATCCTCCATTTTCCAGCCATCCTGCATCAACAACGGCATTATCGGATGGTAATATGGCGTCGTCGTCAACTCGATTTGACCACGCTCAGCCAGCGCTGAATACATTGGCAATACATTCGCCATTCCCTCGTGTTGGGCTTGTATAACGTACGCGAGGTCGGCAGGTGTGTAGTCTCCATTCTGCATGAACAACGTTTCTAGCGTTGCATCAGCGTGGGCTGGTCGCCCATCGGCCACAGAATCTTCTAGGTTTGCGTATTCACCCAAGACGTAGTCGGGGGAAAACTGGTAGAGGTACCAAAGCACCTGCAAATCCAGCAAGTTTTGAGGCGAGAGAAGCGTGTCATCCATAATCGTCGCCGGTTTCAGATTGTGCCGGGTCATGTCGTAAATTTCGGCGTAACGAGCCGAGGATGGGTACAACCATCCGAGGTCAGCATCGCTGGCAGATACATTGTATATCCAACCGCTATTCCAGAACGATTGGAACTGCATAGTGTGCAATTCGCGCTCGGTTGCATTGGGATAATCACTAACAGTTCCATTCGCATGTGTTGGCCAAGTGCGTCGGGCAAAATCCGTGTGAACATCTGGGGTTTCATTTCGATGATAATCGACCAGTTGTTCGATGAATGAAGGAACTAAATTGTAGGTTATTTTTGTTCCCGGATTTTGTGCTAAAATTCCCGGTGAATCGACGTACTCAGTCATCGCATGGACCCTCACCCACGGCATTTCGTAGGTCCCTGTTAGTTTGTTTTTGTAATACGGTTGATGTTGATGAAAAACAATCGCTAAATTCAACGCATCCGCTCTTTTTTCAACCCCTCCGCTCACCACCTTCGGCAGGGTGTTCGGGCTTAGAGAGAGGTTACGATCGCTGATTTGATAAGCGTGAGTAAATGTTTCTGCCCCGTTTTCTGCGCCGTTTCTTGAAGCAGGATTTTCCTCGGGAAAAACGGTCCAAGCGTGCTGCCCACTTTGCCATTGTGACCAGACGATAATATCGACGCTGGTAGGGTTTCCAATCGCCGACCAAGGTATCGTGATTTCGGTATCGTTATCACCGCTCCAGCCGATGAATCGATTGCCAGGGAAAGTATGGATTTCCATTTGCGCATTTTCTTCCGCCGTCGTCTGCCATATCGTCCCGTCGAAGTAACGAATCGCGTGATATGAAGAGTCTTCGAGGAGTATCGCGTAGTCGGCGTCGAAAGGCAGAGTGTGTCTACCGTTCCAGTCGTCTGAGAGAGAATTCCCACCGCTGCTCGTATTGAGATAAACGAAGAGATCGGCACCGCCCTCGGTTGCCGCCCAATCTGTTCCACTCCATGCTAGTGAAAGATGAGTTGCATTCCATGTAAGACGGAAGTCGACGCCGTTACTATCGGTCGCCATCAGCGTATCGGCCGGCCAATCGGCGATGTCGCCATCGGCCGTGATATCATTCGGCGTCGCTCCCGCAACATTCGGTTTTGCTTCAAAGAGAGCGGATGCATTGGAATCGATAGTACCCCCGAGTAGAGCGATGGCCGGTGCACTGAGAATCAGCAGCGCGAGAATAACCGCGCTGTATACCATACTGCGACCCGAAGCCATCGGCCAGCCCTGAGCCTCTATTGGCCATAGCATTTAGCACTTCAAACAATTCTGCTGAAACAAAATCTAAGTCTATTCTCAAATGCTAGGTAAATGCTTTGGAGAATAGAAGTCAGCATCATAATATGGCGTCCGAGCGGAAGCGCGAAGTTGGCGTTCTCTGCCACATCACTTCACTTCCAGGCGGTGGCCCGCACGGCACGCTTTCAGCGGTTCCAGAATTTATCAACAAACTCGCCGAGTCGGGCTGTTCCGTTTGGCAAATGTTGCCCCTAACTCCACCCGACGAGCACGCATCTCCATATGCTTCGAGTTCGGCATTTGCGGCTTGGACAGACCTCGCAGAAGAGACAACTTTTGGACATAGAGTAAAGTCGGAGAGCGGGTGTAAAGTGGAAGAATTTGGGATTGAATGGGAAAAGCGTGAATCTTTTTGGCTGGACGATTGGTCGCTATATTTCGCCATAAAAAGAACACAGAATCACCAGCCTTGGTCCGAATGGCCAACACCTCTCAGAGACCGCGAGCCAGCCGCTATCGCAGAGGAAAAACTACGTTTATCGGATGAGATTAATGGTGAGAAAAACGCGCAGTCATCATTCATGCAGTCTTGGGCTTCGTTGAGAAAATTATCTACAGAAAAAGGCGTACGTCTTTTCGGTGATTTACCATTTTTTATTGCTCATGATTCAGCCGATGTTTGGGCAAATCGAGACCTCTTCCATCTCAATGGCGACGGCTCACCCTCATTGGTTGCAGGAGTGCCTCCCGATTACTTCTCAAAAAAAGGTCAACGATGGGGTACGATGCTATACAATTGGGATGCTCATCGGGCCACAGGATTCGCCTGGTGGAAAGCGCGAATGACCCGGATGTTCGACCTCTTCGATATGGTTAGAATCGACCATTTTCGTGCGCTTGAAGCGGCTTGGGCAATTCCTGCTAGCGATTTGACAGCCGAACATGGCGCGTGGCAGGACGGGCCTGGAGATGAGTTGTTAGAAGAATTGATGAAAGTGGTGCCGGAGACAACCTCCGCATCCACGAAGAAAGAACTACTGTCCAACGAGACAAATTCAAATCTCATGGCCAACAATCCTGAATTACAAATCTCAAACCCAATGACTAACCCTATCTCGAATCCCATCTCAAATCGGCGTTCAACCTCGCTCGAAAGTTCATCTTCTTTGCGAGGCGAGGGATGTGGCGTTTTGGTCGCTGAAGATCTCGGCATCATTCCGCCCAGTGTTGTCGCGATGAGACGCCGGTTCGGAATCCCAGGCATGGCCGTCTTACAGTTTGGCTTTGATGCAGAAGAACAAGATGCCGAGTTCGATGGGTCTGAACCTTCTGTTTCTGACAATAATGTTCAAAGGAATGATACTGAGAATGTAGTCTCTGGCAGCGATGCAGAGAATGATGAATATGGGAGTGACGGCATTACTCAAAACGATGTAACACAAACCTCTCCGCCAACAACATCTGCCGTGACAACCTTAACCGAAGAATCGACAAACCCCAACTATCCAGAATTGATATGCCACGACCAGATCGCCTATACCGGAACTCATGATAATGATACAACCGCTGGTTGGTGGACATCATCTCCTGAAGCACGCTGCCGCCGCGTCAAAAATTATGTAACTTCGGTTTCTCTAACCAATCTCTATTCTGATGTATCAAGCAAACCATCGACTAACACAGATTCAATGACTGAGTCGTCAGCGGTTCAATCCTTGATTCAAATGGCATTAAATTCAGCTGCAGACCTCGTCATCATCCCAATCCAAGATATTGCTGCTCTAGGGAGTGAAGCGAGAATGAACACACCTGGAACCAAAGCGGGAAACTGGCGGTGGCGGCTGGGTTTTAACACTCTAGATGATGATGATTGGATACGATTCGTGAATCAAATACAAGAGGCCGGTCGGGGTTGACTATTACAGTCTGAACTTGAGTTCGAATTTAAGATTCGGGTTAAGAAATTGAGATGATGTGGTTTACAATATTTCATTCAATCCACATATAGGAGCGAGCACCTTCCATGACGCCCGCCTCTTCCTCGATATCGATCAGCGCAAATTCACCCTTCGGGTCAATAACTGAACCGTCGTAAATTCCTTTGTGCAATTCTTCGTAAGTAATCTGGTCGATAGCCAATCGTCCCGCCAATCGCTCAAATAAGTTCCAAGTGCTTACCACTTCACGCCATCGTTTCGATACTACGCCTTCGAACACCTTCGCTTTCGCGCCACTGCCATATCCACAGAGACCAAACGCCTCTCCACCCATCAATCCATTCTCCTCATAATCGGATTCAAAAGTCGACATCATCGCTAAGAAAATTGAGCCGGTGTACTGATTGCCAATCAGGCTACTAGCCCTCTGACCTTTTTCGATTCTACTCTCGTGAAATGTTTGGTAAGCCTCGGTCTTTGAGATGGCTCTGCGATACTTATCGGCAACCTTCTCAAATTCATCTGCCCCTTCCGGCGTGTCATCATAGTCGTCACGCAACGGTAGAAGGCCGAGTGTCTCCTCGATTTTCGTCCACTCTTTACTATCCATTCGTTCGTGTCGGAACACATCGGGGAACATCCGTTTCGCTTGGAATGCGTAGGGAAGGTGCATGATGATTCGTTGCCATTGCTCGGTCAGAATTTCGTCGTCTCCGAGTACATATCGACCATCCTTCTGCGCCTTTGCAACGAAGTCTAGAAATGCTTCACGGACCGCTAGTTGGTAGCACCGATTGGAAAACTGCCCATCAAAAATCGGCTCATCCCGGTGTACCGAAATACTCTCTTCTCCATGCGAGAAAATCCCTAACCTCCGAACGGTTGACTCGGGCAGATGTTTGATCATCCGTTCGGTCAGTCCATCCTTCAGGTTCGCGCCAGTCTCCTTGGCGAGAGTCATTACATGAGTAATTACGCTGCGGAGTGATACCTCGCGTCGCGGTTTGAAAAAGTCGTGGACCGGTGTGGTTGAGACGCCCCACCGGTCTGGAATGGCAATTAGGCGAGGGTTGTATCTGATTAGCAGCGCTCCGCCGCCTGCCCCTTGAGTATATTCTCCGCTCGACTCTAAATCGTACTTCGCATTGTCACTGAAGACAACTATGCCTAACCGGTCTTCTTCTGGGCCACCTCTCGCAACCCAGTCGAGCGTGTTGTGTAACGCATCGACCGCGCCGATACAGGCGAATGTCATATCGACGACATCGCAGTTACGAAAGCAGCTCTCGCCGTACTGTTTCCCATATCGCTGTGTTAGCATATCGAGGATGTAAGTCGCTGTTGGTTTGGCTCCATCCAGCGCCGATTCCGTGCCGAGATACATACGACCGATGCGCTTGGGGTCGATGCCGTTCCTATCTATCAGCCGAGTCACGGCATTCGCGCCCATAGTAGCGGTGTCTTCGTGGGCGTCGGGAATCGCCATTCCAGAAAGCCCTAGGCCCTTGTTCAATTTCCCATAGTCAGCACCGCGCATCTCAGCGAAATCACGCATATCGACGAAAATTCGAGGGAAATGAATGGCAATATCATCAACACCGACCATCTCCTCACACATCATGCTTCGACGGCGAAGCCTGCCGGTTATCAGGCGTTCGGCACTCTATTGAGTCAAGTGGCTACCCGTCGAGGATTGACCATTTTCGGCTAAAATAGTAAAGCGTTCTAAGAAATCATTAAATTATCGAATCTAATTTTAGTAATAATTCGAAGAAATTGGATGAGCCGTGAGCGTGGGCATGTTGATAGGTCTGTGCAAACGGATTGAGCCGGTTCAGATGGCGGTCGCGTACCTCTCAGCAGAAATCGGACTCTGGTCTGAGTTGCACACCTACTCGGGCGGCCTCGGTGTCCTCGCAGGCGACCACATCAAATCGGCCGCGGATGCCGGGCTTGATTTGGTCGGCATCACGCTCTTGTATCGTCAAGGATACGGTCGACAACATCTCGATTCCGACGGCATCCAAACAGAATCATACGCCGAAATCGACCCAGCAGAACATCTGATAGACACCGGCATCGAACTAGCATTACCGCTAGACGGAACGACTCTAATCTCAAAAATTTGGGTTGCAGAAGTAAGGGGAGTGGGGCAAGGAAGGAGAACGGTTGGATTGGGTAGGGAGGCAATTATTGGAAAATCGCAAGGTGATTCAAAAACCATACCGGTCCTATTTCTCGATACTAGGCACGCGAAAAATTCCCCCGAACATTCCTCGCTGGGCAACAGACTCTACGGCGGCGATGACGCTAATCGGATTCGCCAAGAATACCTACTAGGGGTCGGCGGAATTCGAGCATTACAATCTCTTGGACACAAGATAGAAAAGTTGCACTTGAATGAAGGTCATTGCACCTTTGCAATGTTAGAAATGTTACGGCAAGGTTGGAATCGTGACGAATTGGCTAGCCGGACATTGTTCACGACGCATACTCCAGTTCCGGCCGGCCACGACCGCTTCGAATGGTCAGCGGTCGAAGAGGTGCTGGGCGAAATGCTGCCAAAGGATGCTAGAAATTTAGTTCGTTCAGCAGGCGATTCCGAGGGTGGTGAGCGTTGCTCGATGAGCCATCTCGCCGTCGCCTTATCCGGCTCGGTTAATGCGGTGTCAAATCTGAACGCATTCGTCGCATCCTCTATGTTTCCAAGCACCCATATCGCTCCCATAACCAATGGAGTCCACCACATGACATGGACTTCTAGTCCACTTGCCATTGTATACGATGAGTACATGCCTGGGTGGCGTAGTGATCCGGCATTGCTCGCCCATGCAGGTAGAATTCCCGATGCTGAACTCAAATCCGCTCGGGTCATTGCCCGAGCGGTGCTCCGAGATTTGGTCTCAAATGCAACCGGTGTCAAACTGTTTGCTGACCGACTTACAATCGGTTTCGCTCGACGTTTTGCGACATACAAACGGGCTGATCTCGTCTTTCATCATCTAGAACGATTACGCTCATTCGGTGCTGGCAATATACAGTTCGTTTTTGCCGGTAAGGCTCACCCGCGCGATGAGGGCGGGAAGGCGCTTATTCGCTCAATATTTGGTCACGCTAAAGAGGTCGCCGCAGAAATCCCCGTGGCCTTCCTTGAAGATTATTCAATGGCGACGGGTTTAGCAATGACGAGTGGTGTTGATATCTGGCTGAATAATCCTGTCCGACCGATGGAAGCATCTGGTACATCGGGGATGAAGGCAGCGATGAATGGTGTACCGAACTGTTCGATTCTCGATGGCTGGTGGCCCGAGGCGTGTGAGCATGGTGTCAATGGTTGGGCGATTGGAGGTAAAGAAGACGAGCGAGATGATGAGCGGGATGCGACCGCTGTTCTCGATGTGCTCGAGGAACATGTCTTGCCAGCGTGGAAAGAAGGTGGTCAGCGGTGGGCGTCTCTTTCAAGAGCAGCAATTGCTACTTCAGCGAGATTCACTGGGGCCCGAATGATTAGCGATTATCAGCGTTTTTATTCATCTTAAATCATTCATCTTCTTTTATCAACCGTTCATTTTCGGAGGGAGTAAACTGAAAGTGAGATTATAACTCAGATACGGAGTACCGTTTTATTATACAAAACTGAAAACGATTGAGTAAATCTTGAATCAAATCAAGGAAGCATCCGCTCTAAACTCGTCACGAACAATAAAAGTTGAGTAGATAATAATCAGGCATAGCCCTTCTTCTTAGCACAGCATTTGATGAACTTCTTTCCACTGCGGCACGGGCACTTAATCGACTTCATATGGCATTTACGGAACGGTTTACCAGACTTGCAC
>Ga0302120_10001373_pt1 | contig 11447 bp, 9 predicted proteins | sample AG5_Bottom_MG_FD_203118 | JGI IMG/M metagenome (GOLD analysis project Ga0302120, IMG submission 203118) | Marine microbial communities from Western Arctic Ocean, Canada - AG5_Bottom | ecosystem: Environmental > Aquatic > Marine > Oceanic | place: Canada: Western Arctic Ocean | collected 2017-10-01 | reverse complement strand
TATTCCGCTGTTACCCGGCGACCCACCATCTACCGGGGCAATCCTTTTCTCGTCGAAGTTGGCCTGGCCTACGGGGGCGAGATGCCACGCGAAGAGAGCGCCGCGCTCTACCGATATGCCAACCGGGTGCCCCTGCAGTACCAGCAGGGTGCGTGCGCAATTACTCGCGCCGTCAGCGGAACCAACTGGAAGTCCTACATGGTGCAGCATCCAAAGGGGGCTCTGCCCGTCGGGCCACTGCTCATCATGGTTCACATAGCCAGCGTCTGGGTTCCCTTTACATCCGAAAGCAAAGACGCGGTCGCCCAATATCCCGAGATCATCAAGGAATTTCGATTCGCCCTCCAAGAGTGCGGACGCAAGATGACTAATTATCTGAGCAAGCAGAAACGCGTAGCTGAAGAAGCCAAGAAGGCCGCTTACATCGAAAAGTACATCCCTCAAGTGGCCATCGGACTCCAGGAAATTCTTTCCCTCGGCGATCGGGAAACCAGCAAGCTCACAAACAAGCTCACCCACGTACTCGAGCGCAGCCGGAAGAGCTAGCGAGAGGAGGTGGCCACGTGGCCCCACGCAAAAAAGTCGCCACCCGGAAAGCAGCCACAAAGAAGGCTGCACGAAGGAAACCTCAAGCCAAGAAGAACGCTGCTCCCCGGAAAAAAGCCCCCAAGAAAAAAAAGGCGGCCGGCAAGAAGGCGGCGCGAGACAGGCCCGCGCGAAAAAAAGGAGTACGCAAGAAAGCCGCGAAGGGAAAGGTGGCTAAGCGAGGGGGGACTCGTTCGGGGGGTAGACGTGCCGCCGGAGATGCCAAAACCGTTCGCTTGATCGTCGATACCGCCCAAACAATCAAAGAGGACATCCTGAAAACCCGGAAGCCCGATCTCGAATTTCCCATTCGGTCGCTGGGGAATGTCTCCTACTCCGAGAAGAAAGGCTATTTCGAGATTGGAAAACAGACCAAAACACGAACCCTCACTGTCAACACCGTTCGCGGTTTTGCCCAGACGCTCCGGCTCATGGGTCTTTCAAAGGATCTGATTGAAGCCAACGATTTCGCCACGAAGCGGGACGCTTACTACCAGAGTAAAAATTGGGACTCGGCAAAATTCGACGATCAAAGTGAATCCGATACGGTGATGGACGACATTGAGGCGATGTTCTCCATGCAAGGGGTCTCGCGGGAGCAGTTGCGTTACGTACCCGATGAACACGGCGGAGCCGTCGCGGGGAAGCTGACCGTGATCGATCCCGACCTGGAAACGGGCCACGTGGAAAGGATCGACTGTACGCGGTTCGGATCTGGCGCTTATTCGATCCCCTCGACAGTGGAGCATCTTTCCTTCGAAACCAATGCGAAGTTCATCCTTGCCATCGAGACCGGTGGCATCTTTCAACGGCTCCAGAACCACAAATTCTGGGAACGCGAAAATTGCATCCTGGTTTCATTGGCCGGGGTACCCACACGATCAACCCGGCGATTCATCCGGAAGCTATCCGACGAATGCAATCTGGCGGTGTTCGCGTTCGTGGACTGTGACCCCTACGGGTTTTCGAACATCTACCGAACTCTCAAAGTTGGATCGGGCAACGCCGCCCACATTTCCCAGTTTTTCTCCGTGCCACAGACCCACTATCTCGGCGTTACGCCCCAGGACATCATCGACTATGAGTTGCCGACCCATCCGCTGCTCGATGTAGACATCAAGCGTGCGAAAGACGCTTTGAAGAACGATCCGTTCTTCAAAGCCCACAAACCCTGGAAGAAAGCCATCGAACAACTCATCTCCATGGGAGTTCGCGCCGAGCAGCAATCCCTTGCCATGTGGGGGCTGAATTACGTCATGGACGAATATCTGCCCGCCAAGCTCAAGCGCGTTAAGGATTTTCTCCCCTGAGCAGATGACCTAAGCTTGCGCCCAGCCATCTCACCGAACCCGAAAAAGCCCTACAGGAGCTGCATGAAATGAAGGGCATTATTCTGGCCGGCGGATCGGGAACCCGGCTCTACCCCATCACCATCGGGGTGAGCAAACAACTGCTCCCGGTCTACGACAAACCCATGATTTACCACCCGCTTTCCACCCTTATGCTGGCGGGAATTCGCGAAATATTGGTGATCACCACCCCCCATGACCAAGCCGCCTTTCAGCGCGTCTTGGGGGACGGCCACCGACTCGGTATCAACATCCAATACGCGGCCCAGCCCCGGCCCGAAGGAATTGCCCAGGCCTTCATCATTGGAGCCGAATTTATCGGAAACGACTCGGTCGCCCTGGCCCTCGGTGACAATATTTTTTATGGGCAGGGGATGTCCGACTCCCTCGCCCGGGCCACGGGCCAGGTGAGCGGAGCGACGGTTTTCGGCTATCGCGTGAGCGATCCCGAGCGCTACGGAGTCGTGAGCTTTGACTCTTCTGGCAGCGCTATTTCCATCGAGGAGAAACCCGAAAATCCACGTTCGCACTGGGCGGTTACCGGGCTGTATTTCTACGACAACGATGTTGTCAAAATTGCCTCCAGCCTTTCCCCGTCGGACCGCGGCGAAATCGAAATCACAGATCTGAACCTTGTCTATCTCGGCAATCAGGCCCTGCGCGTCGAGTTGCTCGGTCGAGGCATCGCGTGGCTCGACACGGGAACCCACGAGTCACTCCAACAGGCGGCGAGCTACATCCAGGCCATCCAGGACAGGCAGGGGCTCAAGGTCGCCTGCATTGAGGAAATCGCCTGGCGCAACGGATGGATCGATACCGAGAGCCTCCTCAAGACCGGATCAACAATGACCTCGAATAGCTACGGCCGCTACCTCGTGCAACTGGCCCAGGAAGACGACGAGGTTTCACCTTGAAATTCGCCAGGCAGTCCATTCCCGGGGTTTGCCTCATTGAGCCCGATGTTCATCGCGATGCGAGGGGTTTCTTTCTTGAGAACTACCATGCCCAGAAATACAAGGAGGAGGGCATCGAGGAAGACTTTGTTCAGGACAACCATTCATCTTCACAACGCGGAACCCTGCGCGGCCTGCACATGCAGATCAGCCACCCCCAGGCAAAGCTTGTCCGGGTAATTCGTGGAACGATATGGGACGTCGCCGTGGACGTGCGCAGGAAATCGCCCACCTTCGGGCAGTACTTCAGCGCCGAACTCTCTTCGGAAAATCACCGACAACTCTATATCGCCGGGGGGCTTGCTCATGGTTTTCTTGTGACCAGTGCCCAGGCCGAAGTCGAATACAAGTGCAGCGATTTTTACGATCCCACCGGCGAACTCTCCATCGCCTGGGACGATGCCGAGCTAGGTATTCCCTGGCCGGTTGAAACTCCAACCCTCTCTGCCAAGGACCGCGCAGCCCCGAGCCTGGCCGATGTCATGGCCAAGCTCCCCGAGTGGAAGGGCTAGAAGTCCTCTTCCACTTCCAGATCTTCGTCCCCGTAATCGCCTTTTAGTTTCAGGGGGGCGCTGCAGACACTGCAGAAAACTTCTTCCCCCCGGCGCTCGTCACCGGCTAGAGGAACATCCGCATTGCAGATGGGGCAGGTAATTTCCGAGTCCACGGATCCTCCGACCCTAGTGAGACAGGCCCAGCCAGATAGGCCTAATCAGACAGCCCTAGTCCTCGCGACATTCCGAGCAGTGTCCGTAGAGCTCGTGACGGTGACGGAGGATCGTAAAGCCCATCTCATCAGCCACATCTTTTTGCGCCTGTTCGATCACCGCAGACTCGAACTCAAGAATCCGGCCGCAGCCTAGACAGACCAGGTGGTCGTGATGCTTGTGCTCGATCTCATACCGAGCCACGCCGTCGTCAAAACGTCGCTCTTCGGCGAGACTGGCTTCCACGAAGAGCTTGAGAGATCGATAAACGGTCGTATAGCCGATCCGGGGGTAGTGCTCGCGAATCTGCCGATAGAGGTCCTCACCCGTCACGTGGCCACCCGCTTCGAGAAACGCTTCGAGGATCACCTCGCGCTGCTTTGTCTGCTTGAGATTGTGACTCTCAAGATATTGGGAAAGCGCTTTCTGTTCGATTTCATGCGCCATCGGTGGGACTTTAGCAGGCCCAGTGCCATCGGATACCGGCCCACCCCCCAGGCGCCAATTGCGTTGAATAATGCGGGGGCCGAACCGGTGAACTCCGTGTGAATTCACGAGTCCCAGTTTGCAAACGAGCGCAAATCGGCAATCGGGCCGCTACAGTGCTCCAGGGGTAGGGGCGGACGCAAACGAGCCTCCACTGGACCTCCGGGCCAGCCGGTCGGCCCCACGGTTCCCAGCGATTGTCCCGGAGTTTCCCAGTGAGTCTGCCCCTTGAGCCGCCCGTCCGAGATCGGCCCCAGGCCGAGCAGGAAGCCCGCGCCCAGGATGCACTTCTCCACGCCCGGCCCCCGGGACAACAGGCCCGTCCGGGCAGCCTGAGGGAGGTCTCCCTCCTCGCCTATCCGGCCATCTTGACCCAGCTCTCCGGGGCCATGATGGGCGTGGTCGATAGCGCGATGGTCGGCCGGCTGGGCGCAACCGAACTCGCTGGAGTCGGCTTCGGCAGCACTTGGATCTGGACGATCTTCTGCTTCTTCATCGGCATGGCCAGCGGCGTCCAGACCTTTGTGGCTCAGAATCATGGAGCGAACAAGAACCAGAACTGCGGGGCCTGGGCATGGTCTGGGCTAGTTCTGCTTATGCCATTGACCGCACTCACGGCGGTCCTCTGTCATCTCGCCATGATTCCGCTACTGGATGTTTTCGTCACTTCGGAATCCATGCTCCCGGTGGCCAAGAGCTATATGTCCATCCGAACCCTGGGCGTGATGGGCATGGTCGCCGCCATGGTGTTTTCGGCTTTCTTTCGGGGTATCAGTGATACCCGCACGCCCCTCTACGTCACGCTCTTCGCCAACGCGTTGAACGCCATTCTCGATTACGGATTGATCTTTGGGCGCCTGGGCCTCCCCGAGTGGGGCGTGGAAGGCGCAGCGACAGCCACAGTCATCGCCGAGTGGGTGTTTGCCTTCGTGATTCTCGGCGTTTTTCTGAGGCGAAGCCTCCGCGAGAAATACGGCACGGGAAAAATCGCTTTCTCCTGGCCGGACCAGAAGCGGCTGATCCGAACAGGGGCCCCCATCGGCGGCCAATGGACTCTGGAAATGCTGTCCTTCGCGGTATTCCTTGTGATGGTCGCAGGCATGGGTGATATCGCCATGGCGGCCTCCCAGGCATTCATGGCTCTGCTCTCCCTCTCCTTTATGCAGGCCATGGGATTGGGAGTCGCCGTAGCCACGCTGGTCGGCCGATATATCGGATCCGGTGATCTGGAATTTGCCGAAAAATCCTTCCGCGCGGGCATGATCCTCTCGTTCTTTATTTCCGGCGGAGTGGGGCTTCTTTTTGTGTTGATCCCGGACGCCCTGCTGGGAATCTTCAGCGACGACTCCGAAGTCATCCGAATGGGAACCTCGCTGCTGGCCATCGGAGCCCTTTTCCAGTTCTTCGACGCCTTCGGAATCGTGGCTGACGGCGCGCTCCATGGTGCAGGAGATACTCGGGTTCCCTTCCTCGTACGCTTCATTCTGGCCTGGGCAGTCTTCCTTCCCCTGGCCTGGCTACTGGCCTTCCACTTGGAAGGCGGCCTCAATGGGGCCTGGCTCGGAGCCGCCATTCACATATTCCTGCTCACCGCCTACCTGATCTGGCGCTTTCAGTCCGGAGCCTGGCGAAAAATCAAAATCTGATCCGTCGCTTGGGCACCGGCCTTCAGCCCGAGTCAGCCGATGCGGGCAGCCGAAGCTCGGCCACGACAGGCAAGTGATCCGAGGCCCGTCGGGCACTGGGTGTGTCGTAGGCCGAAATCGAGACCACCTTGGCTCCGCTCGCATAGATTCGATCCAAGGCCAGAATCGGTCGCGAAGCGGGGAAAGTGGCTGGCCAATCCACGTTGCTGTGCCGATGAAGAGTGTCTTCCAAACTCTGGGATGCTTTGCATTCGCGCCACGCGTTCATGTCGCCCATCAAAACCGCCGGGCCGGCATTCCATTGAGGATGTTTCAGCAGCATTTGCACTTGGCGGCGGCGAGTCCGATCTACCAAGGAGAGGTGGGTCGCGACCAAGCCAAAGATCCCTGAGCCTGTATCAAATCCCGCCGCCAGAGCACATCTTCGCTCAATACGCGACGAGAGGAGGTCGAGAACGGAAATCGTCGTGATGGGAAAGCGCGAAAGAATCGCGTTGCCCAGTTCTCCCCGTTTATGCTTTCGATTCGCCGCAAATGCCAAGTGGAGACCCAAGTCCTGAGCAAAATCCTCAAGAGGGCTTTCATCCCCCATAGGTCTCAGAACTTCCTGCAATGCGATTATGTCAGCATCGAGTGCCTCAATCACCGATCCCGCGCGAGTGAGATCAGGCTTGCCACGACCGTTCAACCCGGCCCAGCGGTGAACGTTATAGCTGGCAACCCTAAAGAGCGTGCCCATTTTCACTACGGGTAAAGCACCCGCGGGCGATTTGAGCAGCGAGATATGCGGGGGGCCCTGATCAACCGGGTGTATCACCCGCCGGGCCTCGTCACCCAGGTTACGCGCACGGGCCAGGGAAGCACTGGCCGCCTTGCGGGTTCCCTCGGATACGCGTTGGCGCGCTCGTTTGGCGAACGAAGACCCTGGGCTGGCCGACTTTCTCGCCCCGGCGCGATTCTTCTTTTTCGTTGTTTTTCGCTGAGCCAAAATTCGTTTCCCCTTGCTTCAGCAAAATCCCCTTGGCGCAGCGGACAGAACCAGTTCAATCTCCCAGCGCGAAGGCCACCACTGAATCGCCCTGTCTCGTGCCCATCAACGCATGGCCACCTGCTGCGATCACGACGAGTTGCTTGCCCCCTGCATGCGTTCGATACGTGAGGGGGGTGGCCTGGCCGCCCGCAGGCAGGCGCCCTCGCCACAATTCCTCCCCCGATTCGATATCGAACGCTCGCAGGTAGTCGTCCATGGCGGCTGCAATGAAGATCAAACCCGATGCCGTAACGATGGGCCCCCCCTGGCTCGGAACGCCCAGAGGCAATCCGATCGAGAAGGGGGCGATATCCTCGGTCGTACCCAGCGGTACCTCCCAACGTATCTCCCCCGTGGCAAGGTCGATGGCAACCAGGGTGCCCCAGGGTGGCGGGCTGCAAGGCAATCCGAGAAAAGACACGAGGAAGTCACGCGTCATCGCATAGGGGGTTCCCTCCTGGGGCTCCCACATGGGCGGCGCCTCTCCCGATTCCTGTGCGGCCACCATCCCGGAAATATACTTATCCCGGGGAATCAGCCGAAGAACCGACGCCATGCGGCTCGTATTGGTAATCAGCAGCCCCCGACCCGCATCGATGGCCATGCTGCCCCAGTTGCCACCTCCGAAATAACTCGGGTAACCGATCCAGCCGTTCTCGCTGGGGGGGGTAAAGGGCCCTTCGTAAGCCAGGGACTCGATCTTCTTCTGGCAATCCCAACGGTCCAGCGGCGTGATTCCCCAGGCATCATCCGCCGAGAGCGTTGCCGGGTGAATGGGCGGAGGCAGGGTGGGGAAGGGCTGGCTGGGCGAAAGAACTTCCCCTTCAACGCCATCCTGGGGCACCGGCCTTTCCTCCACGGGAAACAGGGGCTTGCCAGTCCGGCGATCCAGCAAGAAGACATGTCCTAATTTCGTTGATTGCGCCACGGCGGGTACCGGGCCCAGTGGGCCTTGAAACTCGAAGAGCGCGGGCTGGGCAGGCACATCGTAGTCCCATACGTCGTGGTGCACCGTCTGAAAATTCCAGACGGGCTCACCCGATTCAAGAGAGAGGGCCACGATGGAGCTCGAGTAGTAGTCGAGACCATCGCGCTGAGCCCCAAAGAAGTCGGGGGAGGTATTGCCAGTGGGAACGAAGACCAAGCCGCGCTCGGCATCTCCCGAGAGTATCGACCAAGAATTCGTCGTTCCCCGCTGGTAGCGAACCGAGTTGCCCGACTCATCGACGCCTTCTATATGATCCCGCCCGGGAGGCAAGGGATCCCAACTCCAACCCAGTGCACCCGTTCGAAGGTCATACGCGCGCACGACCCCACCCGGCGCGTCGACTCGAATATTGTCGAGTACCATCGTCCCGGTCACCAAGACGTCCCCAAGCACCAGGGGAGGCGACGTCACGCCATACTCGCCGGGATATCGATCCCCGATTCCTTCACTCAGATCAATGGACCCGCCCTTTCCGAAAGTTCCGCAGGGCAGGCCTGTCTTTGCATCGAGGGCAATCATGCGGGCATCAAGAGTGCCCATGAAAATACGTTCAGCGCAAATCGAATCCGGGGCGGCCCTTTCATCGCGCCAATAAGAAACCCCCCGACAGATCTGAAGCATCACCCCTGTGGTATCCACTTCGGCATCGAATACCCAGCGCTCCTCGCCGGTTTCAGCATTCAGGGCAATGGCCTTGTTGCGCGGGGAGCAAAGGTAGAGGGTGTCGTCCACCAGGATCGGCGTATTTTGAAAACTTGTCCCGATGCCCTGGGCAGTGCGTTCGACCACGTCGCCGGTATGGTAAGTCCACGCAACCCGCAGGGAGTCGACGTTGTCGCGATTGATCTGGGTCAGGGGCGAAAAGCGCGTACCTCCGGCGTCGGCGCCATAGTGGGGCCAGTCGGCGACAGGCCCCGCAAAATCCATCGAAACGGTCTCTTCGCAGCCCACGCCCTGCAGGCATGCACCCACCAGCATCACAATCAAAAGGTGTCCGCCGCCCCGCTGAGAGGCGTGTCGACGCCGAAACCCTTGAGCCCTAACCCTCGCTTCCAACGCACTCCTCCTTCGTCGCTCACTTCCCGAATAGGTCGATCCGGCGCCGAGCACCGGGCCTCTCCCCCCTAGCCGAAGACCGGATCATAGTGCTTTCATTGGTCCTTAACGGGAGCCCCCTGTTGATGGACATTCCCGCTATCGGAGCCAACCGGAAGTCCGGCCGGGTTTGGGCGCGCCGGGGAGCAGGTCAACGGAAAACCGGGGTAGCGCCATACTTGGCCGCTGTCTTGGGCGACGAAGATCACCGCCTGACCCCGAGCACAATCGGGGACAACCGTGAGCCCCTCCTGTTCGTCGCCGGGCAAAGCGAACTCTTGAAGCACTGTGCCGTCCAGAGACATCTGCCGAATCACATTGTCCGCATCGTGGAGCGCAAAGATTGAACCCGTTGCCCGGTCAAAGTGGAGCCCCGAGAGATCCGTGCGTTCGGGCAACGGTGATAGCACCGACTGGAGTTCTACTTCGCCCTCGGAGAGAAGAGAAAATACATAAATTTGGCCACTCCCCTGGTGACCTGCGAACACCAGCCCCGCGCCTGCGGTCAACGCCTCGAGCCCGCGATTCTCGTCCCCGGTCATGATCGAGCTCAGGTCCCACTCGTTCCCGGTCAGAACGCCGCGCGCGAGATCAAACTCGACCACCGCATCGGGATCCTCGGAGCCCAACAAGATCACCGAAGTGGTCGGGTCGACCAAGGCAATGGCCTCCAGGTCGCCTCCCGGGTGCCATGTGGTCCAAAGGCCGTGCTCGCCATCTCCGTTGCCGACGCCATCGCCAGTGCCAGTGCCAGTGCCAGTGCCATCGAGGCGGCTAACGCTTCCCCCGTCGCCCACCACTACCAATACCCCAAGCCCGGGATGCCAAATCAACCCGCTGGGTTCTACCCCCACCGGCAAGCCTCCGGCAGCCCCCCTACGCCCCACCTCGCGCCCCGCCGCACCGGGCCAGGGCAGAACCTCGCCCGCGCCCGCCGCCACGGAGAAGAGCAAGAGAAGGCCGAGGAGCCATCGGCCCCCGGCGCCTAGGCGCCCGAGCGGTGCGACCATTCTCAAATTTTTTGGAGGAGAAACTTTAATCATATTTTTTGGATAATTAGAAAATTCTTGGCCCGGCGCCAGGGAATCCTACTCCCATTTACGGCTGGTACTGCCGATAAGCTCATTTGACTCGAATTGAGTCGCGAAAGTCGAACTCACTCTTGCCTGCTGGCGGGACTCTATCAATGCAAAAACAATCTGTTGATTTCCGGGCGACTCAACGTCATCGGTTCTGTTCGTCGCGCAGGAGACTCACCCCCAGCGGTCCCATTGACGACCCTGCTACTGGATGCGCGATACGCAAGGTACCCAGACTACTCATCGTCCCAAGCTTGCTTCGCCCCTTCCCTGCCCACCTGAGCGCTGCCCAACTGAGTCCGGCCCACCTGGACGCGACCCCACTGAACCCAGCCCAATCCGTTTTGGGCGGAACCCGACCAGTCTTCAGCCAGCAGCGGATGGAAACGCCATGGAAATCAGGCTGTGGCGACCGCGCGTCTGGGGGTCGTGAACACGCAGCCGCGCTCTCCGCCCACGAACCCGCCGCATTCCCCGCTCCTTTTTCCAAATATTCTACGAGAATTCTTATAAAGACCCTCTGCTCTCTGATGACCCATACCGCGACAATCAGATTGCAGCAGCGGTTGCCGGGTATACTTTTTTCAAAGTGCTTCTCCAGCAGCAGGAGTCAGGTGATATCCCATGCGTGATGATGAGCGAGTTCAACCATTAGCCACCGTACTTCTCTTTTTTGTCCTTATCTCCCTGGGCCCCCTGCTCTATCTGCACCACGCCTGGCTAGATGAGGTCGAGGCCCAAAGTCGGGTCCAGACCCACTTGGGGCAGGTGCGCGAAAATCTCGCCGAGGCCCACCTCTGGTTCGAGGAACTCCTCACGGGTGACCCCAACATCAAGCCCGCACAAGTCTGGGAACTCTTCGCAAGCGCCGAGGCCGCCCTCAGTAAATTTAAAGCGGAACAGTACGAACTCGACAAGCAATTGCTGAGCTTTGTGCCCAGCTCAGGCACCCCGGTCCCAGACCTCATCGAACGACTCTCGGAGCGATCGACCACTCTCGAGAGTCTTGCACGAACTCGACACCAGAGTCTTTCCGACTCCTCCGCAGGCACCGCCATCGATGAGCAGTTCGACGTAATTTTCACCGAAACACTCGCGGCCTCTTTCGAGATTGAAAGAGCGGTTCGGGAATTTAGCACCATGCGCATGAGTGGCCGGCGGGAAATTCACTGGGTAACCCTCGTGCTATGGGGAACCGGCGCGGCCGGCACCGGCCTTGGCCTCTTCTTCGTCAACCGAAGACGACGACGAATCGAGGAAGAAAAAGTCATACTCGAGGCACAGTTTCAGCAAGCCCAAAAGCTTGAAAGCCTCGGCGTCTTGGCTGGTGGCATCGCTCATGACTTCAACAACTTGCTGATGGAGATCTCCGGCAATACGAGCCTGCTACTTCTTGATTCCGAATTGAAGGACGACGTGCGTTCAGCCATCAAGGAAATTGATTCGGGCGCCCAGAAAGCCGCGGGGTTGACCTCCCAAATGCTCGCGTACGCGGGCAAGGGGAAATTCATAGAGACTGTCATCGATTT
>Ga0302120_10001370_pt1 | contig 11471 bp, 6 predicted proteins | sample AG5_Bottom_MG_FD_203118 | JGI IMG/M metagenome (GOLD analysis project Ga0302120, IMG submission 203118) | Marine microbial communities from Western Arctic Ocean, Canada - AG5_Bottom | ecosystem: Environmental > Aquatic > Marine > Oceanic | place: Canada: Western Arctic Ocean | collected 2017-10-01 | reverse complement strand
ATCTTAAACATCCGATCGCTTATGCCATCTTTATCTAGATCTGACACAATACTGCTGAATTCTGCAAATTGGTCTGCATTTAGATGTTGATTAAGTGAAGTTTCAAAAGAATTAGTGAAATCATAGTTTCCGGTTTGAGCATTGTTATAGGTCAAATCACCTTCTGCCAATTGCCAAATGAATAGTGCCATCAAATCCTCTTGTGAGCGGCTCAACAGCATGTTACCCGTTGCCGGAATTCCCGACTGGAAGTTGTCAGAAACGGTTGGGTGTTGCCCTTGAGCCAAGGCCTGGAATCCATAATCCCACCATGAAACGAATGCGGGACGGTCACCGAAAGCCTGATCGGTATCTTGGTTCGCTAGCCAATCGTGGGCCACATTCCATCCATAACCGTTGAAGCCAGGACCAAACGCGCCTAGATATTCAAGATTACCTGAACCAGAATCATATGGCGTATTGTCGAGAATGGAGAAGTCCCAAATGTCGTAACGGAGGATATCAGGAGCGAAATGGAATATTTCCTCATCGATATCGTTTGCTGCATCATTACCTCTTGGGATTCCCGAATCTAATCCGTATGTAGCGTGCTGGCTCACAAGCAGTAGCACAACTAAACTCATGGCGCTGAATGACGGGCTTCTCCATACCGCTTTGCGGGCAGAGGAAAAGCGATCAGCAGGAGTACGTACTCCTAGATGACGCCACTTCTGAGTGAATTTTACTGCTCCGGTCAAGCTCCATAAGGACACAATTGCCCACGCTCCGAGAACAGCCATCGCAGGGGTTGCATTGAATACGAAACGCCCGGCATTCCAAGACATTACCGACGCTACCAAGACCCATAGCCCGAGAATCAGTCGTGAAACCTTATTGTGGCGTATACCTTGCCAGATTCCAACTATTCCTGCACCAAGTGCGAAGAGGAATACAATCGGCCCGAAAGATGCGAACAACAATCCTCTGCTCGGTGCCTGTGCTTCAGCAATGGTGCCGAAAATCTTGTTCTTGGTAAAGTAGAATCCACCGGTAGTCAATACATCCCAGCCGTTGTAGATGCCTGCAAATTGGAGAACCCATAGAGTTCCAAAAATTACAACTCCAGTAATGAATGCAGTCAGCAAAACCAGCAACCAAGGTTTGTCTCGAGAACATACTGCCAATATACCCAATGCCAAGGTGAATCCAGTGATATAGAACAGAGGCTGCATTCCGGAAGCATCCCAAATCAAGTCTAACTGGAAATGCCCATATACTGGAAGGGGTAAGGCGAAAGAAATTAACAGCATTACCGCCGTAGTAACCGCGAGAATAGTACTATCTCTACGCTTCAGCAGGTTGAGGACAACCTGTGTGGCAAAGGCAAGAAACAGGATACCAGGTCCGTATACGAAACCTTTCCATCCGAGGGCTACAATGCCAATTGAGACCCCTGCCATCACGGCATATGAGATGGCAGCAGGGCGCTTCTTGAACACCGTGGTCGACGCCTCGAACAAATATCTAAGCGAGAAATTTGCTCCTTTGGTCAAACGCTCCGAGCCTCCATATTTCACCGCCTTTAAGTAAAAGTGGAATCCCGTCGAGAGGAATAACAATACGAAGGCATCGTGGTCGGCCAATGCGAAAGTACTGTGACTTACATGACCCGGCATGAAAGCAATCAGCCACGCCGCGATAACACCTGCCCCCTTGCCAAAGTGTTCTTTGGCCATAGCCGCCAGTGGGAATACTGTCAGTGCGCCATAAATTGCTGGCAATGCGCAAATGCTCCACCACACAGCCTCTTCGGGGGAGGTGCCGATGAATGGGGCGATGAGGAATCCACCCAATGCTAATGACCAAGTGAATAACGGTGGCCTGGGATTGATAGCACCAATCGGGTAAGCCCTGTCTGCATCGATGATTAAATGAGCGTTATTGGCGATGATGTAATCTACAGCCCGCTTCATGTACCAAGGGTCTGAACCACCAGTCATATCCCAGCCTCCGGTTCCGGCGGCGTTCATCGCTGGAAGGACATTCCAAATTACTCGAATCGCCAATCCGGCGGCAAAAGCTGAGAAAACCAATATTGTTGCCCAATTATCAGACCACCATCGACGAGCAGCGCTCGGGTCGGTAATATCACGATTACTCCAATTCCCGTACTTCTCGTGGGTGGCAATGTAGAATGTGCCGACGAAAGCGAAGAACGTCAGTCCTAACCAAATGAATACCCCCCAGGTTCCAGTCAATGCATCAATTGTGTAGTATCCGTGTTCCTGCCACAGACCAGCTGTATAGAGAATCCATGCTGATGATAAGAGCATCGCCCGCGTATACCAGCGCTCGGCGCAAAAAAATGCCACAAGCATTGCTATAATGCCGGTGAAAAATGCCCAGAAGAAGCCTGCATGGCTATACTTCACTTCATCGACGGTCAAACCGAGACGGACTATTTCATCACCCATCCCGAATTGGATCATAGTGCCGATATGAGCAGCTGCCCATACTGCCAAAGCCAACATCAGTGGCAATACCTGCTTCGATGGAAGCATGGCGTTTGGCTCGGGAAGATATCCTGTCCAACTACCATCCCCGGCGCGATGCAGGACACCACGCTGAGCGATTGCAACGATTCCACCGACAAGAATCGACGAAAATAACGTACTGAAGAAGAGGAATCCTGTGGCTTCACGGCTATTATTGATGAAATTTTCATCGCTTCCATCATTATTTGAATCGAAAACTTCGGGTGCCCAGGTATCTGCCATGCCCGCTACTGCGAGAGCTAGCATGAAGCCGATAACCGTGAAAGTCAATATTGTTGAAGACTCAAATCGGCCGTTGTCATCCATTAGGCATCCACCAAAGGCCAACACGAATACGAGTAATCCAATAGTAGGGCCGGCTATCTGTACCGCACCCCATGATACTAACAGAGCTACAACAAAGAGCCCTAGAGCAGTTTGATTCTTAGAAAGTGAGAGGGAGTAGTTTTCGCGTAGGATGCGGGGAAGGGTGGCCAAAATGGCAGCACCAATGAGCATTCCAAAATCAATGCTCGACGTTTCGTTCATCAGTTCGAAGCCAACTGCTTCACTACTTACAAATGCCAGTAGAACGGCTAGGGGGGCAATAAGCCAACCAAGCACGAACGACGGCGATTTTTCCTGCGTGTTTTTTTCTCCCATGAGAGTACCCTCGTCGGTATTCAGTTCAGCCTTAAGGCTGAGGCACGTCGGGCACCTGAGCGCCCTTTTTAGCCGTTGCCCTGAGTAAACAACTGGTTCTTCGGCGCAGCGTTATCTTTTTCCGCCACAAACTGGTGTGAAAAATCATCACGAACAAGGGGGTATCACAGGGCACGAAAGCCGATGTCTCGGCGATAGTGAGAACCCTCGAGTTTTATCTCTGAAATAACAGAATAAGCCTGCAGTGCTGCCGCAGCCAAATCACTTCCATATCCGGTCACCGACAATACCCGCCCCCCCGTCGAGACCAACTTCCCATCCTGCAAATCGGTTCCTGCGTGGATTATCCAGGCATTTCCGGAAGATGATAAGCCGCTACCGGAAATTTCGCGGCCCTTTGCGGGGGGCCCGGGGTAACCCTCGGCTGCCAATACAACAGTAAGACAATGGCCGCGGGAAAAACTGGCTTCATAGGTTTCGAGTTTACCTGCTGCTGCTGCTGTTAGCATTAGGTAGACATCACTGGAAATCAATGGCAAAGTAACCTGGCATTCCGGGTCGCCGAAACGTACGTTGAATTCCACCACATAAGGGTCGCCACGCGAATCTATCATCAAACCGACATAGAGTACGCCGCGGTATGAATTGACTTGTGAACTGAGACCGATGTGCATTGGCCCAACGATTCTTTTCATCACTTTTTCGCGGACCTCGTCGGAGACTACAGGGGCTGGACAATACGCGCCCATACCCCCGGTATTCAAACCGACATCACCCTCACCTACCCTTTTGTGGTCTTGGCTCGGCGGCAGGCAAACCGCCGCGCTTTCATCCATGATCACCAACATGCTAGCCTCTTCACCAGGAAGGAAGTCCTCAAGCAAGACTAGGTCATCACTTAGGATTGATTGTGATATGAATTCTTTAGCCTCATCTCGGTCGGCGGTGACTAAAACTCCCTTGCCGCCGGCTAGAACATCGCGTTTGATTACCCAAGGATTACTGGAAAAATCATTGAGCGCGGCGTCGATATCACTCGATTGGTCGAGGACATGAAAATCAGCGGTTGGCACCCCGAGTTCACGCATCGCTTGCTTTGCACGCAACTTGCTACCCTCAAGCATCGCATTATCTGCATCTGGACCAAAACACAGAATCCCCTCACTACGCAACCTGTCGGCCAATCCAGAGACCAAGGGCGCTTCAGGCCCGACCACTACTAAATCAGCCCTAATCTTTCTCGCCAGTTCGACCTGCGCCTCAACATCACTTGCAGAGACCGCATGATTAGTGGCTATCGGGGCGGTACCCGCATTACCTGGAGAGACGTGAACTTCGGCAACATTTTCACTTCCAAGTAACGATATGGCAAGTGCATGTTCCCTGCCACCGCCGCCTACTACCAACACTATACCACCACCGACGTTGATGTCAATGTCACCATCGGAGTTGCTCATGCACCTCTTGGTGAGAGATGGGCAAATGAGGGTTTCCGAGGAGCGGTCATAGAAGCTCAGCCGAGTTCAACATGGCTAAGTTGGCTAAGAGTGGATAATGAATGGGTATTGTTGAACCTTGATATCAGGTGAAGCGACGTGATTGGCGTGAGTGGAAATGTCGACGGTGCATTCAAGTGCCGATAATGATAGCCCCAAGCATGGCAATAGAAGAGGTCGGTTATCCAATTCTAGTGCTGACTGTCCTTTGGCTATATCTCCCCGGTTATCTGGTCAACACCTGGGCAATGATGTGGGGGAAGTGGCTACCCAAGACCGGATATGGGCCTTGGCCGATTGACGGCGGGAAAATCCATAGTGATGGCAATCGGATTCTAGGAGACGGGAAAACTTGGAATGGTTTGATTGGTGGTTCTCTGACCAGCGGGATTCTGGCTATACTGCAAGTACATCTAAGCCGGGGAAACTCCACTGATTCTGCACCATTCGTCGACTTATTAATCGGAATTCCCGATGAAACCTGGTATTCTGTCGGCGGCTGGGTTGGTACTGCTTTCATCATAGGAACGTTACTAGGATTCACTAGTTTAGTCGGCGATTCAACCGGGTCGTTCTTCAAACGACGAAGAGGGCTGAAGCGAGAGGGAGATGTCAGTAGTAAATCACCGCTCTTGGATACCCTACCATTCGCAATATTCACCTTTGCCGGTGGTCTATTTCTCCTACCGTCCGCGGTGCACTCAGATACCAAACTTATCCCAGCAATGCTCGGTCTTCTATTCCTTACCCCTATTATTCATCGAGCTTTCAATTTAATAGGCTATAAGTTAGGCTGGAAGGATGTTCCATACTGATGCTGGAAAGCGCATCCTTGAAGGGCTGCGCACAATGACCACCATCCATGCGCCGAGTGCTGACTCTACTCACCACCATATTGATGATAATAGGGGCTTCGGCCCTCAGTGTCCCTTCATTACAACCACTGGACAACTTGAGTTCCCCCCCTAGCAACGGCGACTCAGTAACTATCACTGGTGATGAGACTTGGACTGGACCACAGAACTTTGATGGCTCTGTACTAATATCTGGCGGTGCGAACCTTACGATTGAGGGACATATTACCATCACCCAAGGTAGTTCTATCACGGTAGAAAACGGTTCGCTGGTGATGAATGAATCTTCGTCGATGATATCAGATTCCACCGAGCAGAGTATGCGAGTTATGTTTCAAGATGGGATGATAAACATCCCCATAGAGGAATACGGCAACAACACGATAACATTCCACTTCTCGGCCGATGTGAGCGGCTATGGACCAACCTTTGACAACAGCCAAAATCAAACCTTCATGGCCGAAGGAACTTCTCAATCAATCTATTACAATTCCAACGGTGAGAATAGCACTTGGATTGAGATAATTCACCAGCCATTCGGCTCCACAACCATAGATCAGATAATCGTAGAAGGCCCAAGTGGCACCCAGCAACCATATTCTCCGGCCGAATTGGAGTCCGAAGGGCTGTATTATTGCTGTGAATATCAATGGTCATTGGCGATAGCAAGCAGTGGAAGCGCCAGTATCAGCAGTGGTGCAGAAATCTCCGGTGCCGAAATAACTGTTGCAGGTGCCATGCAAATAGATGGTGCGCTGGTTGACCGAAGCAGCCCAATAGTATTGAATGATGGAATACTCACAGTTGCGAATTCAACCCTAAGCAGAAGTTTTGACGATGAGGATATTAGAGCGACAATCGGTAGCACCGTGGAGTGGGAAAACTCCAATGGAACTGGGGGATTTGTCGATCGGTGGACGAAGTTGATGGGGCCTCAGACAATCCAGACTCCAGTTGGAGGAACCAACTTATTGGCAGTAAATTTAGGATGGCAGGGACTTTCCAAGAGTGGAATAAGTGACGAAGATGGATTGTGGGTTCTAACAATTCCAGAGCGAATCGTTGTCTTAGAGAATTCCACTGGGGTATTGTGGTCTGAAGATGCTCATGTCGAAGCATTATACAACTCGGTCTGGGGTAATTTTTCCTCAAATACCTCTTTGAATACTGACGCAGAGGTAGCGATAGTTCTCGACCTGCCAATTCTGCAAGTAGATTCTGTGGTCGTGGAAAAGTATGAATTGTCGGTAAACTCCCCACTTGAAGTCACCGCGACAGTGAGCAATGCCGGCCAAGTTGGTGCCGTCGACGTATCCTTGGATTGCACATTAGAAAACGGTAGCGATGCCAGATTATCCCCTGCTTATCCGCAACTTTCAGTTGCGGCAGGCGGGAGCGAGTCGGCCACTTTCACTTGGCGGGGGTCGGAGGAAGGGGAGATATCCCTCAACTGCATCATCGTTGCACCAATAGGATGGATTGGACCCATCCAAGCAAGTGGCGGTGCCTCTTCAGAAGTCATCTCCTGGCAAGGTTTGGTGGATGCTGAGGATGATTCCGGTATTGTGATTGTAATCTTGGTGGCGATGGGATTCGGAATCGTATTGGCAATGGTTCTAGCTATGCGACAATACCGAGAGCAGATGGATGCTGAAAGTGAAAACGAAGCTTCAGATAATATTGATGCAGAAGACAAGGACTACGAACAAGTAGAAGAGAAATTAGAAGACAATTACTAGGTTAGATTCTATCCAACGGGAAACATAGTGTCAGCACTCTATCGCAGGCTTGTAAGGACCGGTACGGTCTTCATTCTCGTTGTATTCCCAAAAGAATTCAAAGGCAGCATTATCATCAACGAGGAGATTCTCTCCTAGAGATGAAGTCCAGACCTCATGCGTCACCGCCAATTCCATAGTATAGCAGCCATCTCCTTGGTAGAAATCATCCCGGTCGAGGTAGGATACCTCAATCCCTCCGAATGTTCCGGTTGTAGTACCATCTAGTGTAACCCATCCAGTCGAGATATCTCCTGTCCCACCAGCCCAAGTTGCGATATCCCCATCGACAGAAACTTCGTTACTACTCCAAACTACTGTTCCCCCATGTACAATATTGATAGTGAATGAATAGTCACTTACAACCGGATTGATAAGAGAAGAATATCTATTGGTATCGCCACCTGTATCTCGAGACATTGAGGGGTGTAACAACCCAAGATTGGCGCTGAGAATTGCTCCCATATGGTCCTTTGTCCCGGTATCGTCATTATATTCTGACACAGTGTAAAGTTCCCCACCGGCGTTCTTGATATGACGCGTCATCAATGAATTAGGAACCGCTGATTCATCCGATGTCCCTCCTGCTACGGCAGTAATTGTGTAGGCGTGTATCTCATTTCCAGAACCATCGAGAGCATTTTCTTGAAAGAATTCAGAAAACGAAACTTCAACTCTCTTCTTTCCTGAAGCCGCTGTCACTGATGAGTTCCATACCTCTGTTCCATCATATTCGACTCCAACGTCAATCGCATCACCAATCGAGGTATAGATGTAGAATTCAAGTTGGTCATTGTCTTCATCAATTTCTATCTCGCTAATTGAAAGATTACCGATAGCGGTAAAATCGAATGCAGCCAAGTATGGAACCGCCCCCAAAAGAAGCCATGCAACCCCAATAGCGATGAATTTATCAGTGGCTAAACTTCCTTTCCAAGTTTTCAGCCCATAGGTAAACAAGCCATAAGATGCCAAGAAGATAGGGACCACAATTATCCCGGGTATCGACCGTAAATTGTATAATCCGAACATCGAAACCAGCAGGAGGACGATCCCCATGCCGGAAAGCAATGGACTCCCTATTTCCGGAGTCTCGCCAACACTGGTTGGAGAAGAAGCGTCGCCAACATTTCCTGCTTGTTTGAGTAAACCACCTTTCGACTCTGCAATTGGAATTGGCTCCTTCATTGCATTATCATCATCGGTATTATCCGATTTTCCAGATGCCTTGTCCAACAACCCAGCCATACCAAATCCTCTCTTACACCTAAGTCCTATGCTCGCGTGGTTATGAACCCAACCCCTTCACGGAAAGTCTTCAAAGGCATTTACAATATAAGATTATGAACTCAACCTTCGGTAGAAGTCCGGAAGGTTATTCTTCAGCCAATTCGTCTTCGAACCTTCTGTATCCAACCGCTGCTGCGAATGCTAGCATCGAAAGAGTCGGAATAATCTGGAAACCGGGCAGGTATATTCCTCGAACATAAATCGTTATTTGTTGGGCTTCAGAATTACACTGCCCTTCTATGCGGCAGGAGAAATCACTGGTGGCTTGGAATTCAAGTTGGAAGTACTTGTCAGTCCAACCTTGGTTCTTTGGTGTTCGAACCAGCACGCGGACTTTCTCAGGCGGGTCGCCAGCCATTATTTCAGTACTCACCAAAGGCAATTGAATCTGGAAACCAGCCTCATCGAGTTTTGCCATTGATGCCTCGGTTACTTCTACCTTGAACTTGTCCAAAGCATTGCCTTGGTTATCAACCTTGAAAACATAGGTGTGGTCGATGTAAGGTCGCATCTGAGAGAATGGTTCTTCGGCTTCAACCTGGAGTCGACTGAATTGCTCGATGACAACCATGATTCCCACGGTCTTTGGGACCGGGGTAGGATTAGCAACGCCGTTTGCAGCGGTGACGGTAGCGGTTATTGTCAATTGGTGCGTACCTTCTGCCTCACGCAAGTCCCCGCGCACGGTCACATCAAAGTCGATGGTGCCCTGTGGAGGTACAGTGAGTGAACCTGGTGCAGCATATCCAAGTCCGTCCGACTGCACTGTGATCTGAACATCTTCGGCGTAACTTGTCGGATTTGTTGCGGTACAACCAGTAGATCCGATTCTCGATGAGCCGGGAGACACATCGATGAGAATATTAGAAGGCGAACATTGCAAGTCGATATTGGGATTTGGAGAACCCTGAGCAGCGGCTGGAATTGCTACCGCCATCATGCCAAGTACATACATTGCCAAAATCACTAAACTATATCGAGCGGCCTTCATAACCTCACCTATGTGTTCCGTACCTTCGGGTACTCATAACGCTTATGGGAATAGGGACCAGCACTTTGCATTCAAGTAATCAATTCCGGCAATACGGAATTGAAATGCGGAATTTGATGGGCCCGGCCGGATTTGAACCAGCGACCACTCGGTTATGAGCCGAGGACTCTACCAGACTAAGCTACGGGCCCTAGAGAGGTCGAAACGGTTCTAGTTGATAACGAAATATGTGTCGGACTTAGAATTCCCCGAGGCTCGCCTGCTTCGGTTTAATCAATGCCCGTGCCGCAATCTCACATTCATCGCGGACGCTAGCGGGCACGAATATCAATACCCTCTCAGTCGGTTGAGTTAACGACCGCACCAGTTCCGAGACTTCCGACATATCTCTGCCGTCCTCCAACCGGATTCCCTCGACATAGGGTTTGTATCCGGACTTGGAAATCGTCGCTTGTATTAGGTCACGAGATTCATCAAAGCCTGCTGAAGATATTATTTCAGAAATCGATTCTGATATTTTGTCTATCATCTCAAGAGATAACTCGTCGATACGCAGAGACTTGTGAAACCCTCGACGCGACAGCAACCGCTGTGCATCCTCTGACAGGTGCGCGTCTTCATGCCCCGCCCAATCAGGTAGGGCGACCAGGATATGGGAATCGAACAAGCCAACATATTCTGCCGCGGTTAGAGATTCATTACACAGCATATTTTCCAACTCTCGACTCAACTGCAACTTACCTTCCTGATTGAGATTGCGAGCCCGTGCCAAAAGCCGAGTCAGATATGATTGGGTGAGCATATTCACTTTGTGGAAGTACACTTGAGTGTACATGTGAAATCTGGTCACAAGATAGGCTTCGATTGCTGGTTGCCCCCAATTCATCGCGAATAGATGTCCGTCATCTCCAACCCGCAAGGCACGGAAGACACGCTCGACATCAAAGCCACCAATTTGCGCCCCGGAATTTCTCTCATCACGCATCAGATAGTCCATCCTATCAACATCGAGTTGGCTGGAGACAATTTCCATGAGAAATGGTGGTATTGATTGTCCATCGCACTCTGTTTCCCCCGACATTACTGCAAACAGCCGACCTAGTTGCGCCTCGCCCAAGACTTCACGAATCGCCACAGCAATTTCGGTTTCTTCACTCTCGAGCAGAAGCCTCCCCCAGTGTTCGTGACTATGAAAGGTCGCAAATATCGCGGGGTTTTCCAGCAGGTGTGAAAAGGGAGGGTGGCCTATATCATGCAGAAGGGCGGCAATCTGAACTAATTCTGCATCCGAATCGTCTAGTATTCCCGGTTGGTTTTCCTGAATTTGTCTAGTGAGAACGGTTGCCAGATGGAAGGCACCCAAGCTATGAACAAAACGGCTGTGATTGGCGCTTGGAAATACGTAATAACAGGTCGAAAGTTGCTGTATGAATCGCAGCCGTTGGAACTCTTTTGTATCGATTAATTTAGCAATCCGCGCCGGCACGAGAATATCGCGGTGGATTTCATCTCGAATCACCCGTTCACGCATTGCCGTCCCTACACGCGGGTTGACTTATCCGCTTTCAAACCCGATGATGAAGCGATGCACCCACGGAGCAACCCATAAGCAGAAGGAGAGATTGGGTATAGGCATGAGCAATCTTTGGTCGATGTTTTTCTTCTCGGTACTGCTGGTGGCGGCTTTGAACTGGTATGCGCTTGAGCGTCAACCCGACGTAGTCGATATCGAAGATTTGGTAGAGCATAATAACGAGGTAGTGAGGATAGAAGGAAAAATCATCTCTTGGGTTGAAGACCCCTACGGTCAAGGCGACCAGCGCATGGATATTATCGTCGAAGATGCAACCCATGTGGTCGAGGTGAGATGGTATCAATATGGCGAT
>Ga0302120_10001369_pt1 | contig 11483 bp, 6 predicted proteins | sample AG5_Bottom_MG_FD_203118 | JGI IMG/M metagenome (GOLD analysis project Ga0302120, IMG submission 203118) | Marine microbial communities from Western Arctic Ocean, Canada - AG5_Bottom | ecosystem: Environmental > Aquatic > Marine > Oceanic | place: Canada: Western Arctic Ocean | collected 2017-10-01 | reverse complement strand
CAATTCCCAGTTGGTCAAGAAAAGATCCTCGTCTCCGTCTCGTTCTAAGTCGCCGATGGCGAGGCCCATTCCCCCGCGCGGGTCGTCGAGGCCCGCCTCTAGGGTGACTTCTTGGAAAGCCCCGGCCGTATTCTCGTAGAGCACATTGGGGGTCACGTCATTTGCCACGTAGAGATCCTGGTCTCCGTCACGGTCAAAATCCCACCAAATTGCCTGCATGCCGAGGCCCGGGGCGTCCTGTTCCTCTTCGCCCACTCGGCGGGTTTTTGGATCATGTACTCCTAGCTCGACGGCCACATCGCTGAAACCCAGGGTGCCGTCTTTGAGGTCGTTGCGTAGGAGCTGGTTGGGCTGGCCGGGAAACAGGTAGGGCAGCATGGGAAGGGGATCTTCCCGGCGCATGCCACCGGCCTCGGATTCGGGCGGCAGGAGGCGCGGGTCATATTCCAAGTAGCGGGTGACGTACAGGTCGAGATCCCCGTCCTGGTCATAGTCGGCGGCTGAGACCGATGCGCTCCAAAGGTCCGTCGGCGGCAAGAGGTCTGAGGCGTCGCGGAAGGTGCCGTTTCCGTTCCCGAGGAAAAAGCGGTCGGCACCCTGGCAGGCCAAGTATAGGTCGAGTTGACCATCCCCGTCCGCATCGAATGCCAAGGCACCCATGCTCGCATCGCCTCCCCCAAGACCCGCGACCGAAGAGATGTCTTCGAAAGTCCCATCCCCTTGGTTGCGAAACAAGCGGTGGGGCAAGGGGTCTTGCTCGGGGCGTCCCGCGCCCTGGGGCAAGAAAAGATCCACCCAACCGTCACCGTCAAAGTCTCCCCATGCCGCCCCCGGACCCATGGTCGGGCGGATGTCCAGTTGCAAGGCGGGGCCTTCCAGGTGGACCATGCGAATACCCGCTTCGGTGGCCACATCGCGCAAGGCTTCAGACACGAGGGCGTTGGCTTCCGTTACGCCGGGTGATGTTATTTTTGGGGCCTCGATGATTTCCACGAGGAGCGTCATGCTCTGGTTCTCTTGATCTTCCAGCAAAGCAACGGGCACGTCCAAGTGACCCGTTTCGAAAGACAGAGCTTGCCATGGAATCAACTGCCCGACCTCCTGCGCCTGGCTGCAGAAATAAACCTGGTCGATCGGACCGGTGGCCTGGAGTTCAATGGTCGGTGTCCCTGCCCAGGGCATGACTAAGGCGCCGCGGGGGGCGGCGGGCAGTCGGTATTCCTGTCCGGCGACTTGCACGGTTTGTTCCCGTTCCGCGCCCGAGAGAATCACCAACCATGAGGTTGCGCCGGGGCTGCTTGGCGGTGCCGTGACGAGCAATGTGCCCTCTGCGCAGCTTCCATCTTGGCGTGCCAAGAGGGTGCTGGCTCTCGGCTCGATGCTGCGTGGGAGGATAGGGGCGCTGACTTGGTACCAGCCCTGATCGCTGATGAGCACCTGTTCATCCTGCGGGTGGCTGATGACCAAAGCCCTGGCTGAACCCCCGGCAGATCCCGGGGCCCAGACTCGAATAGATGCCCCTGAGGTAGCCGCAGTCGTGTTTTTCGCCTCTTGGACCTCGCCCCTGGGGACCACGTGGGAACGGCTTGTGAGGGGCAATGCAAGCAGCCGCCCGGGATTCAGTGCGCCCAGATCACGACCCCGAGAGAACCCGCTCGCGCCCAGTTTGGCGTCTGCACCGGTCGTCCCCTCGCCGCACGCGGCGAGGGTGCAAACAAGCACTGCGCATAGCGATCGAAGGGGGAGTGAGCGCATTGGGTTTGAGGTTCGCTGGGTGTACATGGGAACAAGCTACGGTTTTGACCACCGTGCGTGGGAAGTGTCTCCCTCAATTGCAGTCGCCCCACATTGGTGATGCCCATTGAAGGGGCGACCAATATGGGGCGGCCAAAGATATTTGGGACCCTTGAGCGGTGCGTGTCTTTGCGAACACGGGCCGCCTGAGGGCTCAGGCGAACTTCAAGTCTCGGATATCCGCGATTTCGAAGTCAGTGGATAGCTCTTTTTCCGGGGCGATCACGCGGCCGGTGCCGAGCATTTCGTTGAACGCAAGGCATCCGGTAGCAACGCGGCCATCATGGAAATGAATGGTGACCCTCGTTGCAGTCTCAACAGAGTTGAGTTGGTCATAGAGGCGGGAAGGTTCCGGTTGCGGTGTCATCTGAGTAATGGTCATAGGTGCGGTATGTGCATTAATCCGGCTGTGGGGCCGGGTAGACCTGCACGGGAATGTGCAGGTCAGGGGAAGGCAATGGTGAGAATTTTATTCGGCGCGGTCCAATTCAGGAACGCACCAGTTGCGGCACAAGTTGGTCCAATTCCTGAACGAGGAGGCTGGACCAGGTTTCGAGATTCGCCCCATCCGCAACGAGCCGCTCAAGCTCGTCGAGGCTGACGAATTTGCCACTGAGTTGCTCTGTTTCACGGACGCGCACAGGGCCGTCCACAATGAGCAACATCACGATTCCGATGTGAACGGCTCCAACCGGATTGGTGTCGTCGTTGATTAGCCCCACCGTTTTGAGCTCGAAATCCCCCTCGATCTCAAGCTCTTCCAAGGTGGCCTCGCGCAGGGCTGCCTTGGGAATGGGGTTTCTTCGACTCCACTCCGGATGGAGCTCGAGCTCCTCGGAAGTAGGAAGGTCCACGGGTTCGACGTGACCGCCGACTCCGATGGACAATTTGTCATGTAAGCGGACTTCGCCGCCTTTCTTGCTGCGGGTGAGTAAGAAGACCTTGTCTTCCTGGATCACGACGCAGTAGGGGATCGGTTGCTTGAGGGCTGGTGTCCTTTCGGCGTAGGCCCGTTCCACAAAGAACCCTTCCTGTTCCAGGGCGGCCATGAAGGTGCCCTCGCTGTACTGCCCGTTGAAGGCCACGAATCCGTGCGGGGTGGACTCGGGAAAGAGCTTCTCGCGGGGGACGACGTGGATGGTTTCCATGGGGAGTTTTTGGTCCTTGGCGAGAGTGCCGGTGACGGATGTCGTCGGTGCTCTTCGCTTTTCGTTAGGTGAAAGGTATGCGCCCATCGGGAATCTGTCAACATGCTGGGTTGGAGTGTCGTCCTTACGCTAGATGTTGTGGTGATCGGCCCATGGTGGGAATGGCTCTTTCCCAGGGATGTTGCTTTTAAAAAGTCCGAGCTCCAGCGGCCCAGCGTCCCCAGGCCTCAAGAGCCGCTCCCGGCAGGAGGAATTACGCACTCCTATTCCTAATTGGGGGAAACGAACCGGACAACCGAGGGATCCACCGCTCAGAGCCAAGGGCTAGTGCAACCCCATCCCGGTACCTGCGGGGAGCAGGAAGGGGGAAGTGGATGTGAGAGGCGCTATAAGCCGGGTCTTGTCCTCCCCACAAGGGGGAGGGCGACCATTTCTCTGGGACCTAGGTCGCCCTAGGCCTCGAACGATCTACCCGGGAGGCTTAAATGGTGCGGGCCGTCACCGTTCCTCCCCTATTCGATCTTTCTCCGGGTGGGGTTTACCTTGCCACTTTCGTCGCCGAAAGCGCGGTGCGCTCTTACCGCACCGTTTCACCCTTGCCGCTCGCTTGCGCGAGGTAGGCGGTCTGTTTTCTGTGGCACTTTCCCTAGGCTTGCGCCCGGTTGGCGTTACCAACCACCCTGACCCGTGGAGCCCGGACTTTCCTCCCCCCGCCGACGCCCGAAGACGCCACGAGGAGCGGCCGCTCGGCCTCTCACATCCGTCCCCAGCATAGGCGGCTGGGGGGGGAGCCGAGTAGGCTGAAGGGACATCTTCCGGAAGGCCCCCCCCTGATCCCCATGCGCGCATCCCTGCTGACCCTCCTGGCCCTTATTGCGGCGATGTGCCCGGTTCTCCCGCCCGCTTTCGGGGCGTCCCCGGGATTTACAGCTGGGGACGACCTGGAGGCAGCCACGGAGGTCTTCCGCGCCAGTGCCCGGGACCGCGACCTGGACAAGCGTAAGGCTGGCCTCGACGGCATCTTGGCCGTGGGGGGAAAGAAGGCCTGGGCCGTGGTCCAGGAGGAAATCATGCGCATGCACACCGATGTTGCGGATCTGCGGGAGTTGGTCGATCGCTTGACCTTGCGCAAGGAGAGCGATGAGCGGGTCCTGGCTAACTTGCGCTTGCGTGCGAAGAAGGATGACTCCCTAGAGGACGCGGTCAAGAACGCGGTCAAGTGGTTGGAAAGCACAGCGGTGGATCTCTCCCGGCAGGAGCGCAAGTTGCGCCGGGCTCAGCCCTGGCTGAAAGTGCTGAACGAGCGGGGAACCCAGATGGTTCTGGCCATGGGGACTTCAGACCGGCGTTCCATCCACAAGGATTTGGGCAAACTGATCGACAAGAGCGAAATCTGGAACGAGCGCTTGGCGGGGATTGACCTCTTGGGGCGCGTGGGGACTGCAGGCGCAGGCCTTGACTTGCACGGGGTGATGGTCGACCTGATGAAGGAACGGGGGCGTTTGCTGAGCAAGTTGCCCAGGGCCGAGGGGGATGCTCTTGAGCTTGAGAGCCGGATGCAGGATGAAGCCGCCAAGAATGGTGGCCGTGTGGGGAGTGGCACCAGCGAGCAGTATAATCGTGCCAAGGTAGAAGGAGCTGTGATGCACGCCTTGATGCTGCGCATGGCCGAGGCAGCGGATGCCTGTGTGTTGGCCAGTTCACGGGCGCTAGCCAGGGAGGATGAAGAAGCGCGTGCGCGGTCGATCAAGGGGCTTGTGCGGTCTCTTTCCAAGCTCAAGGATGGGGCGCGCCTGCGAACCATCGAGATTTTGACAGGTACGGACACGGATCTCGCGCGGAACAGTGCTCTGGCTGTGCTGCTAAACGAAAAAGAGCCAGCGGCCATCGCGCTCTTGATCCGTGGGATGGTGGAACTCGGCGGCACCGCTCCCATGCCCCCCGTATTCATTGAGGGACTCTTGACCCGTTGGATCCAGCACGAGGCATGGATCGTGCGGACCGCTGCGGCGGCTGCGATCTCTGATCTGCGGTGCCCCCCGGGGGTGCCGGTTTTGATCGCGCGATTGGCCGAGGCGGGAGGCCGCGAGCGAACAGACCTTGCCGCTGCACTGCGGCGCATGACTGGCCAAAAGTTCCTACCCAATACAGCGATTTGGCAGCGGTGGTGGAAGGATGCGGAGTCGACTTTTGAACCCACAGGGGCCGATGCGGGGGACCCACTGGTGGAAGAAGGGGATGGGGGCGGCGTGACCTTTTTTGGCATCCGCACCGAGAGCCAAAACGTGGCCTTCATCCTGGACCTATCGGGCTCCATGAATTTCTCTGTGGTGGTGCGCGACAATCCAGGAGACGACCCCACCAGACCCCCGGACATGCCCAAGAGTGGCGAGCGATCGCGCCTCAAGGTAGCGGTTTCCGACCTAAGCCGCGCCCTCGGGGGCCTGCGGGATGAAGCGACCTTTGCGATCATCATGTACGCCAGTGATGTACGTCTTTGGGATGGCGGATTGCAGACCATGAATCCCTCGCGGCGGGAGCAAATCGCGCCCTTTCTCGATGGCTTGACCGCGGTCGGGGGCACCAATATTTTCGGAGCCCTGCGTAAGGCCTTTGAGGTGGCGAAGGTCAGTCTGGGGGACAAGTGGTCCAATCCGCCGATCGACACAATTTTCCTTTTGACCGACGGCAAGCCCTCAGTGGGCTTGGTGATCACGGCCGAACCAATTCTGCGTTATGTACGCGAGTGGAATCGGACCGCGGGCATTGTGATTCACACGATCGGACTCTCAGGCGCCCAAGATGCCTATCTTTTGCGTAGGCTGGCGGAGGAAAATGGCGGCACCTACGTGGCTCGCTGATGATTCAATGCCCGTTGGAAATTTTCTACACACTACGATCCCATGCCCAACGAAGACTTCTTCTTAACCAACCTCGAACTGCGCGAATCCAATGAGCAGGGCGATTCCGCCGCTGGTCTATCTCACGATTCCATGAAGGGGATGACGCTCCTGAGCGTGTTGGAACTCGCGGCCAGGGGAGTTCCCCGGGGTGCCGTGACGATCATCCACGATGCAGGGGATGCTGGCGATCGTTACCGGGACTTGGCGGAGGCTCTTGCGGCGGACGCTTGGGCCGTGGCCTTGCCGGATCTACGTGGCCATGGAAGATCCGAAGGGGAGCGCGGCCACTCGGCGGGCTTGCGCGAAGTCGAGAGGGACTTGGGCGAGATCCTGGATCACTTGGCTTACCGCATGCCCGATGCACCAAAGGTGCTGGTGGGCGTGGGACTGGGCGCCTTGTATGCGGCTCACTTCGCGCTCGCTCGACCGGGAATCTTAGCTGGCTTGGTGCTGGTGAATCCGTTGACCTCCTTGCCGTTCAAGGCTCCCGAAAAGCCCAAGGGACTGTCCAAGTTCTTCAAGAAGGTGACAGGCGAGAGCATAGGCAGCACCGGATACACCGGGGCTCTTCTGAGCAACGATGCGGAGGTCGCCTTGGCTTGGGATGCGAACCCTCTCACCCACGATCAAATCAGTTTGCGCGCCATCGAAGAAGCGGGGCGCGCCCTGGGCGATTCCATGTGTAGCCTTGGTGAGTTGCAATGCCCAACCCTCGTTCTGCGCGGGGATGGCTTTGCGGGCAAGGGCGATATTCCCGCCGGCGAATCCCTCGAAGTCCTCGATCTGGAGGGGGCGAGCCATCACCTGTTCCAGGGCAGCGATGCGGGGCGGGGAAATGGAGCCTTGGCCGAGTGGCTCAACCGGGTGCTTCCGGCTCCGGATTGAGGGGCTCGCCCAAGCGTACCCACTCTTCCAAAATCACCATGGCCGCCCAGGAATCCGACCGGTCGCGGATTTCTTGGCCGCGGTAGCCCGCATCATAGAGTCGCACTTCCGCTTCCTTGGTGGAGAGGTGCTCGTCCCGCAGGATCACCAAGAGCTGCGGAAAGCGGGCTTGGAGTTTGAGCACAAAGGCGCGAATCACCCGCGACCGTTCGCTGTCTGCTCCGTCCGCGTGCAGGGGCAGTCCCATCAAAATCACTCCCAGTTGGCGATCCTCGGCAAGGTGATCGATGGCGCTGAGCAAGGCGTCGCTTTCTCCCGGCCCGTGCCAAGTCTCTAAGGGCTGAATGATCAACCGCAGGGGATCGCTGATTGCAAAGCCCGTGTGCTTGGAGCCTGGGTCGATGGCCAGAACGCTGCCGGTAGGGACCGAGCTCACAGGAACTGGGGACCTTGGGTTTCAAGCAGGTCCACCAACATGCGCACATCTTGACCGCGTTTGCGGGGCGCCACCAAGATTGCATCCCCCGAGCGCACCACCACTAGATCTTTGACTCCCAGTAGGGCGACCAGGGTTTCGGGAGGGGTGTGCACGATGCAGTTCTTCGTGTCCAAGGCCATCAGGTCGCCGCCTCCATCTGCGTGATTCCCGTGGGCGTCAGCAGGCAGCACCTCGGTCAAACTCTCCCAGGAACCCACATCGCTCCAGGTCAGATTGGCTGGGAAGACCAGCACTTCTTCGGCTTTCTCCAGGATACCCGTGTCGATGCTGGCAGAGGCTAGGCCTTCGTACGTCTTGGTCAGGTCCGCTTGGTGGGGCGCATCCTTGAGGGCTTCTTTGGTCTCGGGGGCATAGCGCCCAAGGGCGGCGTTGATGGCGGAGTTGCTCCACACGAACATGCCGCTGTTCCAAAGAAAACGGCCGGACTCCAGGTATTCAAGAGCCTTTTGGGCATCGGGTTTTTCAACAAAGCGTTGCACCCGATGTGCTCTTGCGTCATCTGCGCCTTGGGTCCCAGTGGAAGGTTGCTCGTCGCCCACCTCGATCCAGCCGAAGCCCGTGGCCGGGTGGGTCGGCCGAATGCCAAGGGTGATCAGGGCGTTTGGCTTTTCCTGTGCCGTGCGCGCCGCTGTGTCGAGCAAGTCCTGGAATGCTTCACGGGGAGCCACGATGTGATCCGCAGGGAGCACGATCTGCACAGCATCCGGATGTTTGGCAGTGATGTGTGCGCTGGCGAGGGCGATGGCGGGCAGGGTGTTCTTGCCACAGGGTTCGGCCAGAATCTGGCTGGGCGAAACCTGCGGGCAGGCCTTGGCTGAGGCTTCCGTGTGTGCTTCACCGGTCACGATCCAGATTTGATCGGGAGAGATCCAACCCTCGAGCCGCTCACAGGTGGCGGCCAATAGGGATTGGCCCGAGGCCACAGGCAAAAACTGCTTGGGCTGGGCCTTGCGACTGGCGGGCCAGAATCGAGTGCCACGGCCGCCGGCCAAAATCACCACGTGAATGTTGGGATTGGATTTGTTGCTCATGTTTTTTACCAGACCCGGGGCAGGGTCGAGAGTGGGGGAATGGGCAGTCGGCGCCCTTGGCGCTCGTGACTGGTGAATCGGCTCAGGATGCCTCGGGCGACCACTGCGGGCCGGCCCATGTCGCCTTCAATGGAAATACGGATCAACTCATCCTGCAAGAGGTAGATGATCTTGTTCACGAGGCCAAATTTGTCCACCAGGCTGTAGCGCACTTCCATGGAGTAGTCTAAGTCTCCTTCCATGTCGAGGGTTCCGTCACCCACCAGGGATAGAATGTCACTCTTGAGTCGCATACCGCTCATGTTGATCACCCCTCCTTCAAGCTTCAACCAGGTTTCCATGCTGCCAAAGGTCGCCGTGCTGTCGAAGCCCAGGGTCGCAAAGAGGGCCTGGAAAACCGGGATCGCCCAGAGAGCTGAATCCTTGAGTTCGATGCGTCCGGTGCCGCGCACCCCGAGCAGATTTCCTAGTTCGCCCGACAGGCGTAGGTTGCCGTTCAATCGGCCCTCGTTGGCGAACTCCGATTGGAATATGCCCCGGGTCAAACGGCCCACGTCTACGGCGCGCATGATGGCCGAGAGACTGAATGGAAAGGGCGCAGCTAGGTCCATGGAGAAGAAGCTTGCCGTGTTGGCTTGGGAGAGACCTTGGGTCTCCAGCCGGCCACCTTCAAAGCCTGCGCTGAAGTCCTCAATCACTAGCCTTGGCCTGATGAAGGTCGCCTGGAAAGAGGCACCTTCCAGGGTTCTGCCCGCGAGGGACGCGTTCAGGTCCGCGACTTTGACTCGCACGCGGATCTCATTGTCTTCGCTGATCAAGGTGACCTCTGATTCGCCCAGGCGCTGCACTTCAATGGGCAAACCGAGGGTCATGCTGGCATCCAGAAGGGAAACTCGACCATCAAAGCGCACCTTGGGGGAACCGCCCTGGGGCAGTTGAACAGCCAAGATCCCCGACTCGATGGAGAGCAAGCCCTTGGCCTGCAATTCGTCGATCAAAACCCCTGCGGTTTCGGCCCCAAGCAGTAAATTGAGCTGTTTCTCGCCCAGGTGTATGTTCTGGGCGCTGATGGCGGTGGTGGCGCGCTCCTGTCCGGGGCGTGGGTCAATGACCAGATCGGTCAAGATGGCGTTGGCCCCAGCCATGCTAAGCTCTAGGTGCGGACTGGTGATCAAGCCCTCGCCGGTGAGTTCAATTTGTCCGCGCACGGGGCCGAGTTCCTCTTGGAATCCTGGCAGGGTGATGCGCTCGCAATCCACCCACAGATTCACCGTGCTGGTCTCTTGTCCCGGTTGGACTTGGGCGCTTGCGTCCACAAACCCCGTAATCGTGAGGCGTCCTTTATCGCTGGATTGGATGAGCCTGGAGAGACTGGGGTTGGCGGCGTCGATACCAGCCGCAAAGACTCGGGCTTGCCAGGTATCGAGGGCCTCGCTGGGGCTGCTGATACTGACCAGGGGAATCGTAAATTCTGGACTCCGAGCCCGTAGGGCCAGTCGTAAGCCAGAGGCATCGAAGGGTTCTCCGTCCATGGCCAATAGGCCCCTGAGGCTTGCTTGGGTCGTGAGCCGTACGGGAGCTACTTGTTCCCCGAGGACCTGGACGCTGAGGCCGCTTTCCTGGGTCTTGAGTAGAGCTTCGAGGGTGAAGGGCTGCTGCTCTTCCGCGCGCCACGCCGAAATCGTGGCGGAACAAACCGCTTCACTGATTTGCTCTGTAAGGCCAGCGCCCATGCGCGCATCTGTTTCAATGAACAACTCCGCGATGGCAGGAGAGCTGAGGTCGATGCCCTCTAGGCCAAACTGCAACCAAGAGGCGCGTCCGGGCTCGGGACCAAAGCTGATCATGCCCTTCAGGTCGGTTTTGGTGGTGAAGGGCGCGCTGAATCCGCTTAGGTTTAGGCGCACCGCACCGGATTGCTCGGTCAGGCTGACCGGAGTGACTTGAACTAGGACCTGTCCCGTGGCTTGGTTCAAATTCAAGTCCCCCGCGGCCCAGTGGAAGGACGTGTCCTTGAAATTCAGGCGAAGGTCGGTGGAAAGGGCCTGGTGCGCACGAATATTTTGCAGCACCAGATCAAAGTCGATACTGCCGCCCTGGGGGTCGTATTCGGGCCGAATGAGGCGAACGGTTTCGATTCCCGCGAGCCCATCCAGGCCGGCAAACAAGTCCTCTCCCAAGTCGAATTGTTCTCCGGCAATGGAGAGCAGCATTTCCATCGGGACGTGCTGTTCGGGCGGAGACTGGTCTCGCCAGTTTCCTCGGATACGGAACATGCCAGCGACGCGTGCGGGTCCCGTCGGGTGCTGGCCTCGTAGATTGACCAGGGCTAGTTCTTCACCTAAGTAGTCACTAGGGGTGAATCCGTGCAGCACGAGGCCAGAGAGGTTTGTTACCCGGGCAGGGAATCCCTTGTTGCGCACACCGCCAGCTTCCAGGTTTGGGCCTCCGAAGTAGGCCGCGCTGGTTTCCTCGTGAGGTCGAATCACGATTTGGCGGGGAATCAAAATTTCCGGGCGCTCCCCCTTCCAGGCCTCCTCGGGCACAGTGAGCCAAGCCAAAGCTTGTCCGCCCCCTTTAGGCTGCAGCATTCCCTCTAGGTCCGCAACCATTTTGTCGCGGCCAAAGAGGGGCAGAAGCTCTTGTTCCCAATTCATGCGCGGGATTTCAAGCCAGACCTCTAGGCCTTGGTTTGGAGATGCCTCGCCTCCCGCCCGGGCGAGCACATTTGCCTGTAAATCCCCAAGCCCAAGCGTCGCGCGGGCGCGCATGCTGAGGTCTTCAATCTGGCCCTCGCCGCTGATGCGTAAATCCCCATGGAGCGCCGCCTGCAGGTCCAAGTTCCCGTCCACCGGGAAATCGGCGTTCGGCAGACCGAGGTTATGGGGGGGCAGGATCGCGTGTCCTTCGTTTAGCCCCATTTCAAGGTGCACATCCAAAGCCTGGTCTTTATCGCCGCGGACTAGGTTTGCGCGCAGCCGCACCGGCCCGCTGGCTTGCCAGGAACCGAGCTGCTCGCCGAATTCTGCGGGCATCCAAGGTTGGTCCTGGAGGAGCTCCAACAGGATTCCTTCGCAGGCGGCCCGGGCTTGGAAATGCCCCTTATCCTTTATCGTGGAATGAAAAAGGAGCGGTGCGTTCGTGGTTGGTGCATCCTCTAGTTTGCCTTGAACGGTCCAGATACCCCGGTGACTCTGGGCTCCCATGTCTAAGACCCCTAGGT
>Ga0302120_10001368_pt1 | contig 11495 bp, 8 predicted proteins | sample AG5_Bottom_MG_FD_203118 | JGI IMG/M metagenome (GOLD analysis project Ga0302120, IMG submission 203118) | Marine microbial communities from Western Arctic Ocean, Canada - AG5_Bottom | ecosystem: Environmental > Aquatic > Marine > Oceanic | place: Canada: Western Arctic Ocean | collected 2017-10-01 | reverse complement strand
CGATGAGGGGCTTGGGCGCATTCTTCACCTTGCCCACGATCGGGAAATTGCTCTCCGGCTCGAGTTCTTGAATGGCGTCGTAGACCCCCAGCTCCTTCGCCGTCTTGGGCGAAACGAGGGCCGCGTTGTCCCAGGAAAGTTTCGAAATTGGATCCGGCGCTTCCTGCAGCCAGCCGTTGTCGATGTAGCGACCGTCCCAGATCGAGGCGTCCGCCAAAAAGTTCACTTCGAGGCCCTCTGTTTCCGCAGGCTTCGTGACATCGCCCACTTCGCCGGGATCGGCGCTGGCGTATTCGCTGCCTGCCAGGAACCCATTTTTTAGAGCTTCCTTCCAAGCCGTGTCCCCTTCCTCGCCGATTTCGGCGAAGGTGCTGCGCACTTCGTTGTAGGCCGGGGAGGCCGCGCCCTTGGGACCTTCGCCACTGATCAGGAGAGGAGCCTTCTCATCTCCACTCGCGACCTTGGCCCAGTCCACGTCTTTCCAAGTGAGCAGCTGCGAGAGGAGCTCGATCTCGGAAACGCCATCGTAGAGAGGCAAAATCATGGGCTGTAGCAGGGAGTAAACTCCGGTCGCGCTTCGGGCATCGCTCCAGCTTTCAAGGTAGTGAGCGGCCGGAACATGCCAGGTGCAGGCATTGGCCGTGGCGTCCGTGCGCAGCCCGAGGTGAATGCTTTGCTTGGCACTCGCGAGCGCCTTCTCAAACTCATCACCCGGCGTGTCATAGACCGGGTTGGCGGGCCCAAGGAGGAAAACCGTGGTATCCGAACCGACGAAGCCCTGAAAATCCTGAAGCGTGCCGTAGCCTTCGCGACCGGTCTGCACTCCCTGGAGCGGAGCGCCGGCGCCGTAGGCCTCGAGGGCTTTGTTCATCGCGATTGCGAGACGCTGCAATTCTTCGTTGTGACGACTTCCGGCCAGCACAAGCGACTTGCCCGCATTCTTCAGCAGGTCAGTGGCACATTCGCTCACCCAAGCAGAGAAATCCTTGGGGTTGCCACCGAAAAAGTAGCCTCCGTCGAGGATCTCGAAATTCTTCGTGATCCCGTTGAGCTCCTTTTTCGCCTCAGCCGAAAGCTGATCCGCATTCTCGATCTTGCGCGCGATCTCAACCGCCACCAGCAGGATCTCGCTCGGCTTGGAACGCAGGCGGTGATCGGCCATGCCTCCGGTCAAACTGAAGGCAGTCTCGACCATGTAGAGGCGATTCATCTTATCCGCCGCGATGTTGTGCTTGTAGTCGGAACCACCACCCTGGCGTCGCTTCGAGAATTCTACTGCGCTTCCGTGCGGATCAACACCAAGGAAATCACAGTCGAGGGAGAGGATCCGGTCGGCCTTTTCAAAGTCGACGGTCACTTCGCACCCGTCATCGCTCCCGCTTCCAAAGACCGCGTTGTTGGCAGTGCGTCGGCCTGCGCCGCGCAACGCTTCGTAGCTGAAAAACTTCGCCGCGGGGTAGGCGCTCCTGAGCTCGTCGCGCAGTCGATTGCGGGTCGGACTGTCGTCCTCCCCCACCAGAATCGCGATCTTGCCAGGCTCCTTCGCGATCCCGGTCAATGCTTTCGAAAATGCCTTCCGCGAAGACTTTTTCCCTTTGTTCAGGAAGATCCGGGAGCGATTGGGATCGTAGAGGTTGAGAACGGAAGCTTGGGTCAGCGCATCGCTGGCCCCGCCATCGGGATGCTCCCGATTGGTTTCGAGCTTGGTCGGCCGGCCTTCGAAGGTCGTCACCACCAGGGGCACTCCCCCTTCCGCGGTGGGGCGGGTCGAAGCATAGAAAAGCGGCTTGCCGGGGATGACCCACTCGGGGGCCTTCTTGTAAGGGACGATGTAGGACTCGGGGCGACGGCAGGAAACCAAGGCCAGCCCGCTCAGGGCCGAAGAGGCCCCCATGAGCTTGAGAAATCCGCGGCGCGAACTTTCGCGCTCTTCCTCGCTCAAATGGCCGGATCCCTTGGGGAATTCGCGTTCGAGATGCTCCTGGAAGGCAGGACTCTTCTCCAACTCGCCCACACTCCGCCACGAGGTAATCTCCGTCTCTTCAACGGGAATGTCCGGATGTTGCCAGATGCGTTTGCTCATGCTCTTAGCGGTGGCAGGTAGAACAGCTGTCCTTGGACTGAATGTTCCAGTGGGCCTTCAGGAACTTGCCGAGATCCTTCTGGGTGCTGATGCGGTTGCCAGAGGCATCGAGAATTTCGTTCTCCGTCAGATATTTTTCCGCGTCGTAATCGAGATTGAAGACCTCTTCCAGCGGGCGGAGGTGATTTTCTGGACTGCGGTGGCAATCGAGACAGAAGCCCATCGAGTGGCTCTTCGCTTGGAAGACCACTTCCATCTCGTTCACCTTGCCGTGACACGAAACACAGGAAATCCCGCGATTCACGTGCGCAGAGTGGTTGAAGAAGACGTAGTCGGGATTCTTGTGGACCCGCACCCACTTGAGAGGTTCCCCATCGTAGCCTGCAAAGTCCTTGTCGTAAGCCCGACGCAGTGGAGCGAGCTTCGCGCTGTCCTTGCGCACGTGCTGGTGGCAATTCCAACAGGTGTTGGCGGAGGGAATATTGGCCTGCCCCGAGTGCTCCACAAAGCTGTGGCAGTAGCGGCAATCTAGCCCGAGCTGCCCGACATGCAGGGCGTGATCGTAGGCGATTGGCTGCGCAGGCTGATATCCCACCCGCTGCGCTTTGGGCGTCGCATAATAGGCGAACCCGACCACCACTCCGGCTCCTGCGAAGCCGAGGCAGATCGCTATCTTGAGCGGTAGAACGTTAGTCCAACGAGGGAAAAAATTGGCCATCGGCTTAGGCTACGGAAGGGAAGTAGCAGTTTGTGAAAGTTTTCACAAGCGCATTTTGTTTGGCGCCCTGTAGGGATTTATCGGAGCGCCGCCGGAATAATCGCCCCTCCCAAAAGTGGCAACTCCTATTTGATTCTTCACTCATAAAACCGTCCTCCCCGGAATCAAATTGTGAATAAGTGGTGGGTTATTCCTCCCCGATGAACGCGGGTTCCCACCTCCGGCCCTTCATCTCTCCCAACCTTCGCCCCACCCGCTCCATCTCAGTAATTCCCTCCCGATCGGTCGCCCAGAATGAGGGCTCGGGATCGTCATTCTTTCGTTTGCCCAGCAGGACCACGCTGACGACCTGCACTTGACGGTAACTCCTGGCCAAAGCAGACGGGATTCGGCCACCAGCGAGTCCACCAGCCGGAGCTCACCGTTGCGCTGCACAGCGGCACCACCCACCCAGTCTACCACCGGAAGAGAAGGCGAGCCGCGTAATCCCTTCCATCATCCCCCAAACGGGGGCTTGCCCAATTTCCCATCCACAAAAAGGGCCCATGGCCGAAGCCATGGGCTGAAATGTTCGTCCGTGCTGGGAATTTCCGACTTTCGTCAGGCGACTTCCCTACTTGGAGGGAACGTCGAAGTCCCCCAAGGCGTACTGGAGTCCCCCGAGGTAGACTTTCAGCACGTCGGGATGCCAGTACATCGCGTCGTTGTGTCCGAGCGAGCAGTAAAAGACGCGGCCTTTGCCCCACTTGCGGACCCAGGAGACTCCGTAGTCCTTGTCGGCGCGCTTGATGTTCTTCTTCTGGCTCCGGTCGAGATCGAGACGCAGGAGCATCTGCACCTTGCTGGAGTCATAGGGATCACGCAGTTGGTAGATCTCTTCCTTGAAGTCCATGTTCTTGCCGTTGAGGTGAGCGACGATCGGATGCTTCTCGGCGCCTTTCTCGACCGCGATGCTCACCGGAGTTCCTCCTCCCCAGGGATGGCCGTCAAAGGCGCCGTTGATCATCTTGCTGTATTCCGGGGTGTGTCCGCCGCCCGGCTTGAGGGTATCGGTCGCGGAGTGGAAGCCCGCGAATCCTTTTCCGCCTTTCACGAAGTCCTGCAGGTTCTTCTGCAGACGCTCCGACTTGGCCTTGGCCTCGGCCTTGTCGATCTTCTTGTCGAAGAAGGGATCGCCGGTGGTGTTCAGAAAGAGAATGGTGTCGAACTGGTTGATCTTGTCTGATTCGAAGTTTGCGAGGTCGTCACTCACGATCGCTTCAAACGCACCGGTCTTTTCACCGAGCATCTTCATGGCGGTTTTGCCGGTCGCGATGGAGCCGTGCCGGAATCCATTGGTGACCGAGAAGACGAGGAGCTTGCGCTCCTTCTTGGGCTTGGCGAAGGCCTCCTTGGGCAGGCTGGGCGCAATCTTATCGGCGTTCTTGCCAGGGTTGTCCTTCTGACCAATCGCGAAGGGAACCATCGCAGCGGCCAGCGCCATCGGAAGAATGAGTGAGATTCGCTTTTTCATATGTGTGAAGTGGAGCCTATGGAACGCGCGAGAACGAGACAATCATTCAATGGACAACCAGGAATTGTCGAAGACGAGCCTGATCATCGGATTCCCGACGGGATCTCTCGACACCAGCGCACTCTTCCTCGCAGGGGCGCAACCACGACCGAGACAAAGCGCGTATCAAAGCGGCCCGACGTCCTTAATCCGACGACTAGGGAGCCCCCCTCACACTAATGACGTTTATGATCATCAGAGGCTGAGCCCCTAAAAAATCCACGCCAAAGGGGGTCTGGTGGAGCACTTCCATGGTGTGAAATCCGGCGTCCGCAAAATAGCCATCGAGACCCTTCAGCAACACAGTGCGATTCTGAGGAACAGAATTGACGATCCCCACCATGCTCGCGTTCAAGGCGAAGGGGTCCAACGGGTCCGCACTCGCCTCTCCCTTGTAGACCAGCACCCAGATCGTGCTGTCGAGCAGGAACCGCCAAAGCGACAATCCGTCCCTGCTCGGGGGAGCAATCCGTCCCGCTGTCCGAGCTCTGCGCGGAGGAAATTACCCTCCAGAGGCGGCCTATCCCTGCATCTTGGTCCAGGCCGCGTTATTCGCGGAAGACTCCACACAGGCCTGGATGAAGGCCATGCCGGCTACCCCATCATCGACGGTGGGGTGATCGTAGCCACCTTCCGGAGGATCATTCCCTTCAACGTTGTCGCTGATCGCCTGCGCTGCCGCGAGATAGACATTCGCAAAGGCTTCAATGAAGCCTTCCGGATGGGCAAAGGGAGTGCGCGAGTTCGCGGCCGCCGCTTCTCCGAGGTAGTCGTTGCCACGCCGGTAGGTTTTCCGCGGAGCATTGGCGTATTTTACAATCAGCTCGTTGGGATCTTCCTGCCGCCACTCGATGGACGCCTTGGTCCCGTAGGCCCGGATATTGAGATTGTTCTCGTCTCCGTTGGAAATTTGCGAGGCGTAGATGAGGCCCTTGATGCCCCCCTCGAAACGCACCAGGCAATTGCCATCGTCGTCAAGCTCGCGCCCGGGAATGAAGGCGGTCAACTCGGCGGCCAGCTCTTCAATCTCGACCCCACAAATGTAGCGCACGAGGTTGTGGGCATGGGTTCCGATGTCGCCCATGCAGTTGGAGGCTCCCGCCACTTTCGGGTCGGCGCGCCAGTTGGAAATTTTTCCCTGGCCGTCCCCCTCGACGTCTCCTACCGCGTAGCCTTGGGGATACTCGGCCACAATCTTGAGGAGCCGGCCCAGCTCGCCGTCCTGCACCATGCGCCGGGCCTCCTTCACCATCGGGTAGCCCGTGTAATTGTGGGTGAGGCAAAAGACCTTGCCGCTCTTCTCCACGATTTCCTTGAGCTCCTTGGCCTGCGCGAGATCAAAGGCCAGCGGCTTGTCGCAGATCACATTGATGCCGGCCGCGAGGAAGATCTTGGCCACCGGAACGTGAAGGTGGTTCTGCACCACGATGGTCACAAAATCGATCTTGTCCTCCCTCCCTGCTTCCTTCTCGGCCATCTCCTCGTAGGAGCCGTAGACCCGCTCCGGATCGAGAAAAAAGTCTTCGCCCGAGAGCCTGGATTTTTCCGGGTCGGACGAAAATGCACCCGCCACCAGTTCGATCTTGCCGTCGAGGTTGGCCGCCATGCGGTGCACTGCGCCGATGAACGCACCGCGCCCACCGCCAACCATTCCCATGCGGAGTTTTCTATTGAGAGCCATTGTCGTAATCAGGGAGAGTATTTAGAGAGAAACGGGCGTCCCGGAACCAGCAGATTGGTAGAGCGCATCGATGATTTGCATCAACTTGAGCGCCTCATCCGGGGTGTTGAGCGGCTGGGCGGTCCCTTCGATGGTGGCCACAAAGTTTGCCGCTGAAGCCGTGCGGCCCATGTCTTCACAGGCCTCCGTGATGATGCTGCGGTTCACCGAATTTCCATTTTCCTGCACGTAGAGTTCACAGGAGTCGATCGCGGTCTCGTCAAGCCCATCGATCCCGAAGAGACGCTCGACTTTGCCCCCCGCTTTGGATCCCTGGAAGACCACCGAAACTACTTCGCGCTCGTTCATCTCCGCCCAGGAGGTGCGGATGCTGAGAACCTGTCCGCTCTTGAAGGTGACAAATCCGTGCGCGGCCGCTTCCACGTCGGTGGAGCCCTCCGCATTGTCGGGAATGCCCCACGGCCCCTTGTGTCCAGGGTCCGTGATGAAGTCGTTGAAGGTCTGGCCCAGCACGTGGGCCGGTTCGGGATAACCCATGAAGTAGAGGGAAAGATCAACCATGTGCAGCAGGTCAATCACGGGGCCACCGCCCGAGAGCGCCTTGGTTGTGAACCATCCTCCGAAGCCGGGAATCCCGGTGCGCCGAGTCCACTGCGACTGGGCCGAGTTGAGGGTGCCCACCGTGCCATCCGCGATGTACTTCATCATTGCCTGCGACTCCGGCCGGGCACGATTGTTGAAGTTGAACATGAGGACCTTGCCGGCCTTTTCGGCCGCCGCCTTCATCTCGACAACTTCCGCCGCATTGAGCGCCGGCGGCTTTTCACAGAAGACGTGCTTCCCGGCCTCCAGGGCTTGAATGGCCAGCGGTGCGTGAAACTTGTTCGGCACGATGATGCTGACGGCATCGAGGTCTGATTTCAGAAATTCCGCCGTGTCCGCATAGACCTTGGGGATCGACCAGTGGTCGGCCGAGGCTTGCGCGGCTGCTTCGTTGACGTCCGCGATGGCGATGACTTCTCCCCCACCCTGTTGAAAGCCGGGCACGTGATATTGAAGCATCCCACCCGCACCGATCACTCCTACTTTGGTTGCCATGGTTCGAAGGGTTTACTGGTTCTCCTTGTCGAAGGCGGAGTCGAAGATCACGTCGCTCGGAGCGAAATCGAGATCCTTGGTGAAAGCGCAGCTCTCAGTGGCACCGTGAAAGCGATCCATGCGGCCGTCTTCCCACTCGACCGAGAGCGGTCCGTTGTAACGAATGTCGTTGAGCGCCACGATGATCTCCTCGAAATCCGTGTCGCCGCGCCCCACCGAGCGGAAGTCCCAGAAGCGGCGCGCATCACCGAAGTCGGTGTGTCCACCGAAGACTCCCACCGAGCCGTCCCCGTGCCCCCACCACGCGTCCTTCATGTGCACGTGGAAGATGCGGTCCGCGAAGTCGCGAATGAACTTCACGTAATCAACGCCCTGGTAACCAAGGTGACTCGGGTCGTAGTTGAAGCCGAAGCGCTTGTGGCCGCCCACCGCCTCAATGGCCCGGGCCGCGGAAGCAATGTCGAAGGCAATCTCGGTCGGGTGCACCTCAAGACCGAAGTAGACATCCTCCGCTTCGAAGGCATCGAGGATGGGGCCGAAGCGCTTCCCGAAATCTTCGAATCCCTTGTTGATGTAATGTTGATCAGTCGGCGGGAAGGCGTAGAGAGCGTGCCAGATGCTGGAACCGGTAAAGCCATTCACCACCACTTTGCCCGAACCGGCCGGTTTCGAGGACATGTAGTCCTTCCCCGCGTCGATGAATTTGCGGCAGGCCTTGCCGGTGTCGATCAACTCCTGCGCTGCGCGCTGACGAACTCCTTCCGGGTCCCCATCGCCCCAAACGTCCGGCGAGAGAATCGCCTTGTGACGCTCATCGATGTTGTCGCAGATGGCCTGTCCCACCAAGTGGTTCGAGATCGCATAGCAAGCCATTCCGTGCTGCGAAAGGAGCTCCCAGCGTTCCTCCACATAGCCGTCTTCGTTGAGGGCTTTCTGGACGTCGAACTGGTCGCCCCAACAGGCGAGCTCCACGCCGTCATAGCCCATGTCCTTCACCTTGGGGAGAAGGTCTGCGAGAGAGAGATCGGCCCACTGGCCGGTGAAGAGTGTTACTGGTCGTGCCATCGGAGTACTGTGCTAGTGATTTACGGTTAGTGATTAGTTTCCGAAAAGGAGTCGTGCAAGGCTGAGACCCACTTTTGCTCCAAATCGTCGAAAATTTCGCGAACCCCGTCTTCTGGAGTCACGGTAGAGCCCGCTTCGGGCTGGCAATAGGCGTTTTCGAGCTCGTCCAGCGCCACTCCGCAGGCAGCGTGGGCCGCACGCATCGCCGCGCCCAGAGCGGCCGAGCCGGCCACCGTCAGTCGCGAAACCGGAACGCCGAAGACATTGGCGACCGTTTGGGCGATGCCATCGTTCTGCGAGGCCCCCCCGGTGAGATAAATCGTTTCGGGATCCACCCCGAGCCAGCGGGAGTGCACCTTCATGTTCAGGAATTGTCCCTCCAGCACCGCGCGCACCACCGAGGCGGGATCGCGCGCTCCTTCCGGCCAGCCGAGATAGACGGCGTCCCTCGACTCGACTCGCGGGGTAATCTCGGGTCCAAAAAATGGCAACATCAGGCGCCCTTCATTGCCCGCGGGAGTTGCGGCCAGGGCTTCCTTCTCGAAGTCCGACCAATCCAATCCAAGCTCGTCCTTCACGCGCTCCCGCGCCAGTGATCCATTCAGGAAACAGATCAAGCTCATGAAGCCCCCCATCGGATTGCCAAAGGCGTGACCGTATCCCCTGGGATCGGTGCGCGCTTCGGGCATCGCCGCAAAGAGGGTGTCGCTGGTCCCCAGGCTGATCACCACTTTGCCGGGCCTCGAGGCGCCCATCCCAACGAGGCTGCATGGATTGTCCCCGGAAAAGAGGACCACCTCGCAGTCGGGCGAGAGACCGAACCTCTCGACAAAATAGTTGGAGAGCTTTCCCGCCACCGTGCCCGACGGTTGCACGGGCGGAAGCTTCTCCCGCAATCCAGGAGCAGTCGCCTCCAAGAGATCGTGATCCCAATCGCCCGCCGCGAGGTTCAGTAAATTCATCCCCGCCCCGTCACCGTGATCAATCGCGACGCTCTGGCCGGCCAGGATCGACGCCATGAAGGAACTCACCAAGTGAATCACTCCGGTGAGCTCCCAGCTATCATAGCTCATCTTGGCGAAACGTCGAATCTGCGGTCCCGTGAATCGCTCGATCGCGATCGATCCGCTCCGCCTGCACACTTCGGCGTCCCCCCCCATCGCCTTCGCGATCTCGGCGCACTCGTTGCTCGTGGAGGTGTCCATCCAGATCGGTGCGCTCTGGCGGGTGAGATGCGAGAGCGCCTGCGACTTGAGGGTCTTGGACGGATCCAGATTCTGTACCGTGTCCGCAAAACCATGATCGAGGTAAACGCTGCCGTGCTGTTGCCCGGATCCCGCGATGGCTTTGATTTGTGACAAATCGAGGTCACTTTCTGCCAGGCGCGTAAAGAGAAGCTCCAGTCCATCGAGCCACATCAGGGGATCCGAATGAACCTCGCCATCTTCGCCATTGGGCATGAATCCCGAGGGCTGGCCATAGTCCGGCAAATCCTCGCCAAAACTCACTGAGGCTTCGTGAATGATCGTTCCGGCAGCGGTGTCGAGAACGACCGCTGATACACTTTGTGTCGAAGAATCTAGACCAAGGACAATGGGCATGGCGCTTGATGGTTCAGTGACCACGGTTACTATTGAATGGCGTGGGAGAAATTGGATTGTGGGTTTTCCGGTTCTCCCGCGCCTTTTTTAATTCGAGGAACGAGTTCTGGCAAGGGCTGCTGATGAGGCCTCTGTCTCCGATTGCCTCGGCCGCTCGGCGCGCTCCCGGATGGCCGTCATGCAAGTTTCGACGCGCTGGTGATCTGGCTTCAAAGGGTTGTTTCCAGGCGGCAGCGATCCCGCCCCTGCCTTCGACCTCTTAGATGTAGTCGTTGAGAAGGTTCTCCAACATCTCCTGGCGACCGCTTTCAAGAACCGGGGGCTCGATTCCGAGGGCGTAACCGTCGAGAGTATCGAAATTGGCTGACCCGCCCTCAATCTCTGCTCCGATCCCGCTGTCGTAGGTGGAATAGCGCTTCTTCACAAAATCGTCGAAGCGACCATCCGCGATGATCTTGGCCGCGATTTTCAATCCGCGCGCAAAGGCATCCATCCCACCGACGTGCGCATGGAAGAGATCCTCGGGAAGGTGCGACTCGCGACGACGCTTGGCGTCGAAGTTGAGCCCGCCCGTGGTCAGGCCCTGCCCCTCATTCAACTTCAAGACCCGCAACATGATGTTGGTGGTCTGGTAGAGATTGGTTGGAAACTGATCAGTGTCCCATCCAATGAGAGTGTCGCCCCGGTTGGCATCGATCGATCCCAGCGCTCCCGCGGCCGCCGCCACATCCAGCTCATGCTCCATCGTGTGACCGGCCAGCTCGGCGTGGTTGGTCTCCAGGTTGAGTTTCAGATGATCAAGCAAGTCATATTCCCGCAGGAAGTTGAGACAAGCCGCGGCATCCGAGTCATACTGGTGGGTGGATGGTTCACGAGGCTTGGGCTCGATGTAGAATTGTCCGGTAAAGCCGATCTTCTTCCCGTAATCGACCGCCAGGTGCAGCAGGCGCGCGAGGTGGTCGAGCTCACGCTTCATGTCGGTATTGATCAAGGAAGCGTAGCCTTCCCGACCGCCCCAGAAGACGTAGCCTGCTCCCCCCAACTCGTGGGTGGCATCGAGGGCATGCTTTACCTGGCTGGCCGCGTAGGCAAAGACATCGGCATTCGGCGAAGTGGCCGCGCCTTGCGCATAGCGCGGATGGGCAAAGAGGCAGGCCGTCCCCCAGAGGAGCTTCTTGCCACTCGATTTCTGCGCGGCTTTGAGTCCCTCGGTAACCTTCTCGAGATTCGAATGAGTCTCCGCCCAAGTCGCCCCTTCGGGCGAAACGTCCCGATCGTGGAAGCAATAGTAGTCAATCTGGTTCTTATCGAGGAACTCGAAGAATACCGGAATCCGCTTGAGCGCGTTGTCGAGCGATTCGCTACCGTCATCCCAAGGCATCAAGGCCGTCCCCATTCCGAAGGGGTCTCCCAGCCCATTGCGCATGCAATGCCAGTAGGCGGCACCGAAGCGCAGGTGATCCTTCATACTTTTCCCGGCGATCTCCTCGTCGGGATTGTAATGACGGAATGCGAGCGGATTGTCCGAATCCGGCCCTTCGTATTTTATTTTTGGGACGTTTGGGAAGTAATCTGACATGACGAGCGGAGTGCAGTTGAGACCATGAACCGAGGGGTTCTTGGGGGCGTGACGCTACAAAGGGACCCTCTCCGCGACCAGAAATAAATCCTGCGATCTTTTGTTGAAAATCGTTGCA
>Ga0302120_10001367_pt1 | contig 11495 bp, 8 predicted proteins | sample AG5_Bottom_MG_FD_203118 | JGI IMG/M metagenome (GOLD analysis project Ga0302120, IMG submission 203118) | Marine microbial communities from Western Arctic Ocean, Canada - AG5_Bottom | ecosystem: Environmental > Aquatic > Marine > Oceanic | place: Canada: Western Arctic Ocean | collected 2017-10-01 | reverse complement strand
CTTTTTCGCCATGCTTACTCATGAAATCAGCTTTAGATAGATTCTTAAAGTCAGCTGCTTGCGCGACCGCTTTGCCTCGACTACCTCGTTCCGCTATGGTTTGAGCAAAGTTGGGGACATGACCTCGTGCTGCACCCCTTGGAGACTTGATGTATTTACCCATCCAGCTTCCTTCGCTTATTGCACTGCCCCCAAGTTTTACATCTCCAAAGCTGGTGTCTACCCCAAGCATCTTTTGGTATTTTTGATGGAATTGAAATGGCATATCCCAATTGCCCGCATCTCTTCCTATAGGCATGCTCTTTGTGCCGGCGTTTAGAGAAGCTTTTACTAGGTTTTCGAAGATGAAACCGGAACCTTTTATATTATCCCAAAAGTCTTTTTTCCCTGTTTTTAAGCGCTTAATCTCTGTTACAAAATAAGCCTTTGCTGATTCATCTATGGTCCCTGCCGTGGAAGGTAGGATCTGGTTCCTAACATTAAGTAAGTCGTTGAAAGCTATGCTTTCTAAACCTTCTACTTTTTTGAGATATGCTGCACGAGCTGGTGGGGTTTTTCCGGGAGTCGATTTTTTACCTCTATTCCATCCCGGTGACTTCTTGCGGAGTTTTGCTAACTGTGCTTGATGATCTACTGCTACTTTCGTAAAAGCTGCGTTCACGGACGAGCCATTAAAACCGCTTTCTTTACTGAAAGTTTTTACGACGGGCATAGCCGAAAGCCCGATCCTAAGATTAGGATCTTGCATTTTTTTCTCAACTGATTTGGGGGTTTTTAAATCGAATTTTTCTTTTATTCTTTTACGAATTTTATCCCTCGCAGCTATTTGCTTAATGTGCTTTGTTGAAGTTATGAAATCTAAAGCTCCTGCCATGCTCCCTGCAGCCGTAGTCAAATAAAGACCCCTATTTCCACCAAAAGTGATAGCGCCTCCTTTCTCCATTTTCTTTTTTCTTTTCTTTTCTTTAGCTTTTCCGTGCTTAACAATACCTTTTGCGCCTATGGTTTCGGCAGCAGCATCGCCTCGTAACGGCGTACCTAAATAGTTAGGAACGAAGCCTTCCGAAGCTACTCTTTTTAATTTGCCTCCAGTATATTGTCTTACTTTTACTTTCTTTAATTCTTTAACGGCTTTTACATTTTTTTCATTATCATCAATAAACAAGCCTAAGCCTAACTTTTCCGCGATGAGTCTTTTACGACCGCCTGTTCTCTCTTTCTTCCAATCGTCTTCGCTAATTCCCAACGGGGCTTGAGAACCGTAAGAAACGCTATGCACGTTCTTTTCGGGTATACCTAGTAACCCGGATATTTCTTGTTTTCTTCCCGGCGCAGCAGTGATAACGCTAACCTTGTTCGCGTCTAATTTGCCAGAGGAGATATCTTTAATTATTCTTTCTCCAAGGGGAGTGGTTTTCGACGCCTCAAAAATCCGTTTTAAATTTTGCTCTGCGTTGCCACCAAAATAAGCGTCCTTAGCGGTGATACCTAGATTCTTTCTTGCGTCCTCGGTATATTTAATAACATCATCAAAATCTAAGCCAACCGGCTTTGAGAAATTGGGAACATATCCGGAGGCAGCCGCGTGTTGTATTCTTTGACTTAGCTCTGCTCTCCTTTCTTTTCCCACTTTTGAGCTCTGCGGAGGCAGTACAATTGAGTCTTTCTTTTTAGGCGCTAGTCCGATTTCTTTCTGCTCTCTGTGCGTAATTTCTATTTCGCCATCGTTTTTTATAAATCTCTTGTGATCTATGGTGCCTTTTGAGCGTTGAGCTTTTACCTTTTTCCCGTATAGCAACCTTCCTTCTTTTTCTTCTTGAGCAAACATCGGGCTAGTTCGCCTGTTCGAAAAATTAGGAATATAGCCTTCTGCTCTACCCCCGCCCCCCTTACCGCCCGGCAGAGCTAATAGCATTCCTTCTCGTGATCCTGACTTCGGGATTGCTGCTCCTGCTCTCAATAATGTCGCTGCGAGTTTCTCTGCAATTGCTTCTTGTTGAATTAAGGCTTTCGTTTCCGCTCTAATGGACGCAAGAATCAGCTGATGCGCTTCGTTAATTGACATTTCTCCTCTATGGATCTTCGCGAGTAAAGCTGGGTTATCCCCAAGCATCGCCATAATTTTCCCCTGCATCTCAGCCTGCTTCATCGAGGCGGCATTCAAACCGGTGACGGTCTTCAATGCGTCAGCAGTGAACAACCTCAGCTTATCAAACAGCTTGAATAGACCAACTGCCGCTAGCATTAATCCCGGACCAGCTAAGAAATTGCCGATGCCCCCAAGAATAGACTTTCCTATCTTAGCTCCCATGCCTTCAGCTTCAGAAGGATCAAACGCACCTATGGTCTTATTAATCATTCCGAGCGCTCTTTTTATCACGGGACCTAAAGCCATATCACCAATTGCTGCGCCAAGCTTGGTGAGGTTTTGAACCGTTTCATTAACTGTCGCGGCTAACGTTTTATTTAACTGCGCATTCCTTCTGTTCGCTTCGTTTGAGGCTGAGCCCGCAATTCCTAATGCGTTGCCGTAAATTGACCACTCGCTAGACAGATCAGATAAAGAAGCTTTAAGTACGTTGACTTGGAAAACGCCGCCGATTAATTCAGCGATCATAGCTTGTTGAGAACGAGTTAGTCTGTCGTACGAACTAGCCAAATTCTTCATTACGTCCATTGAACTTAAAGCGACGCCATTCACGTCGTTAGTTGCAACTCCGATAGCCCTTAAGGCTTCTAACGTTCTTGGTCTTTGTAAGCGGGTAAATATAGTCTTAAAGCTGTTACCAATTACCGCGCCTCCTCTAGCGGTAATTTGTTGAGCGGCAGTTACAGCGGCGAGCAACTCGTCGAAACTTACTCCTGCAGATTCGGCTGTGCTACCGACGCGTTTGATTGCTTCAGCGAGATCCTTTCCGCTAACGGCAAAGGCTTGGTCAACCGCGATAATTTTATTAATAACCTGATTAGATGTTAAGGCTGCCCTTTGGAACCCGTTCATCGCCGCAGTAATTGCTTCAACCGAGGCGACTACGCCTGTTCCAGCTAGCCTTGTCAGTATTAAAGCATTTTCGGTTCTAGCTAAGGTCTCGTTTAAGCCCAGACCTTGACGAGACAACTCTACGGCGGCTTCAGACACTTCGTAAAATGATTGACCAGTCTTTTTAGCTATTGCGAAGAGGTTTGCCCCAAAAGCCTGTATGCCTTGATTGCTGGTTCCAAGAACTACATTAATTTCAGCAAGAGATTTTTCAACCTCGATAGAAGCCTTGACCACCGCTTTTAGTCCAGCGACGATAGCGAACATCGCTCCTGCTGAGGCGGCAAAAGCTAGCACACGAGCGTTAGAAGCGTCTAAGGAAGACTGAAATTCACCCATAGCCCCCTTGATCCTTCCAAGGGGAGCGGTATAAGACCTTGAGTCAATACCACCTAATTTGACGCGACGACTAGTAGCCCTCCGGATATCTCTTTCCAGAGGTCTAGTATCTCCATGAATCGGAACTGTTACGCCTGCGCCTGCCATTTTACCTTTTGCCTATAAATAGATGCACTTCTACCTATATTTACACATTTTCCGGCGTAGTTTATTTATTTATTTTCTTAAATTTATTTTTCTAATAAACCGTGTAATTCGGCCATATCGTAGATATCTAGCTTATCTTTGCCTTTTTCCTCTTTCATCTTCCTAGCGGCTGAGAGCAGGTCTGTAACCTCCCCTTCACCTTCTTTTGAGGCAAAAGCCTGTGCCTCTTCCTTTGTCGCTCCTACGATGCCCCTTGCTTGAGAATTAGTGGCTTTTGAAGTCCTTCTCCCTTCTGGGTCTGAAGACTCAACAGACCCTCCCGCATCTGATTGCAGATCATACCAATTAATTAATTTGTCTATATCTTCGTAGTAAGTCTCTGGAGGCATTTTACCTTTGGACAAAATACCTTTATAGAAAGTGCCCTTTGAGAAGAGCTCAACCTGATAAGTAGTCAATTCTATAATCGCTTTCCCATAGTAAGCTTGGGGATTATCTTTGCACAAAAAGAAAGAGTTCATGAAAAAGGGCTGCGTAGCAATGGCGGCAGAAACTCGGCCATCTAGTTCGCCCATGGAAATATTGAAAGCGAAGATAACTTCAGCAAGCTCGTCTGGAGTCATCTCCTCAAACTCTCCCTCTTCGAAGAGGAGGCTTCTTAACTCCTCGTCTTTAAATAAGGAAAGCCTAACAAAAATCTCATTTTTCTTTTTCTCAGCGAATTTCTCTGCGGTAATTCCCACTAGCTCTATCCTGCTCTCTTTTAGGGGCGCATATTCTTTTTCTAATTCTTCTATTTCAGACTCTATGCCTTTTCTTTGAGAGGCTATGAAAATTTTGCTAGAAGCTAACCTTAAGTTAGATAACTCTCTACCTAAATGCTCGTATCGATCTTCCTCACTCTGGTCCCAATGACCAGCTTCTGTAAGCATCTTGATTTTGCCCTTCTCCGTGAGGAGACCCTTTTCTATAGCGTGGTTTTTTTGGCGCTCGCCTTCTTCTTCTAGGACTCCAAAGTCTATTTCTTTGAAGTGTTTAGCGTAACAAGTTTCGCCTTTATATTCGACTAGACAATAACCTTTAATTATGTCCTTGAAAAGACGCCGATATTTTTGCTGAATTAGTATGGAGTCTTTCACACATTATTCGCCATCTTCGTTTTTATTTTCTTGTGAAGCTTTTTTCTTCGCGGCTTGCTCTTCCTTTTTCTTCGCGATGGCCGCTTCTGCAGTCTGCTTTTCTGAAGCTTGTTTTTCTGAAGCTGCCTTAGCCTCTTCAGCTGCCTTAGCCTCTTCAGCTGCCTTAGCCTCTTCAGCTGCCTTAGCCTCTTCAGCTGCCTTAGCCTCTTCAGCTGCCTTAGCCTCTTCAGCTGCCTTAGCCTCTTCCTCAGCTTTTTGAGTAGCTTCTTCTACCGACTTTTCTTCTTTAGCTTTTTCTTCTGCTTTTTCTTCTGCCGCAGCTTCTACTTCTTCCTCTTCTTCTTCGCTATCTTGTTCCATAGCTATTCTTTCGGCTTCTACGTCTGAGTCGAGTAGGGAGCCAATCTTTTCGAAATCTTCTTCGCTAGTGGCTTGTCCCGAGTACCAAAAACTCACATAGTACGCGAGTTTTCTGACTGCCTCTGTTTTCCAATCTTCATTCTCTTCTTCAATTTCGTCATATCTTGCGAGCTTCGTTTCGTAGCTTCCCTCACCAAACATCGGCTTCCACTCACCCGCCTCGCTCTTCAAATGAGACAGATATAAAACCCACCACATGATTGTCTTATTCTTGGCTCTAGTTTCGGCTGTGTTGTCGAAAAGAGAAGACTGAGCGTTTTCAAACTCTTGTAATTCTCGCCTGAGTTCAGCCATCTCTAAAAGGGTATCGGTTACCCTATCTTTTCTTAGCTCATCAGACACATTATCCAAATTGACCTGAATCCTTTGTAAGTCGTTTTCTTTGTTGAACAAATTTAAATAAAGCACAGAATAGCGTTCTTTTTCAGGCTCGCTTAAGACGCCGCCATCGTTTTGGTATCTCTTAGCTAAAAGAGTTCTAGTTAAAAGACCCGCTTTAATACCTTCGGAAAGCTGAACTCCATAAAACAATTCCCCATCATCATACATCCGTCTCGTCGGTTTCCTTAGGGAAAGCCCTACAGGTTCTTCGACGATTTTAATTTGCGAAACGGTGACTTCGTCACCCTGCGTGTTCGTGGATTTTTGCTCTACCTTTTCTTCTTTTTCTTGTTTAACGTCGAAGGTAAACAGCCACTTGCTGTTTTTTTTCTTTTTAGCTGCTTTATCTTTCGGCATAATAATTTTTCCTTTTCCCTATTTTTTCTTTTTTAAACTAATCTCGAGCTTTTCTATAGAACTCTCAAAGTCTCTTATAGCTTCGTTACCCACGTCAAGAGTCTTCTTCCTAATGTAATTATACTTTTCGGAGTTGAAGTAGTCAACATCATTAATTTTTTCCTCAGGAAATTTTTTCTTGAGTTTCTGCAGCATGGATAAATGATCTTGCCTTAGATCTTCAATTACGGCTAGCTGATACTTGTATAAGTTCACCACATTGCGGCGAATCTGAAAAGCTAGATAATCGTTGAAGGAAATACCTTCTCCCTTTTTTGGATCTTTATCCATGTAAACCTTTTCCCTATAAATACTTACACATAAAAAGAACTTTTCAACAAAAAAAACCCCAGCGAGATAAATCGCTGGGGTTTATATTAACTTAATTTAATTTAGTTTAGCTAATTATCAATGTACTCACTGAGGTAGGACCACCGATTGAGCAACTAAACGTTGCGCTAGCAGTAGCGTTATCTCCGATCGAGTTATTGAAACTAACCGAGTCAAGCGTAGCGTTAACTAATTTGAACAACTGTCCTCCGAAGTTAACATTTACGTTAATGTAACCACCGTCAGAAGATGACGCTCCTTCCGAGGCTTTCTGTTTCAAGGTTGCGAGAGTCAATTCCATACCTTTATTAATGGCGAGAGACTCTAGCTGCAGTGAAGCAGAAGCGGGGAACGATGGCACTCTAGCATAAACATAAGGCGCGTCTGGCGAGCCAAGTTTTTGCAGACCTTCCAGCCCTAAGTCAAAACTAACAGTCGCGGATTGTACGTGCGAATGGAAACCAGTTACGGAATCCGTTCCCAGACCAACAACCACACCAGACTGAGTAGCAAAGCTCGGAGTACCCGGGGCAGGAACGCCTCCGGGAATCGCGGCGAAAGTCAAGTCAGTACCCTCAAAACCCATAGTCATAGTCGGAATAGCACCAACACTCGCTTCGGCGTTCAAGGAGGTCATGTTACCACTAACAATGCTGACCGTTTCAAGATCAGCGTTATCGTAGTCTTCACCCTCGTTGTTATCTAAACCGATATACAGTGTGGTAGTGTTACCCTTAATGGCGTTATCCAAGATGCCGGAAATGCTGTTAACAGATCCGCCAGCGGCTAACCCCCCTACGTAAAAAGACACCTCCGCATTAGCGACAGGAGCTTCGAGCACAATGCGATCGACAGCGCCTAGGTCACCAAATTGGTTAACGTCTTCTCGTGTTACGTCCAATCCGTAAGACACACTCTGCACGCCGTTAATCGTGGTAACGGCTCCGCCGAATGTCTTTAATGCTACGGACTGACTCTGATAAATAATTCTATTTCTAGCCATAAAATGTTACTCCCTTTGGTTTATATTACATTTATATCCTCATAATGAGAACTTAATTCTTAATTATTTTTTTATTTCTTAAGCTATTGGGAGCCAACCGTAAATTGCCTTGGTTTTCTTGTCTCAACTAGCTCAAAATCTACAAAAGCGGCGTGTACATCTGGGTTAAGATTGTTATATCCACCCCCCACGTTTTTAGACACGAAAGCCTTATCTATAAATACACCTGTTCCAGTCGCTATGCCCGTATAATTATAAGCTTGCCCAGTATATGCGCCAAGCGCGTTAAATGGCAAGCTCTCGGAGATGGTCGGAACGATCTCTTTTACGCAATCTCTCAATATGCTACATGAGGCGTCTAACAAAAATGCTGAATCTGCCAAGACTATCATTCTGGCTTCTATAATCGTTTTGTCTGAGCCTCCAAAAGAAAAAGGCTCATTTTTGCTCCCATTACTTTTTACAAAAATAGCCGGATAAGTCTCTGCGTCTGCCGCCAAACCCGACACAGCTTCGTGGACTTTTGGTCGAGTATGAAACTTTGTTTCAAATAAAATTTCTTGCTCGCTTAGATTGGTTAAATAAATATTAAAGTCTTTAACCGCGTAATCTCCGCTAATCCTCTCCTGACCAGTAACATGCGTTGTAAAATGCGTGGCTCCTTGCGTATGATTAATAGAATGTAAACCGCTTGTTCCCGGGGTTAAAAAATGCCATTGTCCGCTTTTTACATTAACTCCGCTAAGCACGTTCGCGTTCGGAATTGACTCATCCATAACGAACTGCTTAAACGGGGCGGAATAGTTAAATATATTACTATAAACCTGAGAACCTTCATAGAAAAAGCTAGAATAGTTAGTATAAGCTTCCCCACGCATACATAGCTTATGATCTATGTACAACATCAAACTGCTAATTACCTTGTTTTCATATTGAGCCTTCATACTTTTCTGTTTCTCCTCAATGATCTAATAAAATTTGCAATTAACGGAGTTAGGTAAGGCTTTGGACTAAACTGAGCGCTTCTGACTTTGCCCTTAACCTGAATGCCTCTTCCTGACCTACTCGCTTTGGATACTTTATCTAGGTAATGACTAAATCCAGATATTCCTGTTTCAATAGACGTTACCCAGCTTCTACCCGGCTCCCATGGCATAGGGGATATTGCTACTAAAGTTTGCGGGTTCGGCAGCTTAACGGTATGAGTGACTTTAATTTTATTTTTGCTGACAACAGAGGTCCTCACTGTTTTATTTAACTTGATCGCGATAGCCAAAAACGCGCCGAAAGTCGAAACCGGATCGTTGCCCTTTTGAAAGCCTATAAAACTATATAAATTTCCAGAAGATAATGTGCCGCTGGTGTTTTGCCCCTCTGGTCCGCTTTCGATTTCTTCCGACACTGGATGTTCTTTATACAAGGACAAAAGTCTCACTTTCTCAGCTAAGAATATCTTATTCATTTTAAACTGAGCTCCTTTCTTCCAAGCTCCCGATTTGGCGACAAGCTTATTGATGAGCCTCATATTTACTTTTGTTTTAAACGCCGCCATATTATTTTGAGTCTTTTAATTCGTAGACGTAATAGATTTTCGATAAAAAGTTAACCTGTATATCTCCGTCAGCGATATTATAACTTTTGTCATCTATTGATATTCTCTCCGTCTTTCCATTGTTTATGAAATCCCTTGCTGGGTTTTCTACCTTTATCATTATCCTGTTTTGCGGGTAGTTTATATTTTCTATATTAACATCGGATTTAGTTGACCGCTTTCTAGACACTAAAGCTGGATAAACTCCTGACACAGGAGTATAAACATAATTAGTATTTTGAGAGGGTACTCCGTAACCATATAAAAATCCTAAGTCCAAATCTGAGACAACCTTTTTCGGCTCTTTGTACACGATAATATCTTTTTTGAAAGTATCAAAGACATCTCCAAAAGCTCCAGTGATATTACCAATCTCATTATCTGATAAAAGATTTGCCATTAGTTATTCGTTGTCCTGTTTATTGTCCGCCCCGGATATATGCCCTCTGTTGTATCATCTCCAGCGACTTGTCTAGGTATCGCCTTGTTCGTTTTGTAATAATTAATCATGCGGTCTAGTTCTTCACTCTCCTGTCTCCTTACGCTTGATAAATGCTTGCCAATTTCAGATTTGCTTTGTTTTCTAACGCTCATACCGTCTGAAGTTACTTCTAGAACCGTGTCCGTCTCTACAGCCGTTATGTTCGTTCTAATTTTCTGATTATAAAAGTGAACCATATACATCTTTTTCAAGATGCTAGATTCATCTATTCCAATCGCAGTAGCGACGTCGCAAATTGCCTGCTCAATTTCAAGAGAAGTGGAGTTAATAGAATAAGCTGTATTTATCGCGTTGTTAAGCGCGCCTATGTTCGTTCTGACCCAATAAGAAACCACTGGGATAGAAAGAGTTGTCGGGTTTCCTAACTCTTTATAAATTTCATCTGATATATCAACTACTTTCATATCTTTCCTTTTCTATCTTTTCCAACTACTCCAGAATTGGTTGTTTTGATTAGCTTCTTCTTCTGTATACACTGGGAATCTCCTGTCTCTTCTTCCTTTCCTTATTCCGCTTAATTTTACTATTACAAACTCGGGTAAATTAAAAGCTCCATAAAGCTCTATTAATATTTTGTTTTCGATTATTTTGGCTCCGAAAACGGTAGGCGAACTAGGCACAAAGCTTGTAACTTCTATGCTCCCTTCCTCGCATACGTCATAGAATACTTCGTCTATTTCCTTAACAATCGTGCTGGATTTTGGATATATTTTGATTATATCTTCGAATATCGCTTCGGGCATCTCGGCGCAAAATAACCCTACATAGTTTTCGTCTATGTCGTTTTTAACTATGGCGTGTTTATCGCCTTGATTGCCTTGAGCGCCCGGAGCGCCCGGGCTACCGCCTGATCCTCCAGCTCCTTGATTGCCTTGAGCGCCAGCGCTACCGAACCCGGTTACACCTTGAGCTCCTTGAGTACCCGGAGCGCCCGGGCTACCGCCTGATCCTCCAGCTCCTTGATTGCCTTGATTCCCTTGTGCTGCCGTAGCTCCTTGATTGCCTTGATTGCCTTGATCTCCTGTTTTCGCTGCGCCTTGATTGCCTTGGTTGCCTTGGTCGCCGTTGCCGCCTTGCGCTCCATCCGATTCACCTTGAATGCCTTGGACTCCTTGGCTACCTGCGCCCGTAGAGCCTTGAGAGCCAGTAGAACCACCTGCGCCTTGCGAGCCTGCACCTGTAGTACCTTGAACGCCTTGATCGCCTCGACTTCCTTGAGCTAAACCTTCATGATATCTAAGGTCAGCTATTCGCAAGATAGTTCCCGATTGGACGGTCAAAATAAAAAGTTTTATGTACCTATACGCTGTATTGCTCGCGAAACTCCAATTAAATACTTGGGAATCACTAGTAGCTAAATCATCATAATTTTGATCGACAATAGTACCTAAAATATCATAACTGGAATCGTCATTAGAGCCAGCTACATAAAAGTCACGCGGAGCACGTTCTTCGTAACCATCGTAGACTCTCATGCTCATCGCATTGATTTTGTAAGTAGTACCTACCCCAAAATCATATTTTAGCCAGTTAACGACCGTATTACTTTCAAAGAAAGTGCTTACTGGATTTCCATCAAACGCTGCACTTGCAGTGTATGGGGAGCTTCCGTCTGTATCTGCCGAAGCTGTTCCACTACCAACCCTGTTTTCATAAGATAGAACTGATACCGGAGCCTGAGCTCCTTGGTTGCCTTGATTACCTTGGTTACCTTGTACGCCTACTGCGCCTTGATTGCCTTGGTCGCCTTGGTCGCCTTGGTCGCCTTGGTTGCCGTTACCTACTGCGCCTTGATTACCTTGAGCACCGCCTGATCCTCCAGCGCCTTGGTCACCTTGGTTGCCCGCTCCTGTCGTGCCTTGAGCACCGCCTGATCCTCCAGCGCCTTGGTCACCTTGGTTGCCCGCTCCTGTCGTGCCTTGAGCACCGCCTGATCCTCCAGCGCCTTGATTGCCTTGAGCTCCTGCGGCTGCCGTAGCTCCCTGATCGCCTTGATTACCCGCTCCTGTCGTGCCTTGAGCACCGTCTGATCCTCCAGCGCCTTGATTGCCTTGAGCTCCTGCGGCTGCCGTAGCTCCCTGATCGCCTTGATTACCCGCTCCTGTCGTGCCTTGAGCACCGCCTGATCCTCCAGCGCCTTGATTGCCTTGAGCTCCTGCGGCTGCCGTAGCTCCCTGATCGCCTTGATTACCCGTTCCTGTCGTGCC
>Ga0302120_10001362_pt1 | contig 11519 bp, 15 predicted proteins | sample AG5_Bottom_MG_FD_203118 | JGI IMG/M metagenome (GOLD analysis project Ga0302120, IMG submission 203118) | Marine microbial communities from Western Arctic Ocean, Canada - AG5_Bottom | ecosystem: Environmental > Aquatic > Marine > Oceanic | place: Canada: Western Arctic Ocean | collected 2017-10-01 | reverse complement strand
AGGCCGCCCAAAGTAACCATTAGCCCGCTCCTGTTCACTGCATAGTTTTTGGTTAATAAAAAACACAACGAATAGCGCTTTCACACGTTGTGAAAGCAGTTTAATACCGTAACTTTACCAACATTATGGTCAAGAGAAATGCATTAGGGAGAGGACTGGGAGCATTGCTCGAGAATTACGATACAGACGTAACAAGTAAAGGTGGTGATTCTGGAGAGCAAACAAGCCTGGAAGGAGGGGCCCTGGTCGGAGCTGTAGCCAACTTATCGTTAGAAAATATTGAAGCCAATCCGTTTCAACCGAGAACCGATTTTGATGAAGAGGCACTAATCGAACTCTCTGATTCCATCAAACAGTTTAGCATAATTCAGCCAGTGACCGTGCGCAAGATGGGCTATGATAAGTATCAGCTGATCTCAGGTGAAAGGCGCTTCAAGGCAGCCCAGCTGGCAGGACTCGATAGTATCCCTGCTTATATCAGAATTGCTAATGACCAGGAGATGCTGGAACTTGCATTGGTAGAAAATATCCAGAGACAGGATCTCAACGCCCTGGAAATTGCAATCAGCTATAACAGATTAACTGAAGAGTGCAATTTAACGCAAGAAGAACTTAGTAATAGAGTTGGCAAAAACAGGGCCACTGTGTCCAACTACCTTAGATTGCTAAAACTGCCAGATGTAATTCAGTCGGCAATTAAGACCAATAAAATACAGATGGGCCACGCCCGGGCATTGATCAATATTGAAGATAGTGATTGGCAAATAGAGATCTTCAAGAGGACCTTATCTAAGAATCTTTCTGTGCGACAAGTTGAAAACATTGTAAGAGATAGAGGCAACAACAAGGAAACGAAAAGCACAACAAAAGTACCTGCCCTCACCAACGAACAAAAGAAGATGGCCTATCAGCTATCCACCTTCTTCGACACAGAAGTGGAAATAAAACGCAATCGCGACAAGACGGGTAAGGTTATTATACCCTTTGGATCTGACAAGGAATTAGACAAGTTGGTAACGGCGATTGATCAGGCATAATCCAGCTGTTAATACCAGGTTGTACGAATATACAAATGGGAATCCCACACCGGAACGGAATTATTTTTAGCGCTAGCTTCATACTTCTTTTGCTCATCGCACGACCAGGGATCGCCGGTGAAGATGACAAAATTGGCACCGTCAGCACCGTGATGTTAAAAGATACCACAAAGCAGCACGACCCCAAACTCGCCGGGGCATTGTCTGCTGTGATCCCGGGATTGGGACAGGCCTACAATAAGAAATACTGGAAAGTACCCCTGATATACGCAGGAGCCGGGGCACTGCTCTATGCCATTAATTATAATGCCGCACAATATGCGACCTACAAAGATGCCTACTCCGTGCGAATTGATGGTGATACCAGCACAGTCGACCAATTCGACATACAGGTTGTTAATGATGAGCCGAAATATACTGAAGAGTCCCTACTCAACCTTAAAGACTATTACAGGAGAAACCGTGATCTCTCTTACATATTTATGGGTGTGTTATATATGCTGAATATCGTTGATGCAGCTGTCGATGCACACTTTTACAGCTATGAAATATCTGATGACCTCTCCCTCAAAGTTCGGCCTACAATTATGATGAGTTCTGGAAGAAACCAAACTGCGGGCATTTCACTAACCCTATCACTGTGAAAATTGCAATCATAGGATACGGCAAAATGGGCAAAGAGGTAGAATCCATGGCTGTGGAAAGGAATCATGAAATTGTATTGAGAGCGAATGATGCGGACGATATTGACCAGAAAATATTGGCAGCGGCAGATGTCGCCATAGAATTTACATCACCTGATAATTCCGTGAATAATATAAATCGATGTTTCGACGTTAATCTACCCATTGTGGTAGGGACAACCGGATGGATGGGTGATTTGGAAAGTGTAAAAGCAGCATGCATAGATCAGGAACAGGCCTTATTGTATGCTTCTAATTTTTCGATAGGTGTGAATATTTTGTTTGAGATTAATGAGAAACTCGCGCAGCTTATGAATGCCCAGTTAATGTATGATGTAGCGATTGAAGAAATACATCATACTGAGAAGAAGGATGCTCCGAGTGGCACTGCCATTTCTCTTGCAAATGCTATGACTGACAAACTGGACAGAAAGTCCGGATGGACTTTGGAAGAAGATCCCAAAGAGCATGAGATAGAGATCAAAGCAAGCCGTGAAGCCAATGTGCCAGGAATACATGCCGTTCGTTACTCCTCTAAAATAGACGAAATTGAGCTAAAGCATACTGCAAAGGGAAGAAAAGGGTTTGCCATGGGTGCTGTGCTTGCAGCTGAGTGGCTGCCGGGACGCAAAGGCGTGTTCACCATGAAGGATTTAATGACATTATAATTAATCACTATGTTAAAATCAAAGAAACAGAAAAAAGTATTTTTAATTGGCAGCATTGTATTGTGCCTGCTCTGCCTAGGTCCATTGTTTTTTTCTGATTGGGCGTTGAGCACCTCACTTACCTTATTGGTAATGGGCGAGGTATTGTTCTACATACTAATCTTAACATCCATAAGAGAGAAACCTGAAATCAGGAAGAGTGCTTCAAAAGAATGGAGGGACGCAATCATATTCGCCATTATTGCAGCTACTGTGATCAGGATGTTCTTTATTGAGGCATTCACCATACCGACGCCTTCCATGGAGAAGTCACTGCTTGTCGGAGACTTTTTATTTGTGAGCAAGGTGAGCTACGGAGCACGAATCCCTAATACACCTCTTTCTTTTCCCTTTGCCCACCATACTTTGCCACTGAGCGAAGGCAAATCATACCTAGAGTGGATCAAACTCCCTTATCACAGGCTTCCAGGATTTGGGGAGATAGAGAACAATGATGTGGTGGTGTTCAATTATCCTATGGAAGACTTCCGACCTGTTGATAAGCGTGAAAACTATATCAAGCGCTGTGTTGGCATTCCAGGTGATAAGATCGAGGTGATTGACAAGATTCTGTTTATAAACGGAGAGAAGGCAGAAATGCCGGCAGAAATGCAGTACTCTTACCATGTAAAAACACAAGGATCCCCCTTGAACCCACAACGACTTGAAAAGCTTGATATTACGGAAGGTGGCCTGATCTCTAATCAAGGTGACTACCGCCTATCGCTTTCAGACAACAGCAAAGGGCAGCTACAGGGCTACTCGAATGTAACATCAATTGAACCGATCGCGGAACCAAAAGACGCACGAGCTGATTACATATTTCCATCAGATAGGAGATTCAACTTTAACAAGGACTATTTTGGCCCGATAGTAATTCCAAAATCAGGAACAACCATCGAACTTGACATTGACGTCCTGCCCTTGTACCAAAGATTAATTACTGTGTACGAAGGCCATACCCTTGAAGTTAATGGAGCAGACATCCTTATAGATGGTGAAATAGCGACAAGGTACACCTTCCAGATGGATTACTTTTTTATGATGGGTGACAATAGAGACAATTCGGCAGATTCCAGGTTTTGGGGATTTGTGCCCGAAGATCACATTGTAGGGAAGGCAGTTTTTATCTGGTTCTCTATTGACAAGGCCAAGAGATGGTTAAGCAAAATTCGCTGGAGTCGGTTATTCACTACCATTGAGTAACACCTTATGTCATTCGTTGAAGAATCCATCTTTGTTCCGGCCCTGCCGGCAGGCAAGCAGGGCAACAATGTAGATCAGCTCCACCTCAAGAGGTTCTATTCTGACCCCGCCGGTATTCCTCTTTTCCTTATTCATGGGTCAATTGAGAACGGGAAGATCTTCTATACATCTTCCGGCAAAGGATTAGCGCCCTATCTTGCAAAAGAGGGTTTTGACGTGTTTGTCGTGGATCTTCGTGGAAGAGGCAAGAGCACTCCTAAAGTTGACAAGCATGCTACTCATGGCCTTACAAATACGATGGAGGAAGATATTCCTGCAGCGGTTGAGAAGATCAAAGAAATTAAAGGTGACGTGCCGCAGCATTGGATCTCACACTCCTGGGGAGGAGTGAGTTTACTGGGCTACCTGGCAAAGGAAAGCACCAATGTAAACCTTAAGTCCATGGTGTTTTTTTCTACTAAGAGGCACATCAGCATCCGATCATTAAGGAAGTTTTACCTAATAGATATATTGTGGAATATGATGGGGCGCTTCGCCGTATGGAGGAATGGCTATCTTCCTGCCAGTAAAATCAAGATCGGAGCAGATGATGAATCTGCCAGGTGTTATAAAGAGACCAGCGACTGGGTCTCCCAAAGCAGATGGCTGGACTGGAGGGATCAGTTCGACTATGCGGCTGCCCTTCAATATATTGACCTCCCCCCCATTCTATCGGTCACAGGTGCCGGTGATAAGGTCCTTGGGCATCCTACTGACTGCATGTACCTGCTAAATGAGATAAAAGCCAGTAATTATGAATTCAAAATTCTTGGCAGAAAGCAGGGCTACCTGCAAGATTACGACCATATTAACATTCTCACCCATCCCGATGCTCTCAAAGAACAGTACCTGATGGCCAGGGACTGGATTTTGCAGCACAATTAGTACCATGCCTGTACTTCTGCCATATACCTACATGGGGCCCGTCAGCTATTACAGCTGTATCGCACAAAACAGAAATATTGCCCTGGAAAGCCATGAGAACTTCTCCAAACAAACCTTTCGCAACAGGTGCACTATTTATGGCGCTAACGGACCACTCAATCTTATTGTTCCTGTAGAACACCGATCAGGAGAGCGATCCATCAACGATAAACGCATTTCGTATCATGAGAATTGGCAAAAACTCCATTGGAAATCTCTGGAGGCCGCTTACCGTTCCTCTCCTTTCTTTGAATATTACGAAGATGGTTTTCGAACTGTTTTGATGAAGCGTCATAAGCTGCTTATCGAGCTCGATTTACAGTTGATGAGCCTGATACTTAAAATTCTTGATATTGAGGTGGACCTCTCAATTACCTCAGAATACAAAGAAGAGTTTGATGGGTTGGACCTAAGGGAGGACTTTACACCTAATACCAACGGGGCAGATAAAGGAGCTTTTAACCACTACACCCAGGTTTTTGAAGACCGCCACGGCTTCCTTCCCAATCTAAGCATAGCCGACCTGATCTTTAACCAGGGACCGCGATCCCGTGACTACTTGTGACTACTTCACCGACGACACAGGTTCGTTCTTCAGCAATGCAGCTATGATAAAGCTGCCGACCATTCCTATGATAAGTGTAACAGTAAAGGAGCCAAACATTAACTTGCCAACAGATTTGGCACTTTTCATTTGAGCAATTACTTGCTCAATTTCGGCAGCGTCTTTATTGTCTTTCTCCATTGCCACTCTTAAGGAATCTGATGCCTCCTGCAGGTAATCCGGGTGCACCGCTAAAAAATGCACCATGGCATACGTTGCAAGGGTGAGGCCAGCGATCGATGAAATGACCACCCCTGCCCTGGCACCTTCCTTAAAAGAAAGAAACCCCGAGCCAAATTCTACCGAATGCCTGCGGAAATAAATACCTATTCCTATACCCAGAAATAATATTAAATAAGGCAGGTAAGCCGCTACACCTCCAAATGCCAAATTACTGATAGAATATGCGTATTTCAGGTACATCCAAAGGCTGGATGCTATACCTGTAAATAGGCCAAATTGGACAGCTAATTTCACAGAGGGTGAACTACAAGCTTAAGACTTGAATAATTACCCGTTCATTGAAATCAGGAACTCTTCGTTGGTCTCCGTGTTCTTGATTCTATCTCTCAGAAATTCCATAGCCTCCAGTGCTGTCATGTCCGCAAGATGCTTTCTAAGGATCCATATCTTCTGAAGTGCTTCCTTATCAAGTAACAGATCATCCCGCCGAGTACTTGAAGCAATAATGTCAATTGATGGAAATAGACGTCTATTGGCGATCTTTCGATCCAACTGAAGCTCCATATTACCCGTACCCTTGAATTCCTCAAAGATTACTTCATCCATCTTGGAACCAGTATCAATCAAGGCAGTTGCTAAAATAGTCAATGATCCTCCATTTTCTATTTTTCTAGCCGAGCCAAAAAATCGCTTGGGCTTGTGTAGTGCGTTGGCTTCCACACCTCCAGACAATACTTTTCCTGAAGCAGGCGAAACGGTGTTATACGCCCTTGCCAACCTGGTAATAGAGTCCAAAAGAATCATTACATCATGCCCGCATTCAACCATACGCTTGGCCTTTTCAAGCACAATATTTGCAACTTTTACATGGCGATCAGCTGGTTCGTCAAACGTTGAAGCTACCACCTCCGCATTGACATTTCGCTCCATTTCTGTAACCTCTTCAGGCCGTTCATCAACAAGCAAAACAATGAGGTACACTTCTGGATGGTTTTCCGCGATAGCGTTAGCTATATCCTGCAAAAGGATAGTCTTCCCAGTTTTGGGCTGAGCAACGATCATACCACGCTGCCCCTTTCCAATAGGCGTGAACATATCAATGATCCTGGTAGATAGATTACCCCCTTTACCAGTAAGTGTGAATTTATCCTGCGGAAAAAGTGGCGTAAGATGTTCGAATGGAACCCTGTCCCTGACATCATTTGGCAGCATTCCGTTGATCTTCTCTACCCTGATAAGCGGGAAATATTTCTCTCCAACTTTTGGCGGCCTGATGCTGCCTTGAACTGTATCTCCTGTACGAAGTCCAAACAATTTTATCTGTGATTGAGAAACGTATACATCATCAGGAGAGCTGAAATAATTATAGTCCGAAGACCTCAGAAAACCATAACCATCAGGCATTATTTCCAAAATGCCTTCACTGGAAACGATACCCTCAAATTCATATTCTTCACCTTCCTTGGCGAATTTGTTTCTGGGATCTGCTTTTCTACCGTAGCTTTCATTTCCACGCTCGCCCTTCGGCTTTACCTGCTGGTTCTGCTGGCCTCTCGGTTTGCTGTTCTGTGGCCTGCTTCCTTGCCTTTGATCCTTCCTTTTGTCGTCAGACCCACCCTGTTCAACTTTAGCATTATCAGCAGAGTTGACCTCAGAACTTTCTTTGGATTCTTCTTTCTTTACCTCTAATCCGGCAGCACTTGCTGGAGAGGTAGTTTGATCTGCTGCATCCGGAACAGATGATTCTGCAGCGCTGGATGTACTATTGGCTTCTACAACTGTTTTTACACCTGTAGGGTCAATAGCTTGTTGATCCAATATCTTATATACCAATTCGTCTTTCTTGAGTCCTTCATATTTAGGGACATCAAGATTTTTTGCTATATCTTTTAGCTCGGCTACGAGCTTTTTATTTAATTCTAATATATCGTACATAATACGTAATACTTGGTTATTCTTAAATGATTACAATTAGTGAATTCACCAGCGGTGATAGGCGTTCATTTTGAACTGGCTATATGCTTTTCATCGTTTAGGATTGAACCAACCCCAATAGGAAAAAATGTGTAGATAGTTATTTCTTTGAAAATCTCCTGAACAAAAATCCTTCTACCGGTGAGAAATCATAACAAAAGTACTAATAATTATCAATACCTTTTCCGATTTGTAATATTTTTATTTACTTGCACTAGAGACTTATCAAATAAGATGATTCAAAGAATTCAATCCATATACCTCTTATTAGCTGCATCGATGAGTGCCTTGATGGCATTTTTCACATTTACTGTAATTGATATGGGAGGTAAGCACTACATACTTGATTTGTTTGGAATTCATTACAACCTCGATCATAATCAGGTAGAACTTGTAGGCTTTTGGTACTTAGCCGCCTTTGTATCGATCGCCTGCTCCTTGAGTTTAGTAACTATTTTTCTGTACAAAAGGAGGAATCTGCAGATCACTATGTGCAAATTGAATTTACTGCTGTATCTGGGTGTAATCTTCACCGTATTTTACTTAGGGGAAAAAGTGCTTGGCATTCTTGAAATAAATCTAGGCCTGGAAGGCGAGCTTCACCATAAGCTGGGCGCAATACTGCCAATCCTTTCGGCTATTCTGATATTACTGGCTACCAGGGCGATAAAAAAAGATGAAGCCCTGGTGAGATCTGCAGATAGAATCAGGTAGTACCAGTAAGCTTAGCACACGTATTGGTGCATCAGACACTTTGTTTAGCAACTTTAGCTAGTCGTTATGAATCAGGCTATAAAACCACAAACCTATGTATAAGTCTGTGCTATTCATTACCCTCCCAGTACTTTTCTTGATCGAAATAAACGAAAAGAAAATGCCCCAACAAAGCGAAACGGTGACAGGAGTATCAGCTTCCTACTTCAACAAGCTGGGAGAGCATGAAAAAGCAAATTTGATCGGACCTCTTAAAGACACAGAAGACTGCTCATGGGAGGGCTTCAACTTGTATGGCAGGGTCCAATTTGTAACTGCTTTCCCTGATATCAAGATACAATATGTCTCTGCTTTTCCTGATATCAAGGTACAATGGGTCGATGCTTTTCCTGACCAATGTGGAAAATGGCAGGAGGTAACGTCTTTTCCCGATTTTAAGGTTCAGGTAGTTGCCTCATTTCCAGATCTCAAAGTGCAGGAGGTGACTTCTTTTCCCGGGATGAATTGAAACTACCAACAGAAGATCTATCCAAAAACCAAATCTTTTAGATGAATATTGAAAAATTAAGGGATATCTGTCTTGCTTTACCTGGTGTAACTGAAGATGTTAAATGGGAAAGCAACCTGTGCTTTCTAGTAGTAAATAGGATATTCCTGATGGCGGCATTGGATGAGTCCCCTACCACGGCATCCTACAAGGTGCCATCGGGAGATTTTTACGATGTGGCTTCAAGGGATGGATTCAGCCAGGCACCCTATCTGGCACGTGGACATTGGGTACAGACAAATAATGTGGAGAATCTAAATGAAGAGGAATGGACTTACTATGCTAAACAATCTTATGAATTGATTCGAAGCAAGTTGACTAAGAAATTGCAGCACGAGTTAGAGGAAATACAATAAGTGGAACAGATAAAAAAAATAGCGCTGTGGTCCGGGCCAAGAAACATCTCTACAGCTCTAATGTATTCGTTTGCCAATCGCAGTGATACGGCGGTTGTTGATGAGCCGTTGTTCGGGTATTTTTTAGAGCATACAGGTGTGTGGCGCCCTTCAAGAGAAGAGGTACTGGCTACGATGGAGACAGATGCCAGCAACATAGTCGATACGCTGATCAATCCACCAACAGATATGCCCGTGTACTTCATGAAACACATGGCCAATCATGTGGCAGGCCTCGAGCTGGACTTCCTCCAAGAATTCGACAATATATTGCTCATACGTGATCCCAAGGATGTGCTCCTCTCCTACTCCAGGAACGTTACAGAACCGACCTTACTGGATACGGCATATAAAATGCAGCTTGAGCTACTTGACTTTTTTACTAAAAATAGCATACCATATGTTATCCTGAATGCTAAAAATGTACTGCTCAACCCGGAAAATCAGTTGACCGCACTTTGCGAAAATATGAACATCAGTTTCCAACACTCTATGCTCGACTGGGAGGCTGGGCCACGACATGAAGATGGTATTTGGGCTAAGTACTGGTATGAATCGGTGCATAAGAGTACCGGATTTGTCCCTTATAAGGAGAAAAATGAAACCATGCCCCCCAATCTACACTCATTATATCATGAGTGCATGTACTTCTATGAAAAAATGGAACATTTAGCATTAACCTGACCTCTATAATCATTGAACGGTAATGCCACTAACAATACTATAATTATGGCAAAATTGAACCAACCAGACCCCAGAAACGAGGGAACCTTCGTGCATATAGGTGGGGAATTACTAAGAAGAGAAGATGCAAAGATCTCTGTACTGGACAGTCTTGTTCAGGGTGGAGATGGAGTATGGGAAGGACTGCGGGTTTACAACGGAAAGATCTTTCAGTTTGAAGAACATATAGACCGAATGTTCAATTCTGCCAAAGCAATGCACTTTCAAGGTGTCCCCAGTAGAAATGCGATTAAAGAAGCCGTTTTTTCTACATTGAAGGCCAACAACATGTACGATGGTATTCATATTAGATTAACACTTTCCAGAGGATTGAAAACCACATCAGGAATGAATCCCGAGTTGAATACATCTGGCTGCTGCCTGATAGTATTGCCAGAGTTCAAACCACCTGTATATGGGAATGAAGGCATCAGGTTAATTACATGTAGCATAAGGCGCAACTCACCTCAGTGCCTGGATTCAAAAATCCATCACAATAACCTGATCAATAATATCCTGGCTAAAATAGAGGCCAACCTGTCGGGAGCTGACGATGCATTGATGCTCGACATTGATGGGTTTGTATCTGAAACCAATGCCACCAATGTCTTCCTGGCTAAAAACGGCGTTCTAAAAACCCCTTTTCCTGACTCGTGCTTACCCGGAACCACCAGAGCCAGAGTCATGAAAATAGCTACAGATGAAGGCATCCCATTGGAAGAAAGTCGGTTGTCACTCGTAGAGTTTCAAACCGCTGATGAAATGTTTACCACCGGCACCATGGGCGAGCTAAGTCATGTAGTTGAGCTGGATGGACGAGAGATTGGAGAGGGGGAATTGGGCCCAATCACTGCACAGCTTCAAGCATTGTATGCAGAAAACACCTTAAATGAAGGGGTTGAAATACCGAGCTAACAGATAAGGCATGTTTATACAAAAAGCCCTGAAGCAGAATATCTCTCTACCCCAGGGCCTTCCTATATATATACTATAATGAAACTTAAAGCGCTACAATAGCTTCCGTAACATTGGTATGAATTGTATTTCCATTATTGTTGACCACCACCTCGTCGGCTGTGAATATTGCTGATCCAAAGTAATAACATGGGCCTGATCCACCACCAGGACACACAGTCCGGTTCATCCTCACAGTAATTGTTGCATTTAGATAAGGAGGGGTAGGCGCCACAAAATAACTTACCTGGGCACAATCAATACTGGCCAGGGTATACCCATTGGCTTCCATTTGCTTGATTTTTCCCTGTAACTGTCCTTTCGGTTGTACACAAAACGCTGCGATGCTGGAGGCCGATACCAGTGCTGCAAAAGCTAAGATTGCTAATACTCTTTTCATTTGTTAATGGTTTTAATAAAATTAGACATATCTGATAAGAAAGTGCAAATATAGTTGTCTAAGCAGACCAAACAAATAGGAGCTATCATTTCAGCCTTTGCGTACAAGCCGATCCCTCTTCAATTCAATAACCTGAAGGTCATTGATTTCTTTTCCCTGAATACTAAATCGAACCAGTGTACTCACAGTTTGCATACCATACCGGCCAGCCGCCCCTGGGTTGATGTGGAGCAGCTTCAACTTTTGGTCATAGATTACCTTGAGGATATGTGAATGTCCACAGATAAACAGGTCGGGAGGATTGCGCTGAATCTCAGCTTTTACTCGTGCGTCATATCTCTTGGGATAACCACCAATATGGGTCATCCATACCCTAACACCCCCACAGGTCCATTTGAGATGTTCAGGAAAATGCTGTCGTATGTCTTG
>Ga0302120_10001359_pt1 | contig 11525 bp, 3 predicted proteins | sample AG5_Bottom_MG_FD_203118 | JGI IMG/M metagenome (GOLD analysis project Ga0302120, IMG submission 203118) | Marine microbial communities from Western Arctic Ocean, Canada - AG5_Bottom | ecosystem: Environmental > Aquatic > Marine > Oceanic | place: Canada: Western Arctic Ocean | collected 2017-10-01 | reverse complement strand
CATCTAATAACTGTATTCGGGAGGTATGAAATTCTTTGAGCTCATCATCAGAAACACCGTATTCTCCACTATATTCAGAGCCATCTGCCAGGTAAGCTCCGTAGGGGCCAATGCTTGCCGCAACCAGGGGCCTAAAACTGCTGAAACCTATTTCCATGAAATCTTGTACTGCCTTTTCTGCAAGCTCAACTGTCCTCAAGAGCAATGTTTCGGCAGCACTCCTGCTGTAGCCATTGGCTAAGAACCCTGGCATGGAAGCCTGGTAACTGGAAGTGATGATGCACCGGGCCCCAGCCTTCAGATAGGCTAGGTGGGCTTGCGTGATAGCTTCAGGGGCTCTTTCCAATAACCTTGCTGACCATAAAGGATGATTGAGATCACACCCCTGGGCTTCCAGCTCGTTCGACAGGCCACCATCGAGTAACAGTGGGTAGTTGATATTCATCGACTTATCCTTAGGTTGTACATATATATATGCAGTGTCAATACTTACACTGCCACACCAATTATACAGATATCATCAACCTGTTCCTGCTCACCTTTCCATTGCTCAATGGCCGTGTTTATCGGCTGTCCCTGGTCTTTTATATTGCTATCCTGTATTGAGTCAAGGCATTCAAGCACCCTCTTATTGCCGTATTCCTTGTTCTCAGGCCCGCCTAATTGCTGCTGCCAACCGTCACTGCATATATAAATACGGTCGCCTTTCTTTAGTTGGATCTCGTGCGTGTTGAACGAAAACTCCTGCCCTTCAAAAATAGAGATAGGCTGATAGTCTGTCTTGAATTCCACAAGGTCATCACCATGATAGCTCATTGTATCATCATCAGCTGCTTTATTGTGGACTCCCTTCCTATATAAATACAAGGAGTTAAAGGCCCCTGCAAAATCCAATGTGTTCTGCTTTTTGTCCCACATGCAGATCACACCGTCCATGCCGTCTTTGGTATTGTTCTCACCTCCTTCATTCAATGCATTGACTATTCCGGTTCGCAATAAATCCAATATTTCTCCTGGTCTGGTAACGCGTTTTTGAATGACAATCTCATTCAATAGGCTGTTGCCTATCATGCTCATGAATGCACCAGGGACTCCGTGACCTGTACAATCGGCAACCATCCAGATCACTTTGGAGTCAGGCGTGGCGTAGAGCCAGTAGAAATCGCCGCTGACAATTTGTTTGGGCTTGAAGAGAATAAAATAGTTGCTTAAATGATACTCACAGTATTCAGTGGAAGGCATAATGGCTTGCTGAATTCGTTCCGCATAATGAACGCTTTCAGCTATATCCCTGTTTTTATCCCTAATAGTTTCGTGCAATTGGCTGATCTCAGTATTCGCACTTATCAGTAGCTCTTGTTGTAATTCCATAGTTGACTCATGTTTCCTGATAAGACGGGAACGCGTGTATAGCACGATCGTAAAAAGAATGATCAGTCCACATACACCAATTACTAACATGTTCAAAACATCAGGGATGGAATCTTCCTGAATATTTACTTCCTGGGCCATAGCCACGGATGACGAGATAAAAGGAAAGAGATAAGTTGCTATTCTGCGGACCACTAAAGTTTATTATGAGTGCCATCACAATATGGCGGGTTCCTGGTTTGCTTGCATCCACAAAACCAAACCGTTTTAGTTTCTGTGAATTCGGTTTTTACTGAACGCAAGCTAGAATTCCCCCTATGGGTATTGTCGCAGCGCGGCTGTTCCTTGCTCAGGCCACAGGAACACCACGAATATTTGCCTGGTGTTATCTCTACTTTATACGGCCCTTTTAGCGCTATTTGTGGTTCTTTTAACATAACGCCTGTTTATTATTGTTGTATCTCATAGGTATACGTAATATAGGAATATTTATATTGATCGTGTAGCCAATCATTACCGCCTGTTTTTGGCTTACCCAAATGAGTGCATAATTCTTGTCATAGATGCTTTTGTGAGATATGTGTTGAAAAGTTTAGTCAAATAAGTTGTGTGGATTTTATGTCTATTAGAGACTTTACCCTAATTTCGAATTTGCAATTTATTAAACAGCGATAATGAAAATAAAGAAGGTACTGGTAGCGAATCGAGGAGAAATCGCTATTAGAGTATTTCGGGCTTGTGTTGAAATAGGCATCGAGACGGTCGCCATATATACCTATGAAGACAGGTATTCTCAGCACCGATACAAGGCAGATGAGTCATATCAGATTGGTCAGGACAACGAACCCTTGAAACCCTACCTGGACATTGATGAAATAATTAATGTTGCAGTCTCCAAGAATGTCGACGCTATACATCCAGGGTACGGGTTTTTGTCAGAGAATCCTGTGTTCGCACAGAAATGTGCAGACAACAACATCATATTTATTGGACCTTCCCCTAAGGTGATGGCTGAGCTAGGCGATAAGCTCAAGGCCAAGGTGATTGCTGTGAAAAATAAGATCCCTGTCATCCAGAGTAATGACAAACAGCTCAAAGATCATAAAATAGCTATAGGCGAGGCCAAGAGAATTGGATTTCCGGTTATGTTGAAGGCAGCGGCAGGAGGAGGTGGGAGAGGCATGAGGGTCATTCGTGATGCTTCTGAGATAGAAAATGCTTTCAATGAAGCTCAGAGAGAAGCTCTCAACGCTTTTGGAGACGGTACTTTGTTTCTTGAAAAATTTATTGAGGAGCCAAAGCATATCGAAGTTCAGATCGTTGGAGATAACTACGGCAACATAGTTCACTTGTTTGAGCGTGACTGCTCTGTGCAGAGGAGGTATCAGAAGGTTATTGAAATGGCCCCTTCTTATGGGTTGAAAGATACAACACGTGAGAAGCTATATGAATATGCCTTAAAGATAACTAGTGCAGTTGGCTACAATAACGTAGGGACTGTTGAATTTCTGGTAGCTGATACCGGTGAGATATACTTTATAGAGGTAAATCCCCGGATACAGGTGGAGCATACGGTTACAGAAATGGTCACTGCTATAGACCTTGTTAAGGCCCAGATATTCATAGCTGGAGGGTACAAATTGTCGGACATCCAGCTAAAATTAGGAGACCAGGATGAGATTAAACTAAATGGGTACGCGATTCAGTGCAGAATTACGACGGAAGACCCTAAAAATGATTTCACCCCTGATTATGGAACGATCATTACCTACAGAAGTGCTGCGGGGTTTGGGATTCGATTAGATGTTGGGAGCCTATACCTCGGGGTTACAGTAAGCCCATTCTTTGATTCTATGCTGGTAAAGGTATCAGCACAATCCAGAACACTTGATGGAGCATGCAGAAAAATGGGGCGTGCTCTTAAGGAATTTAGAATAAGAGGCGTTAAGACCAATATACAGTTCCTGGAAAATATCATCAACCATGATGTGTTTAGAGAAGGGGCAGCAACGGTGAACTTTATACAGAAACACAAAAGCCTCCTTAAGTTTGATAAACGCCTTGACCGTGCGACAAAGGCTGTAAAATTTCTTGGAGAGGTAACCGTGAATGGCAACCCGGATGTCAAGTATATAGATAAGTCTAAAAAATTCAATACGCCGATAGTACCTCTGTACGATCATTATGCAGAGTTTCCAAAGGGTACTAAAGATAAGCTTACCGAACTGGGCCCCGATGGTTTTGCTAAATGGCTTAAGCAAGACAAGAAGATACATTTCACGGACACTACCATGCGCGATGCCCACCAGTCTTTGCTGGCAACCCGGATGCGTACATATGATTTACTGAAAGTTGCAGAGAGTTATGCAAAAAACCATCCTCAGACTTTTAGCATGGAAGTATGGGGCGGTGCCACTTTTGATGTATGCCTCCGTTTTCTTTACGAGAATCCATGGAAGCGCCTTGCTGACCTGAGGTCGGCGATGCCGAATATTCTATTGCAAATGTTGATAAGGGGATCCAATGGGGTAGGATACTCAGCTTATCCAGATAATCTGATTGAATCATTTGTGGAGAAGTCGTGGGAAACCGGGGTTGACCTGTTCAGGATCTTTGATTCTCTCAATTGGATGAAAAATATAGAACCGTGTATTAATTACGTGAGAAAACGCACGGGAGGTCTTGCTGAAGGTGCAATCTGCTATACGGGGGATATTATGGATAAGTCCCGGTCTAAGTACACGTTGGAGTATTATTTGAAGTTGGCCAGGCAGATTGAAGATGCAGGTGCACATATATTGGCAATCAAGGATATGGCTGGCCTGCTTAAACCCTATGCTGCAGTTGAGCTGGTTACAGCTTTGAAAGAGACCATTAACATACCAATTCACCTGCACACACATGATACATCTTCTATTCAGGCCGCAACTTACCTGATGGCTATAGAAGCAGGAGTTGATGTGGTAGATGTGGCTCTTGGTGGGCTGTCTGGGTTGACCTCGCAGCCGAACTTCAATGCCATAGTCGAAATGCTCCGGTCAGATCCACGTTACCACAACTTTGACATACGATCACTAAATGCCTTTTCAAATTACTGGGAGAATGTACGGGAGTATTATTACCCGTTTGAATCTGGATTGAAAGCGGGGACTGCTGAAGTGTTTTTACATGAAATACCAGGGGGGCAGTATTCCAATCTTAAGCCACAGGCTATGGCTCTTGGATTGGGTGACAAGTTTGATTTGATCAAACAGACCTACGCTGAAGTGAATGATATGTTCGGCGATGTGGTAAAAGTCACCCCCAGCTCCAAGGTGGTGGGAGATATGGCTTTATATATGGTGTCGAATGGTTTGACAAAAGAAGATGTGCTGGAAAGAGGTGACCAGATTTCCTTTCCAGAATCTGTGCAATCTTACTTTATCGGTGACTTGGGACAGCCTGTGGGAGGGTTCCCTAAAACCCTTCAAAAGATTATCTTAAAAGATAAGGTTCCGTATACTAACCGACCTAATGCCCATCTGGAACCGGTGGATCTAGACAAAGAGTATGCTGAATTTTTGCTGAAATTTCAGCCCAAGTTTGATAGGGAACTGTTTTTCACGGATTTTCTGTCGTCTAAACTATATCCTAAGGTGTATGAGGATGCCTGGCACACTCATCTGGAATATGGTGATATTGCCAGAATCCCCACGAAGAATTTTTTCTTTGGTATGGAGCTTAATGAGGAGACCATCGTAGAAATTGCTCCTGGTAAGTCGATGATAGTTAAACTATTATCTCTGGGCCCTCCGGATGAAGAGGGAATGCGCACCGTATTTTTTAAAGTAAATGGGCAGACGCGAAATATAGATGTTCTGGATAAGTCTCTGGGCCTGGAGAAGGTCGAAAACCTGAAAGCGGAATCGAATGACTCTAAGCAAATTGGTGCACCGCTACAGGGCCTCTTGTCAAAGGTGATGGTTAAGAAAGACCAAAAAGTAAAGCGCAATCAACCATTGTTTATTATTGAGGCCATGAAAATGGAAACTACTATAACGGCACCCGCAAATGTTCAGATTAAGTCGATTAACCTTAAAGAGGGGGTAATGGTGAATGCAGAGGATCTCGTGATAACGCTCAATTAGTCCTGCTCAGTTAAAGGATACTAGACGCTCACAAGAATAAATACGCGATGTTCCTATCGATTACTCATGCTAGGTGCCATGCTTTTCATTTTCGCAGAACGCTTCTTGTGCTGACCTTTAGATCCACAGGCATATTTATCCTGAACACACGAGCCGAGGAACATCCCCAACATAAGAAATAGAAATAGTTTCTTCATGGATTTCATATTAGTATCGTACTGGTTCTAAACGGGTATTGATGCTCATAAGTTGCTTTATTATTACAAAGTTATGTATTATTTGCGACCAATCACGTTCCTGAATACATAGTTATTTACAATGTTCGTCCATGGCATACCTGGAAGGTTTGAAATCCATGTTCTTTGAAGTTTTCAAATCTTTGCAACCGTTTTCGACATCTCCCATAAATACCTTACACATGCCCCGGCCGTGATATGCTTCAGCATATTCGTCATTTAGAATGATCGTTTTATTGTAATCAAGGCGTGCCTCTTTGTATAACTTCTGCTCAAATTTGGCATTTCCCCGGTTGAACCAGGCGTAATCTGCATTTTCATCAAGCTCAATAGCTTTGTTATACGCGTCAATAGCCAGATCGTAGTTCTTCTTGAACAATTGCTTGTTCCCTTCAAAATACCAGGCGTATGATGATTTTTGTGCGAGTACGCAAGTAGAAGAGAGGAGAATTAACCCTATTGCTATTAATCCCTTGAATGACATGATTGCGGTTTTGTAAGCTGACAATATACAAATATATATATCTCTACTATTGATTTACAAAAAGGGTACCAGTATTGATGGGGCTGGGTAACCCTGCATTCCTGTTTTGTATTCTGTCCTACCTAATTATGAACTTTTGTGCGGGATTGATATCCCCGTCAATCAACCGTACAATGTAAACACCGCTTTCCAAGCTTTCTATGTTCAACGCAATATGCTGATTAACTATTGCTAGATCGATAAAGTTATACACCTGCTGCCCCAGGGCATTGTAAATCTGCACATCCACCTTATTGACGCTAGAGTTGCTCAGACCTAGATTAAGCAGGCCATTTGACTCAAATGCATTGAACCCTGACAACTTCTTATCGTTGTTTTTCACACCAACACTGGCAGAAATAGTTATAATGTTAGAAGATGTATTGTAACAAACCCCGTTAAAGGCAGTCAATTTTACGTAATAATTGCCTGGAGCTATAAACGTGTATAGTGGATTTGTTTGAGTAGACGATTGCCCGGTGCCGAAATCCCAAATATATTGCAATCCTCCAATAGATATATTAGTGAACTGTAAACTTCCGCCATCATCAAGATTAGCGGTGGAAGATGGCACGGTGTATCCAGCGATTACCTGGGGCCCGCCCTCAATTATAATCCCCGTTTGTACATCGCTGCACCCGTAAGCATCAGTAATGGTGACGTCATAGCTTCCAGGTGGCAGATCTTGATTTAGAGGGCCCACTGCACCGTTTGACCAGGTATACTGGTACGCGCCCCAACCTCCACTTGAATTGAGCTCAATAACACCATCATCGTGACCATAACAGGTCTCTCCAAGAATAGTGACGTTTGTTGTCAGGGCAGACGGTGTGCTTATCTGATAGCTTTGTACTGCTTTACATCCATTTGCATCTTCAATAGTAACTTCATAAGCGCCTATTCCGAGGTTGGCAAGATCTACTGTCGTCTGTCCGTTATCCCATAAGTAGTTAAAAGGAACTGTGCCGCCACTTATTGTTATGTCTATCTCTCCATCAGTATCACTGAAGCACAATGGGTTGGTAACTTGCCCGCTGAGAGCAAGGTTCCCAGGCTCCACAATTTCAAAGGTTTCTATAATCTCTGAACATACTGTCATAGATTGCGAGCTGACAATCACAGTATACTCTCCAGGGCCAAGCGCGGATAGTGTATCTGCGCCAGTAACTCCAGTTACATCTCTTATAGTATCTCCATTGGCCCCCATCCAAATGTAATTGGCCATACCATTTCCATTTGCGATAAGCACACCATCGTTGGCCCCATAGCAGGATATTTGAATTTCATCTGTTATAATTGGAGCACTTATGTGTAGTCTGAATCTCGGTGCTGGATCAATCAAAGGCACCACACTGATAATGGCCGTATCAGTTCTCATATCTGTCATTGTATTCAAAAGCGTATCCTCAAGCAGAATACAGTACTCTTGTGGAAGGTCATTGGCCCCTTCAACATAGAAGCTATACAGACCGAAACTCCGTACATTGACCCGAATTGGGATTACAGTATCACCAACCAGTTCTGCAAGACTATTAATTGAGAGGTCAACAGAGTCACCTATCACTGTAGCTATATATGGTGCAGACTTACCACCTGATAACTTATAGGCATCCCAGTTAAGGTCAAACGCATCAGTTGAAGCATTGGTAAATTTGACTACTGTTTCGTCTTTATAACCCGCTCCACTAATATTGAGCTTTAGATCTCCTGAATAAATATTGTTCTGCTTAAGATAGACCTGGTCGGTAGTTGTCTTTACAGCTTCTGATACAGCTAGGGTGGGAGTAGCTGATGCTTTTACCCAAAAAGCTTGTGAAGAAGGGATGTATTGCGTGCCGCCGTTTGAGCCACTACCTCCAACGAAGCTTGTAAAGACATCAGCATCTGGGTCCCATAGATAGATGGCGTCTGCCAGACCGGATTTAGTCCACCCGCTTGCTTCCCAGTCAATGGCAGAAGGGTAGGGGTTGCCTACTAAATTCCAGCCATCATCATCGGGTAGCCCAGAGTTGTTGTAGGTGACAGGTAGTGATATGGCGTTCTTATTGGCGGGACCCCTGCTATCAAATGTAAACGGAACCGTAGTTCCAGCGCCAGTACCAGTATAAACCCAATAACCGGTGCCTACTCCCAAGGTTGCTGCTATAGTGCCCAAAGAATCATATCCCAGGCTATTAATGCCTGTATCTGATTCATTGTAATATTTCACAGACCAAAAACACCAGCTATTAGAGCATGCCAACCCATTGTCACCATCTGGAATACTCAGAACCATTTCCTGGTCCCAGTCTGCTAAAGAAATACCACTTACAGGTGGGGTCATAAAGTGATATCCTGTTGCTCCAGCGTCAATATAACGTTGCATAATAATGTCACCTGTGATGTCTCCCCCTGTAATTTGTGCTATACGCGCGGTACCATTTGAGGTTGATATAAGGGTGAAGTCGTAACCGTTCGTATTAAAAATGCCATCTGTCAGAGTAAGGGTTTGCTCAATGTCTGTAGCTGTAGTTAATGTTAACCCAGTAGTATTGTCAGCGATCAGGCTAGCAAATGTGGTTTTTGATGACCCTCCTATGGTTTGAGCATTTGTCCCATTAAAGTTGATCGTTCCGGTTTGCTGCACAAATGTTCCATTATTGGTCCAGTTGCCAGCGATATGAATGCTGTCCGATGCTCCCCCTGTTTGCACCGTAGATCCTGCATCAATGATTACATTCTCAAACGCCTCTCCACCCGGCTTTGTGATTGTGTGTGTTCCCGTACCTTTGAAATTTACCGTGCCTGATCCCGGGATAAAAATTCCTCCATCATTGGTCCAATCGCCCCAGATTTGCATATCAAATCCGGACGCGTCGAAGCCATTCACGCTTGCTATATATACATCCCCGTAAGCTACAATATCTGCTGCAATAGCGTGGGTTGCAGTTCCAGTCGAAGATACATTGCAATATTCTGACGCTTTGAACTGTTGAGAAGTCCCTCCGTTATATTCAATGGTGTTATTATTGGAAGTAGCAGTGAGGGCACCGGTAGACAATAGTGTTCCTGAAATGATAAGTGTGGAGTTTTCTTCATTAGTCCAGCTTGCATTGGCATCCTGCCCGGTCATGTTTCCACCCAACATGAAGGTTCCGTTATTCGTGACCTGGTGCCCATTCCTCAGTCCCACTATGCCAGGTGATTTTGTCAATGTTGCGGTAGACGTAATCACCGTAGATCCTCCTTCTAGCCGTAACTCGCCTGATGTGGTTATAAGGCCTGTGCCATCAAGAGTATTTCCTAACCCTTTAATCTTCAAACGGCCAGAGCCCGTGTAAGTCCCATCAATGGTAAAATCACCAGAAATATCTAACCGTCGATTATCGTCAAACAATATCCCGTTTGCTTCAATGATCACGTTGTTAATCTTCTCATTAGCTTTAAGCGTAACCGTATGAAAGTCATTGATTCTGATATTGTCAAAATCACCAGGTACGCAATTACAATTCCATATAGCCGGGTCATCCCAGTCCCCACTTGATATACTTTCAATAACTATATAAATGCTTACCGGCAGGTCAACTGGTGGAGCTGGATCGCAAACACCGCTATCAGCTACTACCCTGACATTACCCACGCCTGATGCTCCCCAATCAACGGAGATACTCTCTGTTGTACCTCCACTTGCTTGTGTGCCAGCGGTAATGGTCCAAATGTAAGTGTAACCAGGTGTCGGGTCAACTGAATACGGTTCTCCTGATGTGAATTGTGCCACGTTGTATTTTCCAGTAATAGTCGCTGGCGCAATAGTAGGGATCGTAACTTGAAAATCTACAGGTGAGCCATCTGTACATCCGTTGTTTTCTATAACACGAACATTGCCGACCATTGCTGCTGAACCCCAATCAACTGTGCAAATATTGGACGTCCCTCCGCCAACCTGGGCGCCACCTGTGATGGTCCATGTATAAGTGGATCCAACAGTGAAAGCTGCAGTGTAAACTACTCCTGATGTATTTTGGCAAACGGTACTCTTGCCCGTAACTGATAGTGTGCCCGGCCCTTCGCAGTTAGTTGTGTCTCCCAGAGCATGCTGACTCGGCAAAAATGTAAGATTTCCTCTATGTATTGTATTTCCAACAGCCGCAATATTGGTGCCTGCACTGGTCCATGCGGAATTTGCTTCAGGCCTGGTTAATAAGCGAGTAGAAGCATTGGGTGTAAATGAGCTCATCCCTGTTGCTGTTAATTCTAGGTTGAAGTCAGGTGTAGTCAACCCATTGCCAGCTGCTAGCGCCCAGTATCCCTCAACATATGTGTTTCGCACGCTATCTGGAAGGGCCAATCCATCCCGCATTGGTAGTCCATTATTTCCTGGTGGGTTTTCAAAGTATTGGGCCAGTACAGTTCCACAGGTACCCAACACGTTAACAGTAACGAGGGCTTGGCGAACATCAGTACTATTACCCACTGGAAATTGAAAACCAGTTGGAGTAGTGGTATTTATCCAGCGCTCAAATTGACCAAAAATAGAGCCAGCACTGTGATTCAGCGTGCCTTCATTACTGCAATCTGTTCCTAGGGTAAGTGTGCCAGAAGTAGCATCGATATTGCCCACGTTAGATAAGGGCATTGAAAGTAGATTGGTCACCGTGTTACCCTGAGAAAGTTCGAGGTTGCCTCCACTTTTGTCAACGGTTAGGTTATAAAATGTTTCACCTCCCGTGGTGGTGATTGTCTGGGTGCCTGATCCATTGAATGTGACCGTGCCATTTTGCCTACTGAATGTGCCGGTATTTATCCAGTTTCCGCCAATAGCTAATGAATAATTGTTGGCTGCATCCACATTAAGAGTACTCCAGATTTCAATATCACCGAGTACGTTGGTTGCTCCCTGTAGCGTCTTGACCCCGCCCCCGGTCAATGCTAGGTTATAGTAATCTCCTCCAGATGGAAATTTAATGTCCTGATTCTTGTTCCTCCAATAGTTTACCAGATTTCCTGTTGCACTTGCATTCAAGACACCTACATCAAGTAAGTCTCTTTCTACATTGAGAGTAGAATTTAGGGCATTGGTCCAAGTTGATGTTGCACTACCGCCATCTATGCTTTTCTTGACTGTAACTGTTCCGTTATTGGTTACGGTGAGCCCGTTATTTATAATGAAATCTCCTTTGGAAAAATTGAGGTCAGCAGTAGGCTGAATTGTTTTGTCACCCGAACTGATTGTCACATCACCCATATTGGTCTTGGTGCCAAACCCGTCAATCCATGTTCCAATTCCAG
>Ga0302120_10001357_pt1 | contig 11529 bp, 10 predicted proteins | sample AG5_Bottom_MG_FD_203118 | JGI IMG/M metagenome (GOLD analysis project Ga0302120, IMG submission 203118) | Marine microbial communities from Western Arctic Ocean, Canada - AG5_Bottom | ecosystem: Environmental > Aquatic > Marine > Oceanic | place: Canada: Western Arctic Ocean | collected 2017-10-01 | reverse complement strand
GGGCTGTGTGGGACAGGGACTTAAAGCGCTGCGCGTTCCAAACAAACTTTCCATCCTCTCCTACCTCAATAATATGGCTCTTTCCGTGATACTCGCGTATGAAGCGACTGCCAGGCTTGAAGGCGGGGCGCAGGGTGTCGCGCAGGCTTGCACGGGTAAGGCGGAGGCTCAGCTTTTTGGTAAATCCGCCGCAGTGCTTTGATTGCTGCTCAAAAGCTAATATCTGGATCAGCAGGCTGCGACTAATATGTTTTGGAGGAGGTCGATTGATCAAAAACCGCCATTGCTCCAAGAGGTCTACTCGAGTGGCCTTCTCCAATGTTGCTATATTAAACTCCATGCCCTTACTCCTTATGGCTTCGCTCACTGAGCAAAGCCCGAGGGTATTCGGGCCTATGTCGACACACAGGCTTACGGCAAAACAGAAGTCCAGTCGAAATAGAGGATCAATTAGATGTTAAGCTGCTGATGCTGAAATGGGTGTGTCGCGGTGCACCCGCCCAAAGACGGAAGCGGCTGTAACTGTTTTGGATTTACTCGCGTGAACGGACGATCTTGTTTGACAAACGCCGCGCGATTGGAGCGACGATGGTCACCGCAATAAACGCGATAGGCCAGCTGATGGGCCATGCGCTGAGCCAGAGAATTGGCAGGTCTGACACCAAACCGACCACCTTGAACGTTGCAACTCCGGTGATAATAAAGGACATCATCCCCGAGAGAAAAAAGTTGTAGGCAAGATGAGCGTATCGGAAAGGGATCATGGATAGGGTCGGTTCAGTTTGGGAGGCGAGTCGCTTTGACGTTCTGGATTGGTCACGCGCCAAGTCATAGGTGAACAAGGTCGATGATATCCTTAACGACCAACTTTTCAGTTGCTCCCAAGGCTTGCAAAGCTGCGTTGTACATCACCGTGTCTTTCGGGCAGGCGACGACGAACATCTTAACATCGCCCAAGGCGAGCGCTTCGCGAATACGATTCTCACTGGGTCGCTCTTCAGCCATACTATCATCCATCCAAATTCTGCCGCCACCGGCTCCGCAACAGAAACTGTTTTCCCGGCAGCGGCCCATTTCGTGCAGGCTATGCCCAGCGAGGTGAATGATTTTGCGTGGTGCATCAAAGCCACCGTTGTAGCGACCTAGATAGCAGGGATCATGGTAGGTAACGACTGTGCTGTCATCCGCGTTTATTTTCAGCTGCCCAGTCTCAATCAGTTCCAGCAACAGCTGGGTGTAGTGTACGACGTCATAGTCACGGCCAAAAAGTTTGTACTCTTGGCTTAGCGCATTGAGGCTGTGCGGATCTGTGGTCATAATGCGTTTAAAATCACAGGCGTCAATCGTATCGATATTATGCTTTGCCAGCATCTCGAACACGCCTTCTTCTCCAACCCGTCGCACGTCATTACCGCTGTTCTGTTCGCCGTCGTAAAGGATACCAAAGTTGACCCCAGCTGCATGCAAGGTTTCTGCGACTTTGACTGTGATTTTCTGGACTCGAGGATCGAAGGAGGCATAGTCGCCCACGAACCACAGAACATCGACAGGTTCTTTACGTGCATCCTTGATCTTGAAACTTAGGTCTTTTGTCCATTTGGCGCGCTGCCGTCCAGGTTTGCTCATCGAGTTGCCGTTTTTCTGAAGACTGGAGAGGGCATCCTGCAACATTGGTTCAATCTCGCCTTCCTCAACCAGCGTGCGGCGCATCTCGATGATTTTGGTCATTGGCTCAATGTGTACGGGGCAGACCTCTAGGCAGGCGCGGCAACTGGTGCAAGCCCACAGTGTCTCTGGCTTGATCACGCCACCGATCAGCGAGGTGTCATGGCATGTACCGGCTTCGCGGTCGAGCATGTGATCCCTCAGGTCCATGATGACCTTTTTTGGGCTCAGAGGCATCCCGGCTGCGTGGGCGGGGCAGGCTTCTTGACATCGGCCACATTCGGTGCACGAAATCAGATCGAGCTTGTGTTTCCAGCTGAACTGATCAATGTCCGAAACGCCCGGCGCATCATCTGGCGTCGGGGGCAAGGCACCCTTGGGCCCCAGATTTCGGAAAAATATGTTGGGAAGGGCCGTGAACATATGCCGGTGCTTTGAGCCTGGTATAAAGACCAGAAAGCTCAGAACAGCGGCGATGTGGACCCAGTAGAACACATGTTCTGCCGCGGCGGCGCCTTGCTGTGTTAAGCCAAAACTTGCCAAGATGGACGCAATTGCGCCGCTCACAGGTCGCCAAGCTGTCCATGTGCCACTGGCGACGATGTGGCTTGAAAATTCCAACAACATGGACCCAGCGACAGCAAGAACCATGACGTAGATGGTCCATGCATCCGTTGCCTTGGATCCTTCAAAGCGGGCCGGTTTGATCACGGCTCTTTGCCAGGCGGCCATGGCTAGGGCGATGATTATGAGAACGGCACAGATGTCTTGCAGAAGAGCGATCCAGGTGTTCCCGCCGATAGGAGCAATAGAGAAGCCTGGAAATAGGCCGGATCCGAAGCTTTGCAGGATCGCCGTTAAAAGTATGATAAAGCCGAAAAAAATTAAGCTGTGCAGGGTGCCCGACCAGCGTTTGCGCAGCAACCTGCGGTGCAGTCCCACGTCAGCCACGGCAAAGGACGCGCGTTCAGACAGACGGTCAAACCGGCTGGGCCCAGGTGCGCGCAGGACAGGAGCCAGCACACGGTAAAATCGATATACGAACAACGCCCCGGCCAATAAGACCAGCCCGGCAAGAACACTCTGTTGAGTCATGGTCTATTCCGTCCTTTTGTCCAAAGCCTCGCGGAATGCGGGCAGAAAATCGGCTAGGCCAACTGTTGACCCAAAGTGTGCGTGTTCAAAGATGGGTGCGGATTCATCGGTGTTGACCGCGATGATCAGGTCACTTTCGCTCATACCTTCAAGGTGTTCTGGCGCCCCCGACACACCAAGCGCGAGATAGACTTTTGGCTTAACCTTTCGGCCGGACTTGCCAACCTGCCGTTCTTTGGGCAGCCAGCCCAGATCGATGACTGGGCGGCTGCCGACCAGTTCGGCGCCCATTAGGTCAGCGGTCGCGCGCGCGTCTTCGATTGTATCCTCATCGCCGATCCCGCGCCCAACACACAGAAGGCTGTTCGCCTTTGTAATATCGACAGCATCTGGATCGGGTGCTGAGGACGAGACAAAGGTTATCACCGAGGTTTCAGTAATTGATAAGTTAACAACGTCGGCGTCGCGTGGGGCGGGGGCGGGGGTGCCAGAAAATGCACCAGCATTCATCATCAACATCGCCGGGAGCTCTGATCGCGCTGACGAGGTCAACTTGCCCCCATAGATTTGGCTTTTTACCTGCACAGTGCTGCCTGTGACTGACGCGTTCAGGCAATAGGCAAAAAGTGGCAGACCCATCTGCATTGCCACGCGCGAGCTTATATCTAGACCTGCCGTGGTATAATTTACGAGAATTAGGTCTGGAGATTCTTGAGATACCGCTTCGGCCAAGGCCGTACCATGATCTACGGGATTATAGGGAGCGTTAGCGAGCGTTGGGACGGTTAAGATACGGTCCGCACCAAGTGCCTTGACCGCGTCCGTGCCTTTGCCTATCAAAACCACCGAGATCGTACCGTCGTCGCTCGCAATTTGGCGAGCTCCGGCAACGAGTTCCTCTGACTCTGTGGTAATCACACCCGCCAGGGTCTCAACATAAACAAGAATTTTCATACCTTTACCCCCAACAACCCGCGTTCCGACAGAACTGCAACAATTCTTTTGGCTACTGTATTCGCATCGCCTGCGATCATCTCAGCGGACGAGTTGCGCTGAGGTTCTTCCAGTGCGTCGGTCGTCGTGCGCACCATGTCGGTGGGTAGTTCGGCGACGGAGACGGCAATGGATGTTCCCGCAGCCTCACGCAGTTTGCTGCCCGGCACGTAGCGAAGCGTTCTGGATGCTGTCTGCACGCCGAGCACCACCGGCCCGGTTGTGGCGAATTGTGCAGCATGGCCGCCGCTGTATTCCTGCGTAACCGTTAGCGTTTTGCCAGCGACTGATACGCCGTGAACAGCATTAAGCGTCGGCCAGTTCATCGCGCCGGCCAGAAACGGCGCCAGCTGACCATAGACGTCTTCAGATGTTTGAACCCCTGTCAGGACTACCTGGGCGCCAAGCTCTGGAAGAGACTGCGCCAGAAGATGCGCTGCCATGCGGGACGTTATTGCCATTTTCAGATTGTGCTCAATCATTAAGACATCGTCAACGCCGCGAGCCACGGCGTTCTGCAACTGTCGTTCGGCCCCGTCACCGGCAAACGCTACTGCAGTGACGCGAGCACCGCTCGCTTCCTTGATCAGGACGGCCTCTTCGAGTGCATGATCGTCGAATTCGTTCAGTTTAAGGCCTACCCACTCTCGGTCGATGTCGGTTCCGTGGTCATCAATATCAAGTTCATCTGATAAATCTGGAACGATTCGTAGGATTACGGCTATATGCATGTGGCCCTCTCAAGGTACTGCAGTTCTTGATCCTGTCTGCAGATCAGCAGGATATTTTGGCCACTCCGGCCAACCCTTATTTGCTTAATAAATAACGAGATGGACAATAATGTCAACTAAAATGTCGACATTATTGTCCAGAATGTAATATGCGATTGTTAGGGGCTAAATTAAATTTTTTTCAGAGATTTCTGGAGCAGTGGAGTCAGGAATGGTTGTGCCCACAATTGGTCTGAAATACCAAAAGACCAATTGAATCGAGCGTTCTCAAACCACCTTCTTTTCAGAAGGACGCGGCAAGGCTAATCCGAAAATCGTGCGGTAAGCCTCGACCTCAGGACGGAGATGGCTTACCGCGACTTGACTAAAGAGCTCGAGATCACCAGCCTTGATCGCGGCGATCATGCTTTCATGATCTTCAAGAGAAGCGTTAGACGTGCTGCGTTCACTAAGTGCGCGTGAGATCACTGCTGTGGATCTCAGCCAGTAGGTACGCTGCAAAGCCGCCAGATCGGCATTTGTGCAATAGTCAAAGGTCGTCAAATGAAAGGCGTCGTTAGCATTAACAACATCAGCGAGCTTTTCAGCCTTCAGAGCTGTAGCATACAGTCGGTTGAATTCGGTCAGCTGCTCTGCGAGTTCCTGTTTCCTGGACAAATCTATCTTTCGGGCGCCTTCGCGCTGCAACAGGATCCGAATTTCATACAGATCGTTCAACTCGCTGTTGTTCAGCGCCTTGATCTCCACGCCGCGGTTGGGACGGCGAACGATCAGGCCAGCGCGATCGAGCAACTCGAACGCCTGCCGGACAGTGTGGTTCGATGTCTCGAATCGCTCGCATAGTTCGTGTTCGATCAGCCGCTCCCGTGGATTAAGAATCCCGCAAGAAATCTCCATCCAAAGGGCGTGAAAGATGTTCTCTGGCGTCTGTTTTTCGTTAAGACCTTTTAGCTTTTCGACCTGGTGCACGGTTTTGGTGCTGGCTGGCATGGCTCCCTCTCACAGGTTGGAATCAACTTCGATTTTTATTGAATTACCAATATTATAGAGTAAATTTACAAAGTCGACAAGTTTGTTGACATGATTGTCGATAATAGGTAACGATTGAGTTTGTGAGGGTGAGGGCCCTGGGTCCGAGCTTTGAAACTATATTGGGAGGAAATGAACAAATGGAATATGATTTAAAGAGTAAGATTTTAGAAAATATGGCAAATGTATCCAAGATGTCGCGTCGCGACATACTGGGAGGAATGGGTGCGGGGGCAGCGACACTGTCCGCAGCGACCCTCTTTAAGCCATCGATCGTTCGTGCGGCAGGTGCTAAAGTGCGTGTTGGCGTGGGGCTGAACTATGGCCCATTCAACCAACCATGGCGCCGGGGTTGCTGGCAAATTGCAAAGGTTGTGACTGAGGGTGGTGGCGAGTTGGTGACAGTGCGAGGCGAGCCTTCAAAGCAGTCCGAGCAAAGCTCTGCGCTTGCCCTTCTGGATCGTGACATAGACGTTCTAGTGGTCGGAATCTATTCGGTTGAATCGGAAACCGCCTTCATCATTGACGAAGCGCACAAGCGCGGCATCAAGACGGTTGGCTTTGCGGTGAAGGCGAAAGATTCGCCTGCTGTTATTGAAGATACCTGGGGCACTGGCATGAAAATGGGCTACCGCGTGCACAACTCGCTTGGCCGCAGTGGTACCATCGCACAGACCGCCGAGTCGCGCGGTTTTTATACGCCGTTCGACATGGAAGTGGACATGCTGTCTTTGATGACGTCGTTTGAGCCGCGCATGGAAATGCTGGAGTTCATTTCTGGTTCTGTTTCGACTGATGACCAGATCTCGAAAGGTCGCGAGAATATGCTGGCCTTGCTGCAGTCGCGCCCCGAACCAGGCTCGCTGTCGGCAATGATATCCTGGTGGTGGCCGCTGACCATTGGTGCTGGCCAGGCGTTGGTGCAGGCCGGTCGGACGGACGTGAAGCTGTTCAACCACTACTTCTCCGACCAATTGCTGGGTGAAATGTCGTCTGGAAACATCCCGATCACATATTCGACGGACTGCCAATATCACACGATGGGTGCGAAAGTCGGTGAACTCGCTCTTGCATTGGGCCGTGGTGAGAATGTTCCGAACGTAGTCTATCAAGCGCCAATCACTGGCATCGTGCAATCTGAAGCTGCTGCGGCGCTGGATGAGGTGAAAGCCATGGACTCAGCCGCGATCGCTTATCTCAAAAACTTCGGCGGTTGATCTAGCAACAAACTATGACGACGCGCAGGCTGACAGTCGGCGCGTCCGAATGTCGATATTATAGTTGACATTTTTGCGACCTGAGTGATGATAAGTTTAGCTTCCCCCATAAAACGAATCTCGCCAGAGTCTCGAGACCAAACACATATTGGACAGTGATCATGAACAGCGCATCCACAAACACTCCCTCTCGATCCGAAGATGCAGGCAAAGACAACTCGCACCCTGCACTCCGCTTTCTGCGCGTTTGGGGCACCATTCTCGTCATGATTGTCGTGATTATTGGATTTTCCTTCGCCTCACCGTACTTCATGAAAGTTTCGAATATTAACAATGTTGTTTTTTCGATGTTTACCTCGGCTATGCTGTCTATGGGCCTGACCTATGTTGTGGCGGCTGGCAGCTTTGATCTGTCGATAGGGATCATCGTCACGACTGCATCTATTGTTTGCGCGATGTGTATTCCGGTCACGGGGGCGCCGATTGCTATTTTGGTCGCCTTGTTGGTGTCCGCTGGGATCGGCCTAGTGAACGGCTTTCTTGTCACCTATATGCGCATTTCCGGAATTGTTGCGACCATTGGTGCCATGTTCCTGCTGGAGGGATTGAATCAATACCTCACCGGGGGCTATCAGATTGCGGTCAATTACGACGAGACCTTTTTTCGCTGGCTCGGGCAGGGTAGACTGGGAATGATTGCGGTAAAGCCGATATTTCTCGTCCTGTTCTTTGCTATTGGCTTTGTTATCTTTAACAAGCTTCGCACCGGTCACTACATCTCTGCCGTCGGTGACAATCCGCTTGCTGCCTATTACTCTGGCATTCCCGTCTATCGTTGGGTGATCGTCAGCTTCATGATTTGCGGGGTTTTTTGCGGGTTGGCCGGTGTCTTTTTGGCGTCGACCTCGTCTTCAGCCCAGCCGACCGGAGGGGCAGGGTACCTGCTTGAGGCATTTGCGGCGGTGTTCCTGGGGGCGACAATCCTAGGCAAGGGGAAGCCGCATATTCTTGGTACATTGCTGGGGGTCTTCTTTCTTTATCTGGTGTCGAACGGCATGACACAGTTCGGCATCGATAGTTCTGCCCGCAAGCTATTCAACGGCTTCGTTCTGCTGGCTGCTGTGGGGGCGAATTCGTTCCTCAACCGCGAAGAACTTCATCTGAAATTTATCTGAGGGCTCGGCAATGAAAGAGAAACCATTTGTCGAGATACGCGACCTACACAAAGACTTCTCAGGGGTCGAAGTGCTCAAGGGAATTGATATGTCTTTTGACCGTGGCGAGATTCATGCGCTCTTGGGTGAAAACGGAGCTGGGAAATCAACACTGATCAAAATTCTGACCTCCGTATATACCGCTAGCAAAGGCGAGATTCTTATCGACGGTGTCGCGTTCCACGGTCATTCTCCCAAAGAGGCAAATGATGTGGGTCTTGGCGCAGTCTATCAGGACGCCGAGCTTGCCTGGAATATGTCGGTGGCAGAGAACCTGTTGCTGGGTGAGGAAGGCCGCTGGATCAACCGGCGTAAGCTAGAGAAGAAGGCAGCAGAAATCCTGAAAAGGATTGGTCTGACCATCGACCCTGCCGCCAAGGCATCATCACTTTCGGCCGCGCAGATGCAGATGCTGACGCTTGCCACGCTGTTTCATCGTAAATTCAAACTTATCATTCTGGATGAGCCGACAGCTCGGTTGTCCGGGCCGGAGAGCGAACTGCTGTTTGAATTGATCCGTAAGTTCAAGGAAGAGGGCCTGGCTATCGTCTATATCTCGCACCGGTTGGCTGAGGTGAAACGACTTTGTGATCGTGCGACAATCCTGCGCGATGGCAAGGTGGTGCAGACCCTGTTGCGGGATGAGATCGATGAGGCTTTGGTTACTCAGCTGATGGTCAATCGCTCTTCCAGCGATCTTGAAATCAGCAATCCCGGCCATACGCGACCTGAGCTTGCGTTGCAGGTCAAAGGATTGTCGACAGCCAAGCTTGAGCCGATGGATATAGATCTGTATCAAGGTGAGATTCTTGGCATTACTGGGCCTGTTGGTGGTGGTATGGAGCAGATTGAAAAGGCGTTGAACGGCCTCGGCAATTATGAGGGAAAAATCGACATCAGCGGGAAACCGGTGACGATAAATACCCCCTCCGATGCGCTAGAGGCTGGTATTGCCCTGATCCCGGAGGATCGCCGCAAACATGCCCTTTTCCCCAATCTTTCGCTGGCGGAAAATGTATCTCTGCCGATGCTTGATAAGCTGGCGATTGCGGGTTATGTCCCGAACCGGGCAACATTGGCCCATGGGCGCGAGGTGATTGACGCCCTCTCGCTTTATCCGGCTTTGCCAGACACCAGTATGCGCTTTTTTTCAGGCGGCAATCAGCAAAAGGCTGTGATCGGTAAATGGCTGAAACGGCGCCAAAAGATCTATATCTTCTCCGAACCCACGACCGGAGTAGATGTTGGCGCGATTCGGCAGATTTATGAGATCATGCTAGAGATGGCCAAGGACGGTGCGTCGATTATACTAATTTCGACGTCCTTCAAGGAGCTTTTGTCACTGTGTGACCGTATCATCGTTATTCACAACGGCCGTGTTTCCGTTGAGGCACTGCGGTCGGAATTTACCCACGACAGCTTGCTTGCAGCGACCCTGGGAGCAGATCCTAGCAATCGGATTGCTGTATGATTTACGATCTTGTAGTGATTGGCGGTGGGATTGTTGGGATGGCCACTGCACTGTAATACTCATGCTTGTAAACGTACGTAAGCTCCACGCCGGCGTTCGTCCGGAGTGTAAAATGTCTTAGCTGAATTGCGAGATAGCAAAAGGCCCCCTCAGGGGCCCCTAAATTGTTCTTATCAACCTGTGATTGAATCTGCGACAGCCTGCGCGATAGCTTCGTCATCCGGGGGCATGCCCCCGGCGACACCAACAGCACCGATAACTTCGCCGTCTTTAGTGATAGGCACGCCTCCCGCGAAAGTGATAAAGGGCCGGGCATGCGAATGCTCCACGCCGTAGAGTGGCCCACCGGGCTGGACCAGTTCCATGATGTCACCTGTCTTCATGTTCATCGACCGCGATGTATATGCCTTGTTCTGTGAGATCTCGATACTAGCAAGCAGCGCGGCTTCCATGCGGACAAAGCCCAGCAGGTTACGACCTGCGTCGATAATTGCAACGCTCGATGGCGAGCTGATCTCGCCTGCTTTCTTCAGGCCAGCTGCGAGGCCGTCTTGAACCATTTTCGAAGTTATTGTCATTTTTTTCCTCCAAGTATTGTTAAAGTGATCCCGTCACCAAAGTGACGGTGACCGGTGATGAACAGATGTTCAGGAATTATAGACGCCTCCGTCGATCGTGATGGCTTGCGCCGTCATGTAAGAAGACTCGTCCGATGCGAGGTACACAAACATAGGTGCAATTTCGTTGGATTGTGCCTGACGTTTCATCGGCACGACTGATTCAACAGCGGCGGACTGCGCATCCGTTCCTCCCATGAAATTGATAGCAGGGTTGTTGAAAGCCGTGTCGACCCAGCCGGGACAAATAGCATTGACGCGGATATTGTCGCCGGCCAGTTCCATCGCCAGAGCTGTTGTGAATGCGATCACGGCTCCCTTCGATGCCGAATATCCTGTCATACCCGGTCCGCCGCGCTTGCCCGCAAGGGAAGACGTATTAATGATCGATCCGCCACCGTTTTTGCGCAATAGAGGGATCGCGTATTTAGCACCAAAGAAATGGGCGCGAGAATTGACCGCAAATAGGGCATCCCATTTTTCGGCATCGAACTCGGTCACTGTGCCAGAGTGCTGGAGGCCAGCGTTTTGCACCAGAACGTCCAGTCCACCCAACCATTCAGCACCCTTTTCAATCAGTTTGTGGACGCTGTTTTCGTCAGTCACGTCGACTTGAATAAAACTCACGGAATCGCCAAACTCCTCGGCAGTTGTGGCACCTGCGGCATTGCGGTCTCCGATTACAACGCGCGCACCTTCGGCAACGAACTCGCGAACGGCTTCTTTCCCAATATTGCTTACTGCCCCAGTAATGATGATCCGCTTGCCTTTAAGACGATCTGTCACTGTAAGCCTCCTTAGCTTTGGTTTTCATTATATTTCAACCACCGATACCTATTATCAACAATCATGTCAACAAACTTGTCGACTTTGTAAATCTTCTCTACGATAATGATGTTTGAACAAGAATCGAAGTTGATTTCAACTTGTGAGAGGTAGCCATGTCAGTTAAACTTTGGTTTTAATTTTCTTTCAGACAACAGCTGTCTGCCTCGACCCCAATTGTCTTGTTCGATTTAGTTAATGATGATGTGTATGCGCTCGGTTACAGCAACGCATACGTCGGCCAGAGCATCGGTCATGCGTTCGACAACTTCCCATTTTTATCAAGCGTTTGGCCGTCTTTAATGTTGACTTGGACAACGGGCATCGTGGTTCCTTTAGTTTGGGTCCTAGTAATCTGTGTTTGCCGCGACGTGCTCGGCGGAAGACTGAACATCCTGCAGGAAATCAGTAATCAGCGCAGTTGCTTCGTTCGGTTTTTCAATCGTGAAAAGATGCGCAGCATCGTTAATCTCGGCATAGCGCGCGCCGGGAATTCGTTTTTGCAGTTGCTTCATCGCCTCGGGCGTAGCAGAGGGGTCCTCTGATCCTGCGATGAGGAGGGTTGGAACACGGATTTTCTCGGGTACTCCGGTCAGGTCCATGTCGCGGATCGCTGCGGCGCATCCGGCGTAGCCATTCACTGAGGTGCCGGCGATCATCCTGCTCACATCG